>Ga0207829_100091_pt1 | contig 161495 bp, 154 predicted proteins | sample TtaePargueraPR_4_FD_187738 | JGI IMG/M metagenome (GOLD analysis project Ga0207829, IMG submission 187738) | Aerobic enrichment media microbial communities from Bioluminiscent Bay, La Parguera, Puerto Rico - Tt and P1 (SPAdes) | ecosystem: Environmental > Aquatic > Marine > Unclassified ... | reverse complement strand
CTGAACTCCCTGGGCTCTCCGGTCAGGGGCTCTTGATAGGCCAGGGTGAACCAGTAGTCGCTCGTGGGCATCCTGTTGCCGTTGAACGTACCGTCCCAGCCCGCTCCGTTCGGGGCGAGCTGCTTGAGCAGCTTCCCGTAGCGGTCAAATATATAAATTTTAGCGTTAGGCTGGCCGCCCAGGCCGATAATGTTCCACGTATCGTTGTTCCCGTCGCCGTTAGGCGTGAAGAACCTCGGGTAATCGATCACCGCGACCTCGACGCTCGCAACGCCGCAACCGCTGACGTCCCTGGCGTAAACAATCCGTATCCCGGGGCGGACGCCCGTGAAGACGCCCTCCTCCTGCCAAGGGCCTCCGTCAAGGCTGTACTCGTACACCCCGTCGCCCGTCGCTAGGGCCTCTATGACGCTCCCGTCCGAAAAGGCCTCCGTGACAAGGTCGGCCACCAGCGATGGCGGGCCGCTCTCCCCCACCTCCGTGGACCGCTCGTCAAAGCAGCCCGTGAGCACGTTCTCGGCCCTGACCGTATAGGTACCGCCCTGCACCGGGACCAGGCTGGGGCCCGTCTCCCCGGCAAGGACCTGGCCGTCCAGCGACCACTCGAAGGTATGGTCCGAAGCCGGTAGGCCCGTATCGAGAACGGGCAGGTCCACAACCTCGCTGCCGTCCGTGCCCACACAGAGCAGGTAGCTATCCTCCAGGCCGATGACCGGCAAGGGGTCCACCCTAAGCTCCACGGCGGCAACGTCGAAGCATATCGAGCTGTCCTGCCCCGTACCGTCGGGCGTGTCGTTGTCCACCCTAACGTATATCACCTGTGGGTTGGAAACGTTCTCGTAAAGGTCCGGCAACGGGTTGACGAACAGCTCAGCGTCCTGCTGTGTCGCATAGTAGCTCACCGTATAGGACCCAGGGTCCTGCCCGTCCAGTACCTCCCCGTCCAGTGACGAGAGCTGGAACTGCACGCTGTCGTTCGAAGGGTTGCCGTCCGTCTCCACCTCGTCGTCACACAGCGCATAGACCAAGGGCTCCATCCCGGGGTTCGCCCGGGCCGCCTCCTGGACCTCCAGGTCGAAGCGCTGCGTGGCCACCGAACAGCCCGTGGCGTTGTCCGTGATCGCCACGTATATCTCCTGCGGGTTGGACGTGTTCGTGTAGAGGCCCGTTATACCATTGGCCAGGGCCTCCGCATCCGCAAGGGTCTCGTGGTAGCTCACCGTGTAGGACCCAGGGTCCTGCCCGCCGAGCACCTCGGCGTCCTTCTCCGTAAGGTCGAACTGCGCAAAACCGTCCGTGCCGAGCTCGCACTGGATGAAGTCCGTGACCGCCACCACCTCCGGAAGGGGGTTCACCACGATGGAGAACTCCACCACCGTGTAACAGCCCGTCACGTCGTTCTCAACACGTACGTAGATATCCTCCACGGGGCTCGCCGTGTTCACGTGGGCCGTCGGGTCGGGTATCGCATTGGCGCCGCTGTCCGCGTCCACGGCAGAGGTATGGTAGCTCGGCGTCACACCGGCCTCGCCGTTGAGCAGCAGTGCCTCGTTCTGGGTCAGGTCGAAGGCCTCAACACCGTCGCCCGTGTTCACGTCGTCGCAGAGCACCAGGTCCGGCAACAGGTCGCTAGGGGTGGGCGTCGGGTTCGGGAGCACGCGTATCGTAAGGGTCGCAAAGTCCACGCAGCCCGTGTCGCCGTCCGTGACCACCGCGTAGAGCGTCTGGGGGTTCGCCGGCAGGCCGCCCACGGAGGTGTTAGTGTACTGCGCCGGGTCGGGTACCGCCCCAGTCTGGGCCTGGGCATCCGCCGCCGTCTCGTAGTACGCCACCGTCCAGCTCGCATTGCCGCCCGTTATCTCGACATCCTTAACCGTAAGGTCGAAGACCGTTATCTCGTCGCCAGGCTCGCCAAGGTCGTCGCAGAGCTCCAACGGTGTCGGCTGCTGCGCCACCGGGGGAAGGTCCACACGGAGCTCGAACACGCCCGTGTCAAGGCAGTCCGTCACCGGGTCGTAGAGCCTTACGTACACCGACTGTGGGTTCGACGTGTTCGTATAGTTGCCCACGTTGGCTATCGGGTTGGCACCGGTTGCGGCGTCCGCCGCGCCCGTATGGTAGCTCAGCTCCAGCTGCGCCGGGTCCTGCGCCCCCAGTACCAGGGCGTCCATCTCCGTCAGGTCGAACTGCGTGATGCCGTCCCCGTCGTCGTCGCAGCGCACCAAGGGCGGAAGGTCGTCGGGCACCTCGGGGGAGGGCACAACGATGAGCTCCAAGGTATCCAGGGTAAGGCTGAAGCAGCCCGTTATGTCGTTCTCGGCGCGCACGTAGACCTGCTGGCTGCCCGGTACTATGTTCGTGTAAGGGCCCACGATGGGGTTGGCCCCCTGTTGGGCGTCCTCAAGGGTCTCGTGGTAGGTGATCGTGACATCGGCCTCGCCGTTGGTGATCTCAACCGTCCTCACCTCAAGGTCGAACTCCGCAAAGCCGTCGTTGTCGTCGTCGCACACCGCTATCGGGTCAGGGTCGGGCTCGGGCGACGGCACAGGGTCCACACGGAGCGTTAGGGTCACCGTGCTGTAACAGCCCGTGGCGGCGTCCTCGCCCCTGACGTAGACCGTCTGGGCGTTCACCGTGTTCGTGTAGGGGCCCGTTATCGCAGCGGTGCCCGCATCGGCATCGGCCTGAGTCTCGTGGTAGGTCAGCACGATGCCCGTCTGGCCGCCAAGTATCGAGGCGTCCGCTGCCGTAAGGTCGAAGGGCTCCTGACCGTCCCCAGGCGTGATCGCATCGCACAGCGAGAGCGGCGGCGGCACCGCAAGCACGGGGAGCGGGTTCACCACGAGCTCCAGCTCCGCAACGGCGTAACAGCCGCCAAGGGTCGCCGTGTCGTCGATCCGCACCCAGACCGTCTGGCCACCGGCAACCGTGTTCGTATAGGCCGTCGGGACCGCTATGGCGGGCGCGCCAGCATCCGCAGCGGCCGCCGTCTCGTAATAGCTAAGTACGTACTGTGCCGGGTCCAGGCCGTCCAGTATCCCGGCAGCGGCCGCCGTCAGGTCGAACTGCGCCAGGCCGTCGGCGCTGGCATCGTCGCATTCCTCCAACGATTGCGGCGTGCCGGGCTGCGGCGTGGGCTCGACGATAAGCTGAAGCTCCACCACCGTGGCACAGTCCGTGGCCACCGTAGGGCTCTCCACCCTGGCGTAGAGCGTCTGTGCGCCCTGCACTATGTTGCTGTAGGGCACCGTGGCGTCTATCGCGTCAACGCCGTTGTCCGCGTTGGCCTGCGTCTCGTGGTAGGTCACCGCAAGGGCCGGGTCGCCACCGGTTATCTCGGCATCGGCCTGCGTAAGGTCGAACGTCCCGAAGCCATCGCTGTCGGGATCGCAGAACACCAAGGGCGACGGGGCGAAGGCCACCGGCGCCTGCTGTACCACAAGCTCCAGCGGGACCGTCGCGTAGCAGCCCGTGGAGGGGTCCTCAACCCTCGCTACGACCACCTGGTTGTTCGCAAGGTTCGTGTAGGGCACAGGCAGCGCGTTCTGGCCGAGGTCCGCTTCAGCCTGTGTCTCGTGGTAGGTCACAACGTAACTGCCGTTGCCGCCGCTCACCTCAACGTCCTTCAAGCTCAGGTCAATCTCCGTGATCCCGTCAGGGACACCGTCGTCGCAGACCTCCAAGGGCGTCGGGACTACTACGGTGGGGAGTGGAAATGCTGAAAATTGAACGCTACTACTATTTGGACAAGCACCAGACGTTACATATTCAATCGTGTATGTTTCTCCTGGAGTTCCATTTGTAACAGCTCCTGTAACAGGATCTATGATTGCTCCGTCAGTTGGAGGAATATTAAAACTAAAAGTCCCTCCCGGTGTTCCAGTTATTGTAACCAATCCGCCATCACAGGTCGGACTCACACTAAAAGAAGGATCATCAATTGGTAGCGTATTGAAGGTCTGTACTTCAGTTGCAGAACAAACGCCAGTAGTTGTATAATTGATGGAATAAGAGGTGTTTGGCGAACCGTTTGTAACTTCTCCCGTAACTGAATCTATAATTGCAGTGTCTGATGGTGGTACTTCAAAAGAAAAAACTCCTCCAGGCGTGCCATTAATTACAATGGTTGCACCATCGCAAGTTGGTGTAATAGTGAAAGAAGCATCATCGTTATTTAGAACGGTCACACTTTCAATTGATGACTGAATGCAGGGACCAGCCGTGGTATATTCCACGGAATACGTCTGTCCAGGCAATGCATTTGTGATAGTACCAATAGCAGCATCCACAATTGCACCATCACCTGGGTCTGGATTGAACGAGAATACGCCTCCAGTATCACCTGAAATAGTTGCCGTTGCGCCATCGCATGTTGCTGTTAAGACAAAAGATGGATCATCTAAATTTAAAACCGTGAAGGTTTCAATACTTGAGGCTGGACATGCGCCTGAAGTAGTATATTCAATAGAATAAGTGTTACCTGGTGTCGCATTAGTCACTTCACCTGTAATTCCATCAATAACAGCTCCATCTCCTGGAATAGGATTAAATGCGAAAGTTCCACCTAAATCCCCATTAATTGTCACTGTCGCGCCATCACAGGTAGGAGTTGGTGTAAAAGAGGCGTCATCTACCTCCAATACTGAAAATGTTTGAGAGGATACAGAAGAACAGGTACCTGATGTGGTATACTCAACAGTATAGGTAGCACCAGATGTTCCACCTGTTACGAGTCCAGTTGCCGCATCTATGATAGAACCATCGCCAGGAACTGGATTAAATGCAAAAGTTCCACCTAAATCACCTGAAATGGTAGCTGTAGCGCCGTCACAAGTTGGATTCATTACAAAGGAGGCGTCCTCCCTTGGCTCTACAATTAAATTAAAAACCGGGTTAACTGATGCATTATAACAATTCGAATCGGTTGCACTTTCAATTCTCACAAAAATCGGTTCTGGCGAAATTGTATTTGGATAAGGCGATGTTAAAGCCCCTAAACCAGCATCTGCATCGGCGAAACTTAAATGATAGGTTACATTAAAAGCTGTTGGGGACTGGGCACCTAAAATACCAGCTGTTTGGGCCTCCAAGTCAAAATCCTCGACTCCGTCATTGGAAGGATCATCACAAAGCACAAGGTCCGGTACTGGATTTATAGCTGGCTGTCCTGTTACATTTAAGGTAAAACTTAGTACCTCATAGCATCCAGAGTTTAAATATTCAACCCTGATATATATGACCTCTCCGTCTGTGCCTGAATATGAATTCAAATTAGCAATTGGAGCATTATCTGCATCTGCATCTGCCTGGCTATTATGATAGGATACCTCCAAATCTCCAGGATTTGGTGAACTCGCTGTAACCACTACAGTATTTGTTTCTAAATCAAAAATATAAGGTGGTGCGCCTGTATCACAAACCAACAAATCATTAGGTAATTCCGTTATGATTTCTGGTAGTACATCGATACAAACTTCCTCTGTGTATTCACAACCAAAGTCATCTGTAACGCGATAGGTATAACAGTATTGGCCATCTGATGGCGGCGTAACCGTAATGACATTACCAGCGGTATTTGTTATTGTTGGGTCTGCATCCCAAGCTTCTGATGTAATAGCAGGTGTAAATGACAACTCTGGTGGTTGTAAATTGGGATCAAACTCTATCTCCCAGGAAAAAATATAACCATTATCAATAGCAAGGTTATCTACTACAATTATTTCCCAATCGCCATTCAAGGGGCTTCCTATAAGATTAGCAAAGGATTCTTCTGGAAGATACGTACCTGGAGCAATAGAAGCTGATGGTGGAGTTCCGGCATTGATTGTTGGACCATTAACCAAAGTTACAGCTCCAGACATAGAAAAACAATAATCGGCTCCAATACCAGGTGCGTTACTACCATCGTCATTAGCACCTCCTAGATAGGTACCACCTCCTCCAGGATAATCCTTTAAGACAGCTTGTTGACCATTTGGGCTAACAATTATAATTTCCAGATCACCCAAGAATGAATGCTCCATATTTAAACAGATACTAACAATTTGGCTGGCATCTGTTATCGTTGCTGAAGAATCAAAACAATCTACGGGTACAAATGAACTATAGACAGCTCCACTTCCATCTGGCAAGAATGTCTGATCAGCTACTGGTGGAGTACAGTCATTAATAAAAGGTGTGGGTTGTACAACGCCAGTAATATCTGTACTCTCTCCATAACAAATTACAGAATCTGTGGCTTGAGTCCCAGTAAAGTCTGGCTCCGTTGCTACTTGAACTACTTGATTTATAAGATTGTTATTGGTACAACCCAAGGGGTCTTCACTTGTATTGGTATCTCTTATGTTAAGATTTACGATGTAAACACCTGGATCTGGATAAGAAAACGTGACCGTTTGACCTGCAGCCGTATTGCCGTCACCTAAATCCCACTCGTAAGTTGCTCCTGTACCATCAACTGAAAAGGTTCCACTACCTGTTAATGTAATGTCCTCATTAGGACAGACCCGAATATAGCCATCACCATTAGGTGCAGGCACAGCCGAATCCAATTGCGCATTAATGGTCTGGCAAGGTGTAAGGCACATTACGTCTGCAGCCCAACCTGTTGTATTACCAGCTCCATCGGAAACAAACTCTATTGTGAGGCATCCTGATGTATTGCCTGGAGTCGCCTGAACAAAACCCGGACTGTTTGCTCCAGTAAAAGTACCAAAAGCATTTGCAGCTGTAGAATCACCGTCATATATGGTCATTACGTCCAAATTGAGCTGTGTACTAAATTCAGTGAAATCTAATTGTATTCTTTGACCTGGATTCTCAGGGCATATTGTTATTACCAAATTTTCATTATTACCATAATTCCCAAATTCACCTCCTGAATCATAAAAAGTACCACTACACTGAGTTACAGCGCCATTTTGCATGAGTATATCCTGACTCCAAGTAAATGATGAAATCAACAATCCAAAAAGTAAGCTAAAGCTAAGTTTCTTTATCATGTTCGTTATTTTTGATATTGGGACTTAATTAAGATAATATAGTCTGAGCCATCAACAACATATAGTTTTGCCTCATTACTAAAAAATTCCAAATTGTATTTAAGAGGATTGAATGAGTTTGGGTTGAAATTAGAATCGCGCGTTAAGTCTGGAACATAAGAATTAAACAAAGGCATAGAAGATAATTTGACAACATCCTTCTTTTTCCTTAGTTGTTCGTTTTTTTCTATCACAACACGATTTCTCAATAGGTTCTTTAAATCCTTTAATCTTTGAGGATTATCAAACACATATTTCTGAGCATAATCCCCATAAACTTCAAGGATAAAACCGCGCTCTTTTTGAGTCAGTGGTGAATCTAAATTATCACCATATACAGCAAGGGGCAGCGGGTGCCTTTTAACTCGTGATGTATTTTGTGCTATGGCTACCGTGCAAAATAGACCTACGATACCCAAAAGGAGTATTTTTTTCATTGCTTAACCTTAAATAAATTTGGAGGGGAAATTTAAGAAAATTTTAATAAAAGCCTTGTTGATTCGCCAATGATATGCGCATTTTAACGGTTTTGTTTCTCTAACAATTAGTTAATTGCCTCTACCGGCATTACATCCTTGTTTTATTATGTATCTTTGTACCTTGTTTTAAAGTCTATACGACTAAATTATTTTTACCATGAAAATCGAGAGTGATTTTAACGATATAGATGCTATTGGTGACGACCATGTAAGTTCATCCAGTGATACACCTTTACGCCCAGATGCATTTGAACTTTCAGACCAGGAAAAAGTAGATATTATAAGGGATGATATAAGGCATATCATGGAAACCCTTGGGCTAGATCTCACCGACGACAGTCTGCAAGGTACACCAAACCGTGTGGCCAAAATGTTTGTTAATGAAATATTTGGAGGATTGTCTCCCAAGAATAAGCCAAAGGCCTCTACCTTTAAGAACCAATATAAATATGGTGAAATGCTTGTTGAGAAAAACATCACTGTATATTCCACTTGCGAACACCATTTACTACCAATTGTAGGTAGAGCTCATGTGGCCTATATCTCAAATGGTTCTGTTGTAGGGTTATCTAAAATGAACCGTATTGTAGATTACTATGCCAAGCGCCCACAAGTACAAGAACGCTTAACCATTCAAATTGTAAAAGAATTACAGCGTGTATTAAATACCGAGGATGTAGCATGCGTTATCGACGCCAAACATCTTTGCGTAAATTCAAGAGGTATTCGTGACATTGAAAGTAGTACGGTAACCTCTGAATTTGGTGGTAAGTTTAAGCAAAAAGAGGTTAGACGCGAATTCTTGGATTACATTAAATTAGAGACACAATTCTAAGACGTAACACCTCTAACCTGTAAAATGTTTCAATAAACCTAGTGTTTAACTATGGCTCTTTACCAACATCAGCAATTAAAAATTTACAATTCCCTAAGCGGTAAAAAGGAACTTTTTAAACCCATTCACGAAGGATATGTTGGGCTTTATGTTTGTGGCCCTACCGTATACAGCAACGTGCATTTAGGAAATGTAAGAACCTTTATGTCTTTTGACGTGGTATTCAGATACCTAAAACACTTGGATTACAAAGTGCGCTATGTAAGGAATATTACTGATGCTGGCCATTTAGAAAACGATGCGGATGAAGGTGAAGACCGTATTGCTAAAAAAGCACGTTTAGAAGCAATTGAACCCATGGAAGTTGTGCAACGCTATACTGTTGATTTTCACAATATTCTTAATACGTTCAATTTTTTACCACCGAGTATAGAGCCTACTGCTACAGGTCATATTATAGAGCAAATTGAAATCATAAAATCCATAATGGATAAAGGCCTAGCCTATGAAGTTAATGGCTCCGTTTATTTTGATGTTTTAAAATACAACGAGACTAAATCCTACGGTATTTTGAGTAAGCGAAAGGTTGAAGATTTAATCCACAACACGCGGCAGCTCGACGGGCAGTCCGACAAAAAGAATCCTCAAGATTTTGCACTTTGGAAAAAAGCGGAACCTCAGCACATTATGCGCTGGCCATCTCCGTGGAGTGACGGCTTTCCTGGATGGCACCTCGAGTGTACCGCTATGAGTACCAAATACCTCGGAGAACACTTCGATATTCATGGTGGTGGCATGGATTTAAAATTTCCACATCACGAATGTGAAATCGCCCAAGCAGAGGCCTGCAATGACCAACCTCCTGTAAATTATTGGATGCATGCCAATATGCTTATCATGAACGGTAAAAAAATGGCAAAATCTACAGGTAATTTTATTTTGCCTAACGAGATTTTTACTGGTGACAATCCTCATATATCTAAGGCATTTCATCCAAGTGTAGCGCGATTTTTTATGCTTCAAGCACATTACCGCAGCATTTTGGATTTTACAAACGAAGGTCTATTAGCAGCAGAAAAAGGCTTTGCTCGGTTGATGGAAGGTATTAATAGCCTTAATTCACTTAACACAAGTAAGACCTCAAGTTTTGATGTTAATGACTGGAGGCAGAAATGTTACGAGGCCATGAACGATGATTTTAACACGCCAATCCTTATTGCGAATTTGTTTGAAGGCGTAAAAGTCATCAATCAGATTAAAGATGGTAGCGCTACCATTTCTAAGGATGACTTACAAATTTTTAAAGAAACGTTTGAGAATTTCACCTTTGATATTCTCGGGTTAACCAATGTTTCTGAAACAGCATCTGGAGCAGATCAACTCTCTGGCGTTGTTGAAATTTTAATCAACTTAAGGAAAGAAGCTCGACTTAATAAAGATTTTGCTTTATCTGACAAAATAAGGGATGACCTTGCAAACATAGGCGTGCACCTTAAGGACGGAAAGGATGGCACAACCTTTACGACTAATTAAGCGTGAAGTCTGTACTAACATATCCTTTTCTTTTACTTATTAAATTTTATCAAAGTGCGATTTCGCCTTTTTTTCCAAGTACATGCAGGTACCAACCCACTTGTTCTCATTATGCCAAGGAAGCTTTAATGGTACATGGTTTATTTAAAGGCGGCTGGTTGGCATTGAAGCGGATTTTTAGTTGTCATCCTTGGGGTGGAAAAGGTTTCGACCCAGTACCAAAAAAGGATGACAACTAAAAATTTGCCCACGCGCCATCTCGCGCGTTCGCTAGAAATGTACACCGTACATTTCTTTGTTCGCTCCGTCGCCTTAGGGCGGAAAAGGTTTTGACCCAGTACCACCAAAAGAAGATTAATATTCCGTCATAGCCAATGGCAAAACCTATCAAAATACTATATTTACAGCTTAATTGAGTAGTTATGGTATTGTTACAAATAGAATGGGATCCCACCAAATTTATTGAAATAGGTTTTTTTAAGCTTCATTTTTATAGTGTGATGTGGATTGTTGCCTTTATTCTAGGCTTTTACATCATGAAACGTATCTACAAGCACGAAAACGAAACGAACGAGTCATTAGATTCCTTATTCATTTATTCTGTTTTAGGTATAATGCTTGGAGCGCGGTTGGGTCACGTTATTTTTTACCAAGCCGAACTGATTACCGAAGATTTCTTCAGCATATTTCTACCCTTTAAATTTAAAGGTGGTATAGAGTTCACAGGTTTCCAAGGGCTAGCCAGTCACGGTGCTGCCATAGGCATGATTATATCCATGTATCTCTATAATAGAAAAGTTCTTAAACGCACCGTGCTTTGGATTTTAGATAGAATTGTTGTGCCTGTGGCCTTAGGTGCTGTTTTCGTTAGGATTGGAAACTTTATTAATTCTGAAATCATTGGAAAATACACTAACAGTGACTTTGGTGTAGTCTTTAAGCAATTAGGTGAAACACAACCGCGACATCCAGCACAACTCTATGAAGCGTTTTGCTATGTATTTGTTTTCCTGGCACTGTTCTATTTTTACTGGAAAACCAAAAAGGCCAATCAAGAAGGCTTTTTATTTGGGCTCTTCTTAGTGTTATTATGGACCATACGCTTTTTTGTTGAATTTGTTAAGGAAGCCCAGAACCCTGAGCGTGCAGATTGGCTCCTAAATACAGGTCAACTGTTAAGCATTCCTTTTATTGTCATAGGACTTTACTTTATGTTTGTTTACAAACCCAAACGTCAAGAATAGAGTAAATGAGACGCATAATCCTTAACGGTCTACTTTTGGGCTCCATGACACTATTTCTTTGCCAATGCAAAGAGAACAAAGGAACACCTTCCAATACTTCACAAGTTTCCATTCCGTTTAAAAAAGAAGGTACCTTAAAGGTATTGAAATCTCAAAACGATTCAATCATTGCCCAACTTGATATAGAGATTGCCGACAATGAGTATGAAACCCAAACGGGACTAATGTACAGAACGGAACTTAAGGAGAACCATGGGATGCTTTTTATATTTCCGGATGTGTCATTCCGCAGCTTTTATATGAAGAATACCAAAATACCCTTAGACATCATTTATATAGATGAGAATATGAATGTTGTGAGTATTCAAAAAAATGCCCAACCGTTTGACGAGACCTCCTTACCATCTGAAGCACCTGCCAAATATGTCTTAGAGGTGAACGCAGGCCTATCAGATTTATGGCAACTGCAAAAAGGCGACAAAATTACTTTTACTAAACAATAACGATAAAAAAAGCCTTTCTTATGGGAAAGGCTTTTTTCATTAGTACTTATTGAGGATTAAACTTACTCCTCATCTTCTTCTTTAACTTTCTTCTTTAAAGATTCGGCAGCATCTCCTTTTTTAGCTGTATCGTACATTAGTGGTGTTGCGATAAACATAGAAGAATATGTCCCTACAATAACACCGACGATCAACGCAAACAATAAGCCTCTAAGTGAATCTGCACCAAAAGTAAACATGGCCAATAATACCACTAACGTTGTTACAGACGTATTCAAGGTTCTACTTAAGGTACTGTTTAGCGAAGCATTAATGGTCTTGCCAAACTCCCATGAGGTATGTTCGTTTAAAAATTCCCTTATTCTGTCGAATACAACCACGGTATCGTTAAGCGAGTAACCAATAACCGTTAATATGGCAGCAATAAAGGCTTGGTCAATCTCCATACTAAATGGCATAAATTGCCATGCCAATGAGAATATTCCCAAAACAATTAATACATCGTGGAATACGGCAGCAACGGCTCCAAGAGAGAATTGCCATCTTTTGAATCTAAATAGGATATAAAGGAAAACCACTACCAAAGAGCCTAGAATTGCCCAAACCGACGATTTTTTAATATCATCTGCAATCGTTGGACTCACCTTGCTAGAAAACATTTTACCTATTTTTTTATCACCAGAGCCATCTAAAAACTCTTCGTAGCTTATACCATCAGGAAGATACTTAACCAAAGCTTCGAACAATTTAGCTTGCACCTCTTCATCTGCTTCTGTTGAGTTGTCCTCTACACGATACTTGGTTGAAATTTTCAACTGGTTAGCACCACCAATAGTCTTAACCTCTGCACTCCCAAACGCGTCATTTAAGTCACTCTTAACTTCCTCTACACTTACTTCTTGGGCGAAACGCACCAAATAAGTTCTACCTCCAACGAAGTCTATACCCTGATCTAAACCAACTGTAAATAAAGACCCTAAACTCGTGATTATCAAAACTCCAGAAATAACATAGGCAATTTTTCGTTTTCTTAAGAAGTTAATATTAACATTCTTAAAGAGTCCTTTGGTCATAGCCGTTGCAAAATCCAACTTACCTCCTCTATTGGCCCACCAATCTATCAATAATCTGGTGATGAAAATTGCTGTAAACAATGAGGTGAGTATACCTATAATTAAAGTCGTAGCAAACCCTTTAATTGGTCCCGTACCAAATACAAATAAGATTAAAGCGGTTAATCCCGTGGTAATGTTGGCATCTAAAATAGATGACAAAGCATTGGCGAATCCATCCTTAATAGATTCTTTTTGAGGCTTGCCTTTTGCCAACTCCTCCCTAATGCGCTCAAAAATAAGAACGTTTGCATCAACAGAAATACCAATCGTTAAGACGATACCTGCAATACCTGGTAAGGTCAACACAGCTCCTAAACTCGCTAGTACACCAAATATCAATAAGATGTTTAACAATAGTGCTATATCGGCAAAAATTCCAGCTTTGCCATAGTAGAATACCATCCATAGCACCACAAAGGCTAGGGCAATTAAAAAGGATTTCATACCACTATCAATAGCTTCTTGACCCAATGATGGACCAACCTCTTCAGCTTGAACAATCTCCGCTGAAGCAGGTAGTTTACCAGCACGTAAGACGTTAGCCAAGTCAATAGCTTCTGTTAATGAGAATGCACCAGAAATTTGGGAATTTCCACCAGAAATAGGACCGTTGGATACACTTGGTGCTGAATACACTATATCATCCAAAACAATAGCAATATAACCTTGTGTTTCGAAAGCCTGTTTGGTCATGGCTTCCCAAATCTTAGCTCCTTTAGCATTCATTTGCATGCTTACTGCAGGTCTGCTCAATTGGTCGTAATCCTGTCTGGCATCAGTAATAACCGCACCGCTTAATTGTGGTACGCCATCCCTGTTTCCTTTAATTGCGTATAATTCTGAATATTCTGATTCTTCTTGTTGAATTCCCCAAACGAACTTCACATAACGCATCTCTGCAGGAAGTAATGATCTATTCTTCGCATCGTTTAATTGAGCCATAACCTTCTCGCGGTCTTTTGCCAAGAACACACCTACTACAGGACCACCATTACCATAACTCTGAATTCCTAATGGGTTTATTTTTTCAATGTCTGTAGAATCCGATTCTATCTGTCCTGTTAAATCATCGATAACACTGGATGTGGTATCTTGCTCTATCTGTGCTTCTTCCTCTTCACTGGCTTTCTCTTTTGCCTCATTAGCCTCTACTAAAGCCTGGTTAACCTGTAACACGTAAGGTAGCACCTCTTCAGTTTTATAGGTTTCCCAAAATTGTAATTGGGCTGTTTTGGTAACGAGGTCCTTTACACGCTCAATATCTTTGGCTCCAGGTAATTCCAATAATATTCGACCTGAATTACCTAGTCTTTGAATATTAGGAGAGGTTACCCCAAACTTATCGATACGCTTTCTTAACACCTCAAATGCTGAAACTATAGACTCATCGATTTTGGTTTCAATAATACTCTTAACCTCATCATCAGACATATCAAACTTAATCTCTTCGCTCAATGAACGATTGGCAAATATATCTGGAGAAGCCAATTTTGTATCTCCCTTAATGGCATCCCAAGCTCTGAAGAACGACTGCAGGTAAGACTCTTGGGCATCCTTTTGTAATTCCTCGGCATCATCTAAGGCCTTGTTAAAGACTGGATCTTTACTGTTGCTTGCCAGTCCTTTTAATATGTCCTTTACCGAAATTTGAAGGATTACGTTAATCCCTCCCTTAAGGTCTAGACCTAAGTTCATGGCATTGTTTTGAACATCGGTATAGGTATAATCTGCTACACCTAAATCGTAAACTTTTATCGGCACAAGATTACCATCCACTTCTACCTTAGAGGTTTTTAATGAATCGAGGTACCTAATTTCGGCTTCGTTTCTTTTATCTTGATAATTTTCTTCCGTTTCAGGAATGCGCTCAATAGCTGCTAGCTTTGCATCCTCTTCTATTTGATTGGCCTTAAAGGTGAATGACAATTGGTAAATACTCACCAGACCGAATAAAAACGCAAAAAGTTTTATTAATCCTTTATTTTGCATGGTTTTGTTGTTTATAGTCGAATTTAAATCGGGCAAATATAGGTTTTAAGACCAAATCCGACAATTAATTTTATGAATATAAGTTGTGTTGAAAATCCCTTTTTGGATATTTAACTATGTGGGATTTTTAAAATTAGAACTAGGCCATAGGTCCTGCCCTGACTTCTGGTAAGCTACCCCTCGACCTTTGCTGTTTGTCTCCTTTCTTAAGAGACCATTTCCTTGCTTTTTGGTAGGCCCAAAAGCACTGGTTGGAGGTAAAAAACGCTATATCATCATTATGATTTACCGTTGTAAATCTATCTGCCTTAATGTTTAAGTTGACGATTTCAGTTGACTCAAAGTCCCAGTGAGAACTATTCTCAGCCTTTAATTCTGATATTTTTAAAATGTAATCACTGCCAGACTCTTTAATTGGTCCTTTTGTTCCAGATACTGCTCCTGTGATTGCAAAATTTAACCCATCTTCTAGAGCTAAGGCCTTTTGCATGTCATAGATACCAAAAGCACTGAAATATGTGATTTTTAACTCACCTGTATCAAGCTCTGTAATGGTAATGCGCTGTGCACCATTTGAGATTAGAATTGACTTGAGTTTTTCTAATGCTGCTGAGGTCTCTTGAGGTAGTTGCTCTTCACGACCTGTTTCAATAACAATTTGTTGGTTCGGTAAGGCTACAGAGTTTATATAAACCGCGACCAACGCCAGAAACAGAATGATAATTGATATGTTTAGCTTAATGCGCATTTTGGCCAAATATAAAAAAAGAGTAGCGAAAACGCCACTCCTTATTATTTTAGGTAAACTGAATTAAGAATTTATGCTTTTTTTGATTCCTCCTTGTATCCAAAAATAAATCCGAATAAAGAGCCAATTAGCATAATGACATGACCGTTAGGAAAATCCATCCATAAAGAAAACAAAAAAGCAACCAACTGACCCATTGCAATAAAGATCAAAAGCACTAAAAGTTTCTTCATAGCCATAGGATGCCATTAACTACAGTTCTTAATGATTTACATTCCTTTCATTTCCGTGTAACCTTCTGGAGGCGTCATATCAAATTTATCATCAGACACTGATGTCTTTTCAATATTAGTAACTTCCATAGTTACGGTCATAGCCATACCTTGTTGGTTCATATTCATAACCATGTACATTGGATAGCCCTGTATTTTTTTACTTAACATGGCTGTTTGCTGAGTCATAACAGGAACTATTTCATCTGTAATAAACATGGACATTTTTATCTCTGACCCATCTTGATTTACAGTTATAATTTTTTCCTTGCACTCATAACCCAATACTGTTTTGGTGGCCGTTCCATCTTCGATTTTAATATTTTCTTCCATTTCTGGAGTAACCTCAACATCCTGAATATTATACTTTTTACCCATCATTGGGTTATCCATTAAAGTCAGTGACTTCATTTTGTCTTGGCTAGAAATAATGGTCATTGGTCCAGACATGGGATTGTTCATCTCCACACGAGAATTACTTCCCTTAAAATAGGTCGTAGAGACCATTTCTCCCATAGCATCCAATTGGGCCTGCATCTGTGGATTGTCTGTAGATATAGTTTGCTTTGTGGTGATAACACCTTCTGTTAGTTTTTCTTGTGCTGTAGTTACCAAACTTAAAACCACAACACAACTAAATAAGATAAATTTTTTCATTATATAAATTTTATGTTCACAAGATAAAAACAAAAACCTTACCAACCATGAGTCGGTAAGGTTTTTAAGCTATTTCATTTTAAATTATATTTCTAAAAGTCCGTTGGTTTTCTTAACACCCTCAGCACTTTCTGCCAAATGGGCTTTTTCGGCATCGCTCAAAGGCACATCAACTATTTTCTCAATACCATTGCGTCCTAGAAGAACAGGAACACCAATACAAAGATCTCTTAGCCCATATTCACCTTCTAAAAGAGCGGAACAAGGGAACATCTTCTTTTGGTCACAGGCTATAGCTTGAACTAAGGCCGATACAGCAGCACCAGGAGCATACCATGCAGAGGTACCTAACAATTTGGTCAATGTAGCACCACCAACCTTGGTATCTTCCTTGACTTGATCTAATCGTTCTTCTGAAATGAATTCTGAAACTTTAATACTGTTTCTGGTCGCATGAGAGGTTAAAGGCACCATGCCTTTATCACTGTGACCTCCAATGACCATACCGTCAATATCACTAATTGGTGCATCCATAGCTTCAGCTAATCTGTATTTAAACCTTGCAGAATCCAAAGCACCACCCATACCAATTATTTTATGCTTTGGTAAGTCTGTAGTTTTGTGCACTAAATACGTCATCGTATCCATAGGATTACTTACAACGATAATTATCGTGTTTGGAGAATGCTCAACCAAACTAGCGGAAACTGTTTTAACGATACCAGCATTGATTCCTATTAATTCCTCACGCGTCATTCCAGGTTTACGTGGAATACCAGAGGTAATTACACAAATGTCACTTCCTGCGGTTTTTGAATAATCATTGGTACTTCCCACAATTTTGGTATCAAAGCCGTTAAGCGATGCACATTGCATCAAGTCCATGGCTTTTCCTTCAGCATAGCCTTCTTTAATATCTAAAATGACAACTTCGGAAGCAAAATTTTTAATTGCTATATATTCTGCACAGCTCGCTCCAACGGCACCCGCGCCAACTACAGTTACTTTCATGTGTTTTAATTTTTTGGTTTTACTTAAAATTGACTACAAAAATAAGGCATAGCTTACAATTTTCTATGATATATGTCATAGTTAACAATAAGAAAACACCGAGTTCTTATACTGGTTTTATCCAGAGCAAATGTTTCCATTTTTCCTTTTCCCTTAGGACAAGACTAATATTAACCACAAACAAAGCACCTGTTTGAAGTAATTCTGGGAGGTCCTCTGGCTCTAAAAACACATGAAATAAAAATATATGCAGGGTAATTGGCAGTAAAAACAAGGCTCCAACAAAACCAGTGCCTTGAAATATTAACAACAGACCAAATACTAATTCGCAAATACCCAGAACTTCCCAAAAGTAACCCGTTTGCTTAGCACCATTTATATAAAGTACCTTTTGTAGGGTAGTTTCCTGATTTGGACTCGTAAATTTTTGGGCTTTTTCTACGACCTCTACAGGCGCTGGTATGGGTTTTTGAAATTTTTGAATTCCTCCATAAATCATAAAGCCTCCTAAAAAGAGCCTTAAAACAATAAAAATATAATTATAACTCTGTCTCATATCTATTTTAGTTAAAAGAAGCCTCACCTTCGTTAGGTTGATAAACAAAATTAAAGGTGTAGTGATCCAAGTCATTGGCTGCAATTTGAGGCGTAATCTCTGCAGGTGCATCTTTATAAAAACTTAAAATCTGAACCTTTGCATAACGCCCATCTGCTGTTCTAAAAACAATGGTGTTACCCAAAGGGCTCACGGTGTTGGTAGGAGGATTATAATTGTACCATCCGTTATCTGACCCAGTAGGTATTGCCAAGCCTTCACCACTGTCTTGAACAAATAAGGACTCATCAACTTCTGTGACGTTTTCAAAAGTGGTATTTACCAAATAGGCTGCGGCATTACCATTACGCTGTGGTTCTTGAGCCAATCCTGTAGTTGCACCTCCATTGACAAGAATTGTGGTACCTCTAAAGGCAATATCCCAATCGGTCTCACTCGTAGTAATACTACCGGATGAAAAATCGAATTTTACAAACTCTCCTGAAATTGTGGGCGGATTGGTGCTAAAATCACGCTCTGTTGGGGCGAATAAATTAGTAACTAGCTCTGATTCTATAGCCTCTAAGGTTATGGAATCGTCATCACTGCAATTGAAAAATGATAAAATAATTAGTGTAAAAACTGTAATAAGTTTTAATGTTCTCATAAGAAAATGTTTAAATATTTATGTTTAATGTTCCGTAAAAAATTCGTCCAGGAATATTGCTAATGAAGATACCGTCATCTGGACCTGACGGCACATCTCTAAAATTGAATACATTGTCTATCCCAAAGCCCAATTCGTAATCCTTGAATAGTGTTTTGTTAATAGCGAAATCCCAAATGACATTGGCCTCAACAAACTCATCGAAAGTGTCTAGATAAGCATTGCCATTCGTATCAAACAAACCAAATTTACTTCTGTAAACCCCTCTTATATTAGTGTTGAGATTCCACTGGGGAATGTTGTAGAATACTTTTAAATTGGCCATGTGGCGGGAGCGATTAAACAGGCCAAAGTAGTCGTCTAAATCTAGGGTGGTGAACCCTACAACGGTGCCATTATTTGTAATTTGCCTGGTAACCTCTCCATTATTAAAATCGTCTTCAGCGGTTTTATCTCTTGCAAATAACAATTGATACCCTCCTGAAATGTTTAGATTATCACTTATGTTGAAACTAGAGTTAAATTCCAAACCCTGTGTGTAAGCCTCATCAATATTAAAATAGCTGAATACATTTTGGCCACTTATCTGATTTGCAATAACTCGTGTATCAATGAGATTGCTAATAGTGTTTCTAAAGACATTGATGCTGAGTTGAATTGAAGAAGACGGCTTAAAATCGAAACCCAAATTCAGTGCAACGGACCGCTCTGGACGTAATTCACCGTTAAATTGGCTTATAATCTGGTCTAAATTATTAGATGAATTTTCGGTTAACCTACCTTGATTATCCAACTCTTGTAACTGATCGGGAACAGCATTGTAACCAAGCACGGTATATCCAATTGTGGCGTTGGAAAAATCAAAATATAGTTGCCTGAAATCTGGTGCCTTAAAACCATATCCTACCGACCCTTTTACAGCCAAAGTTTCGGTAAGGGCATAGCGCAATGCTAGTTTAGGACTAAACTGTGACTCATATTCATTATGGCTATCGTATCTGGCACCTAGAATAATATTTAAATGTTCAAAAAAATTGCCATCATACTGAACATAAATGTATGGTGCATTAAATATTGGTGTTTCAAAGAAATCCGTTCGTCTGAGGGTTTCATGGGTTAATCCAAAACCAGCGATAAGGTTATGTTCGCTATTAGGCTTAAACGTTGTTCTAACCTCTGGACGCAAAAAAAGTTGATCAAAATTATTCTGGCTAAAAGTATCTCCAAGGGGATCGTTTAAAAATTCTTCGGCCTTAAATTGAGTTCCATACAACTCGAGATAACTGTTCCAACGGTCATTAAATTCGTGATCTGCTTTTATTAAGGCATTCCACTCGTTAATCTCACTCTTCCCAGCTAAATCTTGGGACGCCACATTGTCCTGATTTTGATGATAAAAGCGTCCAGAGCCAGTAAGTTTTGTGTCATTGGAGACTTGATAACTTACCTTGGCATTTATTGTGTAATTTTCAAAGGGCTCAACGGTGTTGAATCCGTCTCCTTCTAATAAATCATAACCCTCACTACTATTTCTGTTAACAAAAAGAGTGTAGCCAACCTTTTCATTCTTCACGTTTATATTAGTGGCAATATCGTGAGCATTTAAAGACCCTCCTCGGTAACGAATATTTCCCTTAAAACCAGGTTTTGGGTCTTCCGTGATAATATTTACCACACCGCCCAAAGCCTCATTTCCGAACAAACTTGAGGATGCGCCTTTCACTATTTCTATTTGCTTAATATTCCCTACACTTATCCGACTTAAATCAAGTGTCCCGGCAGACCTTCCAACTAAAGGAACACCGTCTATTAGAATTAAAGTATACTGACTGTCCAAGCCCTGCATTTGAATGCCTTCACCACCACCAAAATCTGGCACCGTTACCAAGCCTGTCTGTTCGTTAAGTACTTCTGAAAGTCGTACTGCATTTATTCTATCAATATCCTTTTTGGAGATTACTTGTGCAGGCAAAGGGACAGAAGATAATTGCCTCAACGTGCGCGTCGCCGTTATAAGAACAGGCTCTAACTGCTCCACTACTATAGAGTCATTTTTCCTTTCTTGCTGCACCTGACCAAAGGCCAAGCCGTTAAAAAAAATCAAAAAATAAAGTGTTAAATTATTTTTATTTAGACTCATTCCATATAAATTTGCAGCAAATATATACGTTATTTTAATTTGTTCTAAATAAGAATAGATAAAATTTTCAACTCAATTTTAACTCTAAAACCAAAAACTCTAAAAATGAAAAGACTAGCTTTTTTAAGTGTATTATTTTTAACATTTTCACTTACCAATCAGGCTCAGAACAAAAAACAAAAAGATGCTGAAGCCATTAAAAAAATGTGTGGCTGCTATGAGGTTACATTTGATTTTGCCGAAACCTTTGAATATTCTGATGACCCAAATTACGTTGGGTCTGAGGTAAAACATGACCGCGGCTTGGAATGGGTAGAACTTGTCGAGGATGAAGACAATAAAATAGTACTGCAACATTTACTCATCGTTGGACCTCCACAAAAGCAAAGCATTCTAAAACATTGGCGCCAAGACTGGCTTTATGAAAATACTGAACTGTATATGTATGACCATGACAATACATGGAACTATGTTAAACTTGACAAAGCCGATGTTGCGGGACAGTGGACCCAAAAAGTGTTTCAAGTAGACGACAGTCCTCGTTATGAAGGTACAGCATCTTGGGTTCATGTAGACGGAAAAAGTTTTTGGGAGAATACCACTGATGCACCTCTTCCACGACGGGAGCGTACCAAACGCAGTGACTATAATGTTACGGTTAGGACCAATAAGCATGAAATCACCGATTATGGCTGGATCCATGACCAGGACAACTTAAAAGTTGTGCGTGCGCCTGAAAAACCTGATTTTACTCTAGCTAAAGAAAAAGGACTAAACACTTACACTAAAGTAGACGACGAAAAATGTAAAGCTGCACAGCAATGGTGGACTAATAATGCCCGTACTTGGGCCATTGTACGCAGCAAATGGGACGCTATTTTTGCACAAGACAAAGATTTGGTTTTAGAGAAAAGTATAGATGGTAAACCTTTATTTAAACACTTATTCGCAGAAGATTTTGACACTTCTGAATCGTCCATCAATAAAACCATTGATGCCTTTGTAGTAGGCAAGTAAGGTTTCCCGAATAAAAAAAAACGCAGTCCTCGGGCTGCGTTTTTTTATTACCTAAATCCAAAATTAATTCCAACAGAGAATGCGTGGAATTCTGAAATATGATATTCTGCGTTAAGCCTAAAAAACCCTAGTTTTAATTTTGTTCCTAGCGTTCCTCTTAAAGCTGATATTTCGCTAGATACTGAAAATGGGTCTACTATAGTTTGGGTTGTTAAAACGCCATCGGTCACCCGATAATTCCCCTTCAAATCCGAATCTGAGGTTCCTGAGATATAGCCTAATCCACCATAAAAGTTAATGACAGGTAATTTTGTAGAGGCAATTAGCTGAAATAACCAGGTATCAGTATTATTTTCCAAAACTTGGTTCTCGCCCTCAATACCTGAGGAGTCTGTGATATCATATGACCCATTGAGATGCGTATAAGCAACTAATCCAGAAATTGCAATTGGCAATATTTTATCTGCTGGCAGCCACTCGGTAAATTCAGCTTGTAAAGCGCCTCCATACATGCCTAAACTAACCTCATCTGTTTTAATGGAAGGCACATAACGGGCTTTAAGTTCTAGTCCGCTGCTCAAACCCACAGCGCCTTGAAGAAAAGCAGTTGGCACTAAATTACCACTAGCGTCTCCAATACCTTGTGGTAACTCAACGGTAACGGTCTGGGCGCCAAAAATTGGATCGTCATATTGCACCTCTACAAAAATATCTGGATTATTCTCTCCTAACACCGATGCAACCAATTGCGAGGAAGGTCCTTGGGTAAAATTGATATTATTATAGTCTGCTGTATTTAAAAGAAACGACTTATCATCGTTATTGATTAAGGAGGCACCTGCTATAACGGAAATTTCAAATCCACCTAGGGGTTTCACTTTTGCCGAATTAAACCAATTGGTATTCATGCTGTGCATTAGTGCATTGGTTCCGGGAGCCAAGTAATCATTGGCAAAACGCTGCGCATCCTCTACACCTGCAGTCAAGATTACGTCAATATCATTTTGAGCTTTTGCAGCACTCACGACTGCAACGAACGAGAAAAGTAGGGCTAACTTTTTCATTGGTTAAGTTTGATTTGGAATCAAATATAATCAAAAATTACGTTTAATCGATATTTTATGTATTTTATCGAAAAAAAGGCAATCATACCTAGGTATAATTGCCTTTTCCCTATAAACTATTGCTTCTTACTTACGCATCTATGTTGGCATAAATAGCATTCTTCTCAATAAATTCTCTACGAGGTGGGACTTCATCACCCATGAGCATCGAGAATATACGGTCTGCCTCGGTACCATTTTCAATTTGCACTTGGCGCATGGTTCTGAACTCTGGATTCATAGTGGTATCCCAAAGTTGCTCAGCATTCATTTCTCCAAGACCTTTATAACGTTGGATTTTGGCATTATCACCAAACTCAGCAACGATTTGATCGCGTTCTTTATCCGTCCAAGCATATTGCTTTTTTGCGCCTTTCTTTATGAGATATAATGGTGGTGTTGCAATATAAACGTGTCCTGCCTCTATCAGTTCTCGCATATATCGGAAAAAGAAGGTTAATATCAGTGTAGCAATATGGCTTCCATCAATATCGGCATCACACATAATCACGATTTTGTGATAGCGTAATTTAGAAAGGTTTAATGCTCTAGGATCTTCCTCCGTACCAATAGTTACACCGAGCGCCGTAAAAATGTTCTTTATTTCTTCATTTTCAAACACTTTGTGCTGCATGGCCTTCTCCACATTAAGAATTTTACCTCTCAAAGGTAGAATAGCTTGGAAATTTCTATCACGACCTTGTTTTGCGGTACCTCCCGCAGAATCACCCTCTACAAGGAACACTTCGCATTTTTCTGGGTCTTGTTCCGAACAATCTGATAATTTCCCTGGCAATCCTCCAATGCTCATTACCGTTTTACGCTGAACCATTTCACGCGCTTTTTGCGCAGCATGACGTGCTTGGGCGGCTAAAATCACCTTTTGCACTATGGTCTTGGCATCATCTGGATGTTCTTCGAGATAGTCCGTAAGCATTTCTGAAACAGCTTGAGAGACTGAGGCTGAAACTTCCCTGTTACCTAGTTTCGTCTTTGTTTGCCCTTCAAACTGCGGTTCTGCTACCTTAACTGATACAATGGCCGTTAAACCTTCTCGGAAATCATCTCCTGAAATATCAAATTTCAGTTTATCCAACATCCCTGAACTATCGGCATATTTCTTTAAGGTGTGCGTTAGTCCACGTCGGAAACCGGATAGATGAGTACCTCCTTCATGAGTGTTTATATTATTAACATAAGAATGTAGGTTCTCACCGTAAGAGGTATTGTACACCATAGCCACTTCTACAGGAACACCGTTTTTCTCTCCTTCAAAGGCAATAACATCCTTCATCAGTGGTTCACGGTTTCCATCGAGATACTTAACAAATTCTGGTAGGCCCTCTTCTGAATAGAACGTTTCCCCTTCAAAAGTGCCGTCTTCCTTTTTTCGTCTTCGATCAATGAGGTGTATGGTAATGCCTTTATTTAAATACGCCAGCTCACGCATACGGCTTGCCAAAGTATCATAATTATACTCAAGGGTCTGTGTAAAAATTATAGGATCGGGCTTAAAGGTTACTATGGTTCCTGTCTTATCTGACTCTCCCACAACCTTTACAGGATACAACGTCTTACCGCGTTCATACTCCTGCTCCCATATTTTTCCTTCTCTATGAACCGTGGCCTTTAAATGCTCTGATAAGGCGTTAACACAACTTACACCAACACCATGGAGCCCACCTGAGACCTTGTAGGAATCTTTATCGAACTTACCACCTGCACCAATTTTGGTCATAACGACTTCTAAGGCCGAAACGCCTTCCTTCTTATGCAGGCCAACAGGAATTCCGCGACCGTCATCTTCCGTTGTAATGGAATTATCTTCATTAATGGTTACTGTGATATTATCGCAATGTCCAGCAAGCGCTTCATCTATGGAGTTATCTACAACCTCGTAAACCAAATGATGTAAGCCTCGTGTACCAACATCTCCAATGTACATTGAAGGACGCATGCGCACGTGTTCCATTCCCTCAAGGGCTTGGATACTATCCGCACCGTATTGCCTTTTCTTGTCTTCGCTCATAATTAATTTTTAATATTGAAATAATTTAAGTCTTTCTTATACATAAAAAAGACGCTTTTATGGCGTCTCTTTAGAGTACTATCAAAGATACAAAATAATGGCACGAAATCACAGTATTTTGAGGGGCAAACCCAATAATTATCAACAATTGTTAAAAACCTAAAAGTGCCTTAAAAGGGCTAAAAATTGCCTTAAATTGGATTTTACGTTTTTTTATAGCTTTTTAAACACTGGAATTTTCCAACGTTGCTTACAGGGGCAGATTTGGCCTTGTTCAATATTTATTTTACAATAAAAAAATGACATTTTTAGACTATAAAATACCCTCTCTAGCATTATTGCCCTTAGAGGTTTCCTAATTCTCTTTTTATTAATTTATGAAAGTAATATCTTTAGTACCAGAAAAAGAAAGGTTGTTGTAATCTTAATAAAATTGCTATGATACGCCTAAAACTGGGTTTATTAATCTACTTTTCATGTTGTAATAGCATAAATGCCCAAAACAATAGTGTCCTTTCGGATAGTACTGTAACAATCATAGGTTTTAATTTGGATTATGGATCTCTACTAAAGCACACACCTTCTCTGCGACAAATAGACGATGCCTATCCCTCTGCCATAACTGTAGATTGGAGTAAATTACTACTTAAAAAATCGGCATGGGATTTTTGTAACTGCTTTCCTAGAATTGGTGTTGACCTTGCTTATTGGAATTGGGATAACCCAGATGTCTTGGGCAGTGGCGTTTTGGCCATGGCCTATGCAGAGCCTTATTTTAGAACCCAAAAAAGGACCAACCTTTTCTTTAGGATGGGTATGGGTGGTGCCTACCTTACCCAACCTTATGATGAACAAACTAATCCTTTAAATGAATCCTACAGCACCAATCTTAGTTTTGCACTTATGGTTGGTTTGGGTATTAATTACAGGCTTACCGACTCTTGGAATTTACGTTTTGCTGCTAAGTACAATCACACTTCCAATGGTGGAATACGAACGCCTAATAAAGGGCTTAATTTTCCATCCTTAAGTGTAGGCGTAAATAAAAGCTTAAGACCTGTGGAATATCCCAATTACGACAAAAACGGAAAAAGACCACCTCCAGATAAGAAAGAACGCATCACTTTGGCTCACTTTTCTGGTTGGAGCAATGCCGCAGTAGGTGATAAAGATAAGTTTTATGTCTTTGGTTTTATGGGAAAATACAGCCGCTGGATAGGTGGCCGAAGCGCCCTTACAGGTGGTACCGAATTGATTTTTGATTATTCAAGACGTGAGCAAATTAAATTAGACGAGGCCGATGCCAATTTTTTTCAAGCGGCTGCACTGATAGGCCACGAATTTTGGTTGGGTAAAGTCACTTTTAGCCAAGAATTGGGAGTTTATTACTACAACGATTACCGCATCAATGACGATATTTATCAGAGGTATGGATTAACCTATAGTTTTAGTGAACATATTTTTGCTGGATTCAGTCTAAAGGCTCATCGTCATGTTGCCGACTTTATTGATTTGAGAATTGGTTATACCTTTTAACAACATTTCAATAAAAACCGCTTCTCCTAAATTACCTTTTTAGTTTGTATGATGATTAAAACTTCGGAAGACATTAAAACTTTTTGTTGATGTTCTTTCAAGCTGCGTTTTAGGTCTTATCCAACTTTTCTGTCTCCTGGATTATAGCCTTGAAAATAGCATCCATCTTCTTAAGCTCAATAGAATAGCCAGACAATCGATAGAGCATGTCGTCCATCAAATTCTCGTATTTAATATCCCTGAATATTTTTGATTTGTCTATTTTCAGTTTAGACGGAGTACGCCAACCTAACCGCCCGTAACTGTCAACATCCTTCAAGGCATAATTATCCGTTAAATAGGGCACTAAATCATCTTCAATTTTATCATCTAAACCAGAAAACTGGTCCTCAACACCCTTTTTTGCTCTAGACCATTGATAAAGCAGACTTTTTAAATAATTATTTGTTATTAAATTTAGACGACCAGATTGAAGAAGGTCAGACAACGCGTTTTCTGAAGGATTAAATTGAGCATACTCAAAGCCCTGAAATAACAAACTATCTGTATTTATGCTTTTTATTATTGAATCGTGAGCGCCTATCAAACTCATAATAAAACGACCCGTCTCCATGCACCTATCATTCATAGCTATCACTTGGGCAATTTCCTTTCTGTTCTGCCTAAATTCACTGCTTAAATTGGCAAGAATTTTTGATTGTTCTTCTGATGCCACACGTTGTTGATTCCATGTATTAATCTGCAGAGCAATGAGAATTCCAATCACCACCAAAACAATTTCTCCAATAGCATATTTTAAATATTTTGCCAATTTATTATCACTCAAAAGTGCGTAGCGAACTCTATTAAATATGCCGGACATTTAATCATTATTTAAAATTATAGCTGGTAAACCGAGCGACTTAAAAGTGGCGTTATAGGTTTTCATTTCAGAATCTATAATAGCATCATGCTCGTTCTTGAATTTTTCCCATTCGGATATGAGGTCGTTTAATCGCTCTTTAGCTCCATCAGTTATAACTGGATGTTCTCCATCTATATAGCCCATTAAATTTATAAGTTGGGCGTTGAGCATATTTTTAAAGTTAATCACATCCTGAAACGTCTTTTGCTTTGGTTGAATAAGGTTATTTTCCCAAGAATCAATTCGTTCAATTAGCGCCTCACCCAATGTCTTTAAGGCATCTGCCTCAGCTTTATCCTTTAAAATAGTATTGTAATGCTTAAGCTGTGATTTTGCTGATCGCATGTTAATAACAGATTGATGAATATCCTTTATTGTGCTGGCTATAGTTTCTAAGGCTTGGAATTGTTTATCATATTCGTCCTGAGATGCATCAATAGATGGATCTGCCAACAGTTTAAAATCAGTTTCAAGCGTAACCGTGCCATGAGTTAGCCTAGCTGTATAATCTCCTGGAGGACAAGAGTGGCCTCCTAATCCTCCAAATACAAAAACCTTCTCAATTGGAGGAAGCGACTCTGTGGTTAAATCCCAAGTAAATTTATTCAAACCAACATGAGAAGGCAACACCTCGGGTTTCGAGGGACCTCCTGGCCACGACTTAAACTCTTTAAGTGGAACATTTGTGAAACTACGAATCACTTCGCCAGCTTTTAGAATCTCAAGCTTTAGGTCCAATGAATCCTCGCCCTTTGGTATGAAATATTGAAATGCCACACCGCTTTTTGGGTTCGTGCCTTGATTAGCATCCTGTGAGGTTCCTCCAAAAAACCGGTAATTGTCCTTAGGTTTAAAGAATTGAAATTCTTCGGTATTTGTCAATTGTTGAAGCGCACTTAAATCATCTAGAATCCAAAATCCACGACCAGCTGTTGCCGCAACTAAATCATTGTCTTGTATGGTAAGGTCATTTATGGGAACGATTGGTAAATTCAATTGCAACTTTTGCCACTGAACGCCATCATTGAACGACACATAAAGTCCTGTCTCTGTACCTGCATAGAGAAGTCCTTTTCTAATCTTATCGGCCCTTACAACTCTCGCAAAACCATTAGCATCATCAAGTCCGTTTGTGATTTTTTTCCACGACTCACCATAATTTGTGGTTTTGTATACATAAGAATTTAAGTCCATAGACTTATAGCGCATAATAACCATGTAGGCCGTTGCTGGATCATGTTCAGACACGTCAACACTATTAACAATACCATCTTCAATCCCTTTTGGAGTGATGTTTTGCCAAGATTGCCCTCCATTCTTTGTAATATGAAGTAATCCATCGTCTGTACCAGCATACATCACACCCTCCTCATGTTGCGATTCTACAAGTGTGGTAATGGTATTATAATTTTCACCTCCTGCTGCCTCATTGGTAAAAGGCCCACCTCCTGGACCATGTTTTTCTGTTTCGTTCTTGGTTAAATCTGGACTCACCGTTTCCCAGGAAACACCACCATCTGTGGTTTTAAACACGAGATTTCCCGCATGATAGATCGTATTTCTATCGTGAGGGGAACTTATAATGGGCGCATTCCAATTGTATCGATATTTAGAATCTTTTGGCGCTATACTCAACCCTAGTTCTGGGTATTGCTTAATTGGCTTTTGTGTTTTGGAGTCTTCTAACCATTTACTGATATTTCCCTGATAAGTACCACCATAAACAACTTTGGGATTATCTGGGTCGAAGGCTAAGAATGCACTCTCACCTCCAGCTGTTGGATACCAATCTTTCCAACCTATTCCAGCGTCCCTAGTTCTACTTGCTATGGCAACAGTAGTATTATCTTGCTGACCTCCATAAACATAATAAGGGAAACGATTATCTGTAATCACCCTATAAAATTGAGCTGTAGGTTGGTTTTTTTGAGTGCTCCAACTTTTTCCACCATTAAACGAAATATTGGCACCACCATCATTGGAATTAATTAAGTTCTTATTGTTATCTGGATTTATCCAAAGGTGGTGATTATCACCATGAGGCACAGGAATATTTGAAAACGATTTTCCACCATCAATGGATTTCATAACAGGCGCATTGAGCACATATACAATGTCTTCATTCTGTGGATCAGCATAGATTTCCATGTAATACCATGACCTTGTAATATTAACTCGGTCCTTGTTTGTTTGCGTCCATGTTTTACCAGCATTATCAGAACGATATACGCCTGCCTTTTCGCCTTCGGCTTCGACGACGGCATATACCCTATCTGAATTCGCTCTTGAAACGGATATACCCACTTTTCCAAATACATCCGGAAGACCTGTCGTTAATTGTTCCCAATTGGCACCACCATCAACAGATTTATAAATTCCAGAATGCTCGCCTCCTGATTCCATGTACCATGGATAACGTTGATGCTGCCACATCGCAGCGTAAAGAATTCTTGGATTATTATAGTCCATGCTCAAGGCGGATGCTCCTGTTATTTCATTGATATATAAAATTTTCTCCCAAGTTTTTCCTCCATCAATAGTTTTATAAACTCCTCGCTCATCTGAAGGACCGTACTGTGCCCCTTGGGCTGAAACATAAATCACATCTGGATTCTTAGGGTGGATAATAACATCGGAAATATGCCTGGTGCGTTCCAATCCGAGATGTTGCCACGTTCTCCCGGCATCCATAGATTTATAGACACCGTCTCCCATAGAGGTCATAACACCTCTTGCCGCATGCTCACCCATGCCGACCACAACGACATTGGTGTCTGATTCTGAAACGGCTATGGCACCAACGGTCCCAGTCTTAAAGTAGCCGTCTGAAATGTTTTTCCATGTGAGGCCAGCGTCTTGTGTTTTCCATACGCCTCCACCAGTAGAGCCCATATAATAGGTTTGCGGATCTCCTGTAACACCTGTTGACGCTACACTTCGTCCTCCTCTAAATGGTCCGATATTACGCCATTGGAGACCTTTACTTAGGCTATCGTGGATTAATTCTTTATTCTCTTTCTTTTGATTTCTTTTCTGGGATTGCACGTTAATTGTTGCGCAAAGGAATAAGCACAAGGCCAAGGGAAATAACTTCATTTGATTATTGAGTTGGTTAATAGAATACACCTCATTAAGGGATTTAAGTTTAAAAGTTACAGAAAAAAACGCTAAACAACCCTTTACATAGGTTAAGACAACACTATTTGCTTTCTAAAGGAATGAGTCTTGAGGACATTTTTAGTTTCTAGTGTTGGATTTTTTCAACGTTTTATAGTTCAAGTATCATATTTTAATATAAATAAAACCGTGTTTTACAACACATTAAACCACATGAAAGGAAAAGCAAAAACAAAAACCACTTAAAAGAATAAAATCATACGTCTTATAGCTTTTAGACCGCCTTACACCATATTATAATAATTAGTGTCTTTAAGAAGATGCTATTTTTTGTGTAATCAGTTATTTCTTTTGTTACCAATTATCTACCACAGACCCTATTAGTATCTTCACGCCTCCTGTTGCAAAATTGGTTAAATCATCTGCCATAGCCTGACCCTCGGGAGACTCCATAGCTTCCTGCATGGCTGTTTGGCTATCGAAATAAAGTTCTGCCATCAAGAATGTTTCCGAAGCGGATCCGCCAGGGCCACTTAGAATTTTTGTTATTTCCAACTTAGAAATCGCATCTACTTGGTCAACCAAGGGTAAATGCTTGTTTTTGTAGTATGTCTCAAAAGCTTCTGGATTCTCTGGATGACCATATAGTACCGTAACTTTTATCATAATTTGTGGTTTTTATTAATTTTTTGTCAATCCTACAAAACGGTAACCTCATAGATACAAGAATGTACCGTATTCCAAAACCTATCTACCCCTGTAATACTTTAAAGCCTCATTTAAATGGCCAAGGTCAGCGTTAAATCGGATACACCTTAAAAGTAATTATTTTATAAGAATTCAAGAGTCTTTTTTTTCGCAGAGCATTGCTTGATGGTGAAGGTGCAATGTACATGTAAAATTGAAACAACAAAGAAAAATGCCGCCTTTCGGCGACATTTAATTCGTTTATCTTAGTCTTTACAGTATCCACAAAGACTAATAGGCTTCGGTATGCACCTTAGCAACAGCTCTACCTGAAGGATCGTTCATGTTTTTAAAGGCTTCATCCCATTCCAAGGCTGTCTTGGTACTGCACGCCACACTTGGTTCTTGCGGTACACTTAGAGCTGCCGCATCACTCGGGAAATGATCTTCAAAAATCGTCCTATAATAGTATTCTTCTTTATTTTGAGGTGTTTGAATCGGGAATCTAAAATGAGCATTCGCCATTTGTTCATCCGTAACTTCTTGGTCAACTACAGCCTTTAACGTATCTATCCAACTGTAGCCTACGCCATCACTAAACTGTTCCTTTTGGCGCCAGGCAACACTTTCTGGTAACAAATCCTCAAACGCCTTACGGACTACCCATTTTTCCATACGGTCCTCAGTTATCATTTTGTCTTTTGGATTTAATCGCATCGCTACATCCATAAACTCCTTATCCAAAAAAGGCACACGCCCTTCGATTCCCCAAGCCGCCAAACTTTTATTAGCTCTTAAGCAATCGTACATATGTAATTTGCTTAATTTACGTACAGTTTCCTCATGAAATTCTTGTGCATTAGGAGCCTTATGAAAATAAAGATATCCTCCAAAAAGCTCATCGGCACCTTCTCCAGACAGTACCATTTTAATGCCCATGGATTTAATGACTCTTGCCATGAGATACATTGGTGTACTAGCCCTAACCGTAGTTATATCATAGGTTTCTAATTGATAAATGACATCTCTGATGGCATCCAGACCTTCTTGAATTGTAAATTGAATTTCATGATGTACCGTACCAATATGGTCGGCCACTTTTTTCGCGGCAGCTAAATCTGGAGAACCCTCCAAACCAACAGAAAATGAATGCAACTGAGGCCACCAAGCCTTTTCCTTATCATCCGCTTCTATGCGTCTTTCAGCATATTTTTTAGCTAACGCTGAAGTAATGGACGAATCCAGACCTCCAGAAAGCAATACACCATAAGGCACATCACTCATTAACTGTCTGTGCACCGCATCTTCCAAGGCCTGTCTTAATTCTGAAATACTAGTGTCGTTTTCTTTTACACTATCGTAAGCTTCCCAATCGCGTTTATACCATTGCACTAATTTTCCGTCTTTACTACTCAAATAGTGACCTGGAGGAAATAACTCAATTTTGGTACAAACACCTTCTAGTGCTTTTAACTCGGAAGCAACGTAAAACGACCCATACTTATCCCATCCCATGTAGAGTGGAATGATGCCCATATGATCGCGTGCAATGAAGTACTCATCCTTTTCTACATCGTAAAGAGCAAAACCAAAAATACCATTTAGTTCATCCATAAAACCTGTGCCTTTTTCCTTGTACAATGCCAGAATAACTTCACAGTCGCTTAGCGTTTGAAAGGGGTAATCTTTAAATTGCTGTCGTAATTCGCGATGATTGTAAATTTCGCCATTCGCGGCTAAAACCAAGGTTTTATCTTTACTAAATAACGGCTGTTTACCTGAAGCCGGATCAACTATAGCTAAGCGCTCGTGAGCCAAAATCGCCTTATCATCACTGAATATTCCACTCCAGTCTGGTCCTCTATGACGAATACTTTTCGCCATTTCCAATACTTGAGGTCTTAAAGTTTCAGAGGATTGTTTTATATCGAAAGCACATACAATTCCGCACATAATTTTAGGTTTTATTGATATTTATTGAACAAATATGAGTTTAACATTTCATTTATTAAACATATAAAGTATTATCAATTACTTTTTTAAACTTAAAACAATGTTTTTAATATAATATGAAAGTTTACCAACTAATTTTAATAGTTAATTTTTCAATTTGAAACATTCGACCGTTATCGTATTGTATTTCGAAATTCCTTGAGTTGAAAATCTGTTACATGATTCCCTTTGATTTGAGTTGTAAAGGTTTGTTTTTGAATGGGAGAAGGAATTGCTCTCACCTTGCAGAGGACCTAATTTCTACATTCAATTAATTTCAGAAGCTACGCCATGAATTAAAACGAGGTTAAGAAATTCACAAATCCTTGTTTTTAAGATGGCTAATCTTATAATTTTTTTAAATTACGTACAACTAAAAAAACACTCTAATGAAAACAAAACAACTTTTTACATCAATAGCTTTTGCGATGCTATTAACTTTTTCATTTAATGCCAATGCTCAAGAATTTAGTGGGTTAGATAAAAGTCCGATGGATGCGGCATCATTCCCAAGCTCTTACAAAGTTTCGGATAAACTTATAAAAATCACCTATAGCCGCCCACAATTAAAAGGGCGTTCTATTGAGGAACTTGCCCCTAATGGCAAAGTTTGGAGAACTGGAGCTAACGAAGCAGCGGAGCTTACACTTTACACAGATATGATGCTTGGCGACACCAAAGTTAAAGCAGGGACTTATACATTTTATATGATTCCTGGTGAAGGTAAATGGACAGCAATCATTAGTAAAGACCTAAATGTTTGGGGCAGCTATTTTTACAATGAGAAAAACGATGTTGCCAGATTGACTGTGCCTGTTACAAAAGGTGAGGAATACTTAGAGGCTTTTTCAATGGCTTTTGAAGAAGCTAAAGACGGCGTTCACCTTCACTTGGGCTGGGGAAATCTGCGCGTTGCAGTGCCTTTTACTAAGTAAATTACGGCGAATTGATAAAAAAGTCTCAATGAATCGGTGTTTCATTGAGACTTTTATTTTGCTTTCAAATTCTGTTACAGCAATGGTACATCTGCCCAATTTTCACCAGATTTAATGCGGTAGAGCTGCATCTCAGAAACACCAAACTGTTTTGCAATTATCTTTAAACGTGTCCGTCTGTTTGGATCGTTTATCATTTTTTTTATAAGTCGGACCTTATTCTCGGTCAACTTGGCATAAGGACGTTTCTGTTTTTTCTTTGCCTCTATAAAAACTGGATTTTTCCACTGATGTAACTCCTTTTCTCGTTTTGTAGCCCATTTGAGGTTCTTAACATGGTTGTTTAGTTTGTCATAATCTAAATGAATCACATACACACCATCACCTTGTTCTAAGAAATGTTGGGCCACTACCTTATGGAGATAGTAGGTTTTAAACTTTTTATATTGAACTTTCTTAACCCTGAAATAGGGATAACCATTCATGATATAAGGCTCAAATAGACGCGGTTTACCATCTTTAAAACGAACTAACCGCCCATAATTTGAAACCTGATAAATTTCTTTAGGATTGATAGTAGCATCAAATTGAACCGGTTTCCAGATTTCTTTTCTTAAATCTTGAATACCTTCAAAAGTCATAATTAAGGGATTTTTAAGTATTTATGTGTTTGTAAGGAGACTTTCCACTTAGGGTGTGCCATAACATAGTCAACAATTTCTGGCATCATCTTCTCGCGTTTGCTCCATTCTGGTTGAAGATACAAAATACAATTGTCATTGACTTTTGATGCTTGTTCTTCAGCAAATCTAAAATCGTCCTTGTTGTAAACAATACATTTTAGTTCATCTGCTTTGGAATAAATTTCTTCTGTTGGGCCTTTCATTTTTTTTGGCGAAAGACAAATCCAATCCCAAACACCAGTTAATTTGTAGGCGCCAGACGTTTCAATATGAGTTTGAAGACCCTTGGCCTTTAATTGGCTAGTAAGCGGACCCATATCCCAAGTTAGCGGCTCTCCTCCAGTAACTACAATGGTATTACTATATTTAGCTGCATTCTCAACTATCTTTGCTGTCTCCGTTGGTGGATGTAATTCTGCCAACCAACTTTCCTTTACGTCACACCAATGGCAACCTACATCGCAACCACCTATTCTTATAAAATAAGCTGCAGTACCTTTGTGATAGCCTTCGCCTTGAATGGTATAAAACTCCTCCATTAAGGGAAGCAATAAACCTTTATCAATTAGTTCCTGTTGTTCTCGTCGGGTCATAGGGCGCAAAGATAGTTTATAAAGTTAGAAGTATAAAGTAGGTCGCTCTAACTTTAATATGGTTGATTATTTAAAGAGAACACATTAAAAAATCACTGAATAAGAATCTATTTGGCAGCAATGACATCGATTTCAATGCTTGCACCTCCTGCCAAACCAGACGCGGCGAATGTCGTCCTGGCAGGTTTTTTAGAAAAATAATCGGAATAGACAGAATTGAAAGCACTAAAATCATTGATGTCCCTCAAAATAACCGTACATTTTACAACATTCTCCAAATTAAGACCGTGGTGATTTAAGACAGCCTCAATATTTTCGATAACCTGTCTCGTTTCTTCCTCTATACCACCCTGCACCAGTTTGCCGGTTTTATGATTTTTTCCTATCTGACCCGTTAGAAAGAGTAAATCTTCAGTCTCAACAGCATCGCTAAAAGGTGCGCTATGCCTGCTTGTTTCATGTGATTTATGGAATTTTATCTTAGTCGTTTCTGTATGGCATGAACATAACAAAACAAAAATTGAAAGAACGAGAAAACACTGTTTTGGCTTCATTAACTTCGGTTTTAATCTTGATTAAAATTACATTATTTTTATGCAAATTTTTGGATGGATGAATAAAACGGACGCTTTTAAAAGCCAAATAAATGAAGGCAACTCCTTTAAAGGAGATTTTATAACGCTGGGAGCTGCCATGCTAGATGGAGAAACCCTAACAAATACCTTGGTTAATGTCCCATTGAAAACAATGAACCGCCATGGCTTAATTGCTGGTGCAACAGGAACGGGCAAGACCAAAACGCTACAAGTTTTAGCAGAAAATCTATCTGAAAAAGGCGTACCTGTATTGCTCATGGATATTAAAGGAGACTTAAGTGGACTTGCCAAACCAAGTCCAGGCCATCCAAAAATTGACGAACGTCACGAAAAAATTGGCATCCCGTTTAACCCTAAGTCCTTTCCTGTAGAAATTCTTACACTCTCAGAACAAGATGGTGTAAGACTTAGGGCTACCGTAAGCGAATTTGGACCTGTTTTAATTTCGCGTATTCTGGGTGTAACCGAAACCCAAGCTGGTATAATCTCAGTTATATTTAAATATTGTGACGACCATAAGCTCCCCTTGTTAGATTTAAAGGATTTTAAAAAAATCCTTCAATATGCTACAGGTGAAGGTAAAACCGAATTCCAAGAAGCATACGGACGTATTTCCACCGCTTCTACAGGAGCAATTTTGAGAAAGATTATTGAAATTGAGCAGCAAGGAGGCGATTTATTTTTTGGCGAAACGTCTTTTGACACCCAAGACCTGCTGCGAATTGACGATAACGGAAGGGGTTACATCAATATCATAAGACTAACGGATATTCAAGATAGGCCTAAGTTATTTTCGACCTTTATGTTAAGCCTGTTGGCTGAAATTTATTCTACATTCCCAGAGCAAGGTGATAGCGGTCGTCCAGAACTCGTTATGTTTATTGATGAAGCTCACCTCATTTTCGACGAAGCTTCAGATGCTTTACTCAATCAAATTGAAAGTATTGTTAAGCTTATTCGCAGTAAAGGTGTTGGACTTTACTTCGTTACACAAAACCCAACTGATGTACCAGAAGAAGTATTGGGTCAACTAGGACTTAAAGTTCAACATGCACTAAGAGCATTTACAGCTAAGGACAGAAAGGCGATAAAACTCACGGCACAAAATTACCCAGTAACCGAATTTTACGACACTACAGAAGTACTCACTTCCTTAGGAATTGGGGAAGCCTTGGTTTCGGCATTGAATGAAAAAGGAAAACCCACACCTCTAGCAGCAACCATGATGCGCGCTCCGATGAGTCGTATGGATATTTTAACACCTTCAGAGCTTTCCAACTTATTGGCTGAATCTGAACTAGCAAAAAAATATAATGAAGATGTAGACCGAGAGAGCGCCTATGAAATGCTTAATGAAAAAATTGAGCGTGCTGAAGCTGAGGAAGCTAAAAGGAAAGCAGAAGAAGAGAGAAAAGCGCTTGAGAAAGCAGAAAGCAAAAAAAGTCGTAGCTCAACACGACGAAGCACAAGACAAAACCCTGTAGTAAAGGTACTATCTAGCCCCACTGTAATTCGCAGTGTCTTAGGTATCCTGACTAAAATGCTCAAATAAACATTATACAATATCTACATGAAACAACACATTATCATTATGTTGCTGTGTGCAGTAATTTTTATAGGCTGCGCAAAAGATAACGCCCCTAACCCCTTTTTGATTAAAAAAAATAACATTGGTCTATTAACGGACAGTACAAGGGTTAAGGATTTAGATGCCATTTTTGCCAATGACTCCGTGGTCCGTTATGTTGCTGGAGATGAGTTTGCAGGCTCCATTAATGTTATCGAAATTTTTGAAAAAGGAGGTAAAAAGTTATTGGACGTCTCTCCAAGGGAACCTTTAGACTCCACCTCGGTTATTTCATCTGTTCGGATTATAGATTCGCGCTACAAAACCGAAAAAGACATATCTGTTCTAAGTACTTTTGGTGAGATTCAAAATGCTTATAAGATTTCAAAAATTGATAATTTAATCAATGCTATTGTTGTCTCCGTTAATGAACTCAATGCGTCTTTTACTATAGACAAAAAAGAACTCCCAGCAAGCTTACGCTTTGATATGAGTTTGAGCATTGACCCAATTCAAATTCCAGAAAAGGCAAAAATCAAATATTTTATGCTGCACTGGTAAAACTAATTCCAACTATTATGAGTACTCCAAAAAAATATACTGTTCAAAAATCGCCATTTGTTGTCCCAACGACCGACGGTAAAGTAATCAAGGAACATTTTGGCTTAGCCTCTGATGGTAACTCAAAAATAAGCATTGCCCATATGGTAGCACCGCCTGGTTGGAGCGAGCCTTTTCAAACACCAGAATTTGATGAATTCACTTTTATAATAAAGGGTAAAAAGCAATTCATTGTCGATGGCGAAACCCTAGTTTTAGAAGCTGGTGAATCAATTAAAATTGAAAAGCATACCAGAATTCAATATTCAAATCCTTTTACAGAACCTTGTGAGTACCTCGCGATTTGCATGCCTGCCTTTTCTATAGACGCTGTAAATAGAGAAAAATCGTAATATGAGCAGTTTTGTGATTAAAACCATAGGCAATGCACTCAACGCCACAAGTCTAATTTCGCCAAGATACGCTAGCGCCAAGGCACTACAGTTATTTGCTTCACCGCGCAAAGGACGCTATACCGAAAAGCAGCGAAAGGTCATAGATTCTGCTATTTTTGAAGAGCTTATGCACGACAACCTGAGCATTGCCACCTATAGATGGCACGGCAAAAACAAAGTTGTGCTTTTAGCTCATGGCTGGGAAAGTAACGCCTCCCGCTGGAAGTATTTGCTCAAAGAATTTAAGGCAAATAATTATGACATCATTGCCCTAGATGCTCCTGCACATGGACGTTCGGATGGCAATCAGTTTAATGCGCTGCTTTATTCAGAATTTTTGAAAGTAGCCATTAACAGATTTAATCCAGAAGTTGTTATAGGCCATTCGGTTGGTGGTATGGCAAGTGTATTTTGCAAGAATAATTATGACATTCCTTCCGTAAAAAAACTAGTATTATTGGGCGCTCCTGCCCACTTCACGGGCGTATTTGCCAGATACAAAACCATGATGGGCTACAATAAAAAAATCTCTGATGGCTTAGACCGTATTGTCCTAGAACGTTTTGGGCGACCTGTAGACTATTTTTCAGCGGCTAATTTTACTTCAGAATTTAATATTAAGGGTCTTATTGTTCATGACAAAAAAGATAAAATCATTCCTTACGAAGATGCCTTGCTCTTTGCCAATAGGTTTAAAAAGGCTGAACTAATAACGACTACCGGTTTTGGGCATGGCCTTAAAGACCCTTCCATAACGCCTAAAATTATAGATTTCATAAATGCATAGAACCTGTTTTTTCGCACTGTTTTTAATTATAATCCTAACGTGGTCTTGCCAAAAGAACAAATCGGTTAAACCAGAGCAGATTAAGGTTAATGTGGTAGGAGCTATGAAAGATGCCATGTGGAAGGGCGAACTCTTTCCCAAGGTCTTATTGGATACTATCTCAGATAAAACCGGATTGTACGGTTTAGGTCCTATGAGCTTCATGCGCGGCGAACTATTGGTGCTAAATGGAAAAACGTATTTGTCCTATATAGATAGTAAGGATTCTTTAGTTGTAGATGAAAAAAATGGCCTAAGTGCACCATTTTTTGTGTATGCCAATGCCTCTAGTTGGGATACTACAGCTATTCCCAATACTATTAAAAACATAAAAGATATTGAAACCTATGTAGCGTCCCACATCAAGGATTCGATACCATTTCTGTTTAAATTACGTGGCTCGATAGCTAAAGCTAAGATTCATGTGCAGAATTTACCCGAAGGCACAAAAGTAAGTTCTCCAAAAGAAGCCCATGAGGGTCAAAGAACCTTTCTTATTAAAGATAAAGACGTGGAAATTGTTGGATTTTATTCCAAGAACCATCAAGGGATTTTTACGCATCATGATGCCTACACTCACATGCACCTAATTACAGCAGACGGCAAATTTATGGGACATTTAGACGAGATAACTTTAAATCGCATGAACTTACTTCTTCCTAAAACAGATTAGGCGTTTCAATACCATTGTAATATGCTATTTTTGTACTATGAGCAACAAGTTAACACGCCTCAACAAATATCTGAGTGAAGCTGGATACTGCTCGAGACGCGAAGCAGACCGATTAATTGATGCTGGAAGGGTTACAATCAACGATAGCGTTCCTGAAATGGGAACCAAAGTGGCACCAAATGACGTGGTAAAGGTTGATGGTGAAACTATCAACGCCAAACACAATGATTTTGTTTATCTCGCCTTTAATAAACCTGTAGGCATCGTATGTACAACCGATACTCGCGTAGAGAAGGATAATATCATAGATTTTATAAACTATCCTCAACGTATTTTCCCTATTGGCCGTTTAGATAAGCCAAGCGAGGGTCTCATTTTATTGACCAATGACGGAGATATCGTAAACAAAATTCTACGAGCCAGCAACAATCACGAAAAAGAGTACATCGTAACGGTTAACAAACCTATCTCGCAAACATTTATTCAACGGATGTCAAGTGGCATCTACCTGGAAGAACTTGGACAACGAACAAAAAAGTGTAACGTCACTAAAATTGACCGTTTTACCTTTAAGATTATATTAACCCAAGGCTTAAATAGGCAAATCCGCAGAATGTGCGAATATCTTAATTATGAGGTTGAGAGCCTAAAGCGTATTCGTATTATGAACATTGAACTTGATATTCCTGTCGGAACTTACAGAGAGCTCACACCTAAAGAGTTTTCAGAGCTAAGCGACCTTATAAAGGATTCAAAAAAAACATTTCAACCCAGACAAAACCGAAAACCAAAGCGATAATTATGTCAGCACTTTCACCGTTTCATTTAGCCATACCTGTAGATGATTTAGATGCTAACAGGGCATTTTATACAAACACCTTAGAATTAGAAGAAGGACGCAGTAGCGACCATTGGGTAGATTACAACTTTTTTGGCCATCAATTAGTCATTCACTACAAACCTTCTACAGGAGAAGAGCTTCATACAAATGCAGTAGACGGAAAAGATGTGCCTGTACCTCACTTTGGTGTAGTTTTAGATTGGGACATCTTTGAGACTTTTGCCGAACGACTTCGTTCCAAAGGCATAGAATTCATTATTGAGCCCTACATTAGATTTAAAGGAGAAGTTGGTGAACAAGCCACCATGTTTTTTAAAGACCCAAGTGGAAATGCCTTGGAGTTTAAGGCTTTTAAAGACCAAAGCCAGCTCTTTGCAAAATAGAATTACGCACTTACTTTTTCTTATGGCGTTCTCTTGCCAATAAGGTATTTTTAAGCAACATTGCAATGGTCATTGGGCCTACACCTCCAGGGACAGGAGTTATGTAACTTGCTTTTTTGCTCACGTTTTCAAAATCTACATCTCCTGTGATGTAGTATCCTTTAGCAGAATCATCGGGAACACGCGTAATGCCAACATCGATGATAACCACGTCATCCTTTACCATTTCGGCCTTAAGAAATCCGGGAACGCCCAAAGCTGAAATGATAATATCTGCTTGAGAGGTAATTTGTGTGATGTTCTTGGTATGACTATGGGTTAAGGTTACTGTTGAATTTCCAGGAAAACCCTTTCGTCCCATTAATATGCTCATGGGTCGTCCTACGATATGGGAACGCCCAATAATAACGGTATGCTTTCCGTCGGTCTCGACATTATAGCGATCGAGAAGCTCTAGAATGCCAAAAGGCGTTGCTGGGATAAATGTGGACATGTCCAAGGCCATTTTCCCAAAATTCATGGGATGGAAACCATCTACATCCTTATCTGGATGTACTGCCATTAATACTTTTCGCGTATTGATTTGAGGTGGTAATGGCAACTGAATTATAAACCCATCTATATCGTCATTATTATTGAGCTCTTCTATTTTATCTAAAAGTTCTATCTCGCTTGTGGTATTAGACATGCGCACCATGGTAGATTCAAAACCAACGCGTTCACATGCTCTTACCTTACTACCAACATAAGTTAAACTAGCACCGTCATTACCTACAATAACTGCCGCCAAATGCGGAACTTTTTCTCCGTTGGCCTTCATTTTGTCAACTTCGGCCTTAATTTCATTTTTGATGTCGTTACTGACTTTTTTTCCGTCTAAAAGTGTCATAATTCAGTTATTGTTAGGTGTGATGCAGTTATAAGAGTTATCTCGGCATATTTTTCATCATCTGCATCATCTTTCTTCCGCCGCCTCCTTGCATCATTTTCATCATTTTACTCATTTGGGTGAACTGTTTCAACAATTGGTTAACCTCTTGCACAGAAGTCCCAGATCCCTTTGCAATTCGCTTTTTTCTACTCGCATTAATTACGGAAGGATTGGAGCGCTCTCCTGGAGTCATGGAATGGATAATTGCTTCGATACCTTTGAAGGCGTCGTCATCAATATCCACGTTTTTCATCATTTTACCAGCTCCTGGAATCATGCCAATGAGGTCTTTCATGTTACCCATTTTCTTTATCTGCTGTATCTGTTTTAGGAAATCATCAAAACCAAATTGGTTCTTGGCTATTTTCTTCTGAATCTTGCGTGCTTCTTCTTCGTCGTACTGCTCTTGGGCACGTTCTACAAGAGATACGACATCACCCATTCCCAAAATACGGTCTGCCATTCGGGATGGATAGAACACATCAATGGCTTCCATTTTTTCACCAGTACCTATAAATTTAATAGGCTTATTAACAACGGATTTAATTGAAATGGCAGCACCACCTCGCGTATCACCATCTAGTTTGGTGAGAATAACTCCATCGAAATTTAAGATATCGTTAAATGCCTTGGCCGTATTAACCGCATCTTGACCCGTCATGGCATCAACAACAAAAAGGGTTTCTTGTGGTTGTATGGCCTTATGGATATTGGAAATCTCGGTCATCATAGCATCATCTACAGCTAAACGACCCGCGGTATCTATAATAACTACATTGTGTCCGTTGGCTTTTGCGTGGGCTATACCAGCTTGAGCAATGGCGACGGGATCCGAATTTCCCTTATCACTGTAAACCTCAACATTGATCTGGTCTCCTACGACATGTAACTGATCTATCGCTGCTGGCCTATAAACGTCACAAGCTACGAGAAGTGGCTTTTTTGTCTTCTTGTTCTTTAAATAATTAGCCAGTTTGCCAGAAAAAGTTGTCTTACCAGAACCTTGTAAACCCGACATAAGGATGACACTTGGATTACCTGAGAGATTAATACCCTCGGCATCACCACCCATGAGTTGGGTCAATTCGTCCTTGACGATTTTAACCATTAACTGTCCTGGCTGGAGGGTTGTTAATACATTTTGCCCTAAGGCTTTTTCTTTAACCGTATTGGTAAATTGTTTGGCAATCTTAAAATTAACATCGGCATCTAAAAGCGCACGGCGCACCTCCTTTAAGGTTTCGGCAACATTAACTTCTGTAATACTGCCATGTCCTTTTAAAACGTGCAGGGCTTTATCTAACTTATCACTTAAATTATTGAACATAATCTCATTCTACTTTTGAAGTTGCAAATTTAAGAATTTAAGCTAGATATTAGAAGATAGTATACCACTAAAGCCTTATTTTTTAAGAATTAAAGGTTAATTAAAGCCGGAGTTGAAACAAGCAACGTGTTATGACAAAATAATTTAGCAATGGCTGCGGTTATGTCATTGAAGCGCAGTGGCGTAGTCGACTCTAATTATCCATAGCATTCTTGACAATAAATTTTAGCCTCTACGCTAAAAGAAAAGTTAGAGCAGCTTAAGGTAAGGTCTCTTCTTTATTGTTCTCTTTAGCCTTTTCTCTTTCAATGCTTTTCTGAATTTTCTCAATAGCAGATTCTATAGACTTTTCTGGTTCTATCAAATTATACTGTCCCCAAAAATCTGGGTCTGAAAACCCTGAAATTTCATCGGCGATAATTATCGAAGGTCTTAAAGGCTCTTTAACATCAAAGTCTTTGCGAGACTTCATTTTGTACCAATCCGTCACCGCCATTTCACTAGCCAACGAATAGACTTTATTAAATAGTGACCGTTTCTTGTTAACCTTAAACTTTAAGTACAAATTGGAATAGCCATAATGCCATTTTTCTCCATCAAAACTATAATCCACTTTGTAATTTGCCTCAACAGGATACACAATAACATCACTTGGTTTTTTTCTTACCAATAGGTTTTTAGTACGTCTTTTATTTCTTAGGTCTAAAGCATACTCTGCACTAACCAAAGCCAAGGACTCTACATCGATAAAAAGTTTGCCTTCATACATTAAATTCATAGTATTACTAATCGGTTCAAACTTAACGACGTAAACATCGCGATTGTCTATGGTTGAAGGTTGGTCAAAAGTAAATCTATAATTGGAGTAATTTTCATCGAAGATGTACTCGGTGTATTTCATGACATCTAGATAAATTGTAGAAAAAGGACCTCCCTGTAGCTTAACAGATAAGGTATCTAAGCGCTTATAATCGGTACTTTTCCGAGCTTTGCTTAGACCAATCTTATCTCGGCCCAACATATCGTAAGGCTGTTTAACAATATCCACTACGGCTTCTGTAAGCGACACATTTCTATTCCTTCTTTTAATTGTTTCCCGATAAAAGGCGGTCATCTTAAGGTATTGATCATCAAAATTTTTCATTCTATTTTTAAATATCTTTTCTATTAACGCTTTAGCGCTTTTATATGCCGAAATATTGACCTGTGAAAGCTTGGTCACTAACTGATTCAATTCTATTATGGCTTCAGTTCTTTTGAGGTCTTCTAGATCAATGACATAAGGTTTGTACCCTAGAAGGTTCACCGAAAGTTGGGCGTTCATGTAGTCCTGAGGAACTTTAAGGACATAATCACCTTCAGTATTGGTAACTGTACCTATATTTCTGTTGACAAGTCTTAAACTTACAGCTTCAAGAGGCTTCCCGGAATTCTTATCTACAACTTTACCGGTAAACTCAGTAAAGGAAGTTTGAGCAAAAACGACTTGAGCTAAAAGGAAAAATAGAAGCCCAAGTCCTAGACTTAAAGTTTTTGTGGTGGATAACATTTTTTTCATAACAATTCTTTTTCATTCTAAAAGGCTATTAAAGATAAGGAGAATTGCACGAATAGATACTGCCGCATTATGTTAAAAAACAAAATGGACCGAGCCAACTACATGCGGTCTGGTACGTCGATACCCAACAGCTTAAAGGCATTTTTTATGGTCTTTCCAACGCTATTGCAGAGTGCTACCCTAAAGGATTTTTCCAAATCGCTATCGGCACCCAAAATGGAAACGTTCTGGTAAAAGGAATTAAAATCTTTAACCAAATCATAAGTATAGTTGGCAATTAAAGCAGGACTATATTGTTGTGCAGCATTTTGTATTACCGTTGGAAACTGCTCCAATTGCTTGAGCAATTGTTTTTCTTTGGGATGCAAATTTATTTGAGCGAAGCTCTCAGTTTGGACCTCCACCGCACTCTTGCGCAGGATGGATTGAATTCTTGCGTAGGTATATTGTATAAAAGGTCCTGTATTACCCTGAAAATCTATAGATTCCTTAGGATCAAATAAGATGCGCTTTTTTGGATCTACTTTGAGTATAAAGTATTTTAAAGCACCAAGACCCACAACTGTGTGAAGGTTATTTTTCTCCGCTTCGGAATAGCCTTCCAATTTTCCAAGTTCTTGGGAAATATCTTTAGCGGTTTCTGTCATCTCATCAATTAAATCATCTGCATCTACAACGGTTCCTTCCCTACTTTTCATCTTTCCGCTAGGCAAATCTACCATTCCATAACTCAAATGATAGAGGTTTTGCGCCCAATTAAATCCTAGTTTTTGTAGAATGAGAAAAAGTACTTTAAAATGGTAATCTTGCTCGTTGCCAACCGTGTAAACCATACCGCCAACATCAGGAAAATCCTTTATTCGTTGAATTGCCGTGCCAATATCCTGAGTCATGTATACCGCAGTGCCATCACTTCTTAAAACGAGTTTTTCATCGAGCCCTTCATCCGTTAAATCACACCATACCGAACCATCTTCTTTTTTGAAAAATACGCCAGACTTTAAGCCTTCGTCCACAAATTCCTTACCGAGCAAATAGGTATCACTTTCATAATAATTCTTGTCAAAATCCACACCTATTCTCTGATAGGTATCCTCAAAACCTTCATATACCCAACCATTCATCTTTTGCCAGAGTGCCACTACTTCCTTATCGCCAGCTTCCCATTGTCGCAGCATATTTTTTGCTTCCAAGAAAATAGGTGCATTGGCCTCAGCTTCACTTTTACTTACGCCTTGATTAATTAGTTGCTCTACCTCTTCTTTATAAGCTTTATCATAGGCAACATAATATTTTCCAACCAGTTTATCACCCTTTAAACCAGAAGAAGTCGGTGTTTCGCCAGCTCCATAACGCTGCCAGGCCACCATACTTTTACAGATATGAATACCTCGGTCATTTACTATTTGGGTTTTGTATACGGTTTTGCCAGATGCCTTTAGAATCTCTGCAACAGAATAGCCCAAGAGCACATTACGCACATGGCCAAGATGTAAGGGCTTGTTTGTATTTGGTGAGGAATACTCCACCATAATGGCATCGGTATCCTTTGTTTTAGCATAGCCATATAAATCATCCTTAATAATCTGAGCGAAGAGATTTATGTAATAGGAATCATCAATTTCAATATTTAAAAATCCCTTGATAACATTATAATCCTTGACCAATTCGACTTCATTTTTTAAATTCTGTCCTATTTGCTCTCCTATCACCGCTGGATTACCTTTAATCTGTCGCAGCATCGGAAAAACCACAACCGTAATATCTCCAGCAAATTCCTTTCTGGTTGCCTGAAATTCAACCGTTCCCAATTCTACATCGAAAAGCGATTGAACCGCATTTTTAACCTGTTGCTCTAGGGTGTTTTCAAGTGTCATTTCTAAAATATTGCTAGATTAAACGCTGGCAAAGATAGGGGATTTCTAGACTTAATTTGGAGTATTTTGCATTAATTGGAACTGAATAAACCTCTGCACTGAATCGGATTGCAACAGGTTAAAATTTCAACTTAAATCCATTACTAAACAACGCTTTACTCTACCACTTTTTTGCTTAAAAAGCAGATAGAAATAATGGTTTGATTTACAACCTTTTATAACTAGTGTGCATTTCATCGATAAACATGTAGTTTTTCCATGATTTATGCACTTTGTCGATAGGTCATTTTTTTTGTGAATTTCATCTAACATTTCATCTAATTTATTGGTAATAAATCCTAATAATTAGCGTATTTCAGCACATTATGGCATTTTTGGTAAGCTATTAATCAATGTCCCAAACGTTAATGAGGCTTAATTATCAAACATTAACCCAGTTGTTATTGTTTAGTGTTGACTTACTTTTTTCTTCCCTCAGCAAAAGTTATTTACACCAAAACATTACAAGTCATCCAAAATGCTATTGCGGATGAAACGACTGTTGACATATGTTTTTCTGCTCGGATCAATTTCCATTTTTAGCCAAAATGAGAAAATTGACAATCTTACCGTGCAATTGGCTTACCAGCAGCAAGATTCAACAAAGGTCAATCTTTCTATAGAATTGATTGAGGAACTGTATGCCATAGGAGACTATAAAAAAGCCCTTCTCTACGTCAACCAAACTGCCAAACTCTCTAAAAGTCTAGATTATATTAAAGGCCTTGCCGAAAGTAGTTACTACCGTGCAGTAATATACTCCAAGCGCAATGACTACTACAACGCCATAGATAATTACAACAAATCCAGAAATTATTTCCTGCAAATAAAGGACACCTTAGGTGTTGCCAAGGTGAGCAATAACATAGGGCTTATTGAAATAAAGCGCGGCAATTATGCCGTTGGACTTAAAAACTCCCTTGCTGCCATTAGCATTTTCGAAGAACGCAATCTACTGGAAGAACTTAGCCTAGCCTATAACAATTTGGCAGAGGCTTATCATAAAACAGATCAAATTGATAAGGCCTTGGATTTTAACTTTAAGGCTTTAGAGGTTAGAAAGCAACTTAATGATAAATCGGGCATCAAACTTTCAACAAAAAAAATAGCTGAACTCTATTCCTTAAGAAAAGAACACAGAAAAGCTATCGAATATTTTGAAAGGGTATTGATTTTACTAAATCCCGAAACAGACAAAGAGCTTAAAGGTGAGATTCTACCAAAGTTGGGTAATGAGTATTTAGAATTCAAGGAATACGACAAAGCTGCCGAAATCTTGGTGCAAGGATTAAAATTCAATAGAAGTGAGAATAATCAAGAAGGCATACTAAGGTCCCTTAACGCTATTGGCAAACTCAATCTGATGCGAAATAAGATTAAACTTGCTTCATTGCAATTAGATGAGGCCTACAATATTGCCATAAAACTTGATGATAAGGAAGCACTACTCAACAACTACAGACTTCATGTCTCACTAGACTCAACAAGGGGATTTTACCAAAACGCGTTTTTCTGGCAAAATAAATATTACGATTTAAGAGATCAGTTGGATAAGGAAAAAGCCCAGGTCTATTCACAAAAGCCCGATTTACCCCTTGAAAGCGAAGTTACACTTTTTAATGACCCTGACGGCCAAACTGAAGCCGATACAGATTCATATGCTAAAACTTGGTTCAATGACCCTTATGTTTTTTATGGTTTTGTGGCCACATTAGTTCTTTTATTGGCCTTGTTGCTCTACAGTTTGCTAAAGACCAAACAAATTAAAGACAATCTCAATGAACAAGAAGACCTTTTAGCTCAAGAGAAAATTAGAAACGAAGCTATTTTGGAGCAAACGCATCATTTGGAAGAAGTAAACCAGGTCAAGGACAAACTTTTTTCTATTGTATCGCACGATTTAAAGGATAGTATTTCGTCTATAAAGGCCTTCTTGGATTTGCTTAAGGAAGACAGCATCTCCAAGGAAGAATTTAGGGAGTTAATTCCTGAACTGAGTGAAAATGCAGATAACGCCTCCCAGCTCTTGTTCAACCTGCTCAATTGGTCTAAATCACAATTACAAAGTTTAGAGCCAAAACCTGAGTTATTTAATATTCAAGATGTATTTCACACCAAAATGGCTCTAGTAGAGCAAAAGGTGGAAGACAAAAAAATAGTTCTAATTGATGAATCCCAACGCGACTTTGTTTATGCCGATCGCAGTATGATAGAAATCGTGATTCAAAATCTTATTACCAATGCTGTAAAATTTAGTCGTACAGGCGATGTAATCACGATTTCCAACCAAGATGTCAACGGCAAAGCACTTATCTGCGTAGAAGATACTGGCGTTGGAATCTCTAGCGAGAACATTGACAAACTCTTCAATGCCAATAAGAATTTCACCACTGTAGGGACAAAAAATGAAAAAGGTACTGGTCTAGGTCTTACCATAGCTAAAGATTTGGTAGAGCTTAATAATGGTAAGATTTGGGTTGAAAGTACAGTTAACGTTGGCAGTAAATTCTTCATTGAACTTCCAAAGGCGGCTCCCCAGAATTAAAATAAGTAGTATCTTGAGTTCATTCAATTTTCACTTCTATGAAAAATATAATGGTCACACTTGCTGCAGTGCTTCTTATAATTTCAAGCTCCTGCAAGAGGCAATCGGATAACAAAACAACTGATTCAGAAGACAAAGAACTTCAGGAACTTTTTGCTTTGATGCAAGGATCCTTCAACTCTGAACTACAATCTAAAACAGACTCCAGTTACTTTAATATTTCGCTGCATATGTATCCTATTTGGGAGGAGAAAGGTCACTTTCTTTATGTAGAGCAAGCCGTTAATAGCACACAAGACCAACCTTACAGACAAAGAATCTATGAAGTTAAACGGCAATCCGATAGCACTTTTAGCTCTGCCATTTATACTATAGTGCAAGATTCGTTATGGATTGGAAAATGGAAAACACCAGAGGCATTTGATTCCCTTTCAACCGAAGGTGTTTCTTTAAAATCAGGTTGTGAAGTCATTTTAAAGCGAAAAGGTCCAAATCATTTTGTTGGAAAAACCGGAGATACCACTTGTATAAGTAATCTCAGAGGCGCATCTTTTGCAACAAGTGAAGTTGAAATCCTCTCAAATAAAATTATATCTTGGGATCGTGGTTTTGATTCGAACGGCAATCAAGTCTGGGGCGCCAAAGGAGGTGGCTATATCTTTAACAAACTAAACTAAGCTCTAGGTAAAAAAACCTCTGCCATCATACAACGAGCACTTCCACCACCACATGTCTCTATGGTTTCCAATGAACTTGATACTATAGTGCAGTACTTTTCTATCTTATCTACCTGTTGTTGCGTTAAGCTATTTCTAGCTGCTTCGCTCATTATGAGATACTTTTTATCCTTGTCGCCTTTCACTTGTAGCATATTACCAGCAAATTGATGCATCTGTGCCTCGGTAATAGCAATAATCTCCTTGCTATCGGCCTTTAACTGCTTCATAACGCTTTTCCGTTCTTTTTTGTCATCAATGCAGTCTAAACAAATAACAGCAAAATCATCAGCGATACACATCATCACGTTTGTATGGTATATAGGCATACGCTTGTTCTCTATAGTTTGATAGGCTTTGAAGACTATAGGTGAGTATTCAAAATCTTCACAAAATTCAATGAATAGTCCTTCATCTGCTCTTGGTGACAATGCACAATAGGCCTTTCTATGCTCTCGGTCTAACACCATACTTCCCGTTCCCTCTAAAAATACTTCATCTTCTTCGGCTTGAGTGTAATCTACAATAGCGCTGATTTTGAGCCCTTCTTCTTCTAACCTAACAAATATGTCTTCACGTCGCTCTTGCCTTCTATTTTCGGCAAACATGGGATAAATGGCAATATTTCCATTTTGGTGAAAACTTACCCAGTTATTAGGAAAAATAGAGTCTGGAGTATCCGTGTCTGGATTGTCACTTTCCACTATCACATTAACACCAACCGCTCTCAACTTGTTCACAAAAGTGTCAAATTCTTCTTGAGCCTTTGCATTAATCTCTGCGTTTTGCAGTTCTAAATTCTCTTGAAAATAGTTATTGACGGCAGTCTGCTCGTTTTTTCTAAAACCAACAGGGCGAATCATAAGTATTGTATTTGTAGATTGGCTCATAAGATTAATGCTTATTGATGGCAAAATTAGCCTTTTTATGGCTTCATTTCAATTTCAGACGTCAATTTATCGGCCAAAAACACTAAGTTTGAAATCCGTGCATTACGACCTAATTTCGTTGACATAATGAAAAAGATTTTTCCTTTTATTTTTTTAATCCTTGCCTGTAATTCAGAATCAAAAAAAACAAACCTCAGCAAAGAGGATTTCGTTACTGTTTTTGAAACTAGCGATGGGAAGGAAACTGCTACTTATTTTGAAATTATATCCTTCTATAAAGATTTAGAGCGCTGTTTTGATCAAGTTTCAATTAAAACCATAGGTGAAACCGATTCAGGATATCCATTACATCTTGTCACCTTTAATCCTAAAGCAATAGGAGACAACTTTCCGGACTTAAGAGAAGACAACAGAATAATTCTTATTAATAACGGCATACATCCTGGCGAGCCTGATGGCATCGATGCTACGATGCTCCTTTTTAGAGACTTAGCATTAGGCCTTGTTCCTGTACCTGAAAATACAATAATCTGTGCCATTCCTGTGTACAATATTGGTGGTTGCCTCAACAGAAATTCTACATCGAGAACTAACCAAAATGGGCCTAAGGCCTATGGATTTAGAGGAAATGCGCGCAACTATGATTTAAATAGGGATTTTATTAAATCGGATACAAAAAATGCTCACGCCTTTGCCAAATTATTTCATGAAGTACAGCCGGATGTATTTATTGACACTCATGTAAGCAATGGTGCCGATTACCAGTATACACTTACCCATCTATTCACACAGCACAATAAATTAGGCGGTAAGTTGGGCTCCCTATTGCATAAATCGGTAATGCCAAAATTAGAAACCAAACTCAAGGAAAAGTCTTGGGATATTACACCATATGTCAATGTTTTTAACCGTAGACCAGAAATAGGATTTTCTCAATTTTTTGATTCCCCAAGGTATTCCACAGGTTACACAACGCTTTTTAATACGCTAGGTATGATGGTGGAAACCCATATGCTAAAACCCTATGATAAAAGAGTAAAAGGCACTTACGAGTTGCTGCTAAGTATGTTGGAAATTGTTGAGGAAGACGGTCTTGAGATAAGACAAGCACAAATGGAAAATAGCACAAACTGGAAGATTGGAGATGAATACCCAATACAGTGGGAATTGGATACCTCAAAAGTTTCGACATTAATGTTTAAAGGCTATGAAGGTGAGTTTATTCCAAGTGCACTTACTGGCGCACAACGACTTAAATTCAATAGAAACAAACCTTTCACGAAAGAGGTCATCTATAAAAACTACTTCAAACCAAAACAAAATGTTGTGATACCCTCAGCTTATGTTATTCCTAAGGGATGGCACAACATAATTGACCTATTAAAGTTGAATGGAGCCAAGCTGAATCCTTTAGAACAAGACACCATTATACAAGTTGAGGCCTACAGAATTGAAAATTACAAGACGAGACAAAATCCTTACGAAGGACATTATCCGCATTACGATACTGCAACAAGCACTTCGAATATTGAAATGGCGTTTCAAAAGGGAGATATTATTGTTAGTACAAACCAACCCGCAATGAGATACTTAGTGGAAACGTTAGAACCCTCTGCGACTGATTCTTTTTTTAATTGGAATTTCTTTGACACCATCCTTCAACAAAAAGAGGGCTTCTCGCCTTACGTGTGGGAAGATAAAGCTCAAATGCTCTTAAAAACCAATCCAAAATTGCAAATTGAATATAACTTAAAGAAGTCTTACAATGAGGACTTTGCCCAAAACTGGTATGCCCAGTTGGAGTGGCTTCATAAAAAAAGCCCACATTACGAAAAAGCCCATCTTCAGTATCCTATCTATAGGCTAAAATAAAGAGACCACTGATTGAAGTGGCCTCTTGTTGGATTCAAAACTGCGTTAGGTTATTGCATGATTTGAATCTGTATTATAACAGTATTAGCTCTCCTTTTTGCTGGAACTGATTTCCCAAACTCTGAATTGCCATTCTGTATCGGACTTTTGAAATTGTCACGAGCTATTGTTGGTGATTTTATAAATGACGCCTCAACTCAACATAAGATAATAGTCCTAGCTTTTAAATAAACCTTTTAAGCAAAAAAGTTTCAATTTGACTATTATTTTGTTTAACTTTTTAAATGTAAAGTTAAACACTGTTTGGCAGGCACAACAAAAAACGGCCCAAACTTTAAGAAAGTTTAACAGTAGAGAATCATTATTGAAAACAGCTCTTAATTAAAAGATTACATAAGAAGCCTTATGTTGGCATAACTATTTTCCAATGCCCTTTCGGCACTTTTTTTGTCTAGCCACTTAACCTTGGTAATCCCTTCTTTTTCTTGTGGAAAAAGCTTCCCATTAAAATTGGTTTGCATTTCAAACCAATGGGTCACCTTAATTTTGTGTTTTCCATTTCTTTTAAAAATATGGTAAGTCACGGGCAGCGTCTTGGTTATTGACAAGCCTTTTACTCCTGTCTCCTCCTCCACCTCGCGCATTGCTGTTTCTGGCATGGATTCATTTTTCTCGGTTTTTCCCTTTGGTAAATCCCATTTATCATTTCTGTAAATGAACAGAACTTCTCCCGAGTCATTTACCACCTTACCTCCACCAGCATGGACAACAGGCAACAGCTTTAAAAAATGTTTCAATAAGGTATCAGGGTTGTGATGAATTAAACGAACCTGCTCTAGCTTGGTCTTGTTTAGAAGATATATAACCTTTCCAATATTCACCGTTTTTAGAAGAAACGATTTAAAGTTAGTTTCTTTTTCTATTTTCGTTGTTAAAATTATTGGTTTATCACCAACAAAAATGGTGTACATATCATCCAGAATTTCCAAGTTTTTGAGCGTAATGTCACAGACGTGACCGCTTACAATCTCAAAATTAAATTAATTTAAAGAAATTCTACCTATAAATTATATTAGTTTTGCGTTATGGTTTATACAAAGGAAATTGCAAAGAAAACGGCTGAAGTTTTACTTCAAATAAATGCCATAAAATTACAACCTGAGCAGCCTTTTACTTGGGCTTCTGGTTGGAAATCGCCTATCTATTGCGACAATAGAATTGTTTTATCCTATCCCTTAATAAGAAATTTTATTAGGGAGAATCTGGCTAAAATTGTTGAGGAAAAATACGGTAAACCAGATGTCATTGCTGGAGTGGCTACTGGTGCCATAGGAATTGGTGCGTTGGTGGCTGAGTACCTTAATCTGCCTTTTATATACGTACGGCCAGAGGCGAAAAAACATGGACGCCAAAACCAAATTGAGGGCTATCTGGAAAAAGGACAACATGTAGTTGTTATTGAAGATTTAATAAGTACTGGAAATAGTAGCCTCAATGCCGTTAAAGCCTTAAAAACGGCCGAAGCCAATGTTAAGGGCATGGTGGCCATTTTTTCTTATGGATTTCCAGTCGCAAAGGCTAATTTTCTCGATTCCGAGATAGATTTAACCACATTGAGCGATTATGAAAATCTTTTAGAACAGGCTATGGAAACCAATTACATTACAGAAAAGCAGCAAGACATATTGACACAATGGAATGCCAATCCAGCCGAATGGAATAACAATTGATATTTAATAGGGTAAACTGAATTATATGAACCTTGAATCCCCAAAAGTCACGATTAATAAATCTGCCAAAGACACTTTTGAATTTTTATCTCAAGTTGAAAATTTTGAGGCTTTAATGCCCAATACCATCCAAAAATTTGAAATTATCGATACCGACAAATTCCTTTTTGCGCTAAAAGGAATGCCTGAAATAGTCTTAGAAAAGAAGGAAAGCCAGCCTCATGACAAAATTGTGTTGGGTGCAGGAGGTGGTAAGCTCGACTTCTCCTTAACGGCACATATTGAAAATTTAGAAGAAAATAAAAGTGCTGTGAATTTAAGTTTTGAAGGTGAATTTAACGCCATGATGGCCATGATGATAAAAGGACCTATCTCAAAATTTATAGAAACGCTAGCCACTAATATGCCAGCTGCAATTCAATAAAGCAGGGTCAGTTCCTTAAAATCAAAAATTTCAATTTTATCATCCTCAAGCAAAAGCCGTAGTTGCCCATCCTGGGTAACACCTTTTATAATACCTGTAATTGTTTCTCCATTTAAAGCTCTAAAGGTAGACGGTTTCTTAAACCGAAAAAGATGCGATTCGTACTCTTTTTTTATGCCTTTAAAAGTTTTGTTATCTACAGCCTCGAACTGTTGTTTTAAAGACCCAATCAATGCTGTAAGCACTTCATCTCTATCAAATAGTTTACCCGTTAATGAATACATGGAGCTGGCACGAGGTAAATCGTCAAAAAAACGTTGATTCACATTTAAACCAATACCAATAACTGAACCGGCTAGCGCATTATTCTTTATGATATTTTCAATTAAAATGCCACATATTTTATGTTCTTCTGCCAAAATGTCGTTAGGCCATTTTATCTTTAATTTTGGAATCTGAAATGTCCTTAGACAATTATATATAGCCAGGGAGACTAACATACTAATAACAAAACGCTCTTCAATATTAAAATTCGTGTTCCGCTTAAAGACACTGAATGTTAGGTTCTTACCACCTTGAGATTGCCATTGCGTACCCATTTGACCCCTGCCTTCGGTCTGTAAATCGCTCCACACAACAGTAAAATCTTTAGGCAAAGACACATTGGCCGAAGCTCTAAGGTAGGAGTTGGTAGAATCAATGGCATCAAGTTTGATAATAAACATGTTAGCAGGTGTTGTTTTTTATAGATTTCTTATGAATTACAAGGCATACAAGAACTAAAAAAATAATAACTTTGCATAAATTTAAATCAATTTAATGACGAAAGAAAAAAAGAATGCAGACCAACTTATAACTACAATTATTGCTGGGATTGAAGAAGTTAAAGGAAAAGAAATTTCAATTTTAGATTTAAGAGATATAGAAAATACGGTCTGTGATTATTTCATTATTTGCGAAGGGACTTCAAATACCCAAGTCAACGCAATAGTCAATTCAATACAGAAAAAAGTAAGCAAAGCATTAAAAGACAAGCCCTGGCACGTTGAGGGTACCAAAAATGGCGAATGGGTGCTCATGGACTACATCAACGTAGTAGTGCACGTGTTCCAGAAACAAACAAGAGAATATTACGATATAGAAAGTTTATGGGGTGATGCCAAAATTACCCAAGTAGAAACAAGTTATTAAAGAAGAAGCTATAAATGGCAAAAGACAATAAAAATTTAAATAAAAAACCAAAAATGAACCCCTACTGGATTTATGGGGTCATTATAGCAGTATTTATATCTATCCAACTGTTTTCAGGTGGCTTTAGCGCGTCAACAGGGACGCAAACCACACCTGCACAATTCTTGGATTTTCTTAGGAAAGGTGATGTAGAAAAAGTAGAAATAGTAAACAAGAGAGAAGCAAGGGTCTACATTACCAATGAGGCGGAGGAACAAGAGGTCCATAGAAAGTCTAAACCTAAATCCATGTTTCCTTCGGTGTCACCGACTCCAAATTACAAATTTGAATTCGGTGATTTGCAGAATTTTGAGAAGCAAATGCAGGAAATAATCAGTGAGAATAATTTAAATACTGTTATCACCTACGAAACAGAACATAACGTTTGGGGCGATTTTCTCTTAACCTTATTGCCATTTATACTAATAATTGGTGTTTGGATTTTTATAATGCGCCGTATGTCTGCTGGCGGAGGCGGCGGAGCTGGAGGCCAAATCTTCAATATTGGAAAATCAAAGGCTAAACTATTTGACGAAAAAACAGATACTAAAACGTCTTTTAAAGATGTTGCAGGTTTAGAAGGGGCTAAAGAGGAAGTACAAGAAATTGTTGATTTCCTAAAATATCCAGAAAAATACACGTCTTTAGGTGGAAAAATACCTAAAGGTGCACTTCTTGTTGGGCCTCCTGGTACGGGTAAAACCCTTCTTGCAAAAGCTGTTGCAGGTGAAGCTCAAGTTCCATTTTTTTCTTTGTCTGGCTCAGACTTTGTTGAAATGTTTGTTGGTGTAGGAGCCTCAAGGGTAAGAGACCTTTTTAAACAAGCCAAGGAAAAATCACCATCCATTATATTCATTGATGAAATTGATGCTATTGGACGTGCCAGAGGGAAAAGTAATTTTTCAGGGTCTAATGACGAGCGCGAAAATACTTTAAATCAATTACTAACGGAGATGGACGGCTTTGGTACCAATACCAATGTTATTGTTCTAGCTGCTACAAACAGAGCTGACGTTTTAGACAAGGCTTTAATGAGGGCAGGCCGTTTTGACAGACAAATTTATGTCGACCTTCCTGATGTGAGAGAGCGCAAAGAAATATTTGAAGTTCATCTGCGTCCGCTTAAAAAAGAAGAAACCTTAGATGTAGACTTTTTAGCCAAGCAAACACCTGGATTTTCTGGAGCTGATATTGCAAACGTCTGTAATGAAGCTGCTCTTATTGCAGCCAGAAAAGGTAAAAAAGCTGTAAACAAACAAGATTTTTTAGATGCGGTTGACCGTATTATTGGAGGACTGGAAAAGAAAAATAAAATCATTACACCAGAAGAGAAAAAAGCCATTGCATTTCACGAAGCTGGCCATGCCACAGTTAGTTGGATGCTGGAACATGCTGCTCCACTAGTTAAGGTTACCATTGTACCTAGAGGGCGTTCCTTGGGTGCAGCATGGTACTTGCCTGAAGAACGACTTATCGTGCGCCCAGAACAAATGTTAGACGAAATGTGCGCAGCACTTGGAGGTAGAGCCGCTGAACAAGTCATTTTTGGTAAGATTTCTACAGGAGCTTTGAGCGACCTGGAAAAGGTAACGAAACAGGCAAGAGCTATGGTTACCATTTATGGTTTGAGCCAAAAAGTAGGTAACTTAACCTACTATGATTCATCTGGACAATCTGAATATGGTTTTACAAAACCATACAGTGAGCAAACTGCCGAATTGATTGACAAAGAAATCTCCGATATTATCGAAGAACAGTACGATCGTGCGGTTAAGTTATTGGAAGAAAACAAGGATAAGTTAACGCAACTCGCTGAAGTTTTACTGGATAAAGAAGTTATTTTCAAAGACAATCTAGAAAAAATATTTGGTAAACGTCCGTTTGATTCTAAATCGGAGGAAGGTACTGCAGAGCAAACTAAAAATGGAAAAGAAGTACCTGCAGCAAATCAAACGTCAATTGACGAGGAAGAATAACAACGGAGATTAAGCTGCTTCATATAAAAAACTTAAATTGACAATTAGTTGGTTTAAGTTTTTTATATTTGAGAAACGCTCCAGACTGAGTATTAATAGCAACATTTAAATGAGCTTTTTTCGCAAACTTTTCGGTAAAAAGACAAAAAAATCTGAAGAGAGCATCCCAGACCAAGAACGTGGCAAGTATATGCCCGAGGTGAAGCTACCAGCTGATGAGCGATTTACCATAAATTTCAAAGCCAATGGTGGCAAGTTCTTGTATTGCGAAAACATGAATGAAGTTAAAGAGAGCTTTAACGAAATCTTGAAGGAAAACAATTGGCAAGATTCCAAGGTCTTTCTCATAGATGAGAGACTGAACCAACTCTTTAAAGACTTTAATCTTAAAGCTACAAACAAGGTTGATGAAAGCGATTATTTTTTATCGACTTGTGAGTATTTAATTTCAGACGATGGATCTTTACTCATTTCTTCTAATCAAATTGCTGAAAAGAAGTTAAAAGAATTACCACATCACTTTATCATTTATGCCACAACGAGCCAATTTGTTGAGAATATTGGAGAAGGTCTAAAAGGAATAAAGAGTAAAAGTAAGTCTTCCATTCCAACAAATATTACCACCATTAAGCACTTTAAAGCAGCTGACGACAAGGATTTTATGTCCTACGGCAGTAGTGCAAAAGACCTTTACCTACTTCTACTCGAAGATTTATAATGAAAGAATTATACATAAGAGCAATTTCCGGATTTATCTATGCTTTACTTTTAATTGTCTCTTTGTATTCCCAAACTGCACTTTCACTGATTTTAGCTGCTTTTGGATTAATAAGCCTTCTCGAATTTAGTAAACTTATAAGCCTAAAGTCCTACCTACAGTATGTTATTTTTATAATTCTCTATATAGTTTTTGGATATATTAGCCTTCTAGATCCAGATGCCGCTGGTGGCGATGAAGCCATTCAAATATTATTGGTCCTTACAATTTTTGTAAACCTGCTTCTAATTAAAGATCTCTTTACAACTAAACGAATTCCCTTATTTGAGTCTAAACGATATATCACTACTACGTTCTATTTATCCAGCGGGTTTGTTTTTATGATTCAAGTAGCTAATTTCAAGCATGAATTTACACCGCTCCTCCTCTTGGGAACTTTTATTTTAATGTGGGTAAATGATAGCGCTGCCTATCTAATCGGTAAAAATTTCGGAAAGCAGAAGTTATTTCCCAGAATTTCTCCAAAAAAAACAGTTGAAGGATTTCTAGGAGGTTTGCTTTTTGCAAGCATATCTAGTTATTTCATTTCAAAATACACCCATACCCTAAATTTCAATGCATGGCTTATTCTTTCTATAATTGTCAGTGTTTTAGGTACTTTTGGCGATCTTATAGAATCTAAATTTAAGCGCATGGCCGGTGTTAAAGATAGTGGTGTTATTATGCCAGGGCACGGAGGTCTGTTAGACAGGTTAGATAGTCTTATATTTGTAGCACCATTTATATATTTATTTTTAAGAATTTCACAGCATGTTTCATAAGGAAGGACATAAGATCATTTTCACCGCGCTGGTCATCGTAGTTGGTTCATTCTTTCTAATTGATGAGTTTGTGACCCTCGAATGGTTAAGGAAAGGATTAATGATTGCCATTCTTATTGGCTTTATCCTAATTTTACAGTTTTTTAGGAATCCAAAACGTCACACCCATGTAAATGATAATCATGTATTGTCTTCTGTAGATGGTAAGGTTGTGGTCATTGAGGAAGTAGAAGAGCCCGAATTTTTTAAGGATAAGCGTATTCAGGTTTCAGTTTTCATGTCGCCCGTAAATGTACATGTCACTAGGTACCCAATCAGTGGCAACGTTGCTTATAGCAAATACCATCCTGGAAAATACCTCGTTGCCTGGCATCCTAAATCGAGTGAAGAAAATGAAAGGACCACTGTTGTTGTAGAAAATAATTCTATTGGCCCTATTTTGTTCAGGCAAATTGCAGGAGCACTAGCAAGGCGAATTGTAAACTATGCAAAAGAGAATACATCAGTAAAGCAAGGCGACGACTCAGGCTTTATAAAATTTGGGTCTCGCGTGGACATCTTTTTGCCCTTACATGCGGAAGTTAAGGTAGAATTGAACCAAAAAGTCCGCGGTGGCGAAACTTTAATCGCAGAAATCTCATGACCTCAGAGGAACTCGACATAAAATTCCAAGAAGCTGTTGAGCGTGTTAATGAACACACAGACCCTTTTCCTGCCGACTTCCTATTAAGACTATATGCCTATTATAAAAAGGCGACTAACGACTACGGTAGACCAAATAGTAGAAAGCCCATAATAAATGCCTTTAAGACTAATGCCCTTTTTCAAGTAAAGGACATTAGCCAAGATGAAGCCAAAAGACAGTATATAAAGCTAGTTAAGAATTATTTTCTTTACAGAAAATAAACAGACCGCTTCACAACTACCTTAATCTATTAAACCTTAAAAATTTAAGCTTTTTGTTCAGGTAAATTTACGCCAGACCTCAAGAAGGTTACACCCATTATTATGGCCCAGACTACTTTCACGTGGAAGAGTGGTTTATAGATTTCAAAATTATCTGGTATGGCTAAAATAATACCCATTGCAGCTAAGCCAAAAAGTACGGTGAAGGCACCTAATAATTTATTAACCATTTGCCATTTCAAAAAAGCCCAACCTAGAAGGACGAATCCTACACCAGAAAATATCCTTCCAAATCTAATGAAACATGTAACATACTGGTTGGTGAATAAGATGTCATGCATAAATGCATTTATTTCTGCCACAGATTTACCAGCTGTCTGCCCTACGCCCCAAGCACCAAAATTGTAGAAGTAAGCATTGGCTATGGCCAAAGTGAAGGTTCCTATAATTATCATGCCAGCGCCTGGTAAAATTAAAACGCGAAAAGGCCTTCTAGCCGTAACCGAGACTAAGGCAAACACTGCAATACCTAAAGTGACCCATCCGAATATGTGAATACGATACATCCATATCCATGTCCAAACACTTTCACCTATCTTTTCAAAATCTGAAGCTTGTATATATTCGCCAATGTGATGCGGTGATAAGCCCCAGCCTATCCACAATAAAGCTGCAGCCATTAAAAAGGCCCAACCAACTACCTTAGTTTCAAAATCTTTTTGTTTCATAATACTTTGAGTTAGAAATAAGGAGAAAGCTATTATTTTTGAACGTTTGGTTATGTAACTTTTGTTACATTACAACTGATAATAGCACTCTAAATTTTGAAGGAATTTTATTAATTGGAATCACCTCAAAGGAATAACAGTTTAATTATTAATAGGCTTACGGCACTCTGGGCTCTTAACGAATGTGGACTCGGAGGTTTTATGCACGCCTTCAGTTCTCCATTTACAGGAATCATAGTTGGAGGGGTTTCTATATTAATGGTGACGCTCATTGCCTCTTATGCAAAACATGTGCAAACCAGTGTTATTAAAGCACTCAGTATTGTGCTGATAGTAAAACTTAGTGTAAGTCCGCATTCTCCTTTACCAGCATATTTCGCCGTCTCATTCCAAGGTCTTTTGGGTATCGTACTATTTAGATTACTTTCTGTAAATGCCTTATCTATTATTGTTTTTGCTGTCACAACCTTTTTAGAATCGGCTCTTCAAAAACTTCTCACACTAACCATAATTTACGGACAATCACTTTGGGAAGCCATTGACAACTATATTTCGTGGATAAGTCTTAAACTAAATTTTATAGAACTTGGGCTCTCCTCAAAACACTTAATTTTAGCATTTCTCTCATTTTACGCCTTGGCCGGTTTATTTGTTGGAGTTTTAATATTTAGAGTTTACCAACTCGTACACACTATAAAAGTTCCGGACAATTTTAATCCTATAATAAGCAAGACTTCAATCTTGGGAGAAAAGAAGACATCTCGGTCCAAAAGAAAACCTATTTTGTTTTGGCTAATCATTTTAGTGTTGATATTGGTATCTTTATTCGTTTTCAACGATAACTCTAATAGTTGGACTAAAGGCTTATATTTAATCGCTAGAAGTTTAATAGTCATTGGAATATGGTACTTCATAGTTGGCCCTGTAATTCTAAAAGTCCTCAATAAAGTTTTAAGGAAAAAAGGTTCAAAATACCAATCTGATATTCAACTTACCTTAGAGATTTTACCTTACTTAAAATCTATTATTCTATATGCTTGGGAAGAAAGCAAAGAGCTTAAAGGCCTAAAAAGAATACAGTATTTTATTTCTAGAAGTATTGTTTATAGTTTTCATTTTAAGCTACAAGAACAATGATATACCTCCTCGTTGGAGACATACAAAGCGGAAAAAGCACTGCACTTCTAAATTGGGTGAAACAGAAACCTTATGTTTATGGTATATTAAGCCCTGTTGACAATAGGAAGAAAAGGTTTTTCTATAACATTAAAACAAAAGCAAGATTTGCAATGGAAGCCCTTCCTAACGAAAAAAATGTCATTTCCATAGGTCGGTATCATTTTTACACATCCTCTTTTGACCAAGCCAATGCCATTATAAAAAAGAATGTAAAAGAACACCTATCAGGATACATTGTCATTGATGAATTAGGGAAGTTGGAACTAAAAAACCAAGGACTTCATGCCTCTGCAAAAGAATTGATTAAAAAGACAAAACAAAATCCCCAACTTCATGCCATATTGGTTATACGTAATTCCCTAATTGAAGCCATTAAAAAACATTACGATTTATCAAGCCCAAGGGAGTTGACCACAGAAAATCTATCCCAACTTAAAGAAATGTAACTATTGTTACATTATATTTTTGAAATAGTTTTTATTTTAGATAGTTACACTCAACTGCCTTAATTTTTTTGTTTTGAAGAGAAGAGATTTTGTCAAAAAAACTACGTTAAGTTCCTTTGCAGCATTAATCGGTGCAGAGATTGTCTTTGGCTCCAAAATGTACGAAGGTTACAAGCCATTAGCTTTGCAAGACCCTGACCCCTTTAAGATGTTTAACAAAAACAAGGAAATGATTGTCCTTAACGACAGGCCATGGAACATAGAGTCTCTGGCGCATTTGTTAGATGACAAAATCACGCCAAATTCTTCCATGTTTGTAAGAAATAATGGTCTAGTCCCCGAAGATATTGATGCTAAAACTTGGACTTTAACCATCGACGGAGAGTCTGCAAAACAAAAGAAAACATATACACTAGAAGAGCTAAAATCAAAATTTGAGCACCACACCTATCAATTGACCATTGAATGTGGCGGAAATGGTAGGGCCGAATTTGACCCTCCTGCAAAAGGTAATCAGTGGAAAGTAGGAGCTGTACACTGTGCCTCATGGACAGGAGTGAGGTTAAAGGATGTTCTAGAAGATACGGGAATTAAAAACGATGCCGTTTATATAGGATTCCATGCCATAGATCAGCATCTCAGTAAAGACCCAAACAAGGAAGCCATTTCCAGAGGATGTCCGATGGCCAAAGCGCTTCAAGAAGAGACCTTGTTAGCATTTAAGATGAATGGCAATGATATACCATTAATTCATGGCTATCCGCTTAGATTAGTTGCTGGTGGCTGGCCCGCTTCAGTATCGGGTAAATGGGTTAATCGCATTAGTATCCGAAATAAAGTACATGATGGTGCCAAAATGAATGGCACAGCCTATAGAGTGCCTTGCGAGCCTGTGGCTCCGGGAGAAAAAGTGAAAGACGAAGACATGTGCATTATAGAATCTATGCCTGTTAAGTCATTAATCACCTACCCTAAGTCTGGTGCTATGATTAAAAAAGGACAAAAATTAAATATACGAGGACATGCCTGGGCTGGAGAGTTAGAGGTTGCAAAGGTGGATTATTCCATAGACTTTGGCGCAACATGGAAGAGCTGTAATTTAGAGTCGCCAGCAAATAGATTAGCCTGGCAGCACTTTTCAGCAACCGTAGATTTTCCGCAAAAAGGGTATTATGAAGTTTGGGCTAAAGCTACAGATAGCCAAGGGAAAGCCCAACCGATGGTACTACCAGGTTGGAATCCCAAAGGATATTTAAACAATGCTTGCCATAGAATAGCAATTAAAGTGAACTAATGGAAAATCAAAAAGCATTCTATGAACAAATAAAAGCCATTTACAGATTGTTAATGGTCTTATTTTCATTGTTTGTTTTGGCAGGTGGCGCATTAGTTTATTACGCAAACAATCCTAGTGCATTCAATTTTAGCGGTAATTCTGATACAGTTGCTGCTGTACCCGAAGAAGTTGATGAGGACTTAATTGTAGATGGTATACATGTTAGAACTGGATTAAAAGATGATGAAGGTTTAATGGTTGTAGTTAATAATTGCACCAACTGCCATTCTGCTAAGATAATTACTCAGAATAGGATGAATGAAGAACGATGGAACACTACCATTAAATGGATGCAGGAAACACAGAATTTATGGGATTTGGGAAAAAACCAAGAAATTATAGTTAACTATTTAGTAAAAAACTATCCGCCTGTCGCCAAGGGAAGACGGATGGCGCTTTCTGGAATTGAATGGTATGAGTTGGAGAATTAACATAACACTCATCATGTTGGTGCTTTTCTCCTGTAATAAAGGGAAGCCCGAAGAAGTTGTATCCTTAAAAAAGGACTATCTCATTGAGTCTTGGCAGTTAGCCGATCTCCTAAATCAACCTAATACCAAAATCTTAGATTTTAGAGCTGATACACTTTATAATCAGGGCCATATTAGGAATGCAATTCATATTACCAGAAAAGCTATAGAAGATGTAAATTATCCCTATGGTGGTATGATGGCTAGGAAAGAACAAATTGAACAACTTTTTGGACAACTCGGTATCAGCTCTGATGATACCATTGTAATTTATGATGACAATGGTGTTTGTGAGGCAGCTAGACTCTGGTGGATTTTACAGAATTATAATTTTGATAATGTAAAGTTACTTAACGGTGGTTTTACTGCTTGGCTCGAACACAAAGGAGAACTAACCACTGAAAAACCTGAATGGCAACCCACTCAATTTAAACTTAAAGGAACGCCAAGCATGAAATACCATATCTCAAAAGAAGAACTGGTCGAAGCTTTAAAGGACAAGCCTGCAGTAATAGATGCAAGGTCTTTAGACGAGTATTCAGGTAGACAACTGAAAAAGGGAGCTTCAAGAGCCGGTAGAATACCAAATAGTATTCATGTAGATTGGGCCAACAATATTAATTTTAATGGCGATAAAAGGTTTAAAAGTAAAGAAGAGATTGGAAAAAACTATGCTTTTTTAAACCTACAAAAACAAGACCCTATAATTTTATATTGCCACAGTGGTGTGCGCTCAGCACATACAACTTTTGTATTGACACAGTTGTTAGGTTTTGAGAATGTAAAAAATTATGATGGGTCATGGGTAGAATGGAGTTATCATAATGATTTACCTATAGAAATAGAAACGTTTTAAAAAAAGAAAAGAAATGGAAAAATATCTAGATGCATTTGTAAGTGCCTTTGAAGGCACACTTAACTGGACTTGGAAATCGATAATTTTTGAAGTCCCATGGTACACTAACTATTTTTGGGGCCTAATTGCAATTTCGTTAATTGTATGGCTGCTCGAAATCATCTTTCCGTGGAGAAAAGATCAATCCATCTTTAGGAAAGACTTCTGGCTGGACGCCTTCTACATGTTTTTTAATTTTTTCATTTTCGCTATAGTTATTAGCGGTGTTTATAAAATTCTTGAACTTCTTTTCGCAGAGGTCAATATAACAGCCAAAAGCTTAGCTATAATTGATATGTCCAACTGGGCACCTGGCCTCCAATTATTGGTCTTCTTTATTATTTTGGATTTTGTACAATGGTTTACGCATGTTCTACTTCACAGATACAGGTTCCTTTGGAATTTTCACAAGGTACACCATAGCGTTAAGGAAATGGGCTTTGCTGCGCATTTAAGATTCCATTGGATGGAAAACATTTTGTATAAACCCTTAAAGACTTTTGGGGTAATGATCTTAGGTGGTTTTGAGCCAGAGCAAGCTTATATTGTTCACTTCGTAGCCATAGCTATAGGTCATTTAAACCATGCTAACATTAAAATTACCTGGGGACCACTTAAATATATTTTTAATAATCCGGTAATGCATTTATATCACCATGCCTATAAACTACCCGAAGGAAAACACGGTGTAAATTATGGCATAAGTCTTAGTCTTTGGGATTACATATTTAAGACTGATTATGTGCCAGAAGATAGTGGTACCATTGAGATTGGATTTAAAGGTGATGACAAATTCCCTAAGGACTTTATTGGCCAAAACACTTATGGTTTTGGAAAACGGAAAAGCGACTAGATAGCTAGGTTAGTCCCTTATCAATGGCATCGTTGAACAACGCAACAAGCCTTCTTGCTTAGCAATTTCTGCATAAGGGACTTCCTCTACGGTAAATCCATTGGCTCTAAGCCAATTATTTAATCGTGTAAAATTTCGTTCTGAGATAACCACATTTTCTGAAATGGAAAAGATATTGCTGTACATATCGTACATCTCGTCCTTGGTTATTTCAAAAATGTTCTCCTTTCCAAAATAATCTACCAACCATTGGTATTCTTCCTCAATTAAGAAGCCATTCTTATGAATTATGGCCTTGTCTTTTCCGACCGGTTGGAAACAGCAATCTAGATGCAAGGCATTTTCTCTGGGATCAGTATTTGATTTACGCAACTCAAATGATTTCACTTTTTTGTGAGGAAATAATTTTTGAATGGCATCGACAGCCTGCTTATTTGTCCTTGCGGTTATATATTCTGAATAATCCTCACCTGTGTAAGTCCCCATAAAAATGTAGTCGTTCCAAGGCATAACATCGCCACCTTCAACGTGGCAATCATCTGGAAGAATAATCCGGTTGGACTTGTCTACATTAATCCATACATATTCTGTAGCCTCCACTTCCCGCTTTCTATCCGGAAGAATATTGGCAATAATTATTTTATCTTCGATTACAAAGGAAATGTCCCTAGCAAAAATCTGATTATAATTTTCTAGGACTTTTGGTCTATAAACAGTGACGTCGTATTTCTTCAAAACTGCTGCCACAGCTTCCATTTCTTTGATCATGTCTTCTTCCTTAGGATAAGTTCCGGCAAGCACATGTTCCAAACTTTTAGGGTCATAGCACTCCTCTGGCTTAGGGGTTGGACCATTACTCTCTGCAGTTCCTAAAATAACAGCTCGTAAACGTGACGTTTCGTTTTGAATATTTAATTTCATATAGTAGATTACAGAAAAAAGCTTCATAGATATTATGAAGCTTCCTGTTTTTAATTAAGTATTGATTAGCGTTGCGCTATAGCCTTAAACGGCCTGTAAGTCTCTCCAATATATAATTGGCGTGGTCGACCAATAGGCTCTTTTCTTAAGCGCATCTCTCTCCATTGAGCTATCCAACCTGGTAGACGACCTAATGCAAACATTACGGTAAACATCTCTACTGGTATGCCCATGGCTCTATATATTATACCTGAGTAGAAATCTACATTTGGGTATAGTTTTCTATCCACAAAATATGGATCCTCTAGAGCTTCCTTCTCTAATCCTTTTGCTATATCCAGTATTGGATCTTCTACACCTAGATCTCCCAAAACTTCGTCTGCCGCTTTTTTTATGATACGAGCCCTAGGGTCAAAATTCTTATACACCCTATGTCCAAAGCCCATTAACCTAAACGGATCATTCTTATCTTTGGCCTTAGCCATGTATTTTTTGGTATCTCCTCCGTCTTCTTTAATAGCCTCTAACATTTCCAAAACGGCTTGGTTTGCACCACCGTGCAATGGTCCCCAAAGTGCAGAAATACCAGAAGCAAGAGAAACAAATAGTCCGGCATGCGAAGAACCTGTGATTCTAACTGTTGAGGTAGAGCAGTTCTGTTCATGATCGGCATGTAAAATAAGGAGTTTATCTAAAGCATTTATAAGTATTGGATTTTGCTCATATTCCCGGTTAGGATTTTTGAACATCATCCTTAGAACGTTCTCTACGTAGCCTAAGTTGTCATCTCCATACTCAAGAGGCAAGCCGTGTTTTTTTCTCATTGCCCAAGACACCAGGACTGGAAATTTACCCATTATCCTAACAATAGAATTGTACATGTCCTGTTCGGAACTTACATCAACTGAAGATGGGTTAAATGCGGTTAAGGCAGCAGTCAATGAGGATAGTACTCCCATAGGATGCGCGGACTTTGGAAAAGCGTCCAAAATCTTTTTAACATCATCATCAACTACTGAATTTTCTTTTATATCAGAATGAAATTTATCTAATTGCTCTTGCGTTGGCAAATCCCCAAAAATGAGCAAGTAAGCAACTTCAAGAAAGTCTGCTTTGTCAGCGAGGTCTTCAATAGAATACCCTCTATAGCGTAAAATCCCTTTTTCGCCATCTAAAAACGTTATGGCACTCTCACAACTACCAGTGTTTTTGTAACCAGGGTCAATGGTAATTACTCCACCCGTAGAACTTCTCAGGGTTTTTATATCAATTGCAACTTCGTTTTCTGTTCCTCTTACAAGTGGGAACTCATATTTCTTACCATTTATTTCTAGGGTAGCTTTTTCTGACATATTGTTGTTTCTATTATTATTTGAAGGATTACAAATTTAAGAAATATCAAACGATTTCGGTACTAGATTTAAAAGGGATTTAACAGTGTCTAAGCCATAAAAAAAGCCCTTTATTTCTAAAGGGCTTTAAACTTTTATATAAATATGACTACTGTTTTACCTTAAAGGCTTTTTCTTGTGGAAAATAGGCTATATCTCCAAGCTCTTCCTCAATTCTCAACAATTGATTATATTTTGCCATACGATCACTTCTCGAAGCCGAACCTGTTTTTATTTGACCCGTATTTAAAGCTACCGCTAAGTCTGCAATAGTATTATCTTCGGTTTCTCCAGACCTATGAGACATTACACAGGTGTAGCCTGCATTCTTAGCCATATTAACTGCAGCTATCGTTTCCGTTAACGATCCTATTTGATTTACCTTAATTAAAATAGAATTACCAATACCATTCTCAATGCCATGAGACAATCGTTCTACGTTAGTTACAAACAAATCGTCACCAACAAGCTGAACTTTATCACCGATTTTTGCTGTGAGGTCCTTCCAACCGTCCCAATCGTTTTCATCCATACCATCTTCTATAGAGATAATTGGGTATTTTTTTGCTAATTCTTCTAAATAAGCAGCTTGTTCGGCACTAGTTCTCACAACACCTTTATCACCTTCAAAAAGGGTATAATCGTATTTACCATCTTTATAGAATTCCGCAGCAGCGCAGTCTAGTGCAATCATAACTTCATCACCAAACTTATATCCAGCTTTTTCTACCGCTTTGGCAATAGTATCCAAGGCGTCTTCCGTACCGTCTAATGTTGGGGCAAAACCGCCTTCATCTCCAACGGCTGTACTTAGCCCTCTATCGTGTAATACCTTTTTTAGATTATGAAAAATTTCGGTCCCCATTTGCATGGCATGGGTAAAACTCTCTGCCTTTACAGGCATAACCATGAACTCCTGAAAAGCTATAGGCGCATCACTATGAGATCCACCGTTAATAATATTCATCATTGGTACAGGTAACGTATTGGCTGAAACTCCACCGACATACCTATACAGTGGCATACCCAGCTCGTTAGCCGCAGCTTTCGCAACTGCTAAGGACACACCAAGAATAGCGTTCGCTCCTAATTTTGATTTGTTAGGAGTACCGTCTATTTCAATCATTAATTGGTCAATCATGTTCTGTTCAAAAACAGAAATACCAAGTAGTTCTTGAGCAATAACCGAATTTACGTTTTCTACTGCTTTTAAAACGCCTTTTCCCATGTAGGTATCTCCTCCATCTCGTAACTCAACAGCCTCATGCTCTCCTGTTGATGCGCCAGAAGGCACAGCAGCTCTACCCATTACTCCATTTTCTGTTACGACATCTACCTCTACGGTTGGATTACCTCTTGAATCTAAAATTTGTCTTGCGTGTACGTTGACTATTATGCTCATGTTTTAATGATTTTTAGAATTGAATTCTTTCAAATTTACGAAAAACTATAGGCTAAAACAGAACAAAAATCATAATTGCGATTTATATTTACTACAATGTTTTCGTAACAAAAAAAACGCAATGTTATATTGAAATCATTGCGTTTTTTCTATTAATGTTTTGAAAGGTTTTCTATAAACTGATCAAAGAGATATACGGAATCATTAGGCCCTGGACTAGCCTCTGGATGGTATTGAACGGAGAAACAGTTCTTATTCTTTAATCGTATACCTGCTACGGTATCGTCATTGAGATGAACATGTGTTATCTCCACATCTGGATGCGATTCAGTCTCTTTTCTGTTGATGGCAAAACCATGGTTTTGTGAGGTAATTTCTCCCTTGCCAGTTAAAAGATTCTTTACCGGGTGATTAATTCCTCGGTGTCCGTTATGCATTTTATAGGTAGAAATTCCATTTGCCAATGCAATGACCTGATGACCTAGACAAATACCAAATAACGGTTTATTCCTTGCTATGATTTCCTTGGCCAGTACTTGGGCTTCTACCAGTGGTTCTGGGTCTCCTGGACCATTTGACAAAAAGTAGCCATCTGGGTTGAAAGCCTCTAACTCAGAAAAGGTCGCATTGTAAGGAAATACCTTTATGTAAGCATCACGCTTTGCGAGGTTTCTTAAAATATTCTTTTTGATCCCAATATCTAATGCTGCTATACGATATTTGGCATTTTCGTCACCAACATAGTAAGGCTCTTTTGTAGATACTTTAGATGCTAATTCCAAGCCTTCCATAGATGGAACTTTTGCCAATTCTACTTTTAACTCATCTATCCTGTCTACTTCAGTCGAAATTACGGCATTCATAGCACCTTTCTCTCTAATATAGCTCACCAATGCCCTCGTATCTACATCTGATATAGCAAGGGTATTGTATTTGGCAAAAAAATCTTCAAGAGACATTTCGGCACCAGGCCTGGAGTATTCAAAACTGAAATTCTTACAAATCAATCCTGCAATTTTTATAGACTCGGATTCCATTTCATCTTCCTTGGTGCCGTAATTACCAATGTGTGCATTGGTTGTAACCATAAGCTGACCAAAATAAGAAGGATCCGTAAATATTTCTTGATAACCCGTAGTGCCAGTATTGAAGCATACCTCACCAAAAGCAGTACCTTCCGTTCCTATAGATTTACCGTAGAATATAGTTCCGTCGGCTAATAAAATAAAGGCTTTTTGTCGTTGTTTATATTTCATTCTATTAAATTAAAGAACCCCGTTCTAAATTTTAGATATTTCACAAAATTCAAAAAAAAAGGATAAACGAAAAACGTTTATCCTTGATATTTATAAATGCTTATTAACATTATTCTTCTTCATTTGAAGCTTGAGTATCTACCGCTGGTGCTACTGCTGGCGACGATTTCTTCTTACCTCTTCTGCTACGTCTTGTAGATTTTTTAGCTGGCTTACCGGCATTGTACAATTCGTTGTAATCTACAAGCTCAATCATAGCCATGTCAGCGTTATCACCTAATCTACTTCCAAGTTTTATAATTCTTGTATAACCACCTGGACGATCTGCTACCTTAGGAGCAACATCTCTAAACAACTCGGCTACTGCTTCCTTTTGTCTTAGTTTAGAAAAAACAACACGTCTGTTGTGCGTTGTATCCGTTTTGGATTTGGTAATCAACGGCTCTACAAACTGTCTCAAGGCTTTGGCCTTAGCTGTAGTGGTGTTAATGCGCTTATGCTCAATTAAAGAACATGCCATGTTAGCCAACATTGATTTTCTGTGTGCTGACTTTCTTCCTAAGTGGTTGAATTTTTTACCGTGTCTCATGACTTTTTGTTTAAACCTCTATCTTGCTGCAACTTCTCCAAGGAGCAAACTATAAAGGAGTTATAATTAATCTTTATCTAATTTATATTTGCTTAAATCCATTCCGAAATTAAGGCCTTTTAAGCTTACGAGCTCCTCTAGCTCAGTTAAGGACTTTTTACCAAAATTTCTAAATTTCATTAAATCGTTTTTGTTGAATGATACTAAATCACCTAATGTATCTACTTCAGCAGCTTTTAAACAATTAAGAGCACGTACGGACAAGTCCATATCAACCAATTTGGTCTTTAGCAACTGTCTCATATGGAGCGACTCTTCATCGTAAGTTTCGGTTTGAGCAATTTCATCGGCTTCTAATGTGATTCTTTCATCAGAGAATAGCATGAAGTGATGGATTAATATTTTAGCTGCTTCCGTTAGGGCATCCTTTGGATGAATGGAACCGTCAGTAATAATTTCAAAAACTAATTTTTCATAGTCCGTTTTTTGCTCTACACGGAAGTTTTCAATACTATACTTTACGTTTTTTATAGGTGTGTAAATAGAGTCTGTGAAAATAGTACCCATTGGCGCAGATGACTTTTTATTTTCTTCTGCCGGTACGTAACCTCTACCTTTTTCTATGGTTAACTCCATATTGATGTTAACCTTAGGGTCTAGATTACAAATCACCAAATCCGTATTTAGCACCTGAAAACCAGAGATAAACTTTTGAAAGTCTCCAGCTGTAATTTGTTCTTGCCCAGAAATTGAAATGGTAACGGTTTCGTTATCAATTTCATCGATTTGACGCTTAAAGTTTATTTGCTTTAAGTTTAATATCATTTCAGTTACATCCTCGACAACTCCAGAGATGGTAGAGAATTCGTGGTCTACACCTTCTATTCTTACAGAGGTTATTGCGAATCCTTCTAAAGAAGATAGCAACACTCTGCGAAGAGCGTTACCAACTGTTAATCCATATCCTGGTTCTAAAGGTCTAAATTCAAATTTACCTTCAAAATCAGTAGAATCAATCATGATTACTTTGTCGGGCTTCTGAAAATTTAATATTGCCATTGTGTTCTTCGTTTTAATTGTTATTTAGTTGCGCGGTTTAAAAGTTTGAAGAAGACCTATAAACCCTTTGGCCAAATACCAATATGATTAATTTATTATTTAGAGTAAAGTTCAACGATGAATTGCTCGTTGATTTGTTCTGGAATCTGAATCCTTGCAGGTACCGAAACATAAGTTCCTTCCATCTTATCGTTGTTCCAGGTAATCCATTCATAAACCTGACTAGAATTAGTCAATGAATTTTGAATAGCTTCTAGAGATTTTGATTTTTCTCTAACGCCAACAACATCACCAGCTTTTAATTGGTAAGATGGTACATTTACTTTGTCACCGTTCACCGTTATGTGTCTGTGAGATACTAATTGTCTTGCTGCACTTCTTGAAGGTGCTATACCCATTCTGTAAACAACGTTATCGAGACGCGATTCACACAATTGTAACAAAACCTCACCAGTAATTCCTTCTGCGGCGGTCGCTTTTTTGAACATGTTTCTGAATTGTCTTTCTAAAATACCGTAGGTATATTTAGCTTTTTGCTTTTCCATCAACTGGATAGCATATTCAGATTTCTTACCTCTTCGTCGGTTATTACCGTGTTGTCCCGGAGGGTAATTTCTTTTTTCGAAGGCTTTATCATCTCCGAAGATAGGTTGCCCGAATTTACGAGCGATTTTAGTTTTTGGACCAGTATATCTTGCCATTGTTTAAGTTATTTTGGAAGTATTTTAGAATTAAGGTCTAAATCTTATCCTTCTAAAATATTTGTCTCTTCCGTTTATACTTGATTTATAAAAGTTTGCAAATGTACGTATTAAATTCCGCTTTATAACTAGTACAAGCAGAGAATTTACAACGTTTTTGCGTAATTATTATACTCTTCTTCTTTTTGGAGGACGGCATCCGTTATGTGGCAGTGGTGTAACATCAATTATTTCTGACACCTCGATACCAGCATTGTGGATTGATCTTATAGCAGACTCTCTTCCATTACCTGGACCTTTAACGTATACCTTTACTTTTTTAAGACCAGCTTCCTTAGCTACTGCAGCTGCATCTTCTGCAGCAAGTTGCGCTGCGTAAGGTGTATTTTTCTTAGATCCTCTAAAGCCCATTTTACCAGCTGAAGACCAGGAAATCACATCTCCTTTTTTATTGGTCAAAGAAACTATAATGTTATTGAAAGAAGCTGTAATATGCGCTTCTCCAATTGCATCTACTATTACTTTGCGTTTTTTTGTACTTGACTTTGCCATATGTTTTAGTTTCTAGTTGTTAGCGTTTAGTTGTTAGAATCCTAAACCTCTCGATTTCGAACAGATTCATCTAACTACTAATTACTAATGACTACTGTCTTTATTATTATTTAGTTACTTTCTTTTTATTAGCAACTGTTTTGCGTCGCCCTTTTCTTGTTCTTGAGTTGTTCTTTGTTCTCTGACCTCTAAGCGGAAGTCCAGCTCTGTGTCTGATTCCTCGGTAACAACCGATGTCCATTAATCGCTTAATGTTCAATTGGGTTTCTGAACGTAGTTCACCTTCAATTTTGTACGAACCAACTGCCTCACGGATAGCTCCAATTTGGTCATCTGACCAATCTTGTACCTTTATACCCTCATCAACTTTAGCCGCTGCCAAAATTTCTTTTGCTCTACTTTTTCCAATTCCGTAGATATAGGTTAAAGCGATAACACCTCTTTTTTGTTTTGGTATGTCTACACCTGCAATTCTTGCCATATAATTTAGTTTTTAGCTGTTAGCTTTTAGTTGTTAGAATCCTAAACCTCTCGATTTCGAACAGATTCATCTAACCACTAATTACTAATGACTTTCTTTTAGCCTTGTCTTTGTTTAAATCTTGGATTCTTTTTATTAATGACGTATAGTCTTCCTTTTCTACGTACTAATTTACAATCAGCACTTCTCTTTTTAACTGATGCTCTTACTTTCATCTGTCTTTGTTTTTAAAAGATACTTTTAGTATCTGTATGTTATACGAGCCTTTGTTAAATCATAAGGGCTCATTTCTAATTTTACTTTGTCACCTGGCAATAACTTAATATAGTGCATACGCATTTTACCAGATATATGAGCTGTCACAATGTGACCGTTCTCAAGTTCTACTCGGAACATAGCGTTAGACAATGCCTCTATTATCGTTCCATCTTGTTCAATTGCTGCCTGTTTTGCCATAGTTTTATTTTATTATGCTACTGCTTTTCTGTTTTTACCGGTTTTCATCAATCCATCATAATGCTTATTCAATAAATAAGAATTAATCTGCTGCATCGTATCAATAGCCACACCCACCATAATGAGCAAAGAAGTACCTCCAAAGAAAAGGGCCCAGCCTTGCTGTACACCCATTAATTTCACAATAAATGCAGGAAATACTGCAATTAGCGCCAAGAAAATAGATCCTGGCAACGTGATTTGTGACATTATTTTATCTAGGTACTCCGCAGTTTCCGTTCCTGGTCTAATTCCAGGAATAAATCCACCGCTACGTTTTAAATCGTCTGCCATTTTATTGGTAGGAACCGTAATTGCAGTATAGAAATAGGTGAATATAATGATCAACAGACCAAATACCACGTTATACCACAAGCCAAAAATATCATTGAACTGCGCCTGCAACCACTGACCAATTTCTGAACCTTCAGACATAGAACGTCCAACTAAACTAGGAACGAACATGATTGCCTGAGCAAAAATGATTGGCATTACTCCCGAAGCATTAAGCTTTAAGGGTAAGAACTGACGTGATCCAAAGACATTCTTTTCATAACCTCCTGAGGCCGTTCTTCTCGCATACTGCACCGCAATTTTTCTAACGGCCATTACCAAGAACACAGATGCCAAAATGATTAAGAACCAAATAACAAGTTCTATAAGAATCATCATGAAACCACCATTACCCTCAACTCTAGACAATGCATTTTGCATGAAGGACTGAGGCATAGTAGCAATAATACCTACCATAATTAATAACGAAATCCCATTTCCAATACCCTTATCTGTAATTTTTTCACCTAACCACATTGCAAATACACAGCCTGTAACTAGAATAATCACGGAAGAGAAGTAGAAAATATTTTCATTAAACCCTGGCACTAATAGCGTACTCATAGAAGGTGCTCCAGATAAAGCAGGAACACTAGCCAAATATCCAGGAGCTTGTACCAAACAAATCCCTATGGTGAGCCATCTTGTAATTTGGGTAATTTTCTTTTGTCCGCTGGCTCCTTCCTTTTGAAGCTTCTGTAAATACGGAATTGCAATACCCATTAACTGAACAACAATAGATGCGGATATGTAGGGCATTATACCCAAAGCAAAAACTGATGCATTGGCAAAAGCTCCTCCAGTAAAGGCATTTAAAAGTCCTAATATACCACTATCTGTTCCTGCTTGTAAACCACCTAGTGCATTTATATTGATTCCCGGTAATACGACCTGAGCTCCAAAACGATACACTAATAGCAATCCTAAGGTTAGAATAATTCTATCCTTGAGCTCCGTGATTTTCCAAACGTTTTTTAATGTTTCAATTATTTTCATTATCAAGATCTTATAAAGTTACGGCTTCACCACCAGCAGCTTCGATAGCGGCTTTTGCTGTAGCAGTAAATTTATGAGCAGTCACTGTTAACTTAGCTTTTAACTCTCCTCGTCCTAAAATTTTAACCAAATCGTTTTTGTTGGCTCTTCCAAGAGACACTAAGGTTTCAAAATCTACAGTGTCCTTAACTTTCTTATTATCTACCAACTCTTGGAGCGTATCTAGATTTATAACCTGATACTCTACACGGTTAATATTTTTAAATCCAAACTTAGGAACACGTCTTTGAAGTGGCATCTGTCCACCTTCAAATCCAATTTTCTTGGAATATCCAGAACGAGACTTTGCACCTTTATGGCCACGTGTAGCTGTTCCGCCTTTACCAGAGCCTTGTCCTCGTCCAAGACGCTTTCCCTGATGTTTTACTGAACCTTCTGCAGGTTTTAAATTACTTAAATCCATTTGTTAAGCTATTATTTTTTAAGCTTCCTCTACAGAAACTAAGTGTTCTACTTTTTTTACCATACCAAGGATATTTGGCGTGGCATTATGTTCTACAACCTGACCGATTTTCTTCAAACCTAAAGCCTTTAAGATAAGCTTCTGATTTTTTGAACGGTTTATTGCACTTCTTACTTTTGTTACTTTAATCTTTGCCATCGTATCCTTTAGATTATCCGTTATATACTTTTTCTATTGAAATACCTCTTTCCTTGGCAACGGTTCTAGCATCCCTAAGCTGCAATAAAGCATCAAAAGTTGCCTTAACCACATTGTGAGGATTAGAAGATCCTTGAGACTTTGATAATACATCATGTACTCCAACGGCTTCAAGTACAGTTCTAACCGCACCACCAGCGATAACTCCTGTACCAGGTGCTGCTGGAATGATATTTACTCGAGCTCCTCCATACTTACCCTTCTGCTCGTGTGGTAAGGTTCCTTTAATGATAGGAATGCGCACAAGGTTTTTCTTAGCGTCCTCTACTGCCTTTGCAATAGCGGTGGCAACATCTTTAGATTTTCCTAATCCATGCCCAACAACTCCAGCTTCATCTCCAACGACAACGATCGCGGAGAAACCAAAAGCTCTACCACCTTTAGTTACCTTAGTTACACGTTGAACTCCTACTAGTCGGTCTTTCAACTCAAGTCCACCAGGCTTTACTATTTCTGCGTTTTTATATTTCTGATACATATTATCTTAAAATTTTAGTCCGGCCTCTCTTGCGCCATCCGCTAATGATTTAACCCTTCCATGATATAAATAGCCTCCTCTATCAAATGAAATAGACTCAACTCCTGCTTTAATCGCCTTCTCTCCAACAGCTTTTCCTACTAAAGCAGCTATCTCGGTCTTATTTCCTTTAGACTTAGCGATGTCTTTATCTCTTGAAGATGCAGCAGCGATAGTTTCACCAGTTACATCATTCACAACTTGAGCATAGATCTCTTTGTTACTTCTAAAAACAGATAATCTTGGTCTTGTTTCAGTACCCGACACTATCTTTCGAATTCTGTTTTTAATTCTTGTCCTTCTTTGGTTCTTTGTTAATGCCATAACTTAACTATTAAGCTGATTTACCTGCTTTTCTTCTAATCTCTTCACCAACAAACTTAATTCCTTTTCCTTTGTATGGTTCAGGCTTTCTAAATCCGCGAATCTTTGCGGCTACCTGACCAACAAGTTGTTTGTCATGTGATGTTAATTTAACGATTGGATTTTTACCTTTCTCCGTAATGGTTTCTACTTTAACCTCTGGTGCTATTTCCATAACGATGTTATGTGAAAAGCCAATGGCCAAATCCAATTTATTTCCTTGATTTGATGCTCTATAACCAACTCCGACCAATTCCAATTCCTTGGTCCAGCCATTAGATACACCTTCTATCATATTTGAAATCAACGCTCTGTAAAGTCCATGTTTAGCTTTGTGGACCTTACCGTCTGTTGGACGCTCAAGCTTGATTATACCATCTTCAATTTTGATGTCTACATCCGAGTATTCCTGAGTTAACTCACCTAGCTTTCCTTTAGCTGTGATTACATTGTCGTTAACTTCTACAGTTACGCCATCAGGAATTGTTATTGGGTTGTTACCTATTCTTGACATAATTTCCTGTTTTTAGTAGACGTAACATAATACTTCACCACCAACATTTTCTCGCTCTGCTTGCTTACCTGTCATAACACCATGAGAGGTAGAAACAATTGCAATACCTAAGCCGTTAAGGACTCTAGGCATTTCTTTGGCGCTAGCATACTTACGTAAACCTGGTTTACTAATTCTTTGAATTTTTTTAATGACAGACTCCTTGGTGTCTTTGTTATACTTAAGGGCTATTTTAATTGTCCCTTGAGCCGTAGAGTCGTCAAACTTATAACTTAAAATATAGCCCTGATCGAACAGTATTTTAGTTATCTCCTTTTTTAAGTTAGACGCAGGTATTTCAACCACTCTGTGGTTGGCTTTAACCGAGTTTCTAACTCGCGTTAAGTAATCCGCTATTGGATCTGTGTACATAGTTTTAAATTTTAGGAAGTGGTTTTCGCTATTAGTACGAACCTAAATCCCGATTATACAATAATTAATCTATTGATAATTGTACAGAAGCTTATTCGCTTCCTTATTTTACCAACTCGCTTTTTTAACTCCTGGAATCAAGCCCTTGTTAGCCATTTCTCTAAACATTACGCGAGAAATACCAAATTGTCTCATATAACCTTTTGGTCTCCCGGTAAGCTTACATCTATTGTGCATACGTATTGGAGAAGCGTTTCTTGGTAGTTTCTGAAGTGCTTCATAATCGCCTGCTTCTTTCAAAGCTTTGCGCTTTTCAGCATACTTTTCAACTGTTTTTGCTCGCTTAACCTCACGGGCTTTCATTGATTCTTTAGCCATATTTAATTCTTTTTAAATGGTAAACCTAATTCTGCTAATAGTGACTTTGCTTCCTTATCGGTCTCAGCAGTTGTCACAAATGTGATATCCATCCCAGAGACCTTATTGATCTTATCGATATCAATCTCAGGAAAGATTATTTGCTCGGTTACACCTAAATTATAATTTCCTCTACCATCAAAACCGGTAGCTTTAATTCCGTTGAAATCCCTAACACGTGGTAAAGCTGTAGTTACCAAACGGTCTAGAAATTCGTACATTCTCTCTCCACGTAAAGTAACTTTAGCACCAATTGGCATTCCTTTACGTAACTTAAAGGTAGCGACGTCTTTTTTAGACATTGTTGCTACTGCTTTCTGTCCAGAAATTTGAGTGAGCTCTTCAACCGCATGGTCAATAAGCTTCTTATCTGCAACTGCCGCACCAACACCTCTAGAAATAACAATCTTTTCTAGTTTTGGAACTTCCATCACATTCTTGTACCCAAACTCTTCTGTTAGAGCAGGAATTACTTTTTCCTTATACTCCTTTTTTAATCTTGCAACGTAAGCCATAACTAAATTACTTCATTGGATTTTTTAGAATATCTCACTTTTTTGTCGCCATCCATTCTGTATCCAACTCTAGTTGGCTCTCCCTTACCTGTCATCAAAGACAAATTAGAAATATGAATAGCGGCTTCTTTCTCTACAATGCCACCTTGAGGATTTTGTGCACTTGGTTTAGTATGTTTCTTAACCATATTCACACCTTCCACGATGGCCTTGTTTTTATCCTTTAATACCAAAAGCACCTTACCTTCTGAACCTTTATGGTCTCCAGCAATAACTTTAACGGTATCTCCTGATTTTATTTTAAGCTTTTTCATTTTACTTATCAATTAAAGCACTTCTGGTGCCAATGATACTATCTTCATAAATTGTTTGTCGCGAAGCTCTCTTGCCACAGGACCAAAAACACGAGTACCTCTCATTTCACCTTGTGGGTTTAAGAGTACGCAGGCATTGTCATCAAATCTGATGTACGATCCATCTGGTCTTCTAACTTCCTTAGCTGTACGCACAACAACGGCAGTTGATACTGCACCTTTTTTGATATTTCCATTAGGAGTGGCCTCTTTTACAGAAACAACTATTTTATCTCCTACGGAAGCATAACGCTTCTTGGTTCCACCGAGTACGCGGATTGTTAAAACCTCTTTCGCACCAGTGTTATCAGCTACTTTTAATCTTGATTCTTGTTGTACCATAATTACTTCGCTCTTTCAATTATTTCTACTAATCTCCAACACTTGGATTTACTCAAAGGTCTTGTTTCCATGATCTTTACAGTATCACCTTCGTTGCAGTCGTTTTTCTCGTCGTGCGCGACATATTTTTTAGTCTTTAACACGAATTTTCCATACATAGGATGCTTTACTTTTTTAACTTCTGAAACCACTATAGATTTCTCCATTTTGTTACTAGTAACTACTCCTATACGTTCTTTTCTTAAATTTCTTTTTTCCATCTTTCAGCAGAATACAATTATTGGTCTTCTCTATTAGTTAATTCAGTTGCCAATCTAGCCACAGTACGACGTATGGTACGAAGCTGAATTGGATTTTCTAAAGGAGAAATTGCGTGAGCCATTTTCAGGTCTGCATAACTCTTTTTGGTCTCACTAAGTTTTTCTTGTAACTCAGCTGTAGAAAGCTGTTTAATTTCTGATTGCTTCATAATACTTTTTATTAAGCTTCGTAATCTCTAGCTATGACAAACTTAGTTCTTACCGGAAGTTTCTGAGCTGCCAATCGAAGTGCCTCTTGGGCAGTTTCTAATGGCACACCACTTATTTCAAACAAGATACGTCCTGGTTTAACAACAGCTGCCCAGTACTCAACCGCACCTTTACCTTTACCCATACGCACCTCAAGAGGTTTCTTGGTAATTGGTTTGTCTGGAAAGATTTTAATCCATAAGGACCCTTCCCTCTTCATGTAACGTGTCGCTGCGATACGAGCTGCTTCTATTTGGCGTGAAGTGATAAACTTAGAGTCCAAAGATTTTATACCAAATGTACCATTTGATAATCTGTGGCCTCGTCCGGAATTACCCTTCATACGACCTTTTTGCTGCTTACGAAATTTTGTTCTTTTAGGCTGTAACATTTTGTCTTTTCTTTAAAAAATTACTTTCTACGACGAGATTTTCCTCGTCCACCTTTTCCTTTTTGTTTAGAAAGTCCAACTAATGGAGAAAGTTCTCTTTTTCCATAGACTTCACCTTTCATTATCCATACCTTAACACCCAATCTACCGTAGGTAGTGTGCGCTTCAACTAGAGCATAATCAATATCTGCCCTAAAGGTTGATAATGGAATACGGCCTTCCTTGTAGTGCTCTGAACGTGCCATTTCTGCACCGTTCAAACGACCACTGATTTGAATTTTGATTCCTTCAGCATTCATACGCATTGCTGCAGCGATAGCCATTTTTATCGCACGTCTGTAAGAAATTCGGCTTTCTATTTGACGCGCAATACTTGCTGCCACTAAATGTGCATCTAGTTCAGGTCTCTTAATTTCAAAGATGTTCAATTGAACTTCTTTACCAGTAATTTTCTTAAGCTCTTCTTTTAACTTGTCTACCTCTTGGCCACCTTTACCAATAATGATTCCTGGTCTTGCCGTTGTGATAGTAACGGTTACAAGTTTAAGGGTTCGCTCAATAATTACCCTACTCACACTAGCTTTAGATAAACGTGCGTGAACATATTTTCTAATCTTGTCGTCTTCGGCCAGCTTATCTCCATAATCATTGCCACCATACCAGTTAGATTCCCATCCTCTGATAATTCCTAAACGATTTCCGATTGGATTTGTCTTTTGTCCCATATCTCTATCTTAGCTTTGTGTTTTGTTTAATGCATCAATAACCACTGTAACATGGTTTGATCTTTTTCTAATTCTATGCGCTCTACCTTGAGGAGCTGGACGCAAACGCTTTAACATTGTACCACCGTCTACTCTTATTTCCTTAATGAATAAGTCTGCTTGTTCGATGTCCGCATCTTCATTTTTGGCCTGCCAATTTGCAATTGCAGATAATACCAATTTCTCTAAGCGACGAGCCGCTTCCTTTTGGCTAAATCTAAGAATCTGAAGAGCTCTCTCAGCCTTTTCACCTCTAATAATATCTGCGACAAGGCGCATTTTTCTTGGAGATGTAGGACAGTTATTTAGCTTAGCAAAAGCTATCTGCTTTTTCTCCGCTTTAATGGCTTCTGCCATTTGTTTTTTACGACTTCCCATGATTCTTATTTTTTACCTTTATTCTTAGCACCTGCATGACCTCTAAACGATCGTGTTGGTGAAAATTCTCCCAATTTATGACCTACCATGTTCTCTGTGATATAAACAGGAACAAACTGACGACCATTATGTACTGCAATCGTTTGGCCTACGAAATCTGGAGAAATCATAGATGCTCTTGACCACGTTTTGATAACGGTCTTTTTGTTAGCTGCAACATTTTCTGCAACTTTTTTCTCTAATTTATAGTGGATATAAGGTCCTTTCTTTAATGAACGTGCCATACTATCTTAATTATTTCTTTCTACGTTCTACAATATACTTGTTACTCGCTTTAGTTCTAGAACGTGTTCTATAACCTTTTGCAGGTATTCCATTTCTAGATCTTGGATGACCACCAGAAGATTTACCTTCTCCACCACCCATTGGATGGTCTACAGGGTTCATAACTACTGGTCTAGTTCTAGGACGTCTTCCTAACCATCTGCTTCTTCCGGCTTTACCAGATACCACTAATTGGTGATCTGAGTTGGAGATGACTCCAATAGTTGCCATACAAGAGGCTAGTATCATACGTGTTTCACCAGAAGGTAACTTCACGGTAGCAAATTTACCTTCCCTTGCCATTAATTGAGCAAATGCTCCTGCGCTACGAGCCATAACAGCTCCTTGGCCAGGATGCAATTCTATACAAGAAATGATAGTACCTAATGGAATTTCACTTAAAGGCATTGCATTACCTATCTCGGTAGATACACCTGATTTTCCTGAAACCACAGTTTGCCCTACTCGAAGACCATTCTGAGCTATGATATAACGCTTTTCACCATCTTGGTAATTCAATAAAGCAATAAACGCAGTTCTGTTTGGATCGTATTCTATAGACTTCACTTCTGCTGGAATTCCAGTCTTGTTGCGCTTAAAATCTATGATACGATACTTTCTTTTATGACCTCCGCCTTTATAGCGCATGGTCATTTTTCCTTGACTGTTTCTACCACCAGACCTTTTTTTCGGAGCAAGCAAGCTTTTCTCCGGCTTATCAGTAGTAATGGCGTCAAATCCATTGACTACTCTAAAACGCTGGGCTGATGTAATTGGTTTTAATTTTCTAACTGACATTGTTGTCTAATTACATGTTAGCATATAAATCTATTGTTTCACCTTCCGCCAGTTGTACAATCGCTTTTTTAATAGCTTTTGTTTTACCATTTTGAATACCTGTTTTTGTATAACGGGTTCTTCTATCTGGACGGACATTCATCGTACGAACTTTTTCAACAGAAACACCATAAGCCGCTTCCACCGCTTTTTTAATTTCTATCTTGTTCGCCTTAGTATTCACCTCAAATGCATAAGCATTAAGCAACTCGCTTTGCATTGTTGCTTTCTCAGTGATTATAGGTTTTATTAAGATACTCATCTCGTTCTATTTACTTAAATTCGTTTCAATTCCTTCTAAAGCACCTTCGCAAAGCACAACTTTGTTGGCTTTCATTATTTTATAAGTGCTTAATTCTGAAGATGTTATAACTTCAGAGCCTTTAAAATTGCGCGACGACAAATATACGTTATTATTTGAGTCACCCAATACAAACAGAGATTTTTTGTTCTCTATTTCTAAGGCTTTCAACAAGTTTACGAAATCTTTGGTCTTAGGCGCTTCAAAATTGAAGTCTTCCAAAACGACAATAGATTTGTCATTTGCCTTAATACTTAGGGCCGATTTACGTGCTAATCGCTTTACGTTCTTATTTAATTTGAAACCGTAGTTTCTCGGTCTTGGACCAAACATACGGCCACCACCTTTAAAAACACCTGATTTAATACTACCAGCCCTAGCTGTACCAGTACCCTTTTGCTTCTTAATCTTACGTGTACTTCCAGTAATTTCACCACGCTCCTTAGCTTTATGAGTACCTTGTCTCTGGTTGGCCAAATACTGTTTTACATCAAGATATACAGCATGGTTATTAGGCTCTATAGCAAACACTTCTTTAGAAAGCTCAGCTTTTCTACCAGTGTCTTTTCCTTTAATATCTAAAACTGCTACTTTCATTATTTCTCAATAGTTACATAAGCGTTTTTGTGACCAGGTACACATCCCTTAACAATGAGAAGGTTTTTCTCTGGTACTACTTTTAAAACCCTTAAATTTTGAACTTTAACTTTTTCTCCTCCCATTCTACCGGCCATTCTCATGCCTTTGAATACTCGTGCAGGATAGGATGCGGCTCCAATAGAACCTGGTGCTCTTAAACGGTTGTGCTGACCATGTGTAGCTTGACCTACACCACCAAAACCGTGACGCTTAACTACACCTTGAAAACCTTTACCTTTAGAAGTCCCTGAAACGTCCACGAACTCACCTTCTGTAAATTGCTCTACAGTGATTGCATCACCTAATTTGTACTCCTCATCAAAACCTTGGAATTCAACAACCTTGCGTTTAACAGAAGTACCAGCTTTTTTAGCATGACCTTGGGCCGCTTTAGTAGCACTTTTGTCTGTTGCGTCATCGAAACCTAGTTGAAGGGCTTTGTAGCCATCAACTTCTTCAGTTCTGACTTGGGTAACGATACATGGACCTGCTTCGATTACTGTACATGGAACATTCTTTCCATTTTCATCGAAAATGCTGGTCATACCGATTTTTTTTCCAATTAACCCAGACATATGATTATTTATTATTAATTAATTTTAATTATTTAAAAACTTAAGGCCGAAAAATACCTTTCAGCCTTGAATTGTATTTTCCGTTTTTCCTTCGCTCGCAGCTCCGGACATGTCATCGAGCCTCAGGGCTCAACTTGGCATTACACCTTAATCTCAACTTCAACTCCACTTGGTAATTCAAGTTTCATTAAAGCATCGATGGTTTTAGAAGACGATGAGTAAATATCCAACAGCCTTTTGTAAGAACTCAATTGGAACTGCTCTCTAGACTTCTTGTTAACGTGTGGTGAACGCAATACTGTAAAAATCTTTTTGTGCGTTGGTAATGGAATCGGACCTGTTACTACAGCGCCAGTACTTTTCACCGTTTTTACGATCTTATCGGCAGACTTGTCTACCAAGTTATGATCATATGACTTTAATTTTATTCTAATTTTTTGACTCATTTCCTTAAGATTTAAGCTTCAACTCCTTTAGCTGCTTTAATAACCTCTTCAGAGATATTGGCAGGTGTTTCAGCATAGTGTGAGAATTCCATAGTTGATGTTGCTCTACCTGATGATAATGTTCTTAATGATGTAACATAACCGAACATCTCAGATAAAGGAACCTCAGCTTTTACAACTTTAGAACCGGCACGGTCGCTCATATTATTTACTTGACCACGACGACGGTTTAAGTCACCAACAATGTCTCCCATGTATTCCTCTGGAGTTAAAACCTCTAACTTCATGATTGGCTCCATGATTACAGCCTTTGCAGCCTTAGCTGCAGATTTAAATCCTAATTTAGCCGCTAACTCAAAAGACAACTGGTCCGAATCTACATCGTGGTAAGACCCATCAGTTAATGTCACTTTCATGGCATCAATCTCATAACCTGCTAATGGTCCATTAACCATTGCCATTTTAAATCCTTTTTCAACAGAAGGAATAAATTCTTTAGGTACATTACCACCTTTGATTTCGGAAACGAACTCAAGTCCTTGCTTTCCTTCCTCAGCTGGCTCTAGTGTAAATACAATGTCAGCAAATTTACCACGTCCACCAGATTGCTTTTTATAAACCTCTCTGTGCTCAGCACGTTGTGTAATCGCCTCTTTATATTCCACTTGAGGTTGACCTTGGTTAACCTCTACCTTAAACTCGCGCTTAAGACGGTCTACGATAATATCTAAGTGAAGCTCACCCATACCAGAAATAATGGTTTGGCCAGAAGCTTCATCTGTTCTAACTGTAAAGGTAGGATCCTCTTCAGCCAATTTAGCTAATGCCATACCCAATTTATCAACGTCTGCCTTAGTCTTAGGCTCAACAGCGATACCAATTACTGGATCTGGGAAGTCCATAGATTCCAAAACAATAGGATGCTTCTCATCTGATAAGGTGTCTCCAGTTTTAATATCCTTAAAACCAACGGCTGCACCGATATCTCCAGCTTCAATGTATTCTATAGCGTTTTGCTTGTTGGAATGCATTTGATAAATTCTAGAGATACGTTCTTTTTTACCTGATCTATTGTTTAAAACGTAAGATCCAGCATCTAAACGTCCAGAATAAGCTCTAAAGAATGCCAAACGACCTACGAATGGGTCTGTAGCAATTTTAAAAGCTAAAGCAGAGAAAGGCTCTTTTACATCTGGCTTTCTAGCAATTTCTTTGTCTGTTCCTGGCTCTGTACCAACAATAGCTTCCTTATCTACTGGTGATGGTAAGTAACGGCATACAGCGTCTAACAAGAACTGTACTCCTTTATTTTTGAAAGCCGAACCACAAATCATTGGGATAATTGACATATCCATTACAGCAGCTCTTAGTGCAGCATGCACTTCTTCTTCTGTAATAGAATCTTCATCTTCCATAAATTTTTCAAGAAGATTTTCATCATAAGTTGCAACCTCCTCTATTAATTGAGCTCTTAACTGAGATGCCTCTTCTTTTAATTCTTCAGGTATATCGACAACGTCGAATGTTGAACCTAGTGTTTCATCGTGCCAGATAATAGCTCTGTTCTTCACTAAATCAACAATTCCTTTAAAGTCTGCCTCTTCACCAATATTCATTACAATTGGTACGGCGTTAGACCCTAACATATCTTTAACCTGCTGACAAACAGCCATAAAGTTAGACCCTTGACGGTCCATTTTGTTTACGAATCCTATACGAGGAACTTTATAGTTGTCTGCTAATCTCCAGTTTGTTTCAGATTGTGGTTCTACACCATCAACTGCACTAAACAAAAAGACTAATCCATCTAGTACACGTAAAGAACGGTTAACCTCAACCGTAAAATCCACGTGACCGGGAGTATCTATAATATTAAAGTGATAACCTTTAGTTTCTGGAGTGGGCTGACCATTTTCCAATGGAAAGTTCCAAGTACAAGTCGTTGCAGCAGAGGTAATGGTAATCCCTCTTTCCTGCTCTTGCTCCATCCAGTCCATCGTAGCTGCTCCATCATGCACCTCACCAATTTTATGCGATACACCAGTGTAATAAAGGATTCGCTCTGTTGTAGTTGTCTTACCAGCATCAATATGTGCTGCAATACCTATATTTCTAGTAAATTTTAAATCTCTTTGTGCCATTTTAATTAAAATCTAAAGTGTGAGAATGCTTTGTTCGCTTCTGCCATTCTATGCGTATCTACACGTTTCTTAACAGCAGCACCTTCTTCTTTAGCAGCAGCTAAAATTTCAGCAGCTAATTTTTGAGCCATAGATTTTTCGTTTCTCTTGCGAGCAAAACTAATCAGCCATTTCATAGCAGTTGAAACTTTTCTGTCTGGACGAATCTGCATTGGAATTTGAAATGTTGCTCCACCTACACGTCTACTTCTCACTTCAACGTGAGGCATAACGTTAGATAATGCATCTTTCCATAATTCTAGTGCCGTTTTCTCGTCATTGTTCTTTTTCTCATCGACGATATCTATAGCATCGTAGAATACTTTGAACGCCACGGACTTTTTACCATCCCACATCATCATATTAACGAACCTCGTTACTAACTGGTCGTTAAATCGTGGATCTGGTAAAAGCGGTCTTTTTTTCGCTTGTCTTTTTCTCATGTCTTCTTCTTAAAGTTTTAAATTACTTTTTAGGGCGTTTTGCACCGTATTTTGATCTACGCTGTGTTCTATCGGCCACACCAGCAGTATCCAGAGCACCACGAACAACGTGATACCTTACACCTGGCAAGTCCTTTACCCTTCCACCTCTAACCAATACTATCGAGTGCTCTTGGAGGTTATGTCCTTCTCCACCAATGTATGCGTTAACCTCTTTACCGTTTGTTAAACGTACCCTTGCTACCTTACGCATTGCTGAATTAGGTTTTTTAGGCGTCGTTGTATAAACACGAGTACATACACCACGTCTTTGAGGACACGAATCCAAAGCAGCCGATTTACTCTTCTTGGTTATTTTGGCTCTTCCTTTTCGTACTAATTGTGAAATTGTTGGCATATATTTTTGCTATAAAATTTTACTAACCCTCACTTTTGAGGGCTGCAAAGGTAGAAATATATATTTATAATTCAAATAGTTGATAATTTATTTTCCAAAGAAATAATTCAATTTGTTTACGGCCATTAAATATGTTGGTATTTTTTACGTTTGCATATCAAACTGCTTCGGCAAAATTACCGTTATAACTTGTTAAGGGCATTTTCCATTATTACCATTATTTTACTGGCAAACTTGTGCTCGTCTCAAAGCCTTGAACTAAAAATAGTTGCTGAGGACAAACCTAAATCCAGTCTTATAGATTCCTTAGGCTATATAAAGCGTTTTGACACATATAAGAGCTTGGAGAGTGAAGTTAGCACTTTCATCAAAAAATTATGGCGCAGCGGATATATCGATGCCTTTGTCAAAGAAATTTCAAAAACCAATGATAGCTTGTTTAAGGCAAATCTAATCCTTGGAGCACAGCGGCGACGCATAACTATTTTTTACGACCATACGTTCAATGATGACCTATTGAACTTTGTTAATATAGAACCGAAAGATGGTCAATTTATTTTGGATCTAAACGACCTAGAGAACGTGCTTGATGTCTTGAATAGGAAAATGGCTGAGCAAGGTGATCCATTTTCGTCACTTCAGCTTATAAATATTGAAAAATTCAACGACCAGGCGATTAGGGCTGATTTAAAAATCACTACCAATAAAAAAAGACGGATAAATAATATTATAGTTAAGGGTTATGAAAAGTTCCCAGAATCCTTCATAAAACACTACTTAAAACTGAAGCGTGGCCAAGAATTCAACCTCACGGAAATCAAAGAAAAAATTGACCTTTTGGAAAACTTGAGATTCGCTAAAAAGATTAGAGACCCTGAAGTTTTATTTACAACGGACTCAACTACGCTGTACTTATATATTGAAAAAAACAAAACCAATAATTTTGATGGATTTTTAGGCTTTGGCACCGATGAGCAAACCAATAAGTTGGAGTTTGATGGCTACTTGGACCTTAGACTAATCAATAATCTTAACTATGGTGAAACGCTCAATTTATTCTATAAAAGCGATGAGATAGACCAACAAACCTTTAGGGTTAATCTTGAGCTGCCTTACCTTTTTAAATTGCCTATTGGTATTGAAGCTGGTCTAAATATCTTTAGAAAAGACTCTACTTTTGTCAATGCCAACCAACACGCCCTCGTAAACTATCAGATTAATGCACAGCAAAAAATTGGCCTTGGTTTCAGTTTAACAAATTCAAGCAACCTACTGGAGAACGACTCGGCAATCTTAAACGATTACTCGTCCAACTTTTTAACCTTCGGGTATCAATTTATTCGCCCTCAATTTTATGACCCTTTATTCCCTATTAACTTTTTGTTGGATTTAAATCTTGGAACAGGTCAAAGGGAAAATGCCAATGAAAACATTTCGCAGAATATGGTAAGTCTTAATACTTACAAGATTTTTAACTTAAATGAGAGAAATAGCCTGTTTATGAGACTGAATGGCGCCTATTTGGCCTCAGACAACTATTTGGATAATGAACTTTATAGATTTGGAGGTATCAATTCCATAAGAGGATTTGAAGAAAATAGTATCGTAGCAGATCTTTTTGGTGTTGTAAATACCGAATACCGTTATCGCCTCAGCTCATCTATATACGTTCATAGTGTCTTTGATGCTGCTTATTTTGAAAATCAAATCACCGAAACCAAAGAGAAACTTTTTGGCTTTGGCTTTGGTTTAGGGTTACTCACCAATGCAGGCCTCTTTAGACTTAATTATTCTAGTGGCAAAAGAGACAATAGTCCCTTTAGACTTTCAGACTCAAAAGTACACGTTAGCTTGACAGCGACTTTCTAAGAGTGTTTATTTATATACTATTAGCCAAATAATGATTAACTTGGCCAAAAAAATTTGCTCAACACCAATGAAGAGAATTATCTACGCACTTTTGGTTTTATTTACATATTGTTCATTTGCTCAAAACACCGTTGGCACCATATCAGTTACGCCAGATGTTTATGAAGGCTACACCCTGTTTTCTACCCATACTGACGCTTATCTTATTGATAATTGCGGACAGGTAATTAATTCCTGGAACAGCAGCTACCTACCTGGCAACTCGGTGTATTTACTACCCAATGGCAACCTTTTACGAGCAGGCCGATTTATACAAAGCAGCAATCCTGTTACTATTCCAGGTAGCGGTGGTATTATTGAACTCTTTGACTGGGATGGTAACGTCATATGGTCTTGGATAGATAGCTCTGATGACTCTAGACAGCATCACGATATCTTTCCCATGCCTAATGGTAATGTCCTAATCCTCTCGGCAACAGTTGTAAGTGAAGCTGACGCCATTCAAGCTGGGAGAGACCCTAATTTATTGGATGATGGAGAACTCTATAATGAAAGGATCTATGAAGTAGAGCCTATTGGGTCCAATGGAGGTAATATTGTCTGGGAATGGAATGTTACCGACCATATTATACAAGATTTTGATGCTACTAAAGATAATTTTGGTGTTGTGGCCGATAATCCAGGTAAAATAGATATTAATTTTTTAAATGGTTGGCCTGCCGAAAATAATTGGCTTCACATCAACTCTATTCAATACGATGAGGAATTTGACCAAATAGTCATCAGCTCGCGCCGATGGAGTGAACTTTGGGTAATTGACCACAATACTACCACGGCAGAAGCAGCAGGTCCTGCAGGAGATTTACTTTACAGATGGGGAAATCCACAAGCTTACGACCAGGGTACGGCACTGGATAGAACATTATTTGGGCAGCATACACCGTATTATATCCCTAGTGGCTTTCCCAATGAAAGAAAAATCATGGTCTTTAATAACGGTATAGACCGTTCACCTTCGTATTCTGAAGTTCTAATCATTGAGCCACCAGTTGATAGTAATGGTAATTACAGCTACACGCCTGGAACAGCTTTTGGACCAGAACTCGTATCCTTCAGATATCCAGAAACGGTACCTACTTCAGATTCGGAGTTTTTCTCAGCTATTGTAAGCAGTGGCCAGCAATTGCCAAACGGAAATATATTAATATGTGAAGGGCGGGAAGGCTTTTTCTTTGAAATAGACAACTCCAACACTATTGTTTGGGAATATGCCTCACCTATTAGCAATGCTGACGGTACGGTTTATGATCAGGGCGACCCTATACCACCAAACAATTTTGCGTTTAGAGCTACAAAATATGGCCCTGATTACCCTGCTTTTATAGGAAGGGACTTATCCAACCCTGACCCTCCTCTAGAAAACAATCCGGACATTTCAGATTGTCAAACTATCCTGAGCGCATCTGAATTTGAATTAACAAGTTTGAAACTGTTTCCAAACCCAACGGAAGACATTGTTTTTATAGAGACAGAGCAACCCATTGAAAGTATTGAAGTCTTTAATATCAATGGTAATAAAATAAATGAGATTAGAAATAGAAATCAGGTAAGTTTGCAAGGGTTAACGGCTGGCGTTTACTTCTTAAGAATTCATAGTGACAAAGGGAGCATCAATAAGAAAATCCTTAAACGTTAAAAAAGAATTATTTCACAGACATTAGCAACGCCTCCTAAATTAAAACGATGAAAAAAGAGACTACAATTTATGGCATTAGGGCTATAACGGAAGCCATAAATTCTGGCACAACCATAGACAAGGTTTTTGTTCAGAAAGGATTGAGAGGTGAACTATTTCAAGAGCTTGAAAGACTGTTAAGACAAGAAGGTATAAACAGCTCTTATGTTCCTGTTGAAAAGCTCAACAGAATGAGTCGTGGAAAAAATCATCAGGGTGCTGTGGCGCAAATATCTCCTGTAGAATTCCATAGTCTCGATGCCGTTGTTCTAAATTCTTTTGAGACCGGAAAAGCGCCACTATTTTTAATACTAGACCAACTTAGTGATGTTAGAAATTTTGGTGCAATAGTAAGAACTGCAGAATGTACAGGTGTTTCTGCAGTAATTATACAAAAAAAAGGTGGAGCTCCAATAAATGGCGACACCGTAAAAACTAGCGCTGGAGCTATTTTTAATGTTCCCATCTGTAAAGTAGATCACATTAAAGACGCCATTTTTTACATGCAGTCCTCAGGAATAAAAGTGATTGCAGCCACGGAGAAGGCCGAAAACCTTATTTACGATTGTTCTTTCGCAGAGCCGTGTGCTATTATAATGGGTTCGGAAGGAAAGGGCATAAATCCATCCGTACTAAAGTTGGTTGATGAAAGTGCCAAATTGCCAATCCTAGGTTCTATCGAATCCCTAAATGTTTCTGTGGCTTGTGGTGCCATTTTATATGAAGCTACAAGGCAACGGCTTTAGTCCTTGTTTTCCTTGAATATGTAGTTGACATTGGTCTTTTCCGGCCCACCACTTTCCTCGTTGCTATCGTTATCAATTTCAGGGATATGCTCTATAAAGTTCCCGTTTTCATCAAAATGACGCATAAATGGGTCGTCTTCTTCATTATAATCTGGAGTTTCCCATCTATAGCGTTCAGGTTTGGCGACCTGTCTTCTAAATATCAATGCGAATATGAAACCGGTAATCAATCCACTAAGGTGTCCTTCCCAACTCATGCCATCCCTGATTGGAAAAACGTACCAAATCATGCTGCCATATAAAAAAATAACAATTAAGGATAGTGCAATTAATCTGTAGTGCTTAGCAAAAATCCCCTTGAAAAAGATAAAACTGACCAAAACATAAATCAATCCACTTGCTCCAATATGATTTCCTCTATCCGCAATAAGCCAAGTTAGCAACCCAGAGAAAAGAACTCCATACAAAATAACCTTCCAGGCAATTTTATGGTAGAAGTAAAACAGCGCCAATGATAACACAAGTAGCGGTATAGAGTTATTATATAAATGTTCTATATCACCATGCAAAAACGGACTAAAGACTACTCCAAAAAGACCTTCCAGCTTTTGTGGTCTTATTCCAAAAGATGTTATGCCATAATCAATTCTCACTTGGTACCAAAAGGCGAGCCATATTAGAAATACCAACAACAGAGGATATACTATTACACTAGGTGAAAATTTAAATTGGGTTTGAGCCATAACGCATTTGTATAATCAAAGTTATAACCAAACCTTGAAACAATGAAAAATTGTCATATTGCATTTTCAATTTGTGATAGTATTGCGTCTTCATTTTGTAATTTTGACTCATGAGCACACCATTAGCAGAACGATTAAGACCTACTTCCTTAGAAGAGTATTTGAGCCAACATCATATTGTTGGACCAAATGGCATGCTGTCCAAACAAATAAAAAATGGCATTATACCTTCTATGATTTTCTGGGGACCACCAGGAGTTGGAAAAACGACATTAGCCAACGTTATTGCCCACGAAACTGAGAGGCCCTTCTACAAATTGAGTGCTATAAATTCAGGAGTTAAGGATATTAGAGAGGTCATTGATAAGGCTAAACAGAGTGGTGGTTTATTTACCTCTAGAAATCCCATTCTATTTATAGATGAAATTCATCGTTTCAGCAAATCCCAACAGGATGCGCTCCTGGAAGCTGTTGAAAAAGGGTGGGTAACACTCATCGGAGCCACTACCGAGAATCCCAGTTTTGAAGTGATATCGGCACTCCTATCCAGATGCCAAGTTTATACGCTTAGACCTTTTAATAGAGAAGATCTGGAACGTTTGCTTCAAAGAGCCATTAATAAAGACCCTGAGGTTTCAAAGCTAAGGATTAACCTTAAAGAAACACAGGCATTACTGCGTCTCTCGGGAGGCGATGCTCGTAAACTCCTTAACTTATTTGAACTTATAATCAACTCTGAAGACCAAGAAGAAATTACCATAACAAACGATATGGTTATGGCTAAGGTTGAAAGCAAAAGTGTTAGATATGACAAAACTGGTGATCAACACTACGATATCATATCCGCATTTATTAAATCTATAAGAGGAAGCGATCCCAATGCAGCGGTTTATTATTTAGCGCGAATGATTGAAGGTGGAGAAGACGTAAAGTTCATTGCACGTCGATTATTGATATTAGCCAGTGAGGATATTGGCAATGCGAATCCTACGGCTTTAGTCTTGGCCAATAGTACGTTTCAAGCGGTATCTGTCGTGGGCAATCCAGAATCTCGAATTATATTAAGCCAATGCGCCACTTATCTTGCAAGCTCACCTAAAAGTAATGCGGCCTACGATGCCATTAATAAGGCGCAACAGCTTGTTAATGAAACTGGAGACCTTGAAGTTCCTTTATCCCTTCGAAATGCACCTTCGAAATTAATGAAAGAATTAGGCTATGGAGACGACTATAAGTACGCCCACAACTATGAAAATAATTTTGCATCTCATGAATTTTTACCTACTGAAATAAGTAATACCAAATTGTACAATCCAGGCAATAACTCTAGGGAAAAAGCACAGCGCGACTTTCTAAGGCAGCTCTGGAAAGAAAAATACGGCTACTAAAATTGAATTTTTAGTTCCATCTCCTTTAAACTAGAACCATCATTTTCCGAGTAGCGATAATTCCCCTGTGAATTTTTGAAAACCACTGCGGATTTATCCTTTACAATAAAAACATCTCTGGAAGAAGTACTAAGTAAGACCATTACAATATCGCCCTTGGCATTTAAGATTTCAAAACCCATAACTATTGGTCTAGCTGTAAGCACTTTATTAATGGACTCTTCATCTTCGACTGAAGAATCTTCTTCTATTGTTGAAACCTGAGCTGGCTTTTCTATGGACTCATTGACTTGCTCAGTTTCTGGTTCAGGTATTTTGGCAGTTACCACTGTGCCTTCCTTTTGTTTATTTACATTAGTTGGTTTATAACTGTGATCTATATTTTTAAAAGAAGTAAATGCATTTTCGATAGCTTCTTTATAAGCATCATTATAAGCCTTTTGCCTAGATTCACCAATTTCAGATGTGATGACCACCTTCCCATAACAATCCTTTAAAAGAATTTGCATTTTTGTTTTAAAGATTCCTCCTTTTAATTTTTCGATTTCCGTGTAAAGTCCTAAGCACTTGTCATTAATCAAATCTTCTGGAAACGCCTCTTGGTCTGTATATACCTCATAGCCCTCGTTTTTAAACAAGTATCGTAATAAGGTATTTAAGCGGTACTTATCGTCTTCATTGAACATATCAAACCTTTTGGGCACCACTATATATTTATAATCATTCAGGCTGTTCTGAGCAATTCCGGGAATACACAGCAGCATAAAGAAACAGAGGAGAACTAATTTTTTCATTATAAAAATTGTTTTAAATCTTTTAATTGCTTGATTTTTTTGACTTTTGCCGTAGCATAATCATCATAGCTACAAAACAAAATACCATCGATACCAACATTATGGGCACCTTGGATATCTGCCTCTAAGCTATCACCAATCATAATACTTTCTGAAGCGACTGCACTAGCCTGTTCCAGGGCAAAATTAAAAATCCTAGGATTAGGTTTTTTTACACCAACCATTTCAGAATTTGTTATCGTCTTAAAATAGTGGCGAATTTCTGCGTTTTTTAGTTTGCGTTCCTGGGCTTCCTCAAAACCATTGGTAATAATATGTAAATGATATTTATCTGAAAGGTAGTTGAGTATATCGCGCGTCCCTTCAAACAGGTGGTTGTATGTTGTCAAATAATCGATATACGAAACAGAGAGTTTATGTATAACGTCGTCTTCTACTACGATATTTATGGCATCAAAGGTTTCCTTTAACCGACCGTAACGCAAATCTGCCTTTGTGACGCGTTCTTCTCTATATAATTTCCAATAATTTAGATTTATTGGTTCGTATACCTCAATAAAGGTATCGATTTCTAAAGACAGCCCATGAATCTTAAAGATCTGTTCGAATGTTAATTTTGAATTTTTATCAAAATCCCAGAGCGTGTGATCTAAATCAAAAAAAATATGTTTTATACCGTTTGTCATTCTACCGAGTTCAAAATGCTTGTAAATAATGATTTGAAGCCTTCCCAACGTTCCATATCACTAAAGGAATAATTGTGGAATACGGGAACAAAGGTACCATTAACTGCTTTAACCTCGTTAATGAGCTTTTGGAGATGCTCGGATTTATCGAGTTGCGAAGCGTATTTTAGAAGACCAAAATCCAAAAGGCAGTAAGGATTTATTTGCAGTGGCGTCTGTACTTCATAATCTAAATCATAGAATTGAAATGGCGTACATGTGCCTGCTCTAAAGCCCAAAGTATCAACATAACCCATAGAATAATCATTGAAAATATCCAATTCTATAAGGTTTCTGTAGGATGTTGGTAAATTGAGTTTTGAAAATGAATTTCTTACAGCGTTCAATTCCGTGTTTATTATGGCTTCCATTTTGCGTTTCTCTTTTTTTAAGATTGCAATATCCTCTAAGGCAAAATACGAAGCCTTGAGTCCTACATCGCAATAGTCGGCAACCGATTTTATTAAAGAAACGAACTCTTTTTTACTGCTATTAATGTTTTTGTCATAGGTTGAGTAATCTCCAATTAAAAACAACACCAGGAATCTAAAATCATTCTGTTTTTGTTTTGTAATTATCCACTTAAAGGTATCGTAAGGGTCTCTTTTAAAACCAAGAATTACCAAGTAGCGCTCGTACAGTTGCTTTACCCGTAATCGAAGCAAATCGTTTAGGGTACCTCCCAACGTCCGCAATAACCCTTTTCGCTTAAAGTAAAAGGCCATAGGGACATCTATAACAGGTTTTACGCTGTACAACCGCTTTGGGAAGTTAAATTCGGGAAATCTCTCTTTTAGCAAGGCCTTTAATTTATAGGCCCAAATATCTACTACGGGTTGGTTTAAGAATTTATTCTTGTAAGCTAGGCTCTCCTTAGCCATGAACCTTCCGTAATCATCTTTAACATGGGGAAGATATTCTTCATAGCGGCTTAACAGATAAAATGATGCTGCAAAAATATCGAAGGGAAGATCGCTGCGCTCTCCTGTTGAAAAAAATGCTTTTGTGTTGTCCCATTGCTGTACCTTAATTTCTATATCCGATAGGCCTTGCTCAAACAATAAGGTATGGCTTCTAACAAAAAGTTCATTTGATAAAGGCTGTTTCGTGTAGGACATCTTTAGGCTATCGTGAGCTATAAAATCTTCAATCTTAGATGTGAAAGCTACCTTAACGCCTAAAATTCTCTTGCAAATATGCGTAAAGGTAAATCTTAGACGAGGTGTGATTTTATGTGTATAAACTAATAGCATGAAAGGGGTTGCATTCAAAAATCTAAAAATAAAAAAATCCTATTCCAAAACTCGGGATTTAGAAGAATAGATTTTTATAGAATGTATTGCAGAATCATAGTATACCTTCATCCGCAAAACTAAAGTACGTTTTTTCAGTAATAATAAGATGGTCAAGCACTTTGATGTCTAAGCTTGTTGCTGCAGTTTTTAATTTTTGGGTTATATCCTGGTCTGCACGACTTGGTTTTAATGTCCCGGATGGATGATTATGACAAAGAATTAAGGCCGTGGCACCAACCTCCAAAGCTTTCTTAAGAACTAAGCGAACATCTACCAATGTTCCTGTAATACCTCCTTTACTTAATTGGTTTTTTGCAATTACCTTGTTGGAATTATTAAGGTAGAGAATCCAAAATTCTTCGTGAGGCAGTTCTCCCAATAGAGGTTGCATTAGTTCAAAGACAGATTGACTCGATTGTATCTTGTTAATTATCCTAGAATCTGCTAGTCTGCGCCTGCGGCCAAGCTCTAGGGCCGCTGCAATGGTTATGGCTTTGGCCTCACCAATGCCCTTAAAAGCCATAAGCTGCTTAATGGATAGCTTACCTAAAGCATTAAGATTGTGGTCCACACTGGCCAAGATTCTCTTACTTAGGTCTACGGCACTTTCCTCTCTGTTTCCTGAACCAATTAATATTGCAACGAGTTCAGCATCGCTTAAAACGGATTTCCCTTTATCCCTCAGTTTTTCTCGAGGCTGGTCATCTTGAGACCAATTTTTAATTGAAAATGAAGACCTATCATTAGCCATGCTCTAAATATAAAAATTGTAATTTTAATGCACTAAACTATTAGACTTAAATCGCACATTTTGTACCCACCTCAACACCATCAAGATAATAACAAAGAACATCTAATCGAGGTTATCAAGAACTATCCTCTGGCAACGTTGATTTCGGTATCTAACGATGTGCCCTTCATTACCCATTTACCTTTGATTTATGAAGATAATAAACTCATTGGTCATATAGATATTTACAATCCGCATACAGAACTATTAAAAAACAACCGACCTGTTACGGTTATTTTCTCTGGACCAAACTGCTATATTTCACCTAGTATATATACCACAACTCAGCTTCCAACATGGAACTACATTAAAGTACATCTAAAAGGTAATGTTAAAGCCATTAAAAATAAGGACGCCTTAAAAAAATCCTTAATAATTATGACCGAGTTTTTGGAGGCTCCACATCATAAATATGTCTTAGAACCAGATAATCCAAGGCTCAATAGGAACTTAAATTATATAGAAATGTTTGAAATTAATATAACCCAATGGGAAGGTAAATTTAAACTATCACAAGACAAAAAGCCTAAGGATACTATTGCTGCTCGAGACGAATTGATTAGAGCCAACAAAGAGAGCATAAAACATCTATTGGATAAAATATTTACTTAAGTATACAAGATATTCAAATTAACGATATTTTTGGCACAGCTTTTGGCACTGTTGTTTTAAATACGAATTATCATGAGAAAAGTTACCCTTTTAGCGATTTTACTTGTAAGCATTTTTACGTCGGCACAAGAATCGAGATTGACAATTTTTTCTGAAAATGGAGATGCTTTTTATGTCATTCTTAATGGAATTAGACAAAATGAAGAACCCGCTGTGAATCTAGCAGTAGATTATTTAATTAACGATTATTATGATACTAAAATTATATTTGCTGATGAGTCGATTCCGCAAATAGAAAAAAGAAGCCTTATGGTTGTTGATGTTGATGGAAGACGCGGAGAATTTACCTATAAAATAAAAGAAACAAGACGTGGTAAAAAATTACGGTTTTTCTCTTTTACACCATTTCAAGCTATTCTTCCTCCACCTAGTAATGTAACCCTAATACATTACAACCCTAACCCTTTAGGTCCCATACAAACGGTTACCCAAACAACAACTACCACGACCACTACTGGGCCAGGAGAAAATATAAATGTTGATATTGGAATAAATTCTGGTGGCACAAATGTTGGTGTTGGAATTAACGTGAATACAGGAAATACTACCACTACAACAACAACGACCACACAAACTGTTAGCGGTGCAATTGTAGAACCAGTAATCTTAGAAGATACAGGTGAATGTTTTGTAATGAGCGACGCCGATTTTAATCAAGCCATGGTAACGATTAATAATAAATCCTTTGAAGACTCGAAATTGGCCATCGCTAAGCAAGTTATTAAAGGAAATTGTGTTACTGCCGCCCAAATCGCGATAATCGCGAGTAATTTCACGTTTGAAGAGACCAAATTGGAATTTGCAAAGTACGCCTACACCTTATGTTTTAATCCTGAAAACTATTGGAAAGTAAATAATGTATTTGAGTTTGAAAGCAGTATAGATGAATTAAATGAGTATATTGAATCTTTTGGCCATTAATAATTAATTGTTTTGAACACATCATAGCATATTGAAAGACGTTTCTAATTGAAACGTTTTTTTATGTCTTCAAAATCCAAACCACCGTAATTTCCAGAACTCATGAGCAATAAGGTTTTATTGTTGAAATCTTGCGAAAAAAGGAAGTCTTTAAACTCATCGGGATTGGTATAAATAATTAAATCATCCCTTTGAAAGGCATCCGCTATTTGCTCAGCGGTCACTTCTTCAAGCTTTTTAATTTCAACAGCGTGCGGCGAGTAAAAAACGACCGCTATGTCCGCAGCATCCAAGGCACCTTTATATTCCTTCAAAAATTCAGCATTTAAACTACTGTAGGTATGCAATTCCAAGCAGGCGATGAGCTTTTTATCTGCATATTGTGCTTTTACTGCTTTTGTAGTGGCCTCAACCTTACTTGGTGAATGGGCAAAGTCCTTATAAGCAACGCTATGGGATGACTCCGCAATTTTTTCCAGACGCTTACTCGCGCCCTTAAATGTAGCAATGGCTTCATAAAAATCATCTTCATCCACGCCCATATGCTGACATATCCATTTGGCTCCAGCTAAATTATTAAGATTATGCGCCCCAAATATTTCAATTGGCATAGGGCCTTCAGGAGTTTCCAATAACGTTTGGCCGTCCTCTACCGTATATTCTGGTGTGCTATATGGGATTTTTCTAATCTGATTTTCAGAAGCTTCAACGATTCGTTTTAATTCAGGGTCTTCCACATTATAATTAATGCTCCCTCCCCTTACAATGGAATCTACAAAAATGCTAAACTGCTCCAGGTAGTTTTCGTAAGTGGTAAAAACATTGATATGGTCCCAGGCTATGCCGCTCAGCAAGGCGATATTTGGCTTGTAAAGGTGAAATTTTGGTCTTCTGTCTATTGGAGAGCTGAGATACTCATCGCCTTCCAAAACTATAAAATCATTGTAATCGGTGAGTTTTACCATGACATCGAAACCATCGAGCTGGGCACCGACCATATAATCTACATCCTTATTGTGATAATTCATTACATGCAAAATCATGGAGGTAATTGTTGTTTTACCGTGACTGCCGCCAATAACAACCCTTGTTTTATTTTTGGATTGCTCAAATAAGAATTCTGGATAACTGTATATTTTTAAACCTAGTTCCTGAGCCTTGAGCAACTCTGGATTATCTGCTTTGGCATGCATTCCTAAAACCACCGCATCTAAATCTGCTGTTATTTTCTCAGGGAACCAACCCATGGCTTCTGGTAATAATCCTTTAGCTTCTAGGCGTGACTTTGAAGGGTCAAAAATTGTATCATCGCTACCAGAAACCTTGTAGCCTTTGTTATGGAGTGCTAAAGCCAAGTTATGCATAGCGGCTCCTCCTATGGCAATAAAATGTACATTCATAGTACAAATATCAACCTAGTGCACTCAAATTCCAAATGAATGACTCAAGTTCTGACAATTGGGTCTTCAAATAAAACTAAAGGTCGGGATTAATGGCAAGACTGTTAAAGAGTTTTGCTTTGGTCTTAAAGAATTTATTTTGAATGTCAATTCCTTTTAACCGACTTTCTATCAGTTTAGCCTCCCGAGAATTTACCAAAAACAGTGAGCTCTCGCCAAGCCTAAACTTTTGCTCCTCTGCTCGCAGCAGCTCAGCAGAATCCTCAATAATCTCGGCAGTGATAGCATTTTGGTCTACATAAGAAATAAGCTCCTGCTTTAAGGCATCTATTTTATTAATGAGGTTAATCCGAGTAGAATTCATTTCAAACTCGGTGTCTTGAAGTTTCAATTTAGCTAACCTTAAATCACCGCGTTCCTTTCTCAAGAATAAAGGAAAACTGATATTAACACCACCCTTATATTCCGCAGTGTTAAAAGATCTGGCTATTTCTGGGACCTCCGTAAGAAAGTTATACTCCACATCAAAGCGCGGTAACAATCGATTCGCACTTAAGCGCCTTCCTACATCTAAACTTTGAAGCTTAAAATCTAATGATATCATTTTAGGATGCTCCTCTATGATAACTTCATTTTCCCTTAGTTGATTTATATCGAAAACAGCATCTATAATGGGCTCAGAGTTAACATCTGGAATGACGTTGGGCTGTAATTCTACAGGAATATTATTCTCTAACCATAAGAAGGTAGAGAGTTCTAAAGAGGCATTAGTGAGCTTGACCTTGGCCTGTTCTAAACTGAGACGTCTATTGTTCAAGGCAATTCGTGCTTCTACAACCTCAATACGTGCATTCTGCCCTACTTCCTCACCACGCTCTATTCCTTCCAATCGAAATTGTGCATTGGCCAAAAAGTTCTCAAAAAGCTTAAACTCATTAAAGGCTTTTAACCACTCAAAATAAACCAGTGATGCTTCAAATAGAATATTGTTAACAAAAATATCTCTATCAGCCTTAGCCTGCTCCCTGAACAACCGAGCTTGTTTTAATGCCGCCATGCGATCATTGATTAATAAATCGCGACCAATAGGTACGGAAACCCCTGCACTATACAATCCATCGTCTGGTACAAAAGCCTCAGGGTTTAGAAAATCTCCTGTATTCTCCTCAAAAGCTGCTTTGAGTTCAATACCAAACCAAGTTGGCACTTTAAAGGTACCATTAAGCTGATCCCAATATTCGGTTCCCTTGAATTTCTTTCTATTATAGTCTACCTCTATTTTGGGGTCAAATGCTCCACGTGATTTCATGAGCTTAGCTTGGCTTTCGTCTATGACCAGCTCTGCCTGCTTCACAATAGGATGGAATTTTTTTACATAGCCCAAGTACTCATCAAACCGAAGCACATTTTCTAAACTGTCTAGTTGTGCAAAGGATGATAAACTTAGGGATAAAAGAACTATTGATAATAGACCTTTCATATTACTTCTTTTTTGATTGGGTAGCACCTTCGGGCTGATAATAATTAGGTGGGAATCCGTTGAGCTGTCGCCATAATTCGAACCAAATTGGCACGTCTTCCAACAGAGCCATAGTGAACGCTCCAGAACCTGCTCTAATGTCCTCTGGCCACGGATGATCGTCAGGGTCTGGCTTCAACAATATCCTAAACCTACCATTATCACTTATAAAACGCTCCACTGCAACCACTTCACCACCATAAGTACCATAGGATACATTGGGCCATCCGCTAAAAATAATAGCAGGCCAACCATCAAATTGAATACGAACCTTCTCACCTTTATGGATAAGCGGTAAATCAATAGGTTCTACAAAGGTCTCTACCGCTAATTCTATATCTGCAGGGATTATGCCTACCAACTCCTCACCTTCCTTAAACGTCTGCCCAATACCGCCTCGGTGCGCCGTATTGATGTAACCATCGTAAGGAGCAGTTATATATAAAAGGTTTCGTCGTATACTATAATTGGACACATCGTTCTCTAACTTTTGCACCTCTGCTTCTGAACTAAATTGACTGGACTGTGCTTTATATTTCTCACTCTGCGCCTTCGAAATTTTTTCGGCATATTCATTTCTAATTCTATTTAATTCTATCCTAGCATTAATCACCTCTTGTTTACTGGCCAATAATTTAGCTTCTTGACTGACCAATTTCCCTTGTGTCTCTTGTAATTTTATCTTAGCATCCTCCACATCCTTACGAGCCGTGTAGCCGTCTGCAAAAAGGGTATCTGCCCGATTATATTTTATTTGTGCAATGCTATAGTTGGTTTTAGCCACCTCTAAATCAATACTATCTGCTTTCACCTTTAATCTAGCTTGCTGCAATTTATTCTGGGCTTGTTCTAATTTTAAGCCACGTTCGCCAATCATGGCAACTATTCGGCCTTCTTGAGCTTTAACCTCTTCCTCGTATGATTTAACGGAGAAAGCCTTGGCATCTCTTTGCTGTTTGGTGAGCTCAACTAAATTAGGGTTGAAATATTCACTTTTTATCTCGGCAATACGCATTATGGTATCTCCTTTTTTAACAAACTGTCCTTCCTGAACATACCATTTTTGAATACTTCCTGGGATAGGCGACTGAATGGTCTGCGGCCTTTGATCTGGTGTTAATGAAGTTACCATTCCTCTACCTGAAATATTCTGAGTCCAAGGCAAGAATAGAATAATTAGCCCTGCAATAGCAAAACCTGTGAGAAAGCGCTTCGCTTGCTTGTAATAATCTTTAAAAAATACATGCTTTGCTGATTTAAACTGCGTTATATCAACTTGAGCATTTAAAGGATTTTTAGATATATTCAACATGGTTTTTTATGCTTTAAATGATTTCTCCCTTTTTGAGGGTTATTACCTGAGAACAGTTCTCAGCCCATTGCTCATTAAAACTCACTACCACTAAAGACCAGGGATGTCGTGGGTCGGTGAGGTATTTTATGATACGTTTGGCTTCCACGGTTTCAAAATGCTCCAAAGGCTCCTCTAAAATTAACAACTTAGGTTTTTTAAGAATGGCCCTTGCTAAAATCAACTTTTTAGCTACAGTAAATGATATCTGTTTTCCTTCGGGATAGATAACCGTGTCTATTCCAAGTTCAGTTTCTTTAAGATAGGGCGTTAGTCCCACGTTCTCTATCACTTCCATAATATCTTCAGTAGTAATGGACTCGTCTCCAAACGTAAGATTTTCCCTTAAAGTTCCTTCAAATGGTGTTTCATCTGCTAAGGACATGCCTAATTGGGAGCGGTAACTATTCAATCTCACATTATTTAGAGCTTGTTCGTTCAAAAATATACGGCCAGATGTAGGGCGAATGAGACCTGCTATAATTCTAATTAAGCTAGATTTTCCAGAACCACTTTCTCCTTGGATAAGGATACGACTCTTTGCATCTATATGAAAGGAAATATTATTAAGGATGGGGATACTTCTGCCAGGCACACCGTAAGATACCTTTTCTAACTCAATGGCAAAATCCTTATCCATGGTAATCACTTCTCCTGTTTGTTCCTCGATTTCTTTATCTACAACCTGACCCATTTTCTCTAAAGACGTTAGTACGTCATAGAAAGACTCGAGCCCCAAAATTAGTTTTTCCACCGAGTTAATAACCAGTAATATTATAATCTCTGCAGCTACGAACTGTCCAATGTTCATTTGCTGACTTAGTACCAGAAGCCCACCAATGATTAAGAGTCCTGCCGTAACAATAACTTTGAAACCAATCATCTGGATAAACTGCAATACTAAAATCTTAAAGTGACTTTCTCTTGCCACTAAATAACCATCCGTTAGCTTATCATTTTTGGTTAAGGCCAATGAGGTGGTACCAGACAGCTTGAAACTAAGAATAGACCTTGCCACTTCTTGAATCCAATGTGCCACAATATATTTCTTCTTGGACTCCATTAAACTAGTCTTCATTCCGCGTTGTATGGTATACTTAAAAACAATGTAAATAAGTACTATTAACAGGATACCAAAAGCTATGAAAAAGGGGTGGTAAAAGGATAACAATATTAAGGCAAACACAATTTGAAGCGCTGCAGTTGGCACATCCAACAATAATTTGGCCAGTCCCTTTTGAACGGTGAGCACATCAAAAAATCTGTTCGCCAACTCTGGTGGATAATAATTATAGAGCTCCTTCATTTTAATCTTAGGAAACCTATAGGTGAATTCAAACGACGCCCTCATAAACAGGCGCTGCTGAACGGTCTCTATAATCCGCATTTGCATAAGTTGTAACACACCAACAAATGCTACACCTAAGGTTACCAAAATAACCAATACTATCCATGATGAACTCACTTGGGCACCTTGAATCAGATTAATTATGGCCTGGATCCCCAAAGGCAAAGTAAGACTGATCAACCCAGAAAATATGGCGTAGTACAAAATCTGGAAAATATCTTTCTTTTCTAACCTTAATATACCTATAAAACGTTGCCAAGGTGTTAATATCGGCTTCTCATTTTCCATTTGTTGCTGTTTTTAATAGTGTTAGCGTTAGGTCCTTAAAAAAATCTGTAGGCGTTACATCGTTGTCACAGTCTGTAATTGATGTGAAATGCGCCTTAAGAAAATGTTGGTGTAAGGCCCCTTCAACGATGGTACTCGCCAAACTTGAAGGGTAATTGTAGGCGTCATTGACTTTTGCAATGATCTCACTCAACCTCTTAACCAAGCGTTTGTAAACCTCAAAATAACCTTCTTTATTCTCCGTATCTACTTCTTTGGTTAAAAAGGATTTAGAATATTCATTAATGATGATGCGGTTAAGAACCACTTCATTGATATGACTAAAGGCTTGGTCTTGTTCTACCGTTTTTGTAAGTACCTCTATAGCCCTTAAAAGCTGCTCTTTTGAATCTGGTATATTGTACGTAGCAAAGACCATTTGGTATTCTATCCATGCCCAGTACCAAGATGTTAGATAAAGAAGCAGTTTATGTTTACTTTCAAAATAACGGTAAATTGAACTTTCATTGGAACCAATCCTTGCTCCTAATTTTTTAAAAGTAAAACTGTCAAATCCAATATCATCAATCAATAATATACTGTGCTCGATAATTCGCTTACCCAAATCTGACGATTCAGGGTCTTTGATATAAATCTTATCGGGCACAGAAATTTTTAAATTTGATAGTAAATTTAACATTTCCAAAATATTTGATTGCAAACATAATAGTATTACTATCGATTTTAAAAAAATTAACAATTATTTAGGAGCTAGGTAGAGACTGTTCAATTCAGCATGCCAATAACTGGATGGTCACATTTCTAAAATCAGCTTTTTTTCTTTGATGGCTTGCTTAAAATCTTCATTTCGGGCAAGAGCTTTATCAATATATTTTAAGGCCTCAGTCTTAGAACCTTTATGTTTGTAGATTTGTGCCAATCTTAAATAGGCCCATTCTATTGGTACGCCATCCTTTGCGGTAAAATTCTCTATATAGGTATTTAAGCACTTTTCGCCTTTATCCAATTGAATATTGTAATCTGCACAAACCTTTCCTATCTGATAGTGCAAAGCATTCCTATTTAGTTTATGCTTGGCCTGCTCAAAGGTATTGATAGCTTCTTCAGGCCTATTCTGTGCACTGTAAAAATTAGATAATTTGCTATAACACGTTAAAGAGCCTCCTTCCTTTATAGCCAATTTATAGAACTTTTCTGCAAGTTCGGGCTGATCATCATATTCGTACACATAGCCTTTGGCCAAATACCCATCTATGGTAGAAATAGCCTCCAATCTATTGGCATAGTCTAGTGCTTTTAAAAAGCTACCACCAACAATGCCAGGCAAGGTCACATAATAATCAACAAGAGCCCAATGCGCATTAATGTGTTTAGGGTCGAGCTCAATGGTTTTCAAGAAAGCACGTTTTATGTCTCCAATTAGGCCTAAGGCACTTAGTTTGTTAACGCTTTGCGCTTTCATGGCTAGTGCTCCTCCATATTTATAATTATATGTTGCACTTTCTGATTGCTGCTCCAAAAGGTATTCGTAATTTTCAATGGCATTATCCCATAAACGCTGGTAAGCATATGCGTCTCCCAAAAGCTCAACAGCGTCTAAATTGTTAGGATGGCGCTCAAGAAAGGTCGTCATTTTATGCTGAGCCTGTACATATTGTTTTTGATCAATCAATTGAGCGGCTTCATCGACTTCCGTCTGTGCATTAAGTACAGAAAATACCAAAAAAATAAGACTGAAATGAATTTTAAACATCATCATAATCGCAAAAGAACCTTAAGATTTAGTTCTGCTATAGTTAATTTTTCTGTGGTGGGTAACCGCTAAAGACTTTTTCACTTAAGGCCTTAAACTGCGCCTCTCGCTTTTCTGGTGAGGCATCTGGGTTAAAAGTGGTTTCAATGATCACTTGCCAAAATGTTCCAATCGTAGAAAGATCAACAAATTCAATGACGATTTCCTTGGAAAACTGATTTGAATTTAATGGGATTCCTACCGTAACGCCACCTCCAACATTTCCTCCAGTTCCTCCTACTCCAACGCCAACATTAGAGTTGGTGTTATTTGCAATTTCCTGGCTTTGAATATCTATATAAAATTGGGCGCCATCTTTACGCTCAAGACCCTTAGCTTGCAAAACCTCATCTATAGACCTTATAAGACGCTTTGTGTCCAAATCGCTAAATCCTGTGACCATATCGTCAAAATAATTATAGGTTTTGTAGCTATCAAAATCTACAGACCGTTCATAATCATAGTTGATAACTGGACCACAAGAGACAAATAAACCAAATAGCAAAACTCGGCTGAGTAGTTTCATTTTTTTCTTTTAAAGATATTAAAAAATACAGCGGATAGCGCAGCACTTTAACTATTTCTCTTCAGATTCCAATTCAACGGCCTTGGTTAAGGACGAAGATATTATTCCAGTAGGCACAGCCACAATGCCTAAACCAATCAACAATATGAAAAATGTAAAGATTTTCCCTCCAGGAGTTATGGGATAGACATCACCATAACCTACTGTTGTCAAGGTAACTATAGACCACCATAAACTATCAAAAACAGAGGCAAAATGGTCTGGCTGGGCCTCATTCTCGAAATAATAAATGCCTACTGCCGAAAAATAAATAAGCACTAGAGTTACGGCCATGAAGAGAATTATTTGTTCTCTCGCAATTAACATGGCTTTTGTAAAGTGTCGCATTGCTTTATTGTAACGCACCAACTTGAGCAAGCGAAATAAACGAAACATTCTGAGTACTCTCAAAGACCTTAAGTCAACACCAAAGGCGAGATAAAAAGGCAAGATGGCAAGCAAGTCAATGAGTCCAAAAAAACTGAAGATAAACTTTAGCTTTTTGTCTGCAATATAAATTCTGGCGAGATACTCCAAGGTAAACACGATGACACAAAAAATCTCAATCCCATTAAGAATGGCACGTGTATTTGGATTGAGTTTAGGTAAGGTTTCAATGGAAAAGGTAATAACAGAAAGCACAATAAGAAACTGAATAAAAAAATCGAAACCTTTACTTATCGGTGTATTGTGGTTTTCTACAACTTTTTTAATTGCCTCCTTCATAATTAAGCTATATTAATTGAGCATCTGCCACAGCTTATCCTTTAGTTCCGTGAGCCCTTGCTGGGCAACAGATGAAATGAACAAGTAATCCGTTTCTAAATCCTTATCTAAAATCGAGGACAATTCTGATTTCAACTCCTCATCCAACATATCGGCTTTGGAAATTGCTACGAACCTTTCCTTATCCAACATTTGTGGATTATAACGTCTCAATTCATCAACTAAGATACGGTATTGCTCTGCAATATCATCTGCATCTGCGGGAATCAAAAACAAAAGCACAGAGTTTCTTTCGATATGTCTTAAAAAATAATGTCCCAACCCTCTTCCTTCTGCAGCTCCTTCAATAATTCCAGGGATATCTGCCATAATGAACGACCGATAGTCACGGTATTTTACAATACCCAAATTGGGCTTTAAGGTTGTAAACTCATAATCTGCAATCTTAGGCTTTGCAGAAGTTAAAACGGAAAGTAATGTAGACTTACCAGCATTAGGAAAACCTACTAAGCCCACATCGGCCAAAACTTTTAGTTCTAGAGTAATATTTCTTTCGGTCGAAGGAATACCAGGTTGCGCATACCTTGGTGTTTGATTTGTAGAGCTCTTGAAGTGCCAGTTTCCTCGGCCTCCTTTACCGCCTTCAACAACGATTTTCTCTTCGCCATTTTCTGTAATCTCAAATAAGGTTTCTCCTGTATCTGTATCCTTTACAACTGTACCCAAAGGCACTTCAATAATAGCATCTTGTCCATCTGCACCAGTACTGCGTCCAGCACCACCATGTTCACCGTGCCCTGCTTTGATATGACGCTTAAACTTTAGGTGAAAAAGCGTCCATAAATTGGCATTGCCCTTAACGATAACGTGACCACCTCGGCCTCCATCACCACCATCCGGACCACCCTTGGCAACAAATTTTTCGCGATGTAAATGTGCAGACCCTTTCCCGCCATTTCCAGAAGCCACATGCATTTTTACATAATCAACAAAGTTGCCTTCAGTCATTGTAATTTAAATAAAATTGGAATCTTGTTTGTTCATTTGGCCATTGGCTAATAGCAGCCATTTGACCAGTTATATAATTGCAATTACCCCATCATATTAAGGTAATTAATGGAGGTGATTTTTTAAACTTAGCTTAGAGCGTATCGATTACTTTGCTTAATCTTTCGGTAATATCTTCAATACTACCTACACCATCGACACCAAAATATTTACCTTGATTTGAATAGTAATCCTTTAATATTGCTGTTTTGTTGTAATATTCCTCAATTCGGTTTCTAATAATGCTCTCGTCGGCATCGTCAGCACGACCGCTTGTCTTGCCACGCTCAAGCAAACGCTGCACCAAAACCTCATCATCAACCTCCAAAGCTACCATCGCGTTAATTTGAGAATCCTTTGAATCCATAAGCCTATCCAAAGCCTCTGCTTGCGCGTTTGTACGTGGGAAACCATCAAAGATAAACCCCTTGGCGTCTGAATTCTTTTCAACCTCTTTATTAAGCATGTCTATGGTTACTTGATCTGGCACCAATTCGCCTTTATCCATGTAAGACTTGGCCAACATGCCCAACGCAGTTTCGTTTTTTATGTTATATCTAAATACATCTCCGGTTGAGATATGCACTAAATCGTATTTTTCCTTTAAGAAATTTGCTTGCGTACCCTTGCCTGCTCCTGGAGGGCCAAATAAGACAATATTTGTCATATGTTGTGTTGTTTTTAATTGATATACTTCTGGTAAATCCCTACCCAAACCGTTATAGTCCAAACCATAGCCAACAATGAATTTACTCGGAATCTCCATTCCGATGTAGTGCAGTTTAAAATCTTTATCGTAAGCTTCTGGCTTATAGAACAAGGTGGCAATAAGGAGCTGTTTTACATTTTCGTTTTCAAAGATTCGGTGCACCTCTTCCAACGTATTACCAGAGTCAATGATGTCCTCCAAAATCACTACCGTCCTACCTGTCAAATCTTGGGTTAAACCTATTAAACGCTGAATATCTTCGGTTGATTTTACGCCTTCATAAGAGGCCAATTTAATAAAGGTTACTTCACAAGGTTTCGGGTACTTTTTAACAAAATCACTTACCAGCATAAATGACCCATTCAAAATACCCACAAATACAGGCATTTCGTCCCCTAAATCATCTACAATGGCATCTACCATTTTCTGAATGGCATTCTGTATGCGTTCCTCAGAGATAAAAGGCTTAAAATATAAATCGTGAAGCTTTAGCACCATGGTTTTATATATAGGAAAACAAAGATAAAAATTTGAAGCATCTAAGCCGATTTTATAACTACGATTTTAAAGATGCTGGTTTATTTAGTTTATTTTTGTGTTGAATTAATGTAGAACGATCCTCTGGATTTTTATGCTTTAATAAAATGTCCGTAAACTATTTTTCATCATCTTTTAAACTTGGCATTCTTGGTGGCGGCCAACTGGGCAAAATGATGCTTTACCACACACGCAAATACGACATTTACACTTGTGTTATGGATCCAAGCAAAGATGCTCCTGCAAGGCTAGCTTGTAATGAATTCAGAGTTGGTGATTTAATGGATTTTGATACAGTCGTTGATTTTGGACAGCATATGGACGTCCTTACCATAGAAATTGAAAACGTTAATGTTGAGGCTCTTGAAACACTTGAAAATGAAGGTGTAAAAGTTTATCCTAGAGCTAAAACTTTGCGTACCATCCAGAATAAGGCGCAACAAAAACTATTTTACCGTGACAACAATATACCTACCGCAGATTTCTCTAGGTTTGGCTATACGTCTGAAATTGAAGAAGCCGTGGATAATGGCGGCCTAAGCTACCCCTTTGTTTGGAAAAGTGCACGTTTTGGCTATGATGGTACAGGAGTAAAAATAGTGAAACGCTATACAGACCTTATTGATTTGCCTAATGTAGAGTGCATTACAGAACGCTTAATTCCGTTTAAGAATGAACTCGCTGTTATTGTAGCAAGAAACGAAAAGGGTGACTTAAAAACATACCCTGTGGTTGAAATGGAGTTTCATCCAGAAGCCAACCAAGTGGAGTATGTAATTTGCCCTGCAAGAATCCCAGATGCTGTAGCCAAAAAAGCAGAACTTGTAGCGCTAAAAACGGCAGCTGCATTTAAACATGTTGGCCTACTTGCAGTAGAAATGTTTCAAACCCAAGAGGATGAAATTTTGGTCAACGAGGTTGCACCAAGACCACATAACTCTGGCCACTACAGTATAGAAGGCAGCTATACCGATCAGTTTGAACAACATATCAGAGCTATTCTAGGATTGCCATTGGGCAAAACAGAAAGCAAAGTAGCTGGCGTTATGGTCAACTTAGTAGGTGCCGAAGGTTTCACTGGGAATGTTGTCTATAAAAACATAGAACGCATACTAGCTATGGAAGGGGTTACGCCTCATATTTACGGAAAAAAACAAACAAGGCCTTTTAGAAAAATGGGACATGTAACCATAGTAAACAAAGACCTTGACGAAGCTAGGCGTATAGCAGCAGATGTAAAACGAACAATAAAAGTAATAAGCGAATAGATTATGAATAAAGTTGGTGTAATAATGGGAAGTAAAAGTGACCTACCTATCATGCAAGAAGCCATAGATATCTTAAAAGGCTTTGATATTGAAGTAGATGTGGACATTGTATCTGCTCATAGAACTCCAGACAAACTTTTTGACTACGGTAAAAATGCCCATAATAGAGGCATAAAAGTTATCATTGCTGGTGCTGGAGGCGCCGCTCATTTGCCAGGCATGATAGCATCCTTATCACCATTACCTGTAATTGGTGTTCCTGTAAAAAGCAGAAATTCAATAGATGGTTGGGATTCTGTCTTATCCATCCTTCAAATGCCTGGAGGCGTTCCCGTAGCCACGGTTGCCTTAGATGGTGCGAAAAATGCAGGAATACTAGCGGCACAAATCCTTGGAAGCTCTGATAAATGCATTTTAGATAAAATTATGGTTTATAAGGAAGGATTGAAAGCGAAAGTAATCGATTCTGCTAAAGACCTTTAAAAGCCTTGGCGCGATGCACCAAGGCTTAAAGCTATTAACCAATTCTTTAAGCACAAGAACTGTGCTTAAAAGAGATAGGCAAAGATAGCTAATCTAATCACTAACCTTGGCAAACCCAACTCATAAAAATCCGTTAAAATTCAGAAAATCAATTCTATACGTAAGATATTTAAGACATAAAAAACATGAGTATCCTAAATAAACCTTTTAAAACACCATACAATACAGCTCCGTTCAGTAAGATTAATTCGAAAGATTATTTACCTGCTTTTAAACAAGCTATTGAGCAAACAAAATTAGAAATTGACGCAATTACGGCGAATGAGGAAACACCTAGTTTTGAAAATACAATTGAAGCCCTAGAATATTCAGGTGAAATTTTAGATCGAATATCCAGCATTTTTTTCAATATAAATTCTGCCGAAACCAATGAGACCATTCAAAAAATCGCTCAAGAGGTTTCGCCTATGCTGTCTGAATTAAGCAATGACATTACCTTAAACGAAGCTTTATTCAAACGTGTAAAAACGGTTTATGACAACAAAGCATCGTTAGACTTAACGACGGAACAAGCTACGCTGCTAGATAAAAAGTATAAACACTTTTCTAGAAATGGCGCTAATCTTCCAGAGGATAAAAAGACGTTATTGCGACAAATAGACAAAGAACTAAGCCAATTAAAATTAACTTTTGGCGAACACGTTTTAGCAGAAACCAACAAATTTGAATTGCACCTAACAAACGAGTCAGACTTGGCCGGACTTCCGGAAGGAGCTAAAGAAGCAGCAAAGCAACTGGCGGAAAGCAAGGATATGTCTGGTTGGTTAATAACATTGGACTACCCTAGCTATATCCCTTTTATGACCTATGCTGAGAATCGCGACTTAAGAGAAAAGCTCTCTAAAGCATTCGGGAGTAAAGGTTTTAAAAACGATGGGTTAGACAATCAAAATATTGTAAAGCGTATTGCTTCCCTGAGATATAAAAGAGCACAACTTTTGGGGTATAAAACCCACGCACACTTTGTCCTCGAAGAACGCATGGCAGAGACACCAGAAAAAGTTACGGCCTTTTTAAATGACCTTTTGGAAAAGGCCAAACCTGCAGCGCAGAAAGAGTTTAAAGACCTTAGTCTTTTTGCCAAGGAATTGGACGGCATAGAACAGCTTCAAAAATGGGATTCTGCCTATTACAGCGAAAAGCTAAAACAAAAACTTTTCGAGCTTGATGATGAACAGCTAAAGCCATATTTTAAGCTAGAGAATGTCATTAACGGCGCATTTACAGTGGCGAACAAACTGTTCGGACTGGAATTTATAGAAATAGATACCATAGATAAATATCACAACGAAGTTATAACCTACAAAGTCGTAGATGCCGAAAACAATTTGGTGGCTATTTTTTATGCCGACTTTTTCCCACGATCAGGCAAACGCAACGGAGCATGGATGACGTCGTTTAAACCTCAAATGATCAAGAATGGTGTTAACGAGCGTCCACATATTTCTATTGTCTGTAATTTTACTAGACCAACGGCAACCAAACCATCGCTCTTAACCTTTAACGAAGTCACCACGCTCTTTCATGAGTTTGGCCATGCCCTTCACGGCATGCTTGCTAATACAACCTATCCGAGTTTATCTGGCACCAACGTGTACTGGGACTTTGTTGAGCTTCCAAGTCAAATTTTAGAAAACTGGTGCTATGAGCAAGATTCCTTAAAATTATTTGCTAAACACTATGAAACTGGCGAAGTTATTCCTATGCATCTTATTGAAAAAATCACAGCATCGGCGAACTTTCATGAAGGCATGCAAACCTTAAGACAACTCAGCTTTGGTTTATTGGATATGGCTTGGCATGGCATAGACCCAACAGAGATTAATAACGTAAAGGCTCATGAGCTAAATGCTTTTGGTGATACACAGTTGTATCCAGATGTTGCAGAGAACTGTATGAGCACTTCTTTTGCGCACATCTTTCAAGGTGGCTACTCATCTGGCTATTACAGTTATAAATGGGCAGAAGTTCTCGATGCAGATGCCTTTGAATATTTTAAAGAGGAAGGAATATTTAACAAAGCCGTGGCTAACAAATTTAAAACCTACATCCTGTCTCAAGGCGGCACAGAAAACCCAATGGTCCTGTATGAAAAATTCAGGGGACACCAACCAAAACCTGAAGCGTTATTGAGAAGGGCCGGATTGTTGAAATAATACCGAATATTGGTTTTTTGTATTATTTTTATACTGGAACACTCATCTAATGCCTAAGCACCAACTCGAGCCTAAAAATTGGGTACAGCGCTACTCTGATTATCTCTACAACTATACCGTTGCAAGAGTAAATGATAGCGAAATGGCCAAAGATTTAGTTTCCGAAACGTTTCTATCCGCACTAAAATCCATGGCAAATTTTAAAGGTGAGGCCAGTGAGCGCACCTGGTTAATTTCAATTTTAAAGCGAAAAATAATAGATTACTATCGCAAAATAAATTCAACAAAGGGCAAGGCGGAAGTTAGAATAAACTATAACGACGATTCTGATGGTGATTGGTTAGAGGAACGCGTATCCGATCCTTTTGACACAACAGCAGAAGATAGCCTCACAAATTCAGAATTAGGTGACGCTATAATGCACTGTTTGGAAAAGCTTCCGGAAAAACAAGCAAAGGTTTTTAAAATGAAAACCATTTTGGGTTACGAAACCGACGTTATTTGTAATGAACTAAATATTACAGCGTCTAATCTATGGGTTATTATCCACAGAGCTAGAAACGCTATGGCAAAATGCCTAGAGAAAAACTGGTTATAAATTATGGGATTATTTAACATAAACTGTGATAAAGCTTCGCATATCTGTGACAAAAGCCAATACAATGAGGCTAGCCTTTTGGATGTCTTAATGTTGAAAACCCATCTTCTGTTTTGTAAAGTGTGCAGATACCATTCCAGAAAAAATTGCCTTTTAACCAAACGACTTAAAAGTACGGACATCCATATATTGGACGACACAAGCAAAGCAAAAATGGAGAAAAAACTTCAAACAGAATTATCTAAACAACAACAATAAAACCAACCACACAATAGGTAAGCTTTCAACCCAGAAAGCACTATAATATTTCGATTGATTTTTTTTGGCAAAAATGAGGAAGGGGAACGTTACCAATGCCAAAGTACCATGTATGATTATGTTTTCCATGTCTAAGTGGGCTTTAAACAAATCAATTAGAATAAATACAAGCAACAAGATACTTCCAAAAATCTTTGTGTTTGTAATTCCTATTTTTTGAGGTACAGTAGCAAGTTTCAAGCTATCGTATTTTAAATCACGAATTTCGAACGGCAACATCAGTACAACAACATAAATTGCCCTTTGCAATACTGCAAGAAGCACTTCAGCATTTATCTCAACACCATAGTTTACCAGCGGAAATAATACCGTGGTTAATGTCCAAACCATAGCAATAACATAAATTTTAAGACCACTGATTTGTCTTAGATTGCGTTGTTCGTCTAGTAAAAAGTGCCTTGGAATAAGAGGTATTGCATAAAAAAAGGTCACAACTCCAATTAAAATTATAACAACCAAGGCTGCCCTATTGAGCCGCAACGCATAATAACACATCGCCACAAACGCAATGACGGACACAACCTGTATCCATTTAAGAAAGGAGGCAAACTGTCTATGGTGAAATTTTACAAAACCAAAATACTTTACAAAATTGTAGGCAACCAAGGTGGCGTAAAAAACAAAATAAAGCACATCTTCGTCATAGCTTAAACCAAACTCAATTAAAGTTACCCATGCTAAGGCATAAACCGCTAGTGCCACATGAATACTACTATTAATGTAGAAATTGAAAATCTGTTTCAAATACTTCACGGCATAAAAGTAATTAAAGTGTTAATAACGCTCGTTTTCGGTTAAAAACTTTAGTATTCCTTAACTAATAAAAAAGGGTAAATCCGTATTTTTGCAATTCAAAAAACAAGCTAATAAAAGGAATGGATACAACCTCTTTTGCATTACGACACATTGGCCCAAGTCCTGAGGAACAAAAAGCCATGCTAAACACCATTGGTGTTACCAGTATAGAACAATTGGTATCGGAAACAGTACCAGAGGAGATACGTCTCAAAAAAGCATTGGTTTTAGACGAAGCCATGAGTGAGCAGGAGTATCTGGAACACATTTATGAATTATCGCAACTTAATCAGATTTTTAAGTCCTATATAGGTTTAGGATATCATCCTACGAACCTCCCTGCGGTAATACAAAGAAACATTCTAGAAAACCCTGGTTGGTACACTGCCTACACACCTTACCAGGCAGAAATTGCACAGGGAAGACTTGAGGCTCTTTTAAATTTCCAAACCATGGTGATCGACCTCACCGGAATGGAAATTGCTAATGCCTCCTTACTCGATGAGAGTACCGCAGCCGCTGAGGCTATGAGCTTATTATTTGCTGTGAGAGATCGCAGTCAAAAAAAAGCAGGTATTAACAAATTCTTTGTATCCAATCAGGTCTTACCACAAACTTTGTCGCTACTGCAAACTAGAGCCATTCCTATTGGTATAGAATTAGTTGTTGGCGAAGAAAATGACTTTGATTTTTCTGATGATTTCTTTGGAGCGATTCTTCAATATCCAGGGAAGCATGGTGAAATCACTGATATTGAAACCTTTATTAAAACAGCCAATGCTAATGGTATCAAAGTTGCCGTAGCAGCCGATATCCTAAGTTTGATAAAACTTGAAGCACCAGGCAAATTTGGTGCAGATGTCGTAGTTGGCACTACCCAGAGATTCGGGATTCCTATGGGTTATGGCGGACCACATGCGGCCTATTTCGCAACCAAAGAAGCCTACAAAAGAGATATTCCTGGGCGAATTATTGGTGTTACAAGAGATATGAACGGCAACCGTGCTTTGCGTATGGCTTTGCAAACTAGAGAGCAGCACATCAAACGGGATAAAGCAACTTCCAACATTTGTACAGCGCAGGTATTATTAGCGGTTATGGCTGGAATGTATGCTGTATATCATGGCCCAAAAGGTCTTGAGTTTATCGCAGACAAGGTCAATGCTTCTACATCTACCTTAGAGAAACAATTAAGAGCGCTAGGTTTAGACCAAATCAACACTAATTATTTTGATACGATACAACTAAAAGCAAAAGCTGCTGATGTTAGAGCTATTGCCGAAAGACATAAAGTAAATTTCTTTTATCCAGATGAAGATACAGTTACCATTTCATTGAATGAAACTACGTCTATTGCTGATATCAATACGATTTTAGAAATTTTTGAAGCCTATACGGGACAATCAGTTGAAAAAGTTTCTGAATTACAGAAGGGAAATGCGATACCAGAAAAATTAAAGCGTCAAACACCGTTCTTAACCGCTGAGGTTTTCAACTCATACCACTCCGAGACCGAGTTAATGCGTTATATCAAACGTCTAGAGCGCAAAGATCTAGCTCTAAACCACTCTATGATTTCGCTTGGATCTTGTACCATGAAGCTCAACGCCGCATCAGAAATGTTACCCTTAAGTTGGAGTAGCTGGGGCAATATGCATCCCTTTGTTCCTGTTGAGCAGGCCAAAGGTTACACTACGGTTCTAAGTGCTCTTGAAAAGCATTTAACCGAAATTACTGGTTTTGCAGGAACTTCATTACAACCTAACTCTGGTGCTCAAGGCGAATTTGCTGGTTTAATGGTTATTAGGGCTTACCATCATTCTCGCGGTGACGACCATAGAAATATTTGCTTAATTCCTTCATCTGCCCATGGAACCAACCCAGCCAGTGCTGTGATGGCAGGAATGAAAGTTGTAGTGACTAAAGCTTCTGAAGATGGCAATATCGATGTTGAAGATTTAAGGGCAAAAGCCGAAATGCACAAAGAGAATTTAGCGGCATTAATGATTACCTATCCATCGACGCACGGCGTTTATGAGTCGGCTATAAAGGAAATTACCAAAATTATCCACGACAACGGAGGGCAAGTCTATATGGATGGCGCTAATATGAATGCACAGGTAGGATTAACCAATCCAGGAAATATTGGTGCAGATGTTTGTCATCTCAATTTACACAAAACGTTTGCCATACCGCATGGTGGTGGCGGTCCTGGCGTTGGTCCTATTTGCGTGGCCGAACAACTAGTTCCGTTTTTACCAAGCAATCCCATCATAAAAACTGGTGGTGAAAAAGCTATCACTTCAATTTCCGCAGCTCCTTTTGGATCGTCATTGGCTTGTATTATTTCTTACGGCTACATAAAGATGCTTGGTTCTGAGGGCTTAAAAAAGGCTACCGAGGTAGCTATATTAAATGCCAATTATATAAAAGAGCGACTAGAAGGCTATTACGATACTTTGTATACAGGCGAACACGGCCGCGCTGCGCATGAGATGATTATTGACTGTCGCGCCTTTAAAGCACATGGCATTGAAGTTGTTGATATCGCGAAGCGCTTAATGGACTACGGGTTCCATGCACCTACAGTGTCATTCCCAGTAGCTGGAACCATGATGATTGAACCAACAGAAAGTGAGAATAAAGCTGAAATGGACCGTTTTTGTGATGCGATGATATCAATCCGTGAGGAAATAGAGGCTATTTCTAAAGAAGACACCAACAATGTGCTAAAAAATGCACCGCACACTTTAGATATGCTTACAGCAGATGAATGGTTACTCCCTTATACTAGAGAAAAAGCGGCTTTTCCATTGGATTATGTCAAAGACAATAAGTTTTGGCCAACCGTTAGACGTGTTGACGAGGCTTTTGGTGACAGAAATTTGATATGTAGCTGTGCACCAATTGAGGACTATGTAGAAGCCTAAATATGGAAACTACTAAATTGAAAAAGCGTCCAAATTGGACGCTTTTTTATTAAAATTTAATAGTATTTCATTCAAATTTTGAGAATACCTAAAAAATCGCCCTTTTCTTTAGGTAAAATACATCAAAAATCAGATTATTGGTTAGTTTAGTAAATTAAACCTATACAAAACAGAGGTATGGCGATTAAAATCACAGGCACAGGAAGTTTCATTCCAAAATCAATTGAAAGAAATGAAGATTTCCATAATCATGAGTTTCTAAATGCAGATGGATCTAAGATTAACTATCCTAACGAGGTTATCGTTGAAAAATTCAAAGCAATTACCGGAATTGTTGAAAGGCGCTATGCCGACAATCAGTTAGTAGCTTCAGATTTAGGGTTTTTAGCTGCCCAAAAGGCAATTGACGATGCAAACATAGATCCAGAAAGTATCGATTATATTATTTGTGCCCACAATTTTGGTGATGTCAGGCACAACACGATTCAAAGCGATATCCTGCCCTGTCTCGCCTCACGGATTAAACACCGACTTAGAATAAAAAACCCTAGATGCGTGGCTTATGATATCTTGTTTGGTTGCCCTGGTTGGGTTGAAGGTGTTATCCAAGCCCAAGCTTTTATAAAAGCAGGAATGGCCAAACGTTGTTTGGTAATTGGTGCAGAAACCTTATCTCGCGTGGTTGACAAACACGATAGAGATTCCATGATTTATTCTGATGGTGCTGGAGCAAGCATTGTAGAAGCCGATGATTCAGAACGTGGTATTTTAGCCCATGAGTCGGCCTCATTTACCTATGATGAAGCTTATTATTTATACTTTGGAAACTCCAACAATAAAGAATTGTGCCCAGATACGCGCTACATAAAAATGCACGGTCGAAAGATCTATGAGTTTGCGTTAACCAACGTAGCACAGGCCATGAAAAACTGCTTGGACAACAGTCGTGTTGACATTTCGGAAGTAAAGAAAATCCTGATACATCAAGCCAATGAGAAAATGGATGAAGCTATTATCAAACGTTTCTACCGCTTGTACAAAGCAGAAGCTCCTGAGGATATAATGCCCATGAGCATTCATAAATTAGGCAACAGTTCTGTGGCTACTGTCCCGACGTTATTCGATTTAATTAGGAATAATAAACTCGATGATCACAAAATCAATGAAGGCGATATCATTATTTTTGCCTCAGTTGGTGCAGGTATGCATATTAATGCCATTGTATATCGCTATTAAATTATGACGGATACCATTGCGATAATAGGAGGAGGTAATTTGGGACAAGCCATTGCTTCGGGTTTATTGTCGCGAGGTTTTCCCGCTTCAAAACTTACCATTACCCGCCACAAAACCTCACTACTAGCAAGCTTTAAAGCTAAAGGCGTGACTATTACTTCAAATAATGGTGAGGCCGTTGCACAATCCAGTATTGTTATCGTTGCTGTAAAACCCTTCAAAATTAAAGAAGTACTGAAGGAAATAGCACCCAATCTGACCAACGAGCATCTATTAATTTCAGTGGTTAGTGATTTTAGTATAGCTGATATTAACAATTCAATAAGTGCAAATCCGGTGGTTTTTAGGGCCATGCCAAATACAGCATCATCCGTAAATGAATCCATGACATGCATTGCTTCTAATAATGCAACTACCGAAGATGAGACAAAAGTGAAGTCAATATTTAATGCTCTTGGTCAAACGATTAATATTGAAGAGTCCCTAATGGATGCAGCCACTGTTTTAGGTGCCTGTGGCATAGCCTATGTACTTCGATTTATAAGAGGCATGATTCAAGGTGGCATAGAAATTGGATTTGACGCAAAAACAGCCACGGACATAGCGACCCAAACCGTTAAAGGTGCTAGCGAATTGCTTCTGCAAGAAGGCAACCATCCAGAAGCCGAAATTGATAAAGTAACGACTCCTAAAGGATGTACCATTGCAGGATTAAACGAAATGGAACACGGTGGGTTTTCTTCGGCTTTAATCAAGGGGATAAAAACCTCTTACGAAAATATCTCGAAGTAATGTACGAGAACACTTACCCAAACAAGCGTTTCAAATTTACTTTAGAATTCCTAAAAACGCATATTAACACCGAAGAAACCATACTTGATCTTGGTGTTGAAAACCCCTTTTCTAAAATAATGAAAGCACAAGGGTATTCCGTGGAAAATACCAAGGGCGAAGATTTGGATATCGACGTTTCAACCCTTACAAATTCAGAAGCAGCTGTCGTCACGGCCTTTGAAATTTTTGAACACTTGCTCTCGCCATTTACAGTATTAAAAGCGATAAAGGCCAATAAAATTGTTGCCAGTGTGCCGCTAAGATTGTGGTTTGCCCCAGCATATCGCAGTAAGACCGATATGTGGGACAGACATTTTCACGAATTTGAAGATTGGCAGTTTGATTGGTTACTGGAAAAAACAGGCTGGGAAATAAAAGCAAGACAAAAATGGACAAATCCCGTGAATAAAATTGGCATTAGACCATTTTTAAGGCTATTCACCAATCGCTACTATATTATATACGCCGAGAAAAAATAGATTCTTCAACTCCCTATTTTCCGTTCTCATTATGTAGATTTGAGGTCTTAAAGAAGATTATTGGACTTTTATATTATCATACCAGCTCATAACGAAGAAGCGACTCTAGATCTTACCCTAAAATCACTGTGCCAACAAACCTTATTGCCCAAGAGTGTTGTTATTGTCAACGACAATTCAAGTGACAGAACTCCAGATATTGCCAAAGCCTATAGCGAAAAGCATGATTGGATTTCGGTTGTCGATAACACATCTTCTAACAACCATGTGCCAGGAGCAAAAATTGTTAATGCGTTTTATAGCGGATACAACATCCTCGATGACAAATGTGATGTTATCTGTAAATTTGATGCGGACCTTATATTTCCGGAAGATTATCTTGAAAATCTGGCTTATCATTTTGAATCCAATTCTAAGTTGGGTATGGTCTCCGGCTTCTGTTATATAGAAAAAGACGGGAAATGGGTTCTAGAAAACCTTACAAATAAAGACCATATTCGAGGTGCCCTCAAAGCCTATAGAAAACAATGCTTTTTAGACATTGGCAAACTAAAACCTAGTATGGGTTGGGATACCGTAGATGAGTTACTTGCCAAATACCACGGCTGGCAAATCCTTACGGATGAAAAGCTTCATGTAAAACATCTAAAACCTACAGGAATCTCCTATGGCAAAGCCTCTAAATACCTTCAGGGCGAAAGCATGTACAAAATGCGCTACGGATTTTGGTTAACCTTTATCTCTGCCGCGAAACTGGCCTACAAAAAAAACAGTTTTTCCCAATTTATACATTATCTCCAAGGCTACTTTAAGGCAAAATCCAAAAAAGCAGATTACTTAGTAGATGAAGACGAAGGGAGATACATCAGAACCCTAAGGTGGAAAGGTATACTTAAAAAGTTTAGTTAGTCCAATACAAACTCTAAAGGCTGCCCAGTACTGCCATTAGGAAAACTTGTGCCAAGCAATGCAGATATGGTTGGTGCTATATCTGGAATTACCGTCTTTTTAAGTGTTTCACCATGCTTTATTCCTGCTCCAAAAAACAACAAAGGCACATGCGTATCGTAATTCAATCCACTTCCATGAGTAGAACCTGTTCTACCGTAGGCAATATGGGCAACATCATTAACAATGATGACATTACCAGATCGCTTTTGATTAAACCCGTTTTGGAGCAAGGCTTCTATGCCTTCAGTAAAGCTTGTAGTAGCCATTGTTGTAGCCGTGTAGACTTTGGCTATATTTGGATAACTCAATTGTTCATCTGCTATGGCCTGTTCTACTTCGTGAAGATTAAGCCCAAGAGATTTGACAACACTTCTATTCAAAAAAACTTGATCATTACTAACATCTTCTACTATATCTGTAGTTCCATAATTGTCCAGTAAAAATTTTTGAAACTGTTCTTTTCTACTGTCGTAGTTAAGATATCCTGCAGGAATCCCAGTAGATTTAAGATAAGCCGGTACGTGCACCGCTCCATGGTCTGCTGTTAAGAATACCGTGTAATTATCGGCTCCAATCTCATCATCCAAAAACTTAAAAAAACGCTCTAAGTCTTTGTCTAATCTTATGTAGGTATCTTGAACCTCCTTGGAATTAACACCAAAGTTATGGCCTACGTAATCTGTTGACGAATAACTCAAAGCTAGTACATCTGTATCATTATCCTTTCCTAATGCTTCGCCAATGACCGCTGCCATAGCGAAATCTGTGGTTAGACTATTCCCAAATGCAGTACCTTTTAGTATATCAAAATTCCTGTTTTCAGGAGCTAACTGTTTTAAATCGTAAGGAAAAATCGCTTGGGCTTTCCCTTTAAAACCACCTTCAAAATCATTTAAATCGCTACCGCTTTCAACATAAGTCTCAATGGGATAATAGGTGTCCCAAACTCTTAAATAAGATTCTGCTTTGTCTGAAGCATTAAACTCCTTAACCCAAGCTGGTAATTCAGTCATGTAATAAGTGCTCGTTATCCATTTTCCCTCATCTTTTCCCTGAAACCAATAAGCAGCATTAGCTGTATGGCCAGCTGGTAATATCGCACCTCTATCCTTTATAGCAATCCCTATTGTTTTACCACGTCGTTGGGTGAACAACCTGTTTTCGTCAGCGAACGTTGTGGTAAGCATTCTGCGAGGCGACATCTTTCCAGAAGAAGATGTTGTACCAACAGATTCTACAGAATTGTCCTCCGCACAATACACCGTTTCTTTAGTTTCCTTGTCATACCAATTATTGGAAATTATTCCGTGATATTTTGGAGTTGTTCCAGTATAAACACTAGCATGTCCAGGACCTGTATACGTTGGTATGTAATTAAAATGGTTATTCTTACAATTGAAGCCTTCATTGACCATACGCTTAAATCCGCCTTCGCCATATCTATGGTAAAATCGGGTTAGGTAATCGTAGCGCATTTGATCTACAACAATCCCTACGACCAATTTTGGTTTAACCTTTTTGTCAGTGTTAGTATCGGTTTGTGCTGAACCGCAAAAAATACCAAGAAAAATAACGAATAGTACTACTCTGATTTTCATAAAAAGTGTAAGCATTTAATCCTAGTCAAAAATACAGTTTTTAGCTTATCTTATTTTAAATAAACATTATTAAACTAATCATTTTTGTACTTTAGCGTTAACAGATTCTCGGATGAAGTACCTACACAATATTGGTGTTTATTTTATTATGATTAAGGACATGTTTCGTAAACCCACGAAATGGTCTGTAATGAAATCCTTAATCCTTAAGGATATTGATGACCTTATCATTGGTTCTTTGGGTATTGTGGCGTTTATTTCCTTTTTTGTAGGCGGTGTGGTGGCTATACAGACCTCTTTGAATATTAGCAATCCGCTTATTCCAAAATATCTCGTTGGCTTCGCTACGAGACAATCGATTATATTGGAATTTGCGCCAACATTCATTTCAATAATAATGGCAGGAAAGGTGGGCTCCTTTATTACCTCAAGTATTGGTACCATGCGCGTTACTGAGCAGATTGATGCTTTGGAAGTAATGGGTATAAATGCTATTAACTATCTAGTTTTTCCAAAGTTTATAGCCTTGACGCTTTATCCCTTTATTATTTCCATTGCCATGTTTTTGGGAATTTTAGGAGGATTAGCAGCTTGTGTCTATGGCGGCTATGGAACTTTCGAAGATTATATTGAAGGCGTTCAGGTGGATTTCATACCTTTTCATATGGCTTATGCCTTTATCAAAACAATGGTTTTTGCATTTATCTTGGCTACCATACCTTCATATTATGGTTACTTTATGAAAGGTGGTGCCCTTGAGGTTGGTAAAGCAAGTACAACTTCTTTTGTTTGGACCTCCGTAATAATAATTTTGGTGAATTACCTCATCACAAGTTTACTTTTAGGCTAATGATAGAAGTTAAGGATTTACATAAATCGTTTGGTGATGCCCATATTCTAAAAGGGATTAGCACTACTTTTGACACAGGTAAAACAAATCTTATCATAGGCCAAAGTGGGTCTGGTAAAACCGTGTTTTTAAAGTGTTTGTTGGGTCTCTATGATTTTGAGCAGGGAGAGATTACCTATGACGGCAATGTTATAAGTAAGATGAATGTAAACGAGAAGCGTAAACTTAGATCCGAAATTGGTATGGTATTTCAAGGTAGTGCGCTATTTGATTCTATGACCATTGCAGAAAATGTGATGTTTCCATTACGCATGTTTACCAAACAAAGTAAAAGTGAAATGGAAGATCGAGTTGATATTGTATTGAATAGAGTGAACCTTCATAATGCCCACAATAAAATGCCAAGTGAAGCTTCTGGTGGTATGCAAAAACGTGTAGCCATAGCTAGGGCCATCGTTAACAATCCGAAGTACTTGTTCTGTGACGAACCAAATTCTGGTTTAGACCCTAAAACCTCTATGGTGATAGATAATCTTATTCAAGAAATTACAGAGGAATTTCAAATAACCACGGTTATCAATTCCCACGATATGAATTCTGTAATGGAAATTGGACAGAAAATTGTATTTCTCAAAGATGGTTATAAAGAATGGGAAGGTTCCAATGACACTATCTTTAAGACAGACAATGAAGCAGTGACCAACTTTGTCTATTCTTCAGAATTGTTTAAGAAGGTAAGACGAATGTACATTGATGAGGACACAAATCCCTAGCACTTGGTCTCCTTTTTTGCTATTGTACCACCAACGTATCTAATTTCAACTTCACCTTTAGCCATTTTTCCAATTTCTTGGAATCTCTAGCTATAGTTTCTGGCGTCGATAAAGAATCGATCCATCTAAATTTAAAGACCGTTAAGGTATCAATATTCGAAAAGTCAAATGAAATTTCATTGGCATAGGATATAGCCTCTAAATTGTCGTAATTAATTTTAGCCTCCTCTACTATAGATTCAAACGGAATCTGATACCGCTCCAGTTTAGATAGTACTTTCAGTCTGCTCTCCAAGTAACTAATTTTTTGCGCCTGAGACAGTAAGTCTAAGGAATCCCTGGCACGCAGCTCTTGCATGTACTTAAAACTATCAACATCAGAATTACTGATAGGGTCATAGAATAGCTTGGTATTACTATTAACTAAAGATGGATATTCATTAATGCGGTTTTTTAGCAGTTCAATGGTAGACTCTGGTATCTCGTCAAGGCCAAATGAATTTATTTCAAGATAAGGGCCTTTTTCACTAGCATACTTATACACAAAATTTCGTTTTATGTAATCTGCGTGTGGTAATCCGCTTAACTCCTTATCCCTGAATTTCTCCGCGGCAGTATTAAACTCGCTCTCTTTATAGACATCCCAAAATGTTATTCCTGCAGGAATCATAACAATTATGGCAATAACAGTAGCCAAGCGCGCTATTCGCTTACGTTTCTTGGAGTTAGCGTATTTTAACATTGGGAAGCGCAACAATTTTAAGACTAAAAAGGTCGCTAGAGCAATAAAAATACTGTTTATAATAAATAGGTACATTGCTCCATAGAATGCAGACCAATCATTGGCCAGACCATATCCGGCCACACATAATGGCGGCATTAAGGCAGTGGCAATAGCCACACCAAAAATTACTGAAGCTATGGTTCCTTTTTTTGTACGCGCTATAATGAGTGCCAAGCCACCAAAAAAGGCGATTAATACGTCCCTGAAATCTGGTTTTGTTCGTCCAAATATTTCACTATTTCCAACATCTGCCGTTGGGAAAAACTTAAAAAATAAAAATGCCGTTAATAAACTCAGGACAATCATGGTCGCTAAGTTGATCAAGGATTTTCTTAAGGTAAAGATGTCATTTATGGCAATGGACATTCCCACCCCTAAGATGGGACCCATAAGAGGGGAAATTAACATGGCACCAATAACTACTGCAGTACTATTGGCATTTAATCCAATGGAGGCAACGAATATAGAACAAATAAGAATCCATGCCGTGGCACCCTTGAATGAAATATCACCCTGTATGGCCGTAATCGTGGCCTCTCTATCCGTGTCGTCACGGAAGTCTAACAGTTCACTTAAAAAAGTACTTATGCTAGCAAAAAGACCTTGTGCATCTTTTTTTACAGCTTCCTTCTTTTCTTCAACAGCCTTGTCTTTATCTATTTGTTGCTGTTCTTCTTCGGAAAAATTGAACTTGCTTTCTTCGCTCATAGTTTAACCAAATTGATTGCCAAATTTATTCTTTACGTTCTGAAGAACTTTTTTAATGTCTTGTTCTTTTCGTTTAGGAAAGATAAGCAAAACTTCTTCTTTATCAACTATTATATAGTCGTTAAGGTCTTCTAACACAACAATTTTATTCTTTTGAGTTCGGATCATATTCCCAGACGCATTCTCTAAAAGCACCTGAGCATTAACTACCGCATTGTTATTGTCATCTTTATCCAATTTATCATAAAGACTGCCCCAAGTCCCTAAATCATTCCAATCAAAGGTGGCCGGAATCACATAAACGTTATCGCTTTTTTCCATGATAGCGTAGTCTACCGAGATATTTTCGGCTTTAGGGTAATTTTCCTTTATGAACTCTTCTTCAAGCTCTGTATTGAAGGTGTCATAGCCCTTTTCAAAAAGTTCGAATAGCTTCGGTTGATTTTTTTCAAACGCTGAAAGAACAGTTTGGGCACTCCACATAAAAATTCCGGCATTCCAAAGAAAATTTCCTTGCTCCAAGAAGGTTTTGGCAGTTGCATAATCTGGCTTCTCCCTAAATTGCTTGACTGGTTTAATTGAGCTTGTTGATGATTTATCGTATTCAATATAACCATAGCCTGTATTTGGAAATGTGGGAGTAATCCCTAAGGTCATCAAAGCAGCATTGTTCTGGCAAAACTCAAAAGCTGTTTTAACATTCGCTGTAAAAGCGTTTTCATCCTCAATCCAGTGGTCACTTGGCGCCACTATCATGACCGCATCTTCATTTTCCTTCTTTATTTTAAGTGCTGCATATAAAATACATGGAGCCGTATTGCGCATGGCAGGTTCTAAAACCACTTGGCGTTTTGTTATGCCTGGAAGCTGCTCAAAAACCAAATCGTTATAGCGCTCATTGGTTAAAATGAAAATATTTTCTTCTGGTATAAGTTGCGCCAAACGATTAAACGTCTTTTGAATTAAGGTCTGTCCCGTACCCAACATATCGTGAAATTGCTTAGGAAAAGCTTGAGTACTCACAGGCCAAAACCTAGAACCTACACCACCTGCCATTAAAATTGCATAATAATTTTTATTCTTCATATATCACTATTTGGGTGAGGTCTTCAATTAATTAAGCGCTTCTACTTCAACATTAGGATTGAACAGATACACTTTATTTGTTTTTAATTCCATACACTCGTAACGTTTTCTTCTTTTTTTTCCACGCTGAAATGTCCGACCGTTATAAATCTTAAATTTCTGCCCTAAAGGTAATTCAAAAACATAGGTTTTAGCCTCTCCCTCGTTATATTGCTTTAAGGCTAGGCTCAATGGCGCATCTGTGTCGGTGGATGCTTTGGGATTAATAAAATGTTTTGCGAGTAGTGGCAAAAGTTCGTTAGGAAAAATATCAGGACTAATAAAGGGTAGCATTATGTGTTGAAACGTTTGTTTCCATTCCTTCCCATGTGGCTTTATTCTGTACCCATAGTTCTGATAGGCTTCAAAATGGGCAATTTCATGAAGGAGTGTAATTAAAAAGCGATATGGATTCAAGTTAGCATTAATGGTTATTTGATGTTTTCCATTATGAAGGCTCCTATAGTCGCCATGTTTGGTTTTACGTTCTTGTTTTACCTTTACTACTAAACTGTCTTTATCTAAAAGGTCTACTACTCTATCACGAGCGTGACGAGGTATAAAATGCAATACTTGTTGATTATTACTCAAATTGAACAGCCTTAATCTCTAACCATTATTTTATAGGACCTTTCATTGATAAGCAAAATATAAAGACCAGAGGTTAGATCATTAAAATTAATGGTTGTACTGTTAGCATCACTATTAAATGTTCGTGAGGTGACATTTATTTCCCTTCCTCTTAAATCAAAAAACTTTATAGAATCAAAAGGTCTTGTGTTAGTAATGGTAATTTGATTGTTTTCCATTGGGTTTGGAAAAACAACTTGGCTCAAAAGTTCATTGTCCTCTACACTTAGATTTCCTTCAAAATAAGGCAATGCAAAGGCAAAGGCGTCTTCTGCTACTACTTGTCCGATAAATCGTCCTGGAATATCATCTGCGGGCGGATGTATCCCACCCCAAATTCTACTCAGGCTCGTTTGGTCTGAGGCATCACGATAAGTGGCCCATTGTAAGACGACATCAACTGATGGTCCTTCCTCAAAAACCAAGAATTCATTTTGTTTAGCCACAAACTCACCCAAACCACCAGGGAAATATGGACTACCTGTCATCATAGTCAACAATTCTGCTGCCGTTCTAGAGTAAGTAGAATGACCAGAAACATATCCTGCGAAAGGCGGTGTCACAAACGTAGGACGTTGGTAGGGATACCAATCGTCTGCTCGTATCCAACCGACACCAGCCATGTCTGTATCAGTATTTTCAATAAAATCATGGCCTTTCCATGTGAACAGCTTTATGTCCCCTACGTACTGATTAGCAAAACCTGCTAACGGATCGCCTTCTTGTATAACCTCTATATAACCATCTATCAAGGGAATACCTGAGACATCATAATTTTCCAGATTTGGGTCTGTGCTCTGCCCACGCTCTGCCATAGACCTAATGGCAGATATCGGTCTAATATAGTCGTACCAGCCTTTTACACTCCAAGCTGCGATTGCAGCATCATGCATCCCACCACCTAAGATGAAATAGGCTTTAACATCCCACTCCAATGGCTCTAAGATAGGTCCCTGTCCTTGAAAACGCTTTTCAAATTGTGGATGGTCGTTAACGTAATTTAAAATGGTAAACCAATGTCCAGGTGGTGTTTCAGAATCTGGCCCATCTGCCCAAAATTCTGCCAGAACCCGAGCATAATCGCCTCGTGGCACCATATTAACTTCATAGGGATTCCCTGTTACAGGGTTTATCGTATGACCTGCGCTAATGCTTCCACCTTCAAAATAATCGTAAAAGTTCGGATAATCTGCAAAATCCGTTGGAAAAGTACTAATATCAACGTTACCAATAGAGTTAGGCGAAATATCCCACATTACACCATCAAAAGGATCTAAATGAGCCTGCCAAACAGATACCATGGTAAAGCCCCATTTATATTGATCACTTGAAGGGTTGGACTCCGTTAGACTAATATACGGTGGGTCTGACGGATCGTGAAACACATGATATTGATGACCATCTCTTTCATAAGTGACTTTATCTTCTTCCTTAAGCGCAAAAGAGAATACATTACCCCATTCTGGACTTAAAAATGGCGGCACATTGCCATCTATTAAATTTCCGCCTTGATCAATAAACGTGTCCAAGCCCAATGGCTGCCAACGATTTGGATCGTTTATGGGAGGGTTTTCATTGGAGTCTAAAGCGTAAGGTGCATTGACCGACTCATAGTAAGCATTGTCATAACCCGTGGCTTCCCGCGAACCGTCCTGTAAACCATAATCAATAATTGTCTGTGCAACAAAGTTCCCCAAAGCCGCTGCATCACCATCTTGATAAAACAATGAAGTCATAGCCGTATCATAACCAAAGCGCTGCATGATAAGATCAAAAATCTCTTGGGTAGCGTCTACAGTAGGCGAATTTTGGAAGCGATGTGTTAAAAGCCTATACATGGCATAACTTATGGCCTTATGCACCGATACATCAATGGGTTCATTAGGATTGAAATTTTCAAGTGTGCTTTCAAACCCATTTAAAGAGTTCCCTATGAGATACGGTTGAGCAACCTCGTCATAAAGCGCCCAAATATCGTACATGGCAACACTTGTGTGAAACAAATTTCTTGCATGAACCGTGGGCCGAGCAAAATCTCCCCTAATCGCAGTAAGCAGTGCTTCGTTCCATAATCTTGCCACAGAAATATCTGGAGACAATGAATCGACACCTAAATCTACCGTAATAGAGGTTTGTAAGCTTGAGCACTGGGAATTGGATTCTACAACAGATACCGTACCTGAAGCCTCAATGTGCCAGCGCACCACAATAGTACCAGTACCCTGACCACTAATAATCTCTCCACCTTGTACTTGCCATTGAGCAGTAGAACTTGGACCAATATTATAGGTGTACGTTTCAGTACTTAAAAAAGAACTATTTACATTACCAACAATAGACTGTGATTCAATATAACTACAAGAGCCATCATCTAAGTTGGCATTTGGGTTATAGTTACAAGATATGGGATCGGTACATCCATAGATCTTTTGGCTTGGCAGAATATCTAAAATCTCATAGCCTCCTCCTTCTACAGCCCTAATTGTTGTGTTTGGAGGCAGATTACTGTAGGTTTCGATTAGTCCTGAAGACCAAACTATTTCCAGAGATAAAATATTTTCTGCCGTTCCTAAACCAAAAAGTGCAGGCTTTAAACTTTGACTCATATAACCAACTCCTGTGTAAAGTAGTTTTTGAGTTCCATTTGCGGTAGTCACGGAAATCTGGGTGCCAATAGCATCTCTATTTGATGTCGTGCCCTGGAGCTGAATCTTAAACCAGTTGGATGCTGTTGTAGTATCGTCAAAATTCAAAAGTTTATTTTCATAGAAGAAAATAGTTCCCTCACTATTTGTGGTAATTAAATCTTCATCACCATCGTTATCGTAATCCCAAGACACACTGCTTACACCAACCGAGGACGTATTAAGCCCTAATTGAGATGATATTTCCTCAAAGTTACCTTGTGCTTGGGCATGGGAATTTCTGTAATATAGGTTTGGCTGTGCGTTGATATTCTGGTCGGCAAAACCGTTTGCTGTAAAAATGTCAATATCGCCATCCAAGTCAAAATCAGCAGATGAGGACCCACTTGCCCACAAAGCATTACCAAGGCCAAAAGCATCGGCATTATCGGTATAGGTATTATTCCCATTATTTGTAAAAGCATAATTGTTATCGATGCCAGTTACCCAGATATCAATAGTTTCATCATTATTAAAATCGCCTACTTGTATAGCATTACTCATGATTCCGTCAAGACCGTAAGATACAGCAGACTCGCTAAACGATGCCCCTGAATTGTTTATGAATAAATAGTTGGCTTCGCCGGAGCGATTAGTGACATACAAATCCATAAAGCCATCTGAATTCACATCTAAGGGCATAGCATTTGTACTTAAGGATGCTGAAATTTCTAAAATATTTGTTGAAGCAGTAACATCTGTAAATGTACTGTTACCGTTATTTCTAAATAATTGGTTAGAGCCACAGCTTTCAGACTGCGTAATATAAATATCCAATAGGCCATCATTGTTATAGTCAAACCATGTAGAACCTGTATTGACACAACTATTGGCACTTGTCAATCCTGTCACTTGGGATATATTAACAAAGGTTCCATTACCCAAATTACGCCATAATTGCACTTTCAAAGCATAGGTAAGAAGAAGGTCAGGGAAACCATCGTTATTGTAATCTGCCCATGAAGCGCCACTTTTAAAACCATTAAAAGCAGAATGAGGATCGCCTCCTTCATCTGAATTTAACAATCCTGTTAAGCCTGCAGCTTCAGTGACATCGGTGAATGAACCATCATTGTTGTTTCTAAAGAGTCGACTTAGGCTACCTGGCTCATTTGAGTTGTCCTTGGCTTTTGCTACGACAAAAACATCTAAATCGTTATCACCGTCATAATCGGCTACGGCGACTCCATTATTATTTTGCAATACACCAAGGCCTACTGTATTTTCTACACGCTCAAAGATTTGCGCACTAATTAATGAGCTAACTAAAAGACAAGTAATTAAAATTGAATGTTTAAATATGAGTACTTTCTTCATCATATTTCAATTTTTTACTAAAATAAAAATTTGATTTAAACCTTTAACATTTCTTTTAGGTTTAACATAGTATCAAAGGTTTTAGTCGCTTTTTCTTGCAGTTCATCGTTTAAACCATTGGCTGTAAATGCAAATACATCAAAACCGCCGTTTATGGCGGCTTCTACACCATGAATACTATCTTCGATAACCACGCACTCTGAGCTATGAAAGCCCATCGTTTTTGATGCCCAGATAAAAATCTCTGGATCTGGTTTCCATTTTTCAATAGCGTAACAACTAAAAATTTTGTTTTCAAAATAAGGCAGTAGCCCTGTTAATTTTAGATTTAACCGAATCTTATTTTCTGGCCCACTAGATGCCACGCAGAACGGAACTTCAAGACTTCGGACAAGGTCTATAATCCCTTCAACTGGTTGGATTTCATTTTTAAACCGTTGGAAGGATATTCTTCTATATTCTGATTCAAAATCAGCCGGCAACTCTTTTTCAATTAGATCTCTAATGTGCTGCATGCATTTATACAAGGAATTTCCCTTAAAATGTTGGTAGGCATAGTCTAAATCTATATCAGCACCTAAGGAATTTGCCATCTCAACCATTACCTTATTGCCAATAGGTTCACTATCCACCAAAACACCATCACAATCAAAAATGACGCATTGATACTTACTTGTTCTGTCACTCATAATTTTTGAATCCTAACTTTTGTTTTATCTTATAAGAGAATTTTACCAAAGCTGAACAATGTCATTTTTAGTGTTTCCAAAAAGAACTAAATTGAGCTTGATTGATGTAAAAATATAAATTCAGGTATTTAATATGGCCTTTATTGATTATTATAAAATTTTGGGTGTTGATAAAAATGCCTCTGAGGCTGAAATAAAAAAAGCCTATAGAAAATTAGCACGAAAATACCACCCAGACCTAAATCCCAATGACAAGGAAGCCGAACTAAAGTTTAAACAGCTAAACGAAGCCAATGAGGTGCTAAGCAACCCAGAGTTTCGCAAAAAGTACGATAAATACGGTGAACATTGGAAAGAAGGTGAAGCCTACGAAGAAGCGCAACGCAGACAGCAGCAACAGCAACAACAAGGCGGTTATCAGCAATATTCAGGCTTTGAATCCGGAGATTATTCAGATTTTTTTGAATCTATGTTTGGTGATGCCTTTTCTGGTGGAAGGCGTAGGTCTCACGTAAAATATCGCGGACAAGATTACAATGCCCAGCTTAAATTGAATTTACGTGACGTTTACAAATCGCAAAAGCAAGTTTTAACCGTCAATGGAAACAATATTCGTCTCACTATTCCCGCTGGTGTTTCCAATGGGCAAATCATTAAAATCAAAGGTAAAGGTGGTAAGGGCATTAATGGCGGTCCCAATGGTGATTTATATATCGAGTTTATCATAGAGAACAACACACCCTTTAAACGCGATGGTGACAACCTACACACCACGGTAAACTTAGATCTATATAAGGCTATCTTAGGAGGTGAGGTGACCATCGATACATTTGATGGTAAAGTAAAACTAAAGGTTAAGCCTTTAACCCAAAATGGGACTAAGGTAAAATTGAAAGGCAAAGGATTTCCTAAATACAAAAAAGACAATGTCTACGGCGATCTTTACGTAACTTTCAATGTTAAGTTACCAAATAAATTGAGCCCTGAAGAAAAAGAATTATTTGAAAAATTATCTAATTTGAAGTGACATGGAAAATGAAAATTTTATACCGCTACCTCAACTGTGCAATCAATACAAAATTGAAATGTCATTTTTCAGTGATCTTGACGAATATGGTCTAATAGAGCTGCATACCATAGAAGAGACCTATTACATTCATAAAGACAGGATTGTAGATATTGAGAAAATAATTAGACTGCAACGCGAACTCAATCTTAATCTAGAAGGTATTGACACGGTGTTTAACCTCTTAAACCGAATTGAAGCCTTAACAATTAAGGTTAATAGCTTGAAAAATAAGCTCCAAAGGTTTGAATCCGAGGACTGATTACGGTGTGGAATTTGACACCTGTAACACCTTACCGTTATAGAATTTGTTTCCGGTTAGCGCAAAATCAAAAATATATTCTGCCATTTCCAAGGCCGAAAGTGGTGCCTTGTAGCCTGGAAAAGCTTCTTCAAGCATTTCTGTTTGTACCGCTCCTAGAGCCAGCACATTAAATTGAGGGCCAGTTTCTTTATATTCTTCGGCCAATAATTCAGATAAAGTAATTACAGCTCCTTTACTAGAACTGTAAGCTGAAAGCCCTGGGAACTTCATACTGCCTTGAATACCTCCCATGGAACTTATGGTGACAACATGGCTATTCTTCTTCATAAAAGGGAGTACGGTTCGTGTCATTTCTGAAACACCAAAAACATTGGTATCATAGACCTTTTTAAAATCATCTATTGTAGTGTCTTTAAAAGGCTTATTTAAAACCTGACCAGCATTGTTTATCAATATATCAACATGCGTCCAATGTTCTGTTATAAAATCCTTTACTTTCTCGTAATCATTTGAAATGCATAAATCGCAACCAAGACTAGTTACATTTTGCAGCTTTAAATCTGCTATGGCTTTATAATTACGCGAAAGTGCTAAAATAGTATGGCCTTCCTTCTGAAATAGTTTTACAAGCTCAAAGCCAATACCACGACTTGTTCCTGTGATTATGATATTTTTTTTACTCATCGGTAAGTGTTACTTCTTTAGTTGCCGCATTCATCATACCCTCAAAGGCTGGAATTATCTTATTGACAAAAGTAGCCATGTGATTAAAGTCCATTTTATCGATTTCGTCATCTACATGGTGGTAATAAGCATAATTAGTGAAGTCGAAAGTTGAAATAGCATGAGCTGGTATGTTTAAAGCCTTAAAAAAAGGATAATTATCAGACCTAAAAAATAACTGAAACTCTTTGGCCTTAGGAAAAAAGCCCACGACCTCCTCGCCTGCATAGGTATTAAGGGTTGAAGCCAAATTAGACCTGTTATAACCAGACATGTAAGCCATAGGTTGGTCCGCTGCACGAGGAACGCCAACCATTTCAAAGTTTACCATGGTGTAAATATCCGTACCTTGGGATTTAAGACGCTCAGCTAAATGGCCCGAACCCTTAAGACCCATCTCTTCAGCAGCATATAAAGTTATTAAAATACTGCGTTTGTTCGATTTGGTCTGGGCAAAGTATCGACCCATTTCCATGGCAGCCACCGTTCCGGAAGCATCATCATTAGCACCGTTGGCTATGGTATCGCCATTGACCTCTGTCCCTTGCCCAATATGATCATAATGTCCACCGAGAATGATATATTCATTTTTAAGTTTAGGATCATTTCCTTCAATAAACCCAACTACGTTGTAGCCAGTAATTGAATTAAAACTGAAGGAATCTCTATACGTTTCAAAAAAAGGCTTGATTTTATGCTGTTTAAAATACTTCTCTATGTATTGAGCTGCAAGTTCAATTCCTTCTGTACCTGTTTGTCGTCCTTCCAATTCATCGGAAGCTAAATACTCCATACTTTCCTTGATGGATGCTGCAGTGATGGGCTTATTTGATTCTTCTGCCTTCGTGTTTTCTTTAGTAGACGAACAAGAGAAGAAGAGTAAACAAACTATAAGTATGTGTAAAAGCGGTTTCATTTCTTAAATTTAGGTTTAAAGATAAAAAAACCTATTCCCAATTAAGAAAATAGGTTTCATTTATTACGAATAAAACAAGGCTCTAGATGAGCATTGTCACTGGATTCTCTATGTAACCTTTTAAGGTCTGTAAGAAGAGTGCACCTGTAGCACCATCTACCGTTCTGTGGTCGCAAGCCATAGATAATTTCATCGTATGCCCAACAACTATCTTTCCGTCCTTTACAACAGGTTTTTCCACGATTGCTCCAACGGACAAGATTGCAGAATTCGGCTGATTTATTATTGAGGTAAAACTTTCAATACCAAACATACCGAGGTTAGAGACCGTAAATGTACTTCCTTCCATCTCTTCCAAGCTCAACTTTTTATCACGTGCCCTTCTTGCGTAATCCTTCACAGCAGCGCCTATTTGCGTCAATGATTGCTCATTGGCAAACTTAACTACTGGCACAACTAAACCGTCTGGCACCGCAACAGCTACACCAATATGCACGTGGTTATTTAGCCTCATTTTATCATCAAACCATTGGGAATTAACTTGAGGGTGCTGACGTAAGGCCAATGCGCAGGCTTTGACTATCATATCATTGAATGATATCTTGGTATCTGGCATAGAGTTATACTGCTCCCTGAAGGCTATGGCATTGGCCATATCGAATTCCACATTTAAATAGTAATGAGGCGCGGTAAACTTAGACTTAGCTAAATTTTTGGCAATTGCCTTACGCATACTTGAATTCGGAACCTCATCGTAATCCTCTTGACCTGTTGGTACAAATTTGGCTACTGGCGCAGAAGAGGTAGCCGCTTGCGGTGTAAAATTCTCGATATCGCGCTTTACAATTCTTCCGTTTTCTCCTGTACCCTTAACTTGGTTTAAATTAATACCTTTTTCCTCAGCCATCTTCTTAGCGAGTGGCGATGCAAAGATTCGGCCATCATTAGAGGTTGATGTTGCGGTCTGCTGAGCTTCAACCTTTGGCTCTTCTTTCTTCTCTAGTGCCGCTTCCTTTTGTGGTTTAGGCGTTTCTTTTGTTTCTGTAGCCTTATCTGACCCTCCAGCTTTAAAATTCTTAACAATAGCAGAAACATCAGTGCCTTCTGGGCCTAAAATTGCCAATAAGGCATCAACTTTTGCAGATTCCCCTTCATTTAAACCAATGTGTAAGAGCGTTCCAGAATCAAAGGATTCAAACTCCATAGTTGCCTTATCGGTTTCTATTTCGGCTAGAATATCGCCCTCTTCAACTTGGTCTCCAACCTTTTTTAGCCAGGTCGCAACCGTTCCTTCCTCCATAGTATCACTTAATCTCGGCATGGTGACCACGGTAACATCATCAGGTATATCGGCTGGTTCGTCAGTATGGGTGTCTTCTGAATCTTCCGAAGCTGTTTTCTCAACATCTTCAGTCTTTTCTTCTGAGGTTTTATTTTCTCCATTAAGAAGGGCGCTGATATCTTCTCCTTCCTCACCTATAATGGCAAGCAATTGATCTACTTTTGTTGTTTCCCCTTCCTTAACACCTATATGCAGCAACGTACCTTCATAGAAAGACTCAAATTCCATCGTCGCCTTATCCGTTTCTATCTCGGCCAGAATATCGCCTTCCTCTACTTTATCTCCAACTTTTTTTAACCAAGTAGCCACGGTACCTTCTTCCATGGTATCGCTTAGTCTTGGCATATTAATTACTTCTGCCATAGGTTATAATTTATGTGGTATAAATGGATAATCCTCTTGTTCATAAACTGCGTCGTACATGACGTTTTTCTCTGGGAATGGCGATTCTTCAGCAAACTTCTCGCACTCAGAAACACGTTTTTTCACGCGCTTATCAATTTCCTTAATTTCATCTTCGGTAGCATATTTTTTCTCTAACAAAATATCCTTTACCTGAGTGATAGGGTCTATTTTCTTATATTCTTCTACCTCCTCCTTGGTTCTATAGTGCTGCGCATCAGACATTGAGTGACCTCTGTATCGATACGTTTTTACTTCTAAAAACGTTGGGCCACCACCAGTTCTAGCCCTTTGGATAGCTTCATCAAAAGCCTCAGCCACTTTGATAGGGCTCATGCCGTCTACTGGCCCTGAAGGCATGTCATAACCTAAACCTAATTTCCAAATATCAGGATGGTTTGCCGTGCGCTCTACAGATGTACCCATCGCGTAGCCATTATTTTCACAAACAAATACAACTGGTAAGTTCCATAACATGGCCATATTAAAAGTCTCATGTAGCGAGCCTTGCCTAGCAGCACCATCACCAAAGAAACAAAGTGTTACAGAATCTCTTTCGTGGTATTTATCACCAAAAGCAATACCTGCACCTAGGGGAATTTGTCCTCCTACGATACCATGGCCTCCGTAAAACCGGTGTTCCTTTGAGAAAATATGCATAGATCCGCCTAGTCCTTGAGATGTCCCAGTAGCCTTACCAAATAACTCTGCCATCACACGCTTGGGATCAACACCCATACCTATTGGCTGAACATGATTACGATAGGCCGTAATCATTCGGTCTTTATTTAGATCCATGGCATGGAGTGCTCCTGCCAAAACGGCTTCTTGACCATTGTACAAGTGTAGAAACCCTCTTACCTTTTGCTGTATGTATACTGCGGCAAGCTTATCTTCAAACTTGCGCCAAAACAACATGTCTTCGTACCACTTCAGGTAAACTTCTTTTGTTATTTTTTGCATGTGTCTGTTTTATCTTTAAAAAACGAATAACAAAAATAACACTTTCAATACTAATGTTGAAACTGTACTTATTAAAAAAATGATACAAAAACGAGATAAAGGCTAACGCAATCGTTATAGCACGGAGCTCTCAAAAAGTAAAGGTAGAAGGTTGGCCAAGGAAGGTGATTTTACAACCTTGCCTTCTGCTCCCATGAAATAAATTTCAATTGGGTGATTTTGTTTGTTTTCATACTCTGCAATAGCCTGCCTACAGGCACCACAGGGCGGTATAGGTTCTGCTGTGAGCTTTTTTTGTGATGAGGCGGTTAACGCCATTTCAATCATTTTAGCTTTTGGAAACTTTGCATTGGCATAGTACACAGCTGTCCTTTCTGCACAAAGCCCTGATGGATAGGACGCATTTTCCTGATTGCTGCCAGTAACGATCTCATTGTTATCTAAACGAATCGCAGCTCCTACATTAAATTTAGAATATGGTGCATAGGCTTTGTCTCTAGCTTCGGCAGCTTTAGCCATAAGAGCTTGAATTGACTCCGGAAGTTCTGAAATATCATTGTAAACCTCCAAAACGGTTTCTAATCTAACTTCCTTCATATCAATATTGGTTTAGACAAAAAAACTATTGCTTTCACAATAGTTTTTTATTAATCACTTATTATTCTAGAATTCGTCATACTCATTGGCTCCAAAGTTAAAGGTCAATGAGAAACGAAGTGTATTTTCTAAAGGACTCTGCACTTGCGAAGCTGAAAACAGGTAAGACAAATCTATATTGATTGTAGAATATTTAAATCCAGCTCCTAAAGTAAAGAATTTTCTGGCACCCTTTTCTTCTGCCTCATTGAAATAACCAGCCCTAAAGGCAAAAGAATCGTTATACATATATTCTGCACCTAAGGCCCAAGTAAACTCCCTGAGTTCTTCACTGAAACCTCCTGGAGCATCACCAAAGGACTGAAAAACTCCCGATAGAAACCCAACATCATTATCTTGTCCGTCTAGGATGAAAAAAGGCTCGTCACTATCTTTTTGACCATCACCATCTGTATCTTCAAAACCTAAAAGTGGTGGAGTCGGCACTAAATATTTAGCGACTTCTGCCGTTACCGCCAATTTATTGTACTGATCGAAGATAAAATCAAAACCACCACCAAGTCGCAAAGTTGTAGGCTGAAAAACTTCTCGAGCTCCTTCGTCATAACTAAACCTTGGTCCTAAATTTTGAATGGCAAAACCAGCACGCCAACGTCCATTAAAGTCGTTATAAGCCTGTTCCTCACTTTGATAATATCCTGTAATATCTGCGCCAAACGTACTACCAGGATTGGCATTAGGATCTACCGTATCTATTCGAAGTGCAGATCTTAAATAACGCAACCCAACAGCCATTGCAAACTGATCGCCTAAACGAAGGGAATAAGCCAAATCAATAGCATATTCGTTTGGTTTTACAGCGATACCAGGGTCATTGGCATCTTGTGTTAAAACAATTTCTCCAAGGGAGAAAAACTTCACACTTGCTGAAAACGCGCTAAATTCATTTATTCTATTAAAGTAGGTCGCGTAACTTAAGGAAATGTCATTAACCAAACGCGTTAAATACGGTGTATAACTTACACCTAAGCCCGACTTTGCTTCTGAAAAGGCATATTTTGCCGGATTCCAGTGTTGCGAAAAGCCATCTACGGAAGTGGCTACACCAACATCACCCATCCCTGCTGATCTTGCATCTGGTGCCACTAGCATAAAAGGCATACCTGTAGTTATGACTCGACTATCGTTAGGATTTGGTAGTATATCTTGCGCATAAAATAGGTTAAGTGTTGCAAAAGCGATTAGGGTAACTAAATATTTCTTCATGTTTGTCTATTGATATCAATGCCTAGGTTAGGGCATATAATGGTTAGCAAATATAATTGATTATTATAGTATTACAAGTTTTTCAATTTTTTCAACTTGCTTATTTAAACGTTGAGATCTCACTTTTAGTTTATAGATGTATACACCTTTTCCGATTTTTTCTCCAAAATCGTCCCTGCCATCCCAGATAATGTCCTTAGATAAGGAACTTGCAGACTTACTTCCACCTGAGGTTTGGCCGTTTAAGGTTCGGACCAGTTTTCCTGAAACCGTAAAGATCTGTACCGAAATATCTAAAGGCTCCACACTATTGTGGTTAAACCAAAACTCTGTGTAATTGACAAATGGATTAGGATAATTTAGCACATTGTCTATGACCAATTCTTCATCCTTATCAAATACTGTAAACTGAATTTCTGCGGTAGACGAATTATTGTACACATCCCAAGCTTTAAGGGTTAAAGTATGCGGACCAGGCTCCAAATCTCGAAATGGGTATGTTACCGTTCCGTTAGTATAATCGTCTACATTGGCTTGATAGTAATCATTAAGAACCACAGGATTGGTCTCATCCCCATCTAGAATTGCTGTAATATCATGGCCTATTCCACTTGCCGTATTAATCCCATTTTCGTCTTGAAGCTTAGCCAAAAACGTAGGCGATTCATTAGTAATACCACCAGAAACGAAATTTTCGTCATTCATAAAGAGATTGATAACAGGACCGATGTTGTCCTCAGGTGCGTTTTCATTGATGCCACCCACCTTGATGTCAAAACTAGCACCGGCTTGATCAGATAAAGGACTAGTCGTTTGGGCATAAAAACTCACCTTGCCATTTCCTACAGGAATTCCTATGTCCCTCGGAACAATAAAATCAAACTCAAACTGACCATTTTCTACCGTAGCTTGACCTTTAAATAAAATTTCACCTAAGGTTGTAAAATCAAGGATTATTGGTCCGTTATTATCGTTAATACCATCGTTAGCAAGGGTTTGACGCTCTATTTGCTTATCAAAAACCGTGGCCGTTAATACACCATTATAATTGGAAAGTAAATTTCCGCTTTCGTCAGTAACATCACCAGATAATTTGGTATAGCTAAGCGCTTTTAGAGTATCAACGGGCTGGGAAATATCAACATCATTGATTTTTGTAAGCCTAATATTGGGTTTTGGGAAAGCCAGTTTCATAGCTGGGTCTCCAATCAAAAACACCAAACGCTTCTGTGACGAACCTGCAACTACTGGGTCTATTTTTGTTAATCGCAATGCTTCTCCAATAGATGGGTAATCGTTACTTCCTAAGGCAAAAAGATAGTCGTCTAGCGTTTCATTATAGTTAACGCCAACGGTAACAAAAATTTGTCTAGTGGTTGTTATTAGAGCTACGGCTCCTCCATTGGTATTCCAAAAGGTAAACTCACCAGCTGTAGGTCTATTGGGATCATCAAATTTGGTGTACTCACAAGTTACCGTAACAAACAAATTGAATTTACAGATATTATTGACTTCCTGCGCATCGAATTTATCGAAGATACGTTCCTTAGCCAAACCATCTTCTCCGCCATGTCCAAAATAATTCACGACCAAAGCTCCAACTTCTATGGCATCTCTTATGGCTTTATTAACCTTTGGGTACCTGTCCCCTGCGGCAGAAGATTCTTGTTCAAAAGCATCTGAATGGATCTTAACCACATTAATAAAAGCCTTATCGCTTTCAACCGTTGTACCAATACCATCGGTTGTTTCCTGTAAAATGCGTTCCCACTGAATATCTACGTCATCTGAAACGAGCAAAACATTATTTCTCCAACTCCCATAAGCTTCTGCGCCATAGTATTCTTGAATTTTATCTACCATTTCCTTCGCTCGTTGTGGGTTCTCCGCCAAAATACGGCCAACCGCTATATCAAGCCTATCGGCAGCATTCATAGTACCTTCGTTGGCATCCATCATGCCGTAAAAATCATCAGACACAAAGGAGCTCGTAAGATTGAAGCTATTGTTAGAGTACCACGATGGTACAAGGTTAGTATTATTAGGTATTCTATTCTTATAATCGTAAGAACCATCGCCAAATAAACAAAGATATTTTAGCCGATTAGCTGGAGAACTCGCATTATCGTAAACGTACTTAATAAAGTTTCTTATTCCGGCAATGTCTTGACTCCCCATACTAAACTCGTTATATATGGTTTGGAGTTCTACTACCTTTACATTTAAATTATATTGTACTCTGTTGATTTGAGCTAGGCGCTCTGCCTGGCTGCGCAATTGAGATGGTGTTAATATGATATAATCTATATCCTGAAATACACCTTGCGCATTATTGAAAATTGTCCCTTTGAGATTTTGATTAGCTACCGTTGTTCTTGAATCAACCAAAGGTTGAAGAGCATCTGAAGTAGAAAATGCAATATATGTACGCGCTTCACCAGCAGGAACTTTAAAGGCCAAATCCGCACTGTTATCTGAATTTTCTAAAGACCTGACATTAAATCTATCTGTGATATCCCAAATTTCATCAACATTAGCTGTGTTGGAAACGACGTATTCGGCAATACCAGAATTTGAATTAACAATATCATTTTTAAATGTCAATTGTTCGCCTTCGTATCTTAAGCCCCTTTGTGCTTCTAATATTATGTAATCCAAATAACCAACGGCAGAAGGGTTTCCATTATTATTATATTCCAAATTAACTGTTATATCCTCAGAGGCCGTAGTTACAGCCTGGTCGAGTAAGGCCGAACTACCGAGTACGGACCCAGCTGTTATGGGATTAAGATTTAGTGTTCCTATTAGGTTTCCATTGACAGATACTTCCATATTTGTTGCTAGCTCTGCCACTGCTCCAACTGCAACCCTTAATTCAACAGGCGCACCCTGAACTAAATTTGGAAACTGAAACTCATAGGATCTTTCATTTTCAATATCAAACTTATCGCCAAACCAACGACGTCCTAATTTAGCAAGGTTATGCTCATCAACCTCATAAAATTGATAATCTTGAAACGTGTTAACCGTAATATCAGTAGGCCCTTGAACAGTCGTAATTCCCTGCACGCGCTTACCCTCTCCTGGACTTAAATTAATGTAGTAGTAGGTTTTATCCGTATAAAGATTTAAATTGGTATTGCTCTCTTCACTAAACCTATCAGGACCTTCACCATAGAATAAAATGAAATCAGAATTATCAAAACTCCCATCTTCCTCTCCCACGACCTTAATCGCATTTTCAACAGGATCAAAGGGATAGTTTTCAGCATTCAATAAAGGTATCATTCTGCCACCATTTCCATAAAGCTTTATGGTTCGCGGATCAACAGCATTTACGTTTATTCCTAAATTACTTAAAAAGCTTCGGCTTAATCGGTAAATACCAGATTTCTCAATGTAAAACCGATACCATTCACCAGAATTTAAAACTGAATTGGTTATGGCAGCTTGATTGGACATGGAGGAAGACGCAGATCTACTCGCCAAAGTGCTATAGGTATAGGTAACTGTAAAAGATGTTATGCGCCTGTAGTTGTTTGAATTATCCCTAATAATTGGTGTAATCTCCAAATAATAAGACCGCTTATCTCGGGCACTAACATTATAAAGCTTTAACTCTGGTTGCTGCGGAATTAATTGTGGGCTTAAGTCCTTTAGTTGCTCTTTGGTCATCGTCTCATAAACCACGTCAACCAAATTGACGGACGCCTCATTTATAAAACCTTCTGTGGCATCCCATTGCGCAAAATAATACAGTCCTCGCTCCGAATTATAATTAAAGTGTTGGCTGTCGAACTTTGGTATTTCAGTCTTACCGAACTCATTTTCTAAAACTATTGTCCCTTCCCAATTAAGAACGAAGTTTTTGCGCTGGGCAAAGCCTAGTATAAAGAAGGCAATAAAAAATACAGTAAAACACTTTTTCATTCAGCAATTTAATTTTGAAATGTTTTGCTAAAGGACTGAATATAGCAACAAAAATATCATAACAATAACGCAGATAATACCGTGTTATTATGACCGCTTAATTTTTCTTTCAAAGGTACAACAATAATTTATTTTCGATGTCGTTATAGAAGAGCAATTTGAACCCAAAAAAGGGTTAAAAATCCGATATTCTGTTAAAAAAAAGGGATGAAATGCACAATTTTTTGCATTTTGATGCTAAAAAAAGTTGTGAATTTACCTTTAATTACTATATTGCGAGTCTAAATTTAATGAGCTTACTTAAACTTATGGATATGAAAAATGTCTCAAACCTAAAACTGTTATTGATCTTGGCGCTTAGCACCGCTTTAGTTGGGTGCAAACGATCGTCAGGTTCTGGTAACGTAGATAGCGCCACTGGCTGGAGAATAAACGACAACCAAGGCGGGTTTCAATACAACACCAATTTTAAGGAACAAGAAACACCTCCTGGGACGGCGTTCATTGAGGGTGGTACGTTTACTATGGGTAAGGTGCAGGATGACCCTATGCACGATTGGAACAACACTCCAACCCAGCAGCACGTTCAATCATTTTACATGGATGAAACGGAAGTGACTAACCTCAACTACCTCTTCTACCTTGATTATTTAAAGCGTGTTTATCCACCAGACGACCCAAATTATGCCCTAATTTACAAAGGAGCTCTACCTGATACTTTGGTCTGGAGAAATAGATTGGGTTACAACGAGATGATGACCGAAAACTATTTACGTCATCCAGGATATGCCAATTACCCAGTTGTTGGTGTAAGTTGGATTCAAGCTGTTGAATATGCTAATTGGAGAACAGATCGTGTTGCTGAAATGGCATTGCAAGAAGCTGGTTATATAAAGCGTGACGCTCAGTATACAGATGTAAGTGCTGAAAGTACATTCAGTACAGATACTTACATCAATGCACCATCTCAAACCTACGGTGGAAATCAAGATGTTTTAGAAGGCGGAAGACGTAGACAGCAAACCGATGCAGATGGCAATCCTATTAATATCTATGCTAACAGAGAAACAGGACTTATTCCTGTAAAATACAGGCTGCCCACCGAAGCTGAGTGGGAATACGCTGCCCTTGGTTTAAGTGAACTTAGAGAATATAACGTCTACAGAGGACGTAAAAAATATCCTTGGGACGGACAATACACACGCTCTGGGAAACGAGTTAATCGTGGTGATCAATTAGCTAACTTTAAACAAGGTAAAGGTGATTATGGTGGAATCGCTGGTTGGTCTGACGATGGTGCCGATATTACAGCCGAAGTTAAATCTTATGAGCCTAATGATTACGGACTCTACGATATGGCTGGAAATGTAGCTGAATGGGTAGCAGACGTTTACAGACCGATTGTAGATGACGAATTTAATGACTTTAACTACTATCGTGGTAATGTCTACACAAAAAATGCCTTAAATGAAGATGGTACCGTTAAAGTCGTAACGGTTGATGAAATTGTTTACGACACCTTGAGTAACGGTAAAATCATTGCCAGAAATCTTCCAGGAGAAATTGCCAAAGTACCTGTTGATGTAGAAGAGACGTATTTGAGAACCAATTTTGACAAGAGTGACAACAGAAACTTCAGGGATGGTGACAAACGCTCTTCAAGATACTACAGAGAAAGTTTTGATGAAGGCTCCTCTGGAAAAGAAAACGAAACGCAAAAAATGTACAATTCCCCTAACCATGTGGTTGAGGTGGACACAGTGGACGGAAAGTTAGTTAGACGATATGATAAGTCTAACAACAGAACGTCTTTAATTAACGATGAAGTTCGCGTTTACAAAGGCGGCTCTTGGAGAGACAGAGCGTATTGGATAGATCCAGCCCAAAGACGCTATTTCCCACAAGACATGGCAACAGATTATATAGGATTTAGATGTGCCGTTTCTAGAGTTGGATCTAAGTCTCAAAAAGGCGGAAAAAGACGAAATTAAAATTTTTCATTCTTTATAATAAAAGTCCTGATTTATAGTCAGGACTTTTTTATTTTTAGATTATGGCAATCGATAAGATTTACAACATTTTTAAAACCTGTAATGGTATATCTACAGATACAAGGACACTTGATGAAAATTCATTGTTCGTGGCATTGAAAGGAGACAATTTCAATGGCAATAAATTTGTTGAAACTGCTTTTTCCAATGGTGCTAAATATTGTATCGTGGATGAGGAAAGCGCAGTAATAAATTCAAATTGTATTCTGGTAGAAAATGCCTTAGAAACGCTTCAGGAATTGGCAAAATTCCATAGAAACTCCATAGGAATATCAATAATCGGACTTACAGGAAGTAACGGAAAAACAACGACAAAAGAGCTCATTTGTGCTGTATTGTCCAAATCCTACAACGTAAAGGCGACAATGGGCAACCTGAACAACCATATTGGAGTGCCTCTGACCCTATTAGGATTTTCTAAAGATCTAGACTTTGGTATTGTGGAGATGGGTGCCAATCATCAAAAAGAAATTGAATTCTTAAGCCAGATAGCCCAACCTGATTATGTTGTTATTACAAATTTTGGTAAAGCCCATTTAGAAGGGTTTGGAGGTGTTCAGGGTGTCATAAAGGGCAAATCTGAATTGTATGATTATGCCAAAACCCATAACAAAACCATTTTTGTTCATGCTGATGATAACATACAAGTTGCACAAGCAAAAAATTATCCAAATGTCATAACCTTCGGCCAGGCTCCAGAAAATGACTTTCAGATTAAGTTTAATAGCGCATCGCCTTTTGTATCCTTGACATTTTCAGAACAAAAATGCCAATCCCAACTTATAGGCGCTTACAACTTTAATAATATTGCCATTGCTGTGGCAATTGGTCTGCATTCTAAGGTATCTCAAGAATCAATAAAGGAAGCCATTGAAAATTATGTGCCTAACAATAACCGTTCTCAAATTCTTATTAAGGACTCTAATAAGATAATCTTAGATGCATATAATGCCAACCCAACAAGCATGACCGCAGCAATTGAAAACTTTGCTCAAATTGAAGGAACAAATAAGGTGCTATTCTTAGGTGATATGTTTGAGTTAGGTACAGATGCTCCCAAGGAGCATCAATCCATAGCTAATAAGGCAGCACAACATTTTAATGAGCAGATATACCTCATCGGAAGTAATTTCTTTAACACTGAGACATCACAAGGAACAAGAAAATTTAAAACGTATCAAGATTTTGAAAGGTTTATTACAACTCAAAATTTTAAGGATGCAACCATTTTAATAAAAGGGTCTCGTGGCATGGCTTTAGAGCGTATTCTTGACGTTCTTTAAACGTTTTAATCAAAACTAAGCTCTATATCGGTTAAGCAGGAACTCGTTTAAAATGGCATGAAAGTATTTATAAACAAAAAATCCAACATCTATAGATATTGGATTTTTTTATGTGGGTCATACTGGATTCGAACCAGTGACTTCTACCCTGTCAAGGTAACACTCTAAACCAACTGAGTTAATGACCCATAAAAAAAGTCCACATTATTGCGGACTTTCGGTGGGCGCGAAGGGATTCGAACCCCTGACCCCTTGGGTGTAAACCAAGTGCTCTGAACCAACTGAGCTACGCGCCCGATAATTGGATTGCAAATATAGATTAGTTTTTATTATCTCAAAAGGAAATTATTAAAAATTTACAGCACCTCTGCCACTACAAAAGTACTGCCTCCAATAAAAATTAAATCGGTTTCTTTAGCTCTTGACTTTGCTTCATTGTAGGCTTGTTCAACACTACTATAAAAGTTTCCGGAAAAACCTTTTTCTAAAAATTTCGAGGCTAACTCAACTTCATCCATACCTCTCTGCACATTGGGCTTACAAAAATAATACGTCGCAGATTTTGGAAGGATATCTAATACCGTATCCAAATTTTTATCATTGACACTACCATAGACTATATGTAAATGATCGTACTTCTCATCCATAAGTTGAGACACTATATATTCTAGACCTTCCCTATTGTGAGCTGTATCGCAAATAATTTTAGGATTATGACCTAAAACTTGCCAGCGACCCAAAAGACCAGTATTCACAACCACATTTAACAGTCCTTTTTTTATTTGATCATCAGAAATCTTTAAGCCAAGGTCTATGAGTGTTTTTGTTGCCGTTAGTACGGTAATGATATTTTTCTTTTGGTAGGAGCCTTTTAAATCACTCTTATAATCACTGAAGGTATAATCTTCCGCGAAGCTTATTGGAGCCTTTGTATCCATCGCCTTTTCTAGAAATACCGCTTTTGTCTCTTTTCGTATCTCGCCTATAATTACCGGAACGTTAGGTTTTATTATACCTGCCTTTTCAAATGCGATTTTTTCCAGCGTATCTCCAAGAATAGCTACATGGTCATAACCAATGTTGGTAATCACGGATAAAATGGGTGTAATTATATTTGTTGAGTCGAGTCGTCCTCCCAAACCAACTTCAATTACCGCAATATCAACAGCCTTCTTTGTAAAATAATCGAAAGCCATTCCAACGGTCATTTCAAAAAAAGATAATTCCCGTTCTCGCAAGAAGGCTTTGTTTTTGTCTATAAAACCTACAACAGCCCTTTTCTCAATGGGCGCGCCATTAACGCGTATGCGTTCCCTAAAATCCTTAAGATGGGGAGAGGTATAAAGTCCTACCTTGTAGCCTGCTTGTTGAAGTATAGAAGCCAACATATGACTTGTTGACCCTTTGCCATTTGTGCCGGCAACATGAATTGTATTAAACTTCCGATGCGGATGTCCTAAATGTTCATCTAACTGAAGTGCATTGGTAAGATCTTTTTTATAAGCTAAGCGACCTTTGTTTTGATACATTGGCAACTGCTGAAACATCCAGTTCAAAGTATCCTGATACGTCATCGCTATTGTGAAACCTCAAAATTAATACTTACAAAACCTATCTGTGTAGCTGGAGCATTAGGGTCTGGAGGCCATTTATGTGAAAGTGCAATTTTCTTAGCAGGTTCTAAGAGACATGGATGCGTATTGGTAGAACCCTTAATACCAGGTTCAGCAGATATTACGTTACCCTGCCTATTGACCTTGATTTGAACAACTACCAAACCGTATTCATTGCAATCTTGCTTGAAAATTTGTCGTGTTGGCCGTCCACGACCACCGAGCCCGTAGCCTACACCACCCTTTCCTGGGCCAGAGCCTCCAAAATAGCTTGGTGCATATGGATTACCATCTAATTGCCCTTTATTTCCGCCAGAAGAATCAGGACCTTCACCATCCTTTGTTTCACCTTTGGCATTCTTTACGCCTCCTATTAAATTATCGAGATTTCTTCGCTTCGCTTCTTCTTCCTGACGCTTTTTTTCTTCTGCCTCTTTGCGTTCACGTTCTAAACGCTCCATTTCGGCCTTGGCTTTTGCTTCGGCTTCCTTTTGTCTTTTGATGGCTATTTCCTCTGCATTATCTTCAGTTAAAATCTCTTCTGTTTGTGGTTGAGACGTCTGGGGTATGCTTTCTGACGGCTCGGTCTTCTCTATTTCGCGATTTTCAACTGCTTTTTTCGGTTCACTTAATGGAGAGGTTCCACTACCAAAATCTGAAGTCCCAAAATTTATGGCTACACCGTATTCTTCCGGTGGATCTAAGTACTGAGGCCCCACCACAAACAACAGTAAAATAACAATCACTGAAATGAGAAAAGTGATCCTTGCTGAATTACGTTCGTGTTTTGTTTCTAAGTACTTCATTTAAATTTCTTAATCCTTCAGGAGAATTGTGCCTATTTGGGCTGTACTGCGAGGATAACCTTAAATTTGTTCCTATTGGCTATGTCCATAACCTTTACCACATTTTCCACGGGTACAGATTTTTCAGCACGTAAAACAATAGTTGGTTTTTCTTTTGAAGCCAGCAATGTAATTAATTCATTTTCCAGTACACTTTCACCAACACGTTTTTGATCAATGTAATAGGTTAGATCTTTTTTAATACTTACGGCAACGGACTTTTTATTCTCTGTTTTTCCACTTGCTTTTGGTAAAATTATATCAATAGCATTTGTTGTTACTAAAGTAGATGCTATCATAAAGAAGATTAACAGAAGAAAAACAATATCGGTCATGGAAGCCATATTGAATTCTGGAGTAACCTTATTTCTGCCTCTAATATTCATGGTCTTATATTGGTTCGTGTAAGTGATCTAAGAACTCAACGGAATTTGCCTCCATTTGGTAAACCACTTTATTGGTTCTTACAACAATATGGTTATAGGCTACGTAGGCGATAATACCAACTATAAGTCCTCCAACTGTCGTTGTCATAGCTGTATATAATCCACTTGCCAACACATCCATTTGTATGGTTCCACCAGCATTGGCCAATTCAAAAATGGAAAGTATCATGCCAACAACCGTACCCAAGAATCCTATCATAGGCGCAACGCCAGAGATGGTGGCCAAAACACTAACGTTTTTTTCTAAGTTGTAAATTTCCAGTCGGCCTGCATTTTCGATAGCTGTATTTATATCTTCCAATGGTTTTCCAATTCTAGTTATACCTTTGGCAATAAGTCTTGAGACTGGCGAATTTACTTGCGCACAGAGCATTTGAGCGGATTCTACTTTTCCGTTACTAACGTGGTCTTTGATTTGGTTCATGAAATTTGCATCGACCTTAGAAGCAGCCTTTATGGCAAAAATCCGTTCAAAATAAATGTAAGTGGCCACAATTAATAGGATAAACAGAATGAGTATAATAACCATTCCTGAAGTTCCGCCACTTGCAATAAGTTCAATGATTGACAATGTTTTTTCAACCGATTCTCCATCGGTTATCGTATCAACATTATCTTGAATATTACCCTGTAATATCATTATGATAAGTTTAGAATTAAAGTTTATTGTATGTAATAACGTTAAGATTCCCGCTAAAGTATATTAGAATAGAGAACGTGTTACCATAAAGCTCAAAGCACCTACGATAAAGCCGAGAAGCGCCAGCCAAGAGATTTTTTTAAGATACCAGAAAAAATCTATTTTCTCCATTCCCATAGCCACAACTCCTGCGGCAGAACCAATAATGAGCATACTACCTCCTGTTCCAGCAGAATAGGCTATAAAATGCCAAAGCTCGTTATCCATAGGTTCGGAGAACATACCCAAACTTGCTGCTACAAGCGGTACATTGTCTATGACGGCTGATCCTACTCCAAGGAGAAGTACCACTAAATCAGAAACGCCTTCGCCATGAAGTTCGGTTCCCATCATGGGCATAGTTTCTTGTAAAGAATTGGCAAAACCAAACAAGATTCCCAAGGATTCCAATGCAGCCACAGCCATTAAAATACCTAGGAAGAATAAAATACTAGGCATTTCAATGCGCGAGAGCGAACGATGTACAGGACTGTGATGGTCGTGGGAAAAAGCCTCTCCAGTATCTACCTGGGACATCGTAAATTTTGAATTGGTATAGATTTCAGCAAAAATAGCTACCACACCAAGTGACAACATCATTCCTACATAAGGTGGTAGGTGGGTTATTACTTTGAATATTGGAACAAAAACAATGGCGCCCAAGCCCAAAAACAACATGGTTGAGCTAAATCTATTTTTAGGTTTCTCGTCATCGCCTTGAAGCTCCAAAGTACCCTTAAAAGGCGGCATTAAAGACGCTACAAATGTTGGAACTACCATACAAAGCAACGACGGAATAAATAAATACACGAACAACTTACCTGTGGATACTTTATCGCCTATCCATAACATCGTTGTAGTAACATCTCCTATGGGTGACCAAGCCCCTCCTGCATTAGCAGCTATGATTATAAGACCAGCATACCATATTCTAACGTCCCTTTCCTTCACTATTTTTTGAAGAATGGAAATTAAAACGATAGTTGCGGTAAGGTTGTCGATTATTGCGGATAGAACAAATGCCAAAATCGCAAACATCCAAAGTAGTTTCTTCCTACTATTGAAATTAACCGCTGATTTTATTGTAGAAAAACCATCAAAATAATCTATAATCTCTACAATGGTCATGGCGCCTAACAAGAAGACAAGGATTTCAGCAGTTTTACCCAAATGATGCAAGAGGGTCTCTTCCATCATGTGCATTTTTTCTTCATGACCCAACAATCCAAAATTCTCCATTAAATTATGCTGTGCCGTATCAAACCACTGGGAGAAATTATCGATACCCAAGGCAATGAGGGCCCAACAAACTGCCATCATCACTAATGCTGGAATTAATTTATCGATTTTTATGTTGTGCTCTAAGGTAATGGCAAGATAGCCAAAGACAAACACCAGAATTATAACGGTTTCCATATGCTGTTATACATTAGTTAGTTTAAGTTGAACATTACTCTTCAGATTATCAATTACTCTAATTCATATTTCCCTAAGGAATTCAAAAACTGCTAGGTGCCTTGAGGATGTGTTTGTCCAAAAGAAAAATTGGAAAACAACTCTGAAGTTGAGTCTTGCGCTTTGTACAACTTAATTATCAAGTTTGGATTAAAATTAGTCAAACAAATATAAAAAACTCTAATTCCTAATAAGTGAATTAATTATTAATTTTAGTGTTTAGGCTTCAAAACCATCCCAGAACAGTGATCTTGCCTTGCACCAGTTACGCTCTTCAAGCAATTGGTCTCGTTACGTTCTCTAAGGACCCCTAAAAACCCAAAAATGAGGGCTTCTTTAAAGTTAATGACCTTAGGATTGGGTAACACTATTTCTGTTGATGAAAAATGCTTTATTCTAGAAATTAGAAAAGTGTTAAAGGCTCCTCCTCCAGTTATCAGAGTTTTAGTCTTTTCTTTTTTGATAACCCGTGAAATTTGAATAGCTATATGCTCTACCAAAGTTCTAAGTACATCTTCCATCGCCAGGTTGTATGACTCCACAACAGGAAAAAAATGCTCTTTTACCCATTCCAATCCTAGTGATTTTGGTGGTGCCATATTGTAAAAAGGAATGGCATTCAATTGATCTAACAAAGGCCCGTGCAGTTGACCTGAAGCCGCAAGCTTACCTCTGTCATCGAAATCTAAATGACGTTCAGAAACAAAATAATTCAAAACCAAATTCGCAGGACAGATATCAAAAGCGAGTCGTTCACCATTTTTCTCAAAAGAAACATTTGCAAACCCACCTAGGTTGAGGCAAAACTCATAATCCTGAAATAATAATTTATCGCCTATTGGTACTAAAGGCGCTCCTTGTCCTCCAAGGTTTACATCTTGCGTTCTAAAATCACAAATTACCTTAAGACCACAAGTATCCGCAAGTTCTTGCCTATTTCCTATTTGAAACGTGTAGCCCAAGTCTGGTCTATGCCATACCGTATGACCATGGGAGGCTACAAAATCTAAATCTGTAATGTGGTGTTTAGCCATAAATGACTTGACTACATCACCCAAATAATTAGAATATTCAGCATCTAATACTTGCAGTGAATCTTTATCTAGATTAATAGCGTCGCGCAAATCGTCGCGCCATGTCGAAGAATAAGGATAAGTCTCTGCACAATTAATTTCAAATTCCCACTTGGAATTTTTTTTAAAGGTACAGCATGCTAAATCTATTCCATCCAAGGATGTTCCAGACATAACTCCAACAACTTTATAGGCATTCTTTGTCATATTAGTAAAAATACTATTACATATTGAAAATACGACAATAAACAGTTATCTTTGCACGAAAAATTTATTGAATCAATAATCGAAGATTTTATGGACTTTAGCCTAACAGAAGAGCATTTGATGATTCGTGATGCGGCGCGGGATTTCGCCAAAACCGAATTACTACCAGGAGTGATTGAACGCGATGAAAAACAAGTCTTTCCAGATGAGCTTGTTAAGAAAATGGGAGATCTTGGTTTTATGGGAATAATGGTTGACCCAAAATATGGCGGAAGTGGAATGGATACTATTTCCTACGTGCTTATAATGGAAGAATTATCTAAAATCGATGCTTCTGCCTCTGTAATAGTGTCGGTGAATAATTCATTGGTTTGTTATGGTATAGAAAAATATGGTACGGAAGAACAAAAGGAAAAATATTTAACCAAGTTAGCCACAGGTGAGTATGTTGGTGCTTTTTGTTTAAGTGAACCTGAAGCTGGTAGTGATGCCACATCTCAACGCACTACTGCTATTGATAAAGGAGACCATTATGTAATCAATGGTACTAAAAACTGGATAACCAATGGTGGAAGGGCAGATGTGTATCTCGTCATTGCGCAGACCGATAGGGAAAAAGGCCACAGAGGTATAAATTGCTTTATCGTGGAGAAAGGTACACCTGGTTTTGATATTGGCCCAAAGGAAGATAAACTTGGTATTAGAGGGAGTGATACCCACACCTTACAATTTAACGACGTTAAAGTTCCTAAGGAAAATAGAATAGGTGAAGACGGGTTTGGTTTTAAGTTTGCCATGAAAACCCTGTCTGGTGGACGTATAGGTATTGCGTCTCAAGCGTTGGGTATTGCCTCAGGCGCTTACGAATTGGCTTTGGACTATTCTAAAGTAAGGAAAGCTTTCGGCACCGAAATATGTAATCACCAAGCCATTGCCTTTAAGTTAGCCGATATGTATACCGAAATTGAAGCAGCAAGACATCTTGTTATGAAAGCAGCTTGGGAAAAAGACCAAGGATTAAATCATGATATGTCCAGTGCCATGGCAAAATTATATGCTTCTAAAGTAGCCATGGAACAAACTGTGGAGGCCGTTCAAATTCACGGTGGTAATGGTTATGTTAAGGAATATCACGTAGAACGCTTAATGAGAGATGCAAAGATTACCCAAATTTATGAAGGTACTTCTGAGATTCAAAAAATAGTAATCTCCAGAGGCGTTATCAAAGGATAGATTATAATGAAACTGTTAAAAAAGACCGAGTTAGCAACTCGGTTTTTTTATGCTTTAATTTGAAAACAATTCATAGGTCTGTCTGGCAATTTCCAATTCCTCATTAGTAGGTATTACTAAAATCTTAACTTTAGAATTGGTTGTATTAATCTCTGAAATTCCTTGGGTCAAAGCAGCGTTCTTAGATTGGTCAAGGTCTATACCAAACGTATCCAAATCAGTGCAGACCATCTTGCGGATTAATTCTGAATTTTCACCTATTCCCGCCGTAAAAACAATGCAATCAAGACCGTTCATAGCAGCAATATAAGACCCTATATATTTCTTAATGCGGTAAGCTTTCATGTCTAAAGCCAGTTTACAGTTAGGATCACCTTTTGCAGCTTCCGCTTCAATATCACGTAAATCGCTGTATCCCGTAAGTCCCAGTAAACCACTTTCTGATTGCAATACATGTTGAACATCCTCAAGCTTATAATTTAAAGTATGCACCATATAAAAAATAAGCGAATGATCAATATCGCCAGATCTTGTACCCATAATCAAACCGTTAAAGGGCGAAAAACCTAAACTATGGTCAATGCTTTTACCATCTTTAACAGCGGTAATACTACATCCATTACCAAGGTGAATACTAATAATTCTTGCCTTGTTATTATGTAGATACCTAGAAGCCTCTTGTGAAACGTACTTATGGCTAGTGCCATGAAAACCATAAAGCCTCATATAATTCTCCTCATATAATGAATTAGGAATTGCATACTTATGAGCACGAGCAGGTATCGTCTGATGAAAAGCCGTATCAAAAACTGCCGCTTGTTTTGCCTGTGTGAAAATAGCTTCTGCCACTTCGATACCCTGCAAATTAGATGGATTGTGAAGCGGAGCCAAATTATATAATTCTTTAATTTTCGATTTAACCTTAGAATCCATTTCTACGGTAGAACTATACGTATGTCCTCCATGAACAACACGATGTCCTATAGCTTTAATATTTTCAACAGACTCAACTTCGCCTTTATCTTTGTCAATTAAGATTTTAACTATCAACTCAAGCGCATCTTTGTGAGAGGTAATGGTAATTTTTTCGTCTATATTATTCTTGGAAGAATGGTGTTTTATTCTTGCCTCATCGCTACCAATACGCTCAACCATTCCAGAACATAGCACTCGTTCTTCTGGCATGTTGAACAATTGATATTTAACCGAAGAACTACCTGTATTCAATACAAGGACTTTCATAGTTATAATTTTTTATTCTTGTGCCTGGATTGCCGTAATAATTACGGTATTAAAAATATCATCTACGGTACAGCCACGACTTAAATCGTTTATGGGCTTATTAAGTCCCTGTAGCATTGGGCCTATGGCCAATGCTCCTGTTTCGCGTTGTACTGCTTTATAGGTATTGTTACCTGTATTTAAATCAGGAAAAATTAAGACACTTGCTTGCCCTGCCACTTCAGAATTTGGTAATTTCTTTTGTCCTATGACGCGGTCTACTGCAGCATCGTACTGAATGGGTCCTTCTATTTTTAAATCTGGACGCTTTTCCTTAACAATAGCCGTTGCCTTTTTTACGGTATCCACATCTTCTCCTTTACCCGACACGCCAGAGGAATAAGACAACATGGCTATTTTAGGCTCTATACCAAAAGCTGTGCTGGAATCTGCTGAAGAAATGGCAATTTCAGAAAGTTCCTCTGCCGTGGGATTAGGATTAATAGCACAATCTCCAAAAATGCTAACCCTATCTTCTAAACACATAAAAAATATCGAAGAGACCACAGAAAATCCTGGCTTGGTTTTAATAAATTGAAGGGCAGGTCTAATCGTATGCTGTGTTGTATGGGCTGCACCAGAAACCATACCATCTGCCATTCCTTTGTACACCATCATAGTTCCGAAATAAGAGACATCACGCATTAGATCTTCTGCAGTGGCGGGACTGAGGCCTTTGTGTTTTCTCAGTTCATAAAGCGTATTGGTAAAGTCCTTGAGATACTCAGATTTTTCGGGATTAATAATAGAGGTTTTATCAAAATCAAACGGGATATTAAGGCGCTCAATTGATGCTTTCACCTTTTCAGGCTCTCCAAGAATGGTCAAATCTAAAATATCTAATTCTTGGAGCTTAGAGGCTGCCCTTAAAATACGATCGTCATTTCCCTCGGGAAGTACAATATGCTTTCGCTGTTGCATTGCACGTTTTACTAAATAGTACTGAAACATCCTTGGGGTCATGGCCTTATTAACTTGGTAAGAATCGAGGTGTTCCATTAGCCTTTCTACATCAACATAAGATTCAAACATATCTATGGACATTCTAATTTTCTTAGTATTCGTCGCATAAATATGAGAGCGCACATTTGCCAATTGAGAAGCGATATTAAAGGTCGGTTCCTTAACCGATATAATAGGAACTATTTTTTCCAGTCCATCTATTAGTCTTACTACCGAACTTGACAATTGCATATTTCCACTGAGAATAATTCCGGCCAGACTTGGGTAATTTGAAGAAATATTTGCTTGAAGGCTTCCCATGACTATATCCTCTCGATCTGCAGGCGTAACAACCACTGTATCTTCTTTTAAATGCTCCAAAAAATGTTGAAGTTGCATGGCGCCAATCTCCACCTCTCCAGTTGGTCTATCTAATAATTCTGACCCGAAAAGAATCTTAGCATCCATGTAATCTGAAAGTTCCTTCATTGTAGGGTTCTTTAACTTTTCATGCACTGGAATGGAATTTACATGAACAGAATTTGGTAAAGCCTTTTCAAGTTTCTCTTGAATAATCTCGAGATTCTCTTTTGCAACTTTGTTGGCAATAACAGAGATAACATTGACATCTCGTTGCACAAAAGAATCATAAGTTAAATGTAAGCTATCTAAAAAACTATGCATCGCTTTGTTTAAAGCCCCGGAGATTATTATTACCGGAATACTAAGATTTTTCGCAATTAGTATATTTAAATCTAACTCAATGATTGAACTAAAATGAGAAAAATCACTGCCCTCTACCACGACAAAGTCAAATCTTTCCTCAAGGTTTTTATATTTAGTGATAATTGTTTCTAAGATATCTTCCTTCTTATTGTTATTCCATTGTTTGATGAGTTGGGTCATTGAACAACCATAGGCATCATCGTACTCCATATCTAAAGAAAAATAAGACAAAATAGTATTGATATGGTTGTCTGTTTTATCACCCAGAGTATCATCAATTACAGGTCTAAAATAGCCTACCTTAGGCTTATGCCGCAATAGTGCATTGGTCAGGCCTATGGCTAAAATTGATTTTCCACTTTCCGCATCATTTGAAGCGATATATACACCTTTATTCATGGTAATGATTTCAGTTTATTGTATAAGGGTAATTTTTTTCTCCTTACACTATCCAAGTTATCTTAAGTAATAAAAGAAATATACTGAAATAATGATTCAGTATCGTTTCTAGTGTTTTAATAAAATGCTAAAATAACAGTAAACTATGAATCTTTATAAGGTATTACGGCAGGTTTTTATAGAAATAGGAATAAAAAAAAGGGCCCGTACGCTGTGTACGGGCCCTCGAAAAAGGCGGCGACCTACTCTCCCACTGAAGTGCAGTACCATCGGCGCTAACGGGCTTAACTTCTCTGTTCGGAATGGGAAGAGGTGAGCCCCGTCGCTATAGCCACCTTAAG
>Ga0207829_100087_pt1 | contig 165343 bp, 146 predicted proteins | sample TtaePargueraPR_4_FD_187738 | JGI IMG/M metagenome (GOLD analysis project Ga0207829, IMG submission 187738) | Aerobic enrichment media microbial communities from Bioluminiscent Bay, La Parguera, Puerto Rico - Tt and P1 (SPAdes) | ecosystem: Environmental > Aquatic > Marine > Unclassified ... | reverse complement strand
GGGAAAATCTCACCTGTACAGTTCAGAATAATGCTGCAAAAAGAAAAGAACTTAACCGGTTATACATTGAAATTGAAACCTAGAATGCCAGAGCAACCAAAGAAAAAGAATATATTCAAAACAGATATTTTAACTTGATGATTGACAGAATGGTGACAACCATTTTCAGGCATAGTCAGTAAGTAAATGGTAAATGGTTAGTTGTAAGTGGTAGAAGTCTTTATTTCCATAATTACGGTTCATCGTTCTTAGTTCAGTGTTCTTTTGAGTTAGAAATCTTGCTTGAAGTCCTAGTATCGCTTCCACCGAGACGATCACTTTCCAACCTTCCAGCTTTTTCACTTTTCAACTTTCAAACTTTTACACTTTTCAACCAATCTTTCAATTTTTCAATTTTCAAATTCTCCAATCCACCTTCCAATCAAAGAGATTTTTATATCTTGCAGCGATGGAAAATTTCGTTGTTTCGGCAAGAAAATATAGACCGGCAAACTTCAAAAGTGTCGTAGGGCAGCAGCACATTACTACTACGCTTCAGAATGCGATTAAAAACAATCACTTAGCTCAAGCTTTTTTATTTTGTGGTCCTCGTGGAGTAGGAAAAACTACCTGTGCCCGGATCCTTGCCAAAACCATCAACTGTGAAAATCGAGGTGAAGATCAGGAAGCCTGTGGTACATGCGAGTCCTGTCTTTCCTTCCAAAACAATGCTTCATTCAATATTTATGAGCTGGATGCGGCGTCCAACAACTCTGTAGATGATATCCGAAACCTGGTTGATCAGGTTCGTTATGCTCCTCAAAAAGGTCAATACAAAGTCTATATCATTGATGAGGTTCATATGCTTTCCAATCAAGCCTTCAATGCTTTCTTGAAGACCTTGGAAGAGCCACCGAAGTATGCGATTTTCATTCTAGCAACTACAGAAAAGCATAAAATCATACCTACTATCCTTTCCCGATGTCAGATTTTTGATTTCAACCGAATTCAGATCAAGCACATTGCGGAGCATTTGCAATACATCGCCAAGGAGGAGAGCGTAGATTATGAGGATGAGGCTTTGCGGCTAATTGCTGCTAAAGCAGATGGAGCACTTCGGGATGCACTTTCGATTTTTGACTTGATTGTTACCTATTCCGCGGGGAAGAAAGTCACCTATCAAGAGACCATCGCAAATCTCCACATTTTGGACTATGACTATTATTTCAAAGTGGTAGAGGCGCTTCTTGCTGGCAATATTGCAGACACTTTGCTGATCTTTGACGAAATCCTCAAAAAGGGATTCGATGGGCATAATTTTGTCGTGGGACTGGCCGAGCATTTCAGAGATTTGTTGGTGGTACAAGATTCTGCGACAGTGAATCTATTGGAAGTATCTGATGAGGTGAAAGCCAACTATATTGAGCAGTCCAAAGCGAGTAGTCAGTCATTCCTTTTGAGTGCGCTATCCATCGCCAATCAATGCGATATCCACTACAAAAGCAGTAAAAATCAGCGGCTTCATGTGGAATTGGCTTTGATGAAAATGGCTAAAATTCCTGCTGCTTTGAATCTTGCAGCGCTTGCCGTGGAGGATTCAAAAAAAAAAGCTTAGCCCCCAAAGCTGAGACCACGAACGGAACTCCAAAACCTGAAGTAGCCGAAGTCCATTCCAAAAAGACTCCAGTCCAAAAGACTATCTCGGTTCCCACGAATTTTTCCCAGGCAAAAACTTTTTTAAAGAAAGAGGTAAAGCCGGAAGTAAAGGAGCCTTCCCAAGAGGAGAAGACGCCAATAGAATTGATTCCTACCACTTCTGTAGGAGTATTTACGCAGGAAATGCTAGATCAATATCTGCCTGAGGTGATTGAACTTTGGAAGTCTGAAAAGCGGAACCTGGAGTTGGCCATCCTACAGCAAGTCAAGAAAGTGGAGGAGGGGACGATTTTAATAGAAGTCATGGGCCATGTTCAGGAAGAGATTGCTGAAAAAATGAAGCCTGATTTGATTGGGATCTTCCGTAAAAAAAGTGGGGCTGGAAAAATCTCCATCCAATTGGATGTCAAGGAAGAAGATGATGCTGGAGCGCCCAAGCTTTACACCGATCAGGATAAATTTAAGCATCTGCTCAAAAAGCATCCGGCCTTATTGGAGTTTTCGAAGAAGTTTGACCTAGACCCGGACTTCTAAAAGTCCAGCGATATGCCAAAGTTGACGAGATTCTGTAGCTGAATAGCTTGTTTTGCTGGGCCGTCATCTTGCTTGATAAACACCTCCTCATCATATATCAAAGTCGTCTCTATCCGGGTGGAGATGTATTTGTTCACCTTCATTCGAATGATGGAGTTGAAGTTTACAACCATATTTCCGAATCGCTCATAATTTGAGAAGAGATTTAGATCAGCACGCCAGGTCACATTTTCCATCAGCTGGAAGTCTGCGATCGAAGTAGCCAAAGACATCCCCGCCTCGGCTCGTACATTTTCACCGGGGGTCACACCAAAGGCCCCCGCGTTACTCAAAGAGTCATTCAGGACAATAGTAAAACGGCCTGTAAAAGGGGAGAGGATGATTGATAGTTTCCCTTTTTTCTCATAGGTTTTCCGGTAGTTGAGACCCGTGGATGACTGCACATAGCCTGGGGACAATAGATCGGATATTTTAGTGCGGGTATCCGATTCACTTCCCGAAGGGCGGGCATATTTAAATCCTTCCAAAAGTTGGGTTCGAGCTTCCAACTGCGTGGAAAGGTAGAACGTCTCCGAGAGTTCTCTACCGTAATTACTCACAAAAAGAAAGTTGTCATTGGTTTTTCGCGTAGGGAAAACCCGGTCATTCTGCCTACTAAAACCCAGATTGACGGTAAGCTGAGTGTCCCATACCTTTTTGTCTTTTTTGTAATTGGCAAAAAGCGAAACTCCGGTATTCAGTGCAAAGGAGGAAGCACCACCCGCAGCCCAATTGCTTAGTGTTACCTGTACAATGTTGAGGTTATAATTTCCACCCGTCTTCCAGAAAATCTCCTTTTTTGGTTCTTCTACAATCAAGGAATCCCCAATCATGAGCAGGGTATCCCCGGCTATCAAAACCGTATCCGGGATAATCTGCTGGTCTTGGGCAAGAAGCTTTCCCCCAAGCCCAATGAAAATAAGGCTTAAAAGTAGAAGAAATCGGTTCATGGGATTAAAACAGACGCGTTTCAGGGCTTGAAGATAGTTAATTTCTGCCCCACGCTAATGATATTTTGACTTCCGATTCGATTCCAGGATTTGAGTTGATCTACAGTCACTCCATATTTTTTGGAAATCGCGTACAATGTTTCTCCCGGAGAAACAGTATGCGTCAAACTAGCTGGGTTCGTAGCCTTCTGGTTGGAAGAGGCTGAGGTGACCGGGTTTGACTTCGGCTGAGTGACAGGCTGCTCATTTTTGGCAATGACTGTTTTTGAAGGGTTGGAAATTTGTACCACTGGGATATCCTCGCCACGCTTTCGGTGTTCTTGGAGGTTCAATACCATTCCAGCTTTCAAATCCTGATCTCTTCGGATACGGTTTTTAGCTTTCAAGGAGGAAAGTTTGATTCCATACTTTTGTGAGATGCTCCAGAGGGTTTCTCCCGGTTGAACGATGTGCGTAGCTACCTCAGCTTTGGCCTTTTTCTTTTCGGTGTAATAATATTCACCTGCTTCTACTCTCTCTCCTGGCTCCAGGTCATTCCATCGACGGAATCGCTTCTCTTTGATGCCGATCTTTTCAGCAAAAGTATCCTGTGTGGTGGTAGATGCCGCCTGAACGCCATCTAGATTGTTCACAGTGATTTGGTCTGGTTGGGATGCTTTGGTAGTATTACCTGCAATGCGCGGATAGGAGTTAGCTGTGCTGTACTTGGGGCTTGACTTGCCTGCATTACTACTTTTTGCTGGATTTTTAGGTTCGATACCCGTTTCAAACTCTACTTGATCATCAGTCACAAAAACCAAGTAATAGGGGCCACCGGCGGGAATTTTTCCGTTGGAAGTCCATTTATTCATTTCCTTCAAATGCTCCTCACTGACCTTGTACTTTTTAGCCAAGGCATCCAAACTTGTAGGGCCATTTACCTTCACCTCTGCAAGTCGAAGCGAATTGGTATTACTTGTGAGTTGGAAAACCTGCTCCCCAAAGGCAACTTTATGCGCCAGGAATTTCTTGAAATACCAGTGTGAATTTCGATCCACATCAACTATGCGTTTACCCCGATAGCGATCACCGAAATAAGCTTTGGCACCTCCTGCACCCATTTGATAGGCGATCAGGGATACCATCCAATTGTCAAAAGTGCGATTGTGTCCTCTTAAGTACAAAGCTGCTCCGCGAGAGGAGTTGACGATATTTTTCCTTTCATCTACCTGCCTATCTACCCGAATAGATACTTCCTCAGCCGTCCCTTGTTTGAATTGCCAAAATCCAACTGCATTGGATGTAGAGACAGCATCTGCAATCAATCCACTTTCCTGAATGACCAAATATTTGAGATCTTCAGGTACTCCGGCAGCCCTAAATTCCCGCTCGATAATGGGACGATATAAATTGAATCGATCCATTTTTACCTGAAAGTGCTTGGGACTGCGGTGAAGTGCATCCACATCGAGTTGAATTTCCCTTCTTGCTTGAGGATTGATCCGAAGAATAAGATCGGCAAATTCCATCTCAGCAGGAACCTGCGGGATTTGAGCGAAAAGACTCGAAAAAAGGCTAATAAATAGGATTTTGGTAAAAATGATGCGAGAAATCAGCTTCATGGGGACAGTAAAGATTTTTCTTTCTGACCTTCTGCAAAAATGATTCCTAAAATTTCTTTAACCCGGACTATGCATTAGAATCTGTAGTAGCCTGTCCCGATGAATATCGGGAAGAGATCAAACCGCAATAAAATCAAGCATTTAGCGAATGAGGCATAGCACCGCTACGGTGATTGAGCTAAATGCAGCAAAGCGGATTGATTTTGAAGCGGTTTGGACTCGTAATATGAAGTCTAATGCATATTTCGGGTTTAAAGCTTTCTAGCTAACATCAATCCATCCCGAATGGGCAAAAGACTATTTTCCACTCGTTGGTCTTCTTGTACAAATCGGTTGAATTCCAGCAGGGCAGCTGTATCCTTATCGAGTTTTTTTCTGCCTTTTGGAAGGACTTTTCCCGACCAAAGTACATTGTCGGCGAGTATTACACCACCTTTCGAAACCCGGTCTATCACGAGCTGGTAATAGGGAAGGTAATTCTCCTTGTCGGCATCTATAAATACAAAATCAAAATCACCTTCAATACTTGGAATCAAGTCAAGCGCATTCCCAAGTCGGTAGTCAATTTGGGTGCTCAGCCCACTTTCTTCAAAAAAACCTCTGACCATATTCTCCAATTCGTCATTGATATCCAAAGTAATGAGTTTGCCTCCCTTCGATAGACCTCTTGCCATGCAAATAGCCGAATAACCGGTATAAGTACCTATTTCCAAAATAGTCTTTGGTTGATGCATTTTGACCATCAACTCTAGAAATTTACCCTGAAGTTGACCTGAAAGCATCCGAGGCATCAGTACCTTGGCCTGCGTTTCTCGGGTGATTTTTTTCAAAAGCGCATCTTCCTCGCTTGTATGGGCTTCACAATATTCTAGGAGTTCCGGATCGATGAATTCCATGATCAATTGGGTAAATAAGTCAATGAGGTTAATTGTGCCGGGTCTAGGATTTCATTCGCGATTTCGAGTAAGTCTTCAGCTGTTGTTTGCTTGATTTGCTCAAAAATCTTATCCAAAGGATCAATTTTGCCATGGTCAATCAGGCTTTTCCCAAAGACCAACATGAGAGCAGCGTAGTTTTCTTCCGCCATCGCCATCTGACCGATTGCTTGCTCCTTGGCCATATGCAGTTGTAGGCTGCCAAGTTTTTTTTCCCGAAGTCGTTTGAGTTCTTTCTGAACCAGCTTTTTGGCTTTGGGAAGGGTCTTTTCTTCCGTGCCGAAAAAGATTCCAAAAAAGCCTACATCCGAGAAAGGCTGGAAAGTAGACTCTATGCTATAAACAAGCCCGTGCTTTTCGCGAAGCGCCATATTCAAGCGGCTATTCATGCTCGGTCCGCCGAGGATATTGTTTAAGAGGTAAAGTTTATACCTTCTTGGGTCATGCTGAGAATAGGCTGGTCTTCCGATTCCACAAAGAGACTGCGTGATATCCCGATTCAGTCTTTCTAGCTTGGGTTGGTATCCCTTGAAAGGGCTTCGTAGGTAGAGAGTTCGCTTGGCTGGAATTTCGGAAAGTGGGCCTTCAATGATCTTCAAGGCTTTGGCAAAGGAAATGTTTCCTACAATGGAAAAAACGAGTTGGGAGGTGTCAAGGCGACTCCCAATAAACTCAAAGAAATCCTGTTGGGTGAAATGTCCCACTGTCTCTTCTCTTCCAAGGATATTTCGGCCTAGGGCATGATTATCAAAGACCAAAGCGTCGAGTTCGTCCTGAATAGAATCATCCGGTGAATCTCGGTACATGGCCATTTCTTCCAAGATAACCTGTCGCTCTTTTTCGATTTCTTTGGTTGGAAAAGTTGAATTGAATGTGATATCAAAGAGCAGTTCGGCAGCTTTGGAATAATGATCCTTCAGGACCGATGCATAAAAGCAGATTTTTTCTTTGGTTGTGTAGGCATTGAGCTCTCCACCGAGGGATTCCAGGCGATTCAGGATGTGAAAGGTTTTTCGTCTTTTGGTACCCTTGAAAGCCATGTGCTCCCAGAAATGAGCCAAACCTTCCTGCTCCTTGGTCTCATCTCGGCTGCCAATATTGAGTACAAATCCACAGTGGACCAAGCGCGTATGAGAGACTTCCTGATGAACGATCCGAATGCCGTTTGCAAGCTCTTTTATCTGATGCATAAATTATTTTGAAAACCAAAAACCAAGATTTCTAAACAAACTTGGATTCCTGAGAAGTTTGTTTCAATTTCAATTTCCGGTAACACAAAGAAAACAAATTTCTATCCCGGTCTTGTTTCAAATCAAATATAATTATCCCAGATTCTGCTTTTACTGAGCTAATTCTGAAAATCCCTTTGATCAAAAAAATAAAAGATAGACAATGAAATACCAACCACTTTCCGCGGAGCTTTACATTCGAAATAGACAAAAACTGGCTCAAAAACTAGCCAAAGATTCGGTCGCAATTTTCAATTCGAACGACATCATGCCAACCAACGCTGATGGCACGATGCGTTTTCGACAAAACAATGATCTTTTTTATCTCTGTGGCATAGATCAGGAAGAGACTATTCTCCTGATCGCACCTGACTGCCCTAATCCAGCTTGGAGAGAGGTACTTTTCCTGCGGGAGACAAACGAGCACATCGCGGTTTGGGAAGGGCATAAATACACCAAAGAAGAAGCAGAAGCAGCTTCGGGAATTAAAAACATTCACTGGCTTTCAGATTTTGATCAAATCTTCAATTCAGTAATGGCGCTTTCGGAGCGCGTTTACCTGAATACAAATGAGCATCTCCGAGCGGGAGTTGTGGTAGAGACTCGAGATGCCCGATTTATCAAGTCTTGCAAGGAGCGATTTCCGCTTCATGAGTATGAGCGACTGGCTCCGATAATGCATGAACTCCGTGGTGCCAAGGAGCAGGCTGAAATCGATCAACTCCAAATTGCCTGTGATATTACGGAGAAAGGATTTCGAAGAATATTAAAATTCGTAAAGCCCGGAGTGACTGAGTTTGAGATTGAAGCGGAGTACTTGCATGAATTTGTGAGAAACCGAAGCAAGGGTTTTGCTTATGAGCCGATCATCGCCTCGGGTGCCAATGCCTGTGTCTTGCATTATATCGAGAATAGCCGCCCTTGCCATGATGGCGACTTATTGCTGATGGATGTGGGGGCGGAGTATGGCAACTACAACGCAGACATGACTCGGACTATTCCTGTGAATGGGAAATTTACAGAGCGTCAGAAAGCTGTTTACGATGCGGTGCTTCGTGTGCAGCGCGAAGCGATGAATATTCTGAGACCGGGGACTAACATTCAAGACTATCATAAAGAAGTAGGGCTCATCATGCAATCCGAATTGATCGGGCTTGGTCTAATTGATCAGACCGATGTGAAAAACCAAGATCCAAAATGGCCAGCCTACAAAAAGTATTTTATGCATGGCACTTCCCATCATTTGGGTTTGGATGTGCATGATGTGGGGACTATGCATGGCCCGATTACACCGGGAATGGTATTTACGGTTGAGCCGGGAATCTACATTCCAGCAGAAAACCTTGGGGTGCGTTTGGAGAATAACATCGTCATCCAAGAAAATGGATACTTCGATTTGATGCGGAATATCCCGATTGAAGCGGAAGAAATTGAGAGTATTATGAATTCCTAATAGGTCTTAGAGTTTGAGATTTTAGTTTTTGCTCTTGGTTCTTTTTGTGTATATTTTGTTTGAAATATGTGTATGAAGACAGAGATGATACGAACGAATATTGAAATAGATGATAAATTAATTGAGGAAATTAAATTGCATTCAAAGTTGAAGACAAAAAAAAATATTGTTAATAAAGCTTTGAAATCATATCTCAATGAGCTGAAAAGAAGAGAGTTAGCGTCTCTTGCAGGAAAAATCGCTTGGGAAGGTGACCTGGAATCAATGCGGGAAACTTGATGAATGGAGTATTAATTGATACAAGTGTTTGGATTTCCTTTTTCAGGGGTGGAAATGAATCAATCAGAGAGGAAGTCAATCGACTCTTATTGGAAAATCAAGTATGCATTTGTCCTCCGATTTATCAGGAGATTCTCCAAGGGGTAAAAGATGAGTTCGAGTTTGATAGATTGAGAGGCCTTTTAGACGCGCTGATATGGCTGGATATACCCTACAAGGACTTAGCATTTCGAGCGGCAAATTTGTTTTTTTCTCTAAGAACCAAAGGGATTTCCATTAGAAAAAGCATGGATTGTCAAATCGCAGTTTTTGCTATACACTTTAAAGTCCCAATTTTTGAATTTGATCGTGATTTTGAATTGATTCAGCGAGGAATTGACTTAAAACTTTACAAGCCTTAAATTTTAAAATTGGACCTCAACCATCACAGGAAAGTGATCAGACGGGTATTTTTTACCATAATTATCGGTTAGGATACCATGTCTGATTACTTGAACCTGACCTTTCACGAAAATATGGTCTATGATTCCGTCAGGCATTTTTTCCCAATCAAACCCAGTGAAAGTGCCTGATGGTCCGTAGGAAGGTATTCTGGAAATTAAACGGGCATCCTTCCAGCCATCAGAGGAGGTAATGGTGGTGTAGGCAGCATTATCTGGTGTAACATTAAAATCACCCAATAAAACTACCGGAAGCTTTTCGGTATTGATTTCTTCAATTTTCTGAATAACTAATTTGCTGCTCTCTTCTCTGGCTTCCTGCCCGATATGGTCGTAGTGGATATTGAACACGTAAAACTCCTCTTTCTCAGCGCTTTTGAATTTCCCCCAGGAACATATCCGATTAAGCGCGGCATCCCAACCCTTGCTTGGAACCTCTGGAGTAGGGGATAGCCAAAAAGTACCTTGATCAAGTAATTCGTATTGGGAACCATCATAAAGAATGGCGGTGTATTCTCCTTTTTGAGCGCCATCATCCCTGCCTACTCCCAAATAATCAAACCCAAGGGAGTTACTCAGCTGTTCGATTTGATGCTTTAGGCCTTCTTGCGTCCCTACTATTCCTATTTTATGAAATTGAATCAAAGAGGCTACATGGGGAGCTCGATCTTTCCAAAGATTACCAGTATCGCCAGGATTATCCCATCGGATATTGAAGGTGGCTAGTTGGTGAGTTTGGGCCATGGAGAAAGGCGCAAAACTGATTATGAAAAGTAAAAGGAGGGAAAGGCTTTTGATAAGTGCGGGAGATTTCATTTTCAAATTCTGGGTTTAGTCCGATAAAATTGCCTTTTAATTTGAACAAAAGAAAAATCCTGAGGTAATTCATGCTGTTAAGAAAGAATGAATTTTTCCAATCAAACTGATTCATGAAGACTATTTACCCAAAAGACCTACCAGTTCCTGAATTTCATGCTTTGCTACAAGGCAGCGTGGCGCCACGACCCATTGCCTTTGCAAGTACCATTGACTCAGAGGGAAATGTTAACCTCAGTCCGTTCAGTTTCTTTAATCTATTCAGTACCAATCCCCCGATTTTGGTTTTCTCTCCTTCTCGGCGTGTGCGTGATAATACCACCAAGCATACCTTGGAAAATGTCCATGAGGTACCCGAAGTGGTGATTCATGTGGTGCATTATGGTATGGTCGAGCAAATGTCTTTGGCGAGTACCGAGTACCCAAAAGGCGTGGATGAATTTGTGAAGGCAGGTTTTACGGCAGTGCCTTCTTCACAAGTCAAACCTCCCCGGATCAAAGAAGCTAGGGTTTCCATGGAGTGTAAAGTCAATGAGGTAAAATCACTAGGTGACACAGGTGGTGCAGGTAACCTAGTTATTTGTGAAGTGCTTTGCATCCATGTAGACGAAGATATTTTGGATGAAAAGGGCATAATCGATCCCAATAAATTGGATTTGGTGGCTCGTCTTGGTGGAAATTGGTATTCACGAACCAATGGATCTTGTCTTTTCGAAATTCCAAAGCCACTAAGGACTCTAGGAATCGGAGTGGATCAAATTCCAGAGGAAATCCGAAACAGTGCTATTCTGACGGGGAATAATCTGGGAAGGTTGGGAAATGTAGAGAGTCTACCGAGTGAAGAGGAAATCGAAAAGTTTGGAGAAAAACCCGAAATACAAGAAATGCGGGTTCGTTTCCAAAATGATCCGGCGAGTTGGGGAGACCATTTACATCTGCTAGCCAAAGAGACTTTGGAAGAGGGAGATGTAGAAAAAGCCTGGTTGATTCTTCTGCAAAGGCCATGAAAAAAAGCCTCGGTTGAAAATTTCGACCGAGGCTTTTTCTTTATTTGATTTTGATCTCTTGTGGCACCCTTGCCTGAATTCCCTGATAGGTTTTTACTTTTTCTAGATTTTTGTAGAGACCGTAATATTCTCCAAGCTGAGCCTGAAGGATTCTAGCTTCTACATTGTCGGAGAAGTCTTCCATTAGTTTTTCAAACCATGGCTTTTGCTGCGGATAATAAATCACCCGGTAATCATCTCCTGCCTCAATTCTCTTTGCTGCAAGGTCAATGGTGGTATCCAAACCACCCAAAACATCGACTAGGCCACGTTCTTTAGCTTGATTTCCGGTCCAAACTCTTCCGGAGGCAACCTCTTTTACAGCCTCAGGGCTCATGTTTCTACCCTCAGCTACACGGCTGATAAATTTCTCATAGCCATCTTCGATAGATTTTTGTACGATGGTTTTTTCCACTTCTGTTAGTGGTCGGGCTACATTCATAAAGTCTGAAAGCTCACCTGTGGTGACCACATCGGTCGTTACTCCCAGTTTATCATTGATCAATTCCTGTACATTGAACCATAGGCCGAAAATCCCAATTGAGCCTGTGATTGTATTAGGCTGAGCCACGATGGTATCTGCTGGGGCTGAGATGTAATATCCGCCCGAGGCAGCTACTTCTCCCATGGATACATAGACTGGTTTTACCTTTTTGGCTTCACTCATTTCTCTCCAGATTACCTCTGATGCTAAAATCGATCCTCCTGGCGAATTAACCCGAAGTACGATTGCTTTGATATCATCGTCTTTTCTGGCTTTCCGAATCTCCTTGGCAAATTTATCAGAGCTGATTACCCCATCCACACTGCCACTGACAATCTCTCCTTCAGCAAGGATCACAGCAATTCTATTTTTGGATGTGAGGTTTTTACTTTTCGCCAATGAACCGAGATCTGTGGCATTGATGGTGGGGATGTCGTCATCCTCATCCAATCCCAGTTTTCCTCTCAGGATAGCATGCACCTCATCCTCGTAGGTCAATCTGTTCACCAGATTATATGTTACCGCGTCTTCGGCCTCCCTTACCAGCATTTGATCATTGATAGTAGCCATGCTGTCTAGGCTCAAACCTCGAGAGTCTGCCACGGCCTTGATCATTTCCTGATTAATGTCTTCTAAGAAATATTCTGTTTGAAGACGGTTTTCAGGGCTCATCTTCTCCAAGATGTATGGCTCGACTGCACTTTTGAATTCACCTACCCGAAATACTACTGGCTTGATTCCAACTTTTTCGAAGAAGCCCTTCAAAAAGATTACTTCTGAGGCGAGTCCATTGAAATCAATAGCCCCCATGGGATTGAGGTATATTTCATCCGCAACAGAAGCCAAATAATACCCTCCTTCGCCATAAGCTTCGTCATAAGCGAGGATGAATTTTCCCGATTCTTTAAAGCTTTCTAGCTCTTCTCTCAGTTCGAGTAGATTAGCTTGTCCAGCTAGAATCAGTCCGGTATTGAGATAGATTCCTTTGATCTTCTCATTGGTTTTTGCCTCTCGAATAGCTTTTTTGAGATTAATCATGCCTGCCTGCATACTTCCTCCAAAAGGGTTTCCGAATTGTCCAAAATTCAGATCATCCTCAGAGGTTCGCTCTACAAGCATTCGGCCGTTGAGATTAAGGTGTAGTACTGTATTATCATCCAGTGATACCTCTTTCTCTCCGGAAGCCGCAATAATGCCGATCAGACCAAAAAAGAGCAGGATACTCAAAATGGTGAAAACGAATAAGCCTACAATAACAGCCAGAACATTTCCTAAGAATTTCATAGTAGTTGTATTAGTTGGGGTAAAAATAGTTTATTTTAAGGGACTAATGAAAGCAAAATTCTAGGGGAATGGTTCAAGAGGTAGTTTTGATTTTGGGAGGGAACTTAGGCGATCGAGAGCAGCTGATTCGAGAGGCTAAACAAATGCTTGTTTCAAAAGCGCTGATTAAAGGGGAATCATCCATTTTTTCTACGGAAGCATGGGGTGGAAAGGCTGAAGGTGAATTTTTGAATCAAGTGCTCTTGGTAAGTACAGAGGAGGTACCACTTAAATTTCTAAGCTTTTTGCAGACCATTGAGCGGGATTTGGGTAGGGAGCGCGAAGTCACATGGGGAGATCGAACCATGGACATTGATATTTTGTATTGGGAAGATCAGGAGATTCAGGTGCCAAACCTTATTATTCCACATCCACACCTTCATAAGCGTCGTTTTGTTTTAGCACCACTTGCCGAGTTGCTTCCTGATTGGGTTCACCCCAAGCTTAATAAAAATTCTTTGGAGCTTCTCGAAGCCTGTGAGGATGAATCAAAAGTAAAAAAATGGAAAAAATAGGCTGCCTTCTGAAAAAGACAGCCTAGCTATTTAAGATCAAAGCCCAGAAACTTGCGCTTCAGGATGGATTTTTTTGACTAAACCCTGAAGAACCTTTCCGGGGCCGCATTCGGTAAATTCGGTAGCTCCATCCTTCACCATATTCTGGACAGATTGAGTCCATTTTACCGGTGCGGTGAGCTGGGCGATAAGATTTTCCTTGATTTCGGTTACATCCGTGACAGCCGTGGTGCTTACATTTTGGTAAACTGGACAAGAGCCAACAGAGAATTGTGTCATTTCGATGGCTTTTTGAAGTTTTTCTCTTGCAGGCTCCATCAGTGGAGAGTGAAAAGCTCCTCCTACCGGAAGGGGCAATGCCCTTTTTGCACCTGCTTCTTTCATTTTTTCACAGGCAATTTCAATTCCTCTATTGCTTCCTGAGATCACCAATTGTCCCGGGCAATTGTAATTCGCCGGCACTACGATTTCCTCTGAGATACTAGCACAAATTTCCTCGACTTTTTCATCTGCCAATCCTAAGATAGCAGCCATCGTGGATGGGTTAATCTCGCAAGCTTCTTGCATAGCCAAAGCCCGCTGATGTACCAAGCGTAGCCCATCTTCGAAGGCCAAGACTCCATTGGCCACTAATGCAGAAAACTCTCCCAAAGAATGTCCAGCTACCATATCAGGCTTGAAATCTGGAGTGCATTTTGCCAAGATTACAGAATGCAAAAAAATCGCAGGCTGCGTGACCTGAGTTTGCTTAAGTTCCTCAGCGGAACCTTCAAACATGATGTCTGTGATTCGAAATCCAAGAATTTCATTAGCCTTTTCGAAAAGCTCTTTGGCAAGAGAATTAGTCTCATACAGCTCTTTTCCCATTCCCGGGAATTGGGCTCCTTGCCCAGGAAAAACAAATGCGTTCATGTATTTTAGGTTGGTTTGTGCGCAAATATAGGGCTTTTACACAAGCCTTTACCTTTCTTATGGATTGAGGAGCTTTCCAAAAACTTCCTGATTGTTTTCGGTCAGCCAGCGAATAAAAGCCATCACCGCAGGTTGATGCCTTTTTTGCTTTAACCATACGAGCCTCCAATGCGCCTTGATAGGCAATCCTTTGAATTCAAGGAGTTTGATTCTGCCATCAGCCACTTCACTTCGCATAGAGTACAGTGATAAAACACTCACTCCAAGTCCTGCCATCACGGCCTGTTTGACAGCTTCATTGGTGGATAATTCCATACGGCTTTTGATAGCAATATCCCGATCTTCAAAAAATCGCTCCATGATGACCCGGGTTCCAGATCCTTTTTCCCTTAAAATAAACGGAATCTCTCCCCATTTGTCTTGATCTATTAACTTCTGGAATTTTTCTGAATGCTCGGGAGAACATGCTAAATACCATTTATTCTCAGCTAAAGTCACTGAATCCAAGTCCAAGTCCTCAGGAGAAATCGAAAGAAAAGCCAAATCGGTGCTGTTTTCTTCCAAATGAGCCAATACCTTGTAGCGATTGGAAACTTCAAGGCTGATTTCTACATGAGGATGCAACTTCATAAACTCCGAAATCAAATAGGGAATGATATATTTGCCGGTAGAGACTGCTGATATGCGGATTTTACCGGCCAGGAGTCCCTTTAGCTCTTTCATCCGTTGCTCGATTTGATTCATTTCGCTGAATATGCGCTCTGACATTTCGACGAGTTCAAGACCAAACTCCGTGATGTGGACCTTTTTACCGATCACTTCGGTAAGTGGGACATCAAACTGATCCTGAAGGTTTTTCAACTGAACGGATACCGCGGGCTGAGTCATATCCAAAGACTTAGCGGCTTTGGTAATGCTTTCATACTTAGCCACTGCCTGCAGGGCTTTGAGATGGTTGAAGTTTAGATTCATAATATTTTATAATACATCCTACTAATACGATAAAAAAAAATTATGTTTTTGTTTTTTTTAAATTTTTTACCGCAAATCTTTGTCGCATGAATTTTGAAATCCTGATAAACAATCTCACCAACCCAAGTTTGCTGTTTTTCGTCTTGGGGATTCTAGCGGTAAGATTTAAATCTGATCTGGAGATACCACCTACCTCAGCCAAGTTTATTGCACTCTATCTGATGCTTTCCATTGGGTTCAAAGGTGGTCAGGAGCTTTCCCACAGTGAATTTGATTTATACATTGTTTGGGCTTTGGTTTTCGGGTTGGTATTGTCGGCAGCGGTACCTATTTATACCTTCTTTATCCTGCGCACCAAATTGAATACTGCCAATTCGGCGGCTATATCGGCAGCGTATGGATCGATTTCAGCAGTTACTTTTGTAGCAGCAGCTTCCTTTTTGGATGCCCAAGGGGTCACCTTTGGAGGGCATATGGTTGCAGTGATGGCTTTGATGGAGGCTCCTGCTATCATTTCAGGAGTGGTTTTGCTCAGAAAATATTCTACTAAGAAAAAATCTAAAGGTAGTCTCAGTAAAATCATCACCCATGCCTTTACGAATGGATCAGTATTACTGATTTTGGGGAGTTTGGTGATAGGTCTGATCGCTGACGAAAAGCAGGCGGAAGGAATCAAGCCTTTTGTCACGGATATTTTCAAAGGCTTTCTGGCAGTCTTCCTTTTGGATATGGGGATCAGTAGCGGCAGGAAGTTGAAGTCTTTTTTCAAAAATGGGTACTTCTCTACAGTTTTCGCCATATTAGTTCCACTAGTGAATGGTTGTATCGTGGCGGTGTTAAGTTATTGGATTGCACCGGCAGCAGGCGATCGATTTATCTTTTCGATTTTGGCAGCCAGTGCATCTTACATTGCAGTGCCGGCGGCCATGAAGCTAGCTAATCCCGAAGCGGATGAAGGTCTTTACATTCCCATGGCTTTGGCGATTACCTTCCCTTTCAATATCACCTTGGGGATGCCGATTTATTGGATGATTATTCAGTCTTTTTGAGAAAAATTTTCAGGGGAAAGAAATTTAGACTTTTCCTCGGGGGTCGGGAGCCGGCAAGTTTCTTTTTTTCCAAACCAACGATAGCGATTCCTTCCAATCCAATCATAAATCGGATCCCGAAGCCATGTGGGTAGAATGATGAAGGCGTAAAAAAACGGCCAAAAGCCAGAAAGCTTTCTGGAAATCATTAACGCCGCCGTGCTTCTGTAGTAAATATTGCCGCCCTCAAGAAGTACCAATGAATCAAGGTAATCCTCTTTGACATCGTAGGAACTTAGGATTTTCTTTGAAAAATCATCCTGAAGCGCTCCTACCAAAAATTGGTTGTTTTTATCCCTTTTGATGATAAAATCGATGGAGCTATTGCAAAGATTGCACACTCCATCGAAGAAAATTATTGATTTTTGGCGATTCATCGAAGAATCTGAATGGTGCCTTTGAGTTCCTGCTCGCGCTGGCTTGGATCTAAGACATCGAAGAATACTTTTCCTGAATAGAAATAAGTACCTGCGGCCAATTCATTACCGTTTTGGTCTCGACCATCCCAACGGATAAATATGTCATTCTCGGCAGATTCAAGACTGTTGTAGCGGAATACTTCAGCTCCCCATCTATTTACAATAAATATTTCTACGCCCGTCACGAATCTAGGACATTGAGAGAATGGGTTGTCGAAGGCGATAAATGTGTCATTTAGACCATCACCATTCGGAGTAAAGGCATTTGGTAACTCGTAATTAGGACAGTTGTCCACACAGACGACGTTACTCGGCTCACTTTCATTCCCCGATCTGTCGACAGCTGTGATGTAGTAACAGCCTCTGTAGGTTGGAAGGTTGTTGATTCGTGTAGCCAATTCTAGCGAACTCAACTCAGCCACCAATTCAAACTGGCCTTCTTCTCCGTCTGGGGTGAAATAAAGTCTATATCCAGCTAGTTCGTCATCACAATCCCCGGAAAAATCAGGTTCCCAGCTCAAATCATGAACAAACGTGTTGGTATTGCAAGGCTGTTCTGCCAAATAAGCGGAGCATTCAGGACCTTCGAAAGTAAGGACTGGAGGACAGGGTAGTCTATTGTCATCAGGTTTGGCACAGACGATTTGAGATTTGTTTTCCAATGGATAAGCAAGCCCTTCCACATTGTAAGCACCTTTGGTGACGACATAGTAACAATACTCGATATCCCTGACTAATGGAATACCGTTGAAGCTGCCATCGTCAAGGAAGACAAAACCGCTTTGGGTGACATCCACTTCAGCAATAAGCTCAAAAGTATCTTCATCCTGAGCATCCGCATCCGTTCTGTTTCTGTAAACCTCGTGCCTAAATTCCGAGATGGAGTTATTCCAAGGAACATCAAATGTCCAATTTAGCTCGATAGCTTGATTAATTATACTTGGTTCTAAACGAACCGAGGAAGCAGTCGAGGATGTATCTATTTTGGTACCGTTGTCTAGAAGAATAACCTTGTAGTTGTATACCAGGTTTTCAGTATTTAGTCCGGTGTCTGTAAATAAGGTATCACTTGTCGTCCCTAGGCTTACTCGATTGCTGGTCCCTGTAAAGCCATCCTGCCTGATGAGTTCATAGGTGTAAGGTCCAGGGAATTGTGTTTGATCAATATCATAGGGAGGAGTCCATTTCACAAAGATTTCCCCATTTTCTGCATCTGTTTCCTCTACGCTTACATTCGTGATGATCGGTACGTCTACATCGATCGTAATACAGATTTCTTCAGAAACGATACTTTCACCAAGTCTTGGTTCTGGAAAAGCTGCCACCAGTCGGTAGCAATAAGTATTTCCAGGAGCTAAACCTGCACCTCCATTCAAATCTGTGAAATTGAAGGTCTCCATATCCGTGGTTCCAATTAGCTCAAAACCAGGACGGATTCCTGTCTCGCAACTGTCCGGAACATAAGGGTCGGAGTTGATTCTTCTCCAAACCTGCATTTCGGAAGCCGAGTTTGCACAGACATAAGGATCCCATGTCAGATCCACAGTTCTGCCTTGCTGCTGCTCCAAATCATCCCAGACGGGTGGTGGACCAATCACCTTGATTCTCCAAGTCTTCACGTCCACCAGAGAAGGTCCCGAGCGGGGTTGATCCGTAATTCTTACTCGTACATCATATTCCCGAGCACGCACATGGTTGCAGACTGTCTGCCAATTGAAATCGATCACGGCAGGGGAAGACTGAAATGCCTCTTCTGGACTATAGCTGGCAGGAGAGGTAGTAATTTCCATGGGTTCGCCGAAGACTTCAATTTTCACCGGATCGCCATCAGGATCTTGACCTTGAATAATTTCTTCAATCAGTGTTCCAGCTTCCACGCAAAGATCAGGCGGGAGAATCAGTTCGGGGCGTCGATTATTGGAGTTTTCAATAATGATTTGCATATCCCGAACCACATAGCCAATCTGAGTCCATACGCCATCGAGTTTTCGATATTCTTTGATTCGGAAAGCCACATTAAACTGCCCCGCTGTACCAGGTGCATCCCAGATTAAGTCACCAAAAACTTCATCTATTCCAAAAAGTGCCGGAGTCGCTCCTGATTCCTGATTGGTAGAAAATTCAGCGACATTTGGGTCACGGTAGTTATTTACCGGTCTTTGGAAAGCTTGTTTTGGGATATCCAATTCATAAGCCAAGCTGTCTCCGTCTGGATCATAAGCTCCTGGATTATGAATAAAACGAACGTTTACTGCTCCATTGTCAACAGGAGGAATTGTAAGAACTGGGGAATTATTCACCCCGATAAATGGATCAATGGTAATTTGAGTCTCAACATAGAAAGGTGTGTCCACCGAGTTGTCCATGTTAAGCGTGAGATCATTTCGGTTGAATTCTTGAAATCGGATGTTGTAAGTTCCAGGTCCTTGGAAAGTATGCGTGATGACAAAGGTATTTTTCTCCACTTGTGGAGCAACCAATTCGACAAGGGAAAAATCACTTTCTGTATTGAGTTGTTCTTCTCGACCGTCCCCAAAGTTGATCACACCAGGACCAAATACAACATTAGACCGGGTATCCGTGTATCCAACAACAGTAATTCTATAGGTTAGAGTTTGGACGGAGATCCGTTCAGCGATGATTTCACCTGCCCGAATGTGAGTAGCCCAGGCTTGGGAAATGCTCAAAAGCAGAAAGCAAAAAAATAGTGATAAGAAATGATTGAGCTTCATATTTTTCAAGTTCTCTATTGTTGATCAAAACACCTTTTGCCGGGCAAAGGTTACCGAGCAATATGGTTTGTATATAAACTCTCTACGAAATAAACGGAAGAAAGTAGAAATTCCTTTCAATATCAAACAATAAAATCAAACAGTAGGTTATTTTGATGTGATTTTATGGGTAAAAGACTCTAAAATCGCACAAATTATTTAGAACCTTTTAAAATAAGATTGGGCTTGACGAATGGATTGTTTACTAGCTGTTCGGGGCGTAAATTTGGCTCCAGTTTAGAAAAACAAGTTCGTTTTAACCAAAGAAAAAATCTATGAGTTGGGTTACAAAAACCTTGAATAGCACCTTGGGTCGGAAGCTTCTAATGGCTTTGACAGGATTATTTCTCATTTTGTTTTTGGTAGTGCATTTGGCAGGAAACCTACAATTGCTCATTCCTGACAATGGCGAATCCTTTAACATATATGCAGAAACCATGGCCAACAACCCTTTCATCCGGGTCGTATCCATCGGAAATTTCGCGTTTATCTTGATCCATATCATTTACGCGGCAGTTCTTAGTCGACAAAACAAAAGTGCTCGACCAGTTAACTATGCTACTTCAAAAGCAAGCACAAACAGTACTTGGTCTTCCCGAAATATGGGAATCTTGGGCACGGTGATTTTGATTTTCTTGATCATTCACTTGAGAGGTTTTTGGTATGAATTCAAATTTGGAGAGATGCCTACCGCTGAATATGGAGGTATGATTTACAAGGATGGGTTTAAAATCGTTTCTGAAGCGTATTCCAATATCCTGTATGTCGTGATCTACGTGGTGTCTATGGGCTTTCTTGCGTTTCACCTTTCACATGGATTTGCCAGTGCTTTCCAAACCCTTGGGCTAAACCATGCCAAGTACTCGCCATTGATCCAAAAAATAGGTACAGGTTTTTCGATCTTGATTCCAGCACTTTTTGCGCTGATTCCGATCGTAATGTATATTCAGAGCTTATAAACTGATAAAGGAAAATAAATCAAATATAGATGATACTAGATTCCAAAATACCAGCTGGTCCGTTAGCGGAAAAATGGACTAAGCATAAATTCAACATGAAGCTGGTCAATCCGGCAAACAAACGAAAGTACGATGTAATCGTGGTGGGGACAGGATTGGCAGGCGCTTCAGCGGCTGCTTCCTTGGCAGAGTTGGGATACAATGTCAAAGCTTTCTGTTTCCAGGATAGCCCTCGACGTGCGCACTCTATCGCAGCGCAGGGTGGAATCAATGCAGCCAAAAACTACCAAAATGATGGAGATTCCGTTTTCCGTCTTTTTTATGACACCATCAAGGGAGGTGACTACCGCGCAAGAGAAGGTAATGTCTACCGATTGGCGGAAGTATCAGTTAATATCATCGACCAATGTGTGGCGCAAGGTGTTCCTTTCGCGAGAGAATATGGTGGACTTTTGGCTAACCGCTCATTCGGTGGAGCTCAGGTATCCCGAACATTCTACGCTAGGGGTCAAACCGGACAGCAGTTGTTGCTTGGTGCATATTCTGCACTTAGCCGTCAAGTAGCTAATGGTAAGGTGAAGCTTTACCCACGTACCGAAATGATGGACGTGGTCAAAATAGATGGACATGCAAGAGGTATTATCACTAGAAACCTCATCACAGGAGCCATCGAAAAGCATGCTGCTCATGCAGTCCTCCTTTGTACAGGTGGATATGGAAACGTATTTTTCCTCTCTACCAATGCGATGGGATCCAATGTGACAGCCGCTTGGAGAGCTCACAAGCGTGGTGCTTACTTCGCTAATCCTTGCTATACTCAAATTCACCCGACGTGTATTCCTGTCTCTGGAGATCATCAGTCTAAGCTGACGTTGATGTCTGAGTCTTTGAGAAATGATGGTAGAGTATGGGTGCCATCAACTGTAGAGATGGCTGAAAAACTTCGTAAAGGACAGATCAAAGCAAATGATATTCCTGAAAACGAGCGAGACTATTACCTAGAGCGAAAGTATCCTTCATTTGGTAACCTAGTACCTCGTGACGTGGCTTCCAGAAATGCGAAATACGTATGTGATGAAGGTAGAGGAGTAAACGAAACAGGAGAGGCAGTTTTCTTGGATTTCCGAGATGCGATCAAAAGAGACGGAGAAGATACCATTCGCGCGAGATATGGAAACCTCTTCGATATGTATCAGCAGATCACAGGTGAGAATCCATATCAAGTACCGATGATGATTTACCCAGCCGTGCACTACACAATGGGTGGTCTTTGGGTGGATTATAATCTAAGCACTACTATCCCTGGATTATACGCATTAGGAGAAGCAAACTTCTCTGACCATGGCGCCAACCGACTAGGTGCGTCTGCCTTGATGCAGGGCTTAGCAGATGGCTACTTCGTGATTCCTTATACTGTTGGGGATTATTTAGCTCAAATTGGACCAAGTCCGGTAAATGCTGATTATCCTGAGTTTGATAAGTCCATTCAAGAGGTAAAAGACAGGATCCAGAAACTACTGAGCATCAAAGGAAGTAAGACAGTTGACTATTTCCACAAAAAGCTTGGTAAGATCATGTGGAATGAGTGCGGAATGGCTCGAACTGCAGAAGGACTTAAGCAGGCTAAAGCAGATATTAAAGCCTTGAGAGAGGAGTTTTGGAAAGATGTGAAAGTCCTTGGAGAAAACGAGGAACTTAACCAGTCTTTGGAAAAAGCGCATCGAGTAGCTGATTTCCTTGAATTGGGAGAGTTGATGATCGATGATGCATTTAATAGAGAAGAATCTTGCGGTGGTCACTTCCGAGAGGAGTACCAGACTCCAGAAGGAGAGGCGCTAAGAGACGATGAAAACTTTGCTTACGTCGCTGCTTGGAAATACCTTGGAGAGGGTCAAGAGGAAGAGCTTCATAAAGAGCCTCTTGAATTCGAAAACGTGAAATTGACTCAGCGTTCGTACAAATAATTAAAGATCAAAATTCATATGAAATTGACATTAAAAGTATGGAGACAGAAAAACAATGCTGACAAAGGCGGTTTTGTTTCCTATCCTATAGATGGCATATCCAAAGACATGTCCTTTTTGGAAATGATGGATGTGCTGAATGAACAGCTTACAGAAAAAGGAGAAGATCCCGTTCACTTCGATCACGATTGTAGAGAAGGAATTTGCGGTATGTGTTCCTTGCATATCAACGGAAAGCCTCACGGTCCTCAACAAACCACTACTTGCCAATTGCACATGCGATCTTTTAGTGATGGAGAGACCATTACTATCGAACCTTGGAGAGCTAAAGCTTTCCCAGTTGTAAAAGACTTGGTGGTAGATCGTTCTGCTTTTGACCGAATCATCCAAGCGGGTGGTTATGTATCTGTCAATACAGGTGGTGTTCCTGATGCCAATGAGATTCCGATTCCTAAGAAAATTGCGGATGAGGCATTTGATGCGGCAACCTGTATCGGTTGTGGAGCTTGTGTAGCAGCATGTAAAAATGCTTCAGCTATGCTCTTCACTTCAGCAAAAATCTCTCAGCTTGCTATGCTTCCTCAAGGACAAGTCGAGCGAAAGGATAGAGCAGAGAAAATGATCGCTCAAATGGATGCAGAAGGATTTGGTGCTTGTACCAATACTGGTGCTTGTGCTGCTGAGTGTCCAAAGGGTATTTCCCTGACAAACATCGCGCGAATGAATCGGGAGTATTTCACTGCTGCTGTTACGACCGAAAACGTTTAATAAAAACAAAACAGAAAAAGAGCCGGAGAAATCCGGCTTTTTTTGTTGTATACGTTTTAGGGCTTTTGATCTATTTGGCTTTTGAAGGTGCCGGTTTTTACCCCATTTGGAGAGAGATAAACCTTGTTCTTATAGCTTTGAAGCCTGTAGAAAAAATAGAATTTTCTCGTACTGGAGACTTGGAAGGTTTAAAATAGATTTTTAACTATTCTAATTTCAAATTGGATAATTATATCAAAATAAGTCTAAAAACCCAATTTTATTTCATTTTTGAGCCCTTTTGATTAACTTTAAAAAATTATATTTTAAAATTCTTTGATACAAACCCAATTACATAATGCATTGGATAGATCTGGTGATCTTTGTTGTTTACATGCTAGCTATGCTCGGTGTGGGCGTTTTTTTTATGCGCAAGAATACCGGGCAGGAAGATTATTATGTAGGAGGTAGAAGTATTGGTTCTTGGCATATCGGACTCTCCGTCGTAGCAACAGATGTAGGTGGAGGTTTTTCAATTGGTCTTGGAGGTCTAGGCTTTATGATGGGGATATCCGGATCCTGGATGTTGTTCACCGGACTTTTGGGAGCTTGGATTGCAGCAGTTTTATTGATACCGCGCGTAAAATCCGATCCGGCTTTTGCCAAGTTTTTCACCTTTCCACAAATTATCGGATACTTATATAATTCCACCACAGCAAAGGTGGCTGCCATCATATGTTTCTTGGGCTACTTAGGCTTTACCGCTTCTCAGCTTTTAGCAGGTGCCAAATTAGCATCAGGAACCTTTGAAACACTTGACCTGCACACGGCTCTACTGATTATGGGGGCTATCGCGGTAGTTTATACCGTTATGGGAGGCCTAAAGGCAGTGATTTACACTGATACGGTTCAGTGGATTATACTTATGCTCGGATTAATGTTTATCGGGATTCCTATGGCATACCGCTACGTGGGAGGATGGCAATCCATACAAGAAACCGTTCCTTCAGAGTTTTTCTCCTTTGGGAATCTTACTTGGCAGGATTTATTCAATTGGGCCATAACCATTATACCCATTTGGTTTGTGGGAATGACTCTCTATCAGCGAATCTTTGCTGCCAGAGATGTGAAATCCGCCAAGAAGGCTTGGTTTATCGCTGGATTATTTGAGTGGCCTATCATGGCCTTTATGGGGGTTAGCCTTGGTTTATTAGCGCGTGTGGCAGTGGAGCAAGGAGCTTTGGATGGTTTTACCACGGCCATGGATCCCGAGATGGGATTACCGGTATTGCTGAGTCAAATTCTTCCTGCGGGCATCCTTGGTCTGATGATGTCGGCTTATTTTTCTGCAGTATTATCCACTGCGGATTCATGTTTGATGGCTGCATCCGGTAATCTGACCACTGACTTGCTGGGTAATTCTAAAAAGCCCCGAACCCATCGCTCCGAGATGAGGCTTTCTCAGCTAATCACCTTTTTAATTGGCGTGGTGGCTATTCTTTTGGCCTGGCAAATGAACGAAGTGCTCAGCTTAATGTTATATTCTTATGCATTTATGGTTTCGGGGCTGCTAGTTCCCGTTGTAGCTGGCCTGTTTTTTGGAAAAAGAAACTGGAAAGCTGCTGTTACTTCGATGATTCTAGGAGGTTCTATTACAGCCGTCCTTACCTTTTTGGACCTAGAAATGCCACTAGGGCTTGACCCGAACCTCTATGGTTTGACAGCCTCTTTGATCGCCTTTATAGCGATAGATAAAATTGATACTAATGTTCATCCTGAAATAATAAATAAAGAATATGATAAAGCTTGAGACCCTATCAGCAATAGATAATGCCACCTTTCTTCAAAAGAATGAAATTGCCGACTTTTTGGTTGAGCATTTGGGGAAATATGGGGATCCTAAAGAGCATGTGATGAAATGCCTCGATTATGCATTGGACCAAAGTCTGCATGCTGGAGGATTTGTAGTCGTAGCTCGTGAAAATCAAAAAATAGTCGGAGCCCTCGTCATGAATCAGACAGGCATGTCAGGTTACATCCCGGAGAATATCTTGGTATATATCGCAGTGGATGCTGCCCAAAGAGGCAAAGGAATTGGAGCTAAGATTATGGATTCAGCAATCAAACTGGCCAAAGGTGATATTGCCCTTCATGTTGAGCCAGATAATCCAGCCAAAAGACTTTATGAGCGTTTAGGCTTTACGAATAAGTATTTGGAAATGAGATTGAAAAAATAAGATGGCTTATTTGACATTAAATCGAACAAAACTTAAAGATAATTTCGAGTTTCTTAAAAAGAAATTCAACGAAAATGGCGTGGCTTGGGGAGTAGTGTCCAAGCTGATGTGCGGGAATAGACTTTTCTTGCAGGAATTGATCAGTCTAGGAGTGGATGAGATTCATGATAGCCGAATCAGTAACCTTGCTATGGTGAAACGCCTCAATCCTGATGTACAGACGGTTTACATCAAGCCTGTTTCCAAGAGGAATGTGGGTAAAATGGTGGAGTTTGCGGACGTCAGCCTGAATAGTGAATTGGAGACCATTCATTGGATCAGTGATGAAGCAGTGAGGCAGGATAAAAAGCACAAGATTATCATCATGGTAGAGACCGGTGATCTGCGAGAAGGAGTCATGGGTGAGCAATTGCTTGATTTTTATTCTCAGGTATTCAATTTGCCTAACATTGAAGTGATTGGACTAGGTACCAATCTCAATTGCCTAAATGGGGTGATGCCTTCCACGGATAAGTTGATTCAACTTGCGCTTTACAAGCAAATCATCGAGCTGAAATTCAATAAAAAAATACCTTGGGTATCTGCAGGTACTTCTGTGACTATCCCATTGATGCTTACACAGCAGCTACCAAAGGGAATCAATCACTTCCGAATAGGGGAGACGCTCTATTTTGGAGTGGATCTTTTCGAGGAAAAGGTGATTGAAGGAATGCATGGAGATGTTTTTGAACTGCATGTTGAAATTATCGAAATGCAGGAAAAGCCATTACTTCCGGTTGGGAACCTCGCTGCGAATCCTCAAGGTGAAGTAGTAGAAATAGATGAAAGTCTCTATGGAAAAACCTCCTTCCGTGCAATTGTAGATATCGGACTACTGGATGTGGATCCAAAATATCTGATGGCAGCCGATGATTCGATCGAGATATTAGGAGCTTCCTCAGATATGCTGATCATGAATTTGGGAGAGAATCCAAATAACTATCAGGTAGGTGATGTCCTGACTTTTGACCTGAAATACATGGGTGCTTTGGGTATCCTCAATTCCAATTATGTGGACAAAAAAGTGATTGACTAAATCACTTCATTTCATTGATCCAAGCACGGATCAGTTCCACGCCTTCTTGGTGGATGCTCGTTCTTCCGATTTCTGGCATTGCTACGCCAACTGCCGTGCTATTCATCCTGTGAACGAGGATGGATTCGTCGGCTTTTCCGGGAACAATATCGAATTGATGACTGCCTGCACCATTTCCAGCTGCTACTGGCGTTTTGTTTATCCCCAATTTGAGAGGATCTGTTTGCTCATAGCTTAAAAATAAGCCTGATGTGGAAGCAGGTCCTTCTTCCCGATGACAATGTGCACAATTGATATCCAAGTAGGCTTTGGCTCTGTCAGCCAAGGGGAGGCTTTCGTTGCTGTAATCCACCATGCTAGGGTGATTTTCAACGCCTTCAAACCCTTCTAGCTTTCCAATTTCTGTCCAATAAGCCAGCTGATTGATTTTTTTGCCATCAAAGTCCTTTTCGTGATTTAGATGTTTTACTTCTACTCCCAAAGGATCGAGTTTCTCGTTTTCATTGTGGCAAGTCTTGCACTGGTTTTTGTTTGGGATGAGGTAATTGATGACTTGATCTTCACCTTTTTCATTTACAAAACTTACTGTCGTTTCTCCGCCTACCACCTTGAGTTTGGCATCAGTTTGACTGTCATTCCAGATATATGGAAAAGCTTCCCAACCCTTTTCCTGATGAATCATCAAGCGAGTTTCGATGATTCGCCGTTTTCCTTCGGGTTTTGAATAGTCTTCAGGGTAGTAGAAATTTTTGATCAAAACACTTCCTACCGGAAGCGTAAGTTTGTCATTTATGATGGCTGCCTTGGAGTCTTCCGGCATCCACACAAATCTGCTTTTTAAAGCATAATCGGTGAAAAGTGAAGAGGCAGGTTCATATTCGATGAGCTTTTGACTTGGAGTTAAGCTTTTTAAATCTCCCTCAAAGAAACCGTAGGTAGAAAGCCAATCATAGGGATATATACCGTCTGCTTCCTCGTGATCTTTTTGTGGGTCAAAGGCAAGCGATTGCTCGACCTGATCTTCTTTCTGACAAGAAAAAAAGAAGACAAGCAAAAAGCTCAAGGATAAATAAGAAGCGATATTTTTCTTTGAAAGGCGAGTCATTACTTACTTGATATAAATGAAACGTCAGTAGTCACATTTACCTGACAATTTGAGAAAGGAGAAACATCGGCTGAGCTTTTAATGTTTTCTTCACCTTCACTGAGGTCAAATTGTGTAAAATAAAGGTTTTCCAAACCAGGTTCAGAAATACAGATATTCATGGGGTTTTGAGCAATGGAATTACCTCTGCTTTCATCAAAGATGCCATCATAGACGATATCTTGAGTCTTGGCTTTTCCATGAGCATTATACATGCTCACAAGCTGTCCTAATTCTCTGCTAAGATCTGGAAATCCCTCACTTCTGTCATAGCTGTTTCCGTGCAGGAAAATATCATGCGTGTAAGGAGACCAGTTTGGAGCGTCAGTTGGGAAACCGGTAATCTGATAGCTGGCGATGGCTACTCCAACCGTTTTATTTCTGAGGATTTCATTGTCAAATACTTCCACTTCTTTGGCAGCAAGAAGAACAACTCCAGAACCCGGAGGAATCATGGTTACTGTATTACCATTTGGCCCTTCTCCGATAGGCGTCGCGAAGTTTTTGTGGTTATTATCAATGATTTTATTGTTGTAAATCTTGGTGCCTTTTCCATCTGACTTAGGAAGTCCCGGAAGGTTGAAGACTAAGATTCCACCTGAATTATTCCGGGCGGTATTTCCAAAGACTTCAGCATTATCGCAATTTTCAATTTCAATTCCCGCCACATTTCCATAGGCCAAGGAATTTTTCACAATGATGTTTTCAGACTGTCCTACATAGATTCCTGCATCCCGCGAGTGGGCAGCAATGCATTCATCAATGACCACATTTTTACACTGTACAGGATAAAGTGCGTAAGTTCCATTTTTGGACTTGTCACCATGAGTCCAGGTGGCATGTACTCTTCGAAGGGTCAAACCATCCGTGTGTTGGGCTTTGATCCCATCCCCGGGTGCATCTTCTATGGTTAGGTCTTTGACAGTGATATTTTTGCCCACGATTTTCATTCCTTCTCCTCCGGTTTTCAGATTTCGAAATGAAAGAACAGTTTTTTCCATTCCTGCACCTTGAATCGTGATATTCTCTTTGCTGTCAAGAATCAGTTGGGTTTTGAGGTCAAAAAAACCTTCCCCAATTTCTATTGTTGTACTGTCTTCGGCAAGAATGAAATCCTCTACCACTTTTTCGACTTCCTCTGCTGAACGTTTTTCGAGAAGGCTCGAATCAAAAAGTTGTTCATTGCTTGTCTCGCTACAAGATGTAATGATGACAAGTAGAAAAAGGCTGAAAAAGGGGATGTATTTGGCTTTCATAGTTTTGGGTTTCGCTTTAGGGTTGCTTCAAAACTACTTTTTTTCAACCTAAACTAGCCTTGACAAAAGTCAAAATGTCAGATTTTGGCGCGGACACGACTGAGTGTTTCGATCGTCATGTCTAGAAATGAAGCAATATGTCCTACGGATGCTCTTTGAATAATTTTGGGTTTTTTCTCCATCAATTCCAAATACCTTTCCCGGGCAGATTTGAATTTGGAGAAAATCATCTGCTCCTCTAATGCGATGTAATATTTCTCCAAAATCATCCGATATACTCGTTCGAGATCGGGGAATTTTTTGAAGCATTCCTGTAAGTCGTTGTACGAAATTCGATAAAGCAAAGACTTTTCCAGCGTCTCGATCGTTTCGTAGCTAGGACTTCGGGTGATAAAGGAATGCATCGCCGTGACAAATTCTCCTTCCAGGGAAAATGACACCGTGATGTCACGATTTTCTCTGATGTAAAAACTCCTAGCTGAGCCTTCTGCGATATAGTATAGGTATTTGCTCACTTCCCCTGCTGTCTCAAGCTTATAGCCTTTTTCAGCCTGTATTTCTTCTAGTTTGCTGATAAAGAAGTTTCTTACATCCTCACTGACTTCAGTGATGTTTTCAAACAGGGTAGGTTTTGTCATAATTGAGGAGAAAAAATATCCAATAAACTGTCCACTTCCGGGATTGATCTAGTAGTTTTATCGGGAATTTAAAACATAAAGCAGATATGAGAAAGATTTTGACTGTTTTCTTCCTATTGGGATTGGTATTTTCTGCAAAAGCTCAGTTCGGAGTTCGTGCTGGATTGTCTTCAGCTAATTTCTCCGACACGAATTTTAATGCCAATGTTGGCTTTCACGTAGGGGGCTACTATCGATTTGGCACCAGTCTTTTGGAGGTGGAACCTGGTATTCAATTTGGGCAAAAGGGCTATGAAACCAATAACCCGACAAATGGCAACGTAATTACAGAAACCTTGAATTATGTAGATGTTCCTATTCTTTTCCGACTTAATTTTCTTCCTGCTATCAATGTCTTTGGAGGACCACAGTTGAGTGTTTTGGCATCAAGAAATTATGAGGAGCCCGGAAATGTCCAAACTAGTACCGAGCCGATAAGAGGGTATGACTTAGGTGCTGTGGTAGGTATCGGTGGATATATCCCCGGAGGAATAAACCTTCAATTGAGCTATGATTTGGGCTTGAGTAGTTTAAATTATTTCAACACTGATGTGAAAAATAGAGTGTTAAAAATATCTGCCGGATTTGATTTTTAAGTTCAAGTCTTACAAATCATAAACACTATGGACCCAGCCAAAAGCTGGGTTTATTTAATTAATTCCAAAATCTTCCAAAAAACATCGGTATTCTCATACACTCCTCGGAATAAATCTGATTGGGTTCCATAGGCAAATATTGGGACTAGTATTCCCGTGTGATCATCGCTGTGGAAGCCTAGTTCAACCGTGTTGGATGAAATACTTCCCTGTGGAATAGAAACCCCTCCCGTTTCATGGTCAGCTGTGATCAATACCAAAGTTCCAGGATTTGTATCCGCAAATTGGACAAGTCTTCCAATCACCTGATCAAAATCCAACATTTCTGAAACTATAGTGGAACTGCTATTGGAATGGCCACCAGAGTCAATCATTGCAGACTCGATCATTAGGAAAAATGGTTTATCCTTCTTTTCAAAAAAGCTCAATGCTGCCTCAGTACTTCTCAAAAGGTAGTCCCCACGACCCTCCTGTTTTTTCTCCAATGAAGTTGGGGCTACGAAATACCCGACCTTCTCACCACCGAAAGAATCCAAACTTCTTGTGAGATTATAGCCTGCTTTTGATAGATTTTCCTTTTCGGATTCAAAATGAACTTCCCCTCCTCCTACGAAAAGATCGATATTGCTTGTGGAAAGATAAGCTGCAATTTCTTTGGTGTCGTCTCGCTCTGAATGATGAGCGTAAAATGAAGCCGGAGTAGCCCCAGTAAGCTGATCTGTGGTAATTATTCCATTTAAAAATCCCAGGCTATCTAGAATATCTGGTAAATTCTTAAGGTGGCGACCTAAGGAATCAACACCAATAGCCCGGTTGTTGGTTTTGCTCCCAGTGGCTAATGCAGTAGCTCCAGCGGCTGAATCCGTCGTGAAGTCATCTGCGGCTTGAGTTTTTATCAAGCCAATATTTCTCAATTGAGTGAGATTTAGATCATTTCGATGGGTGAATAAGGCAGAAGAAATCTGTGCTAGGCCATTTCCATCTCCAATCATCAGGATAATATTCCTGATAGGGGTCAGGGATTCATCTTCTTTGAAATCAGGCTTATAAATCTCATGAAATTCATTGTTTCTATAAATAGTGTTTTCAAGAGACCTTAAATAGTTTGCTGCCTCAATAGGTTTGTCTGTATTTATATAATCAACTCCCATCTCATTGAAAGCTTTCCATGCAGTTTTACTATCTGGAGAGGCCCAAAAACGAACAGGTTTTTGAAAGCTATGAACATGGTCAATAAATTCCTGCAATCCGATTTTTTCAGATTCCACTATTCTGCCTTTGCCATTCCAGACAGAAAATTGGCGAAAACTTAAACTCACCATTCCGATTTTATTCCAAGGAAGATCTTCCGTCAAAACCTTACTTTGATAATCAAAAAGCATCCAATCTGGGTATTTTCCATAATCTTCTGCTTTGGGACGATTGCCTGATATAATGAGTTTCAGCCCCTGAGGATTCGAGCTGCTGAAGAATAAATTCTCATAGCCTTTGACGCTTTCAAGAAGTATTTCCAGTGTAGCATAGGCCTCAGTTTTCAGATCAACTAGTAGGTGGAAATTGATTTCAGAAATCACCCCACTTTCCAGACCTTTAGCGATAGGGCTGAGGTAGAGGCTTTCTATCGTTCGTTTAGGGTCGACCGTAGCTGCTTCATGAGCGACTAGAAGTTGACCTTCATGAGCAATCACATCCACCTCGATGGAAGATGCCTCGGCAGCAAATGCCGTCCAAAAGGGGACATCCTGAAGGTAATCGTTGTGTGAGTGGAGCTGAAAGGATGAGAGGTTTTGAGCCGATAAGCTAATGCTTAGAGCCAAAAGAAAAAGGGGGAGAAGAAAGAATGTTCGCATCCTTAAAATTAGGATTTTTAAAGAGTTGAGATTGATGGTGAAGGGGATTTTACAAAGGTTTAATCTGGGGGTAAAGTTAAAAGAGAAGCAGGATGACTCCTTTTGGTTAGAAAACAGTGTAAATATTTAAAAACGAGTTGTTTATGAGTATAGTCTTGATGTTTTTTCTTTTATAAATCATAACAAAAAGTTGATCAAAAAATAGGCTCAATTCAAATAGAAAAAAGAATCTTTGGATTGATTTTAAAATGATGAAATCAAGCCTGCTTAAGGAAGACAAGCTTATCAGAATCCATACACAACGGGGTGACTTTCAGGCATGCGAGATTCTCCCGAGAGCTATAGGGAAGAAACAGGATATGACTACTAAAAATCAAAAAATAATTAGATGAAACTACCTAAAATACTTTTGCTGTCCACGTTACTTTTTATCAATACCGGGCTACTTCTTGCTCAGAATCTTAAACTTAATGAGATACAGGTAATTGGTAGTCATAATAGCTACAAAAGTGGAATGGCACCTGAAATCCTTGAATACCTAAGTCAAGTTAATCCTGCTGCCTCAAAAAGTCTTGAGTACGCCCACATTTCTCTGGAATCACAATTGGATTTAGGATTGAGGAACCTAGAATTAGATGTTTTTCACGATCCAAATGGGGGCCGTTATGCTTCCCCAAAGGGCTTGGAAATTATTTCTTCCAAAGGAGGTGAATTAAGAGATTTTGACTCTTCAAAATCCCTAACCAAACCCGGATTAAAACTTTTCCATGTTCAGGATTTAGATTTTCAGTCTCATTATTTACTGTTTGCTGATGGGCTTAAGGCCTTAAAAACTTGGAGTGATCAAAACCCAAATCATTCTCCAGTATTTGTTTTGATCAATGCCAAGGATGGAAATATTCCCGGAACCCAGCCGACGTTGCCATTTACAGCCACAGCCTTGGATAGTATTGATCTCGAAATCAGAACATTTTTAGGATTAGACAAACTTATAACTCCTGATATGGTACGTGGGGATTATGAAACCTTAGAAAGAGCAATTTTGGCTGGAAATTGGCCATTGTTGGATGAGGTAAGAGGGAGATTTTTGTTTGTTTTGGACGAAAACGAAATAAAGATAGACCGTTATTTGACTCAAAAACCAGAATTAAAGGATGCTGTACTTTTTGTAAACAAGAAGGAGGGTAACTCTACAGCTGCTTTTAGAATCATCAATGATCCAATTAAAAATGAAGATTACATCCGTGATCTTGTTAGAAAAGGCTATATCATTCGAACACGGGCAGATTCTGATACACAAGAGGCTAGAGTAGAAAGCTACTCCAAATTTGAAAAAGCAAAATCATCAGGAGCTCAGGTGATTTCTACAGACTATTATCAACCTTCGACCTTTTTTCCTTCCAATTATCAAGTAAATTTTGAAGGTGGAGGTTTTGAAAGGCAAAACCCTGTTTTGATCCCAAATAAAAACTAGTTGGACTTTTGAAGAAAAGCTTTCAAATCCCGGTCATAATAGGCTCCGCAGCATATTTTCTTAGTTGCACCTCGTTTGCCCAATCCAAGGATTTAAAAATAGCCTTCTTGGCAGATATTCACCTTCAGGATGTATATGCAGATCTCGAATCCGAAGAATTCCAAGGTGTTTATAATCCAAAAACTGGGAAGTACGCAACGATTCGAAGTATGAAGAGTCAATTGAACTCCACCAGACTTTTCAATGAGAATTACTTTGCATTCTTACAGGCATTGCAAGACGTGAATTCCAAAGGGATTAAGTTAGTGGTTCTTCCGGGAGATTTCACAGATGATGGGCAGCCCATGAATGTGCTTGCATTAAAGCAAATCTTAGAAACGTATTCAAAAATGTATGGTATGCGCTTCTTTATCACTACAGGCAATCATGATCCCGCAAAACCATTTTCATCTAGTGGCGGTAAGCGAGATTTTATAGGCAAAGATGGTTCTGAGCAAGCTATTGCTGGTGATAAAAATTATTTTTCACTCGAGAATGTAGCGATTTCCAAGCAGGTTGATTTTTGGGGTTACTCTGAAATAACTTCCTCACTTTCCGACTTTGGATTTTTTCCCTCTGAAAAGGATCATTTTTGGACTCATCCTTTTGAAGAGCTAAATGTTGAAGGTTATGAATTTGGAAAAGCTTTTAAGAATTCTGACCTCTCAAAAAGAACCTATCAATCCGGTGCCCAAAATGCACCATTACCAGACGCTTCATATTTGGTCGAGCCTATTCAGGGACTTTGGCTTCTTGCGCTCGATGGGAATGTTTATTCCGAAAACGGTGGGAATTGGAAAGGGTCTTCGGTAGGATTTAATCAGGCATCCTTATTCAAGAAGCATCAACTTGAATGGATAAAGAAAGTGGTAACTGAGGCTAGAAGGCTTAATAAAACACTGATTTCATTTAGCCATTATCCCTTGGTTGACTTTCATGATCAAGCCTCAGGTCAAATGAAGCGGCTATTCGGCTCAGATAAATTCCAATTGGCTCGAGTTCCTTCATCTGAAGTAAGTCAGCTTTATGTTCAGGCGGGCATAGAGGTTCATTTTGCCGGACATATGCATATCAATGATACCGGAATATTTCAAGACTCAGTAAGCGGAAAAAAACTATACAATATTCAAGTACCCTCATTAGCAGCTTTTCCCCCAGCATATAAAGTGCTTCGAATTCCGGACTTGGAAACATTAGAAATAGAAACCATGGTCTTGAAAAATGTGGAGCGAATGGATGAATTTTTTGACTTATACCGAATGGAGTATAATTGGCTCATTCAAAATCAAAGCCCTAGCCTTTGGGATATTGGGATTTTAGAGTCTAAAAATTATGAGGAATATACCCGAAATCACCTCTCAGGACTAGCCAATGGAAGATTTTTACCTTCCGATTGGCCCAAAGAATTGGTGACTCTCTTGAGAACCCTAAGTTTTGAGGATTTAAGATATTGGGCAAGTTTGAGTAGGGAGGATTCTGATATTTTCTTAAACGAAAAATTATTAGCCTCTCCAAAACTGCTAAGCGATGAACCTGAAACACCAATCATTATCCATGATTTTTATTTGATAAAAAACGGTGATGATCTGGGTAAGCGCTTGATTTCAAAAAGTAATCAAAGGTTTTATGAATCTATATTTAGAGATTTAAACCGAGGAGACCTTGCAGAGGTAAAAGGTTTGGGCTCTCAGCTGTTTCAGTTCTTCCAGATCTTCGAAATGTTGTATTTTTCTTTGCCATCCGACCATTTCAAGATTGATCTTCGGAAGAATGAGTTAATTAGAATCGACTGAATTTGAATTACAGCAGTTCTCTAGTAAAACTTTGATTCAGACGTAATTTAACCATTCAAAACACTGGGTTTTTCTATAAAAAAAGACCGACGATTATATCTCGTCGGTCTTTTGCTTAATGGTTGAGTTTAATTAATATCCAGGGTTTTGGACTAGGAATCCTACTTCATTTGATGCACCATCAATTGCCCTTTGTGGAATTGGGAAAAGCCTTTTATTGGGGTCGCTGTCCGTTTTTTCTGTCCAGCTGTCTTCGTACTTACCATATCTTATTTGGTAGACTCTACGCAATCCTTCCCAATAAAGCTCAAACCCAGACTCTCTAAATAAAATATCTAAGTCGATGCTATTTAAAGCTGGAGGTGTTTGAGAAGGTCGAGCATTTCTAGAGGTTCGTAGGGTATTTACATCAGCTAAAGCGCCGGCATTGTCTCCTTTTCTCAATTTTGCCTCTGCACGCATGAGGTAAATTTCACCTAAACGGATCAGAACAATATCCACACTACTGTTGGTACAGCAGTTAGGAGCAGTTCTGCTAAATTGGTATTTGGAGAAACGATGACCTGTATTATGTAGACTTCCTTCATTGGTGAAATCCACCTGGAATGTATGATCTACATAACGAATATCAGCTCCGCTGCTTCTTCTGTTGATTACAGGATAGATTCTTACTTTACCATCATCACAGGTTATGATATTCCCACTTTCATCCTTTCTAGGACCCCAGATGATACCTCTCAAGATACCACGATCTATTTCGAATTCGTTTGGTTCTACACAGTAGTAATGATCCGCATCGTTTGTAGGATTGACACCTGTAAGGTCCTGAAGATTTTCAGGAATGATGGTGTTTTGTTTGAAGAACCTAGCATCAATTTCTGCTGGATCTACTTCTCCATAGGCATTGTACCAAGACATGATAAAGTCAGGTGTAGCAGCTACCGCGTCAGTACCTCTAGTATTTGGGAATTCGGGTCTAGGGATTTGATCTCCTGATATAGACCAATATTGCCATCTACTATGCTCTGTCTGAAGGACTCCTCTCTGATCTAATGAAAAGATGATTTCTGGATTGGTGTCATTATCATCATCAAACAAGGCGAAATACTCTGGAGAAAGTGAGAAAGGACCGTTGATTATGTTATTTGTATATTCAATAACCTTATCCATATCCTCGGATCTGAAATTTGGTGTTCCGTATGGATCTCTATAGACAGCTGCATTAAGGTAAAGACGTGCTAGAAGTGCCTCCACTGCGTACTTATTCATTCTACCGGGGCCATTATTGCTATTAATTACATCTACTACTGATAGTAGCTCTGACTCTAAATAATCCACTGCATCTTGGGTTCGTAGAATTTCAGACTGTTGATCTGAAGCATCTTTTTTGAAGACTAGACCCCAATTATCCAAAGCAAGCATGTTCAGATAGGCTTTCATTGCGATCATTTCGTATAGTGGGTTCTGGGCATTGGTATTCCCATTTTCCACCTCTATTCGAAGTTGTTCTTCAGCAGCCACAGCCCTGGCCAGTGTCAAAGTGATAAAGGTCCAAGAATCCCCCACTAAGCTATTTCCAGGTGTCATCAAATGTTGATGCACAGCAATAAATTTTCCGCCATCAAACCAGTCTCTTCCACCTCGATAGGGTAGAATTCCTTCATCTGAGGCGACTTCCTGCAAACCAAAATTGGTGGTATGCAGCCATACTTGGCGTAGCATTCCATATACTGGTGCAATAGAACCACTGACGATTTCAGCTTGACCCGTTCCGGTAAGCGATTCATCAAGAATGTCTTCGTCCAGAGTGGTACAACTCAGAAATGCGAAAACGAATGCAGTGATTGGAATGAATTTTTTTAAGATATTAGTTTTCATCTGATTCTTATTTTTTATACTATGAATAGTAAGCTTCATTTTTTTAGAATGTCAGGTTTAAATTGACCATGAATGTCCTAGCGCGTGGATAGGTAAATCTATCAATCCCGAAAGTTTGGATTCCTGCAGTAGTGGACCCGGTGTTGACCTCAGGGTCAAATCCAGAATAATTAGTGATGACAAATAGATTTTGTCCTGTGAGAGAAATTCGAATAGCTTGGAAAGCATTGCCAATTCCCAACTGTCCAGGATTTACATTATATCCTAGAGTTGCATTGTTAAGTCTAAAGAATGACCCGCTCTCCAAGAATCTTGTTGAAACAGTATTGGAGTTATTGAAGGATTCTTCCGGAAATTGGACTGCAAAATCTGTAGTGTTATTTGATCTTGAAAGTTGTGCCTTAGTGAAAAGGGACATGGTGGTATGATTATAAATTTTATTACCTGCAGTCCCGTTGAAATTCAAGCCTAGATCAAAATTCTTATATTGGAAATTTGTGTTAAGTCCATAAATGACCTTTGGAATGGCACTTCCTACAACTACTCTGTCATTGTCTAGAATTTCGCCATCGCCATTTGTATCTACGAACCGGTTCAATCCATCCTCTCCGATTCCATCGAATTGTAACATGTAGAATGCACCAATAGGCTGATTATTAATGTAGCCATTGATGGTAGCACCAGTCTGTCCAGCACCCTGAGCAGCACCTGTGGTCAAAACTGAATAGGGTGAGTCCCTGACTTCATTTTGGATGAAGGTTACATTACCTCCAATATTATATGAAAATGCCTTTTGAGATCTGCTACTGTAATTTAGAGCCAACTCAATACCACTATTGTTGATTTTCATATTATCGATGTTGTCCCAAAAAGTAGAGGTAGGCTGAACTGGATCAGCTGGAACAACTTCTAGCAATATATTGGAGGATACTTTATTGAAATAATCAAGAGTACCGGTCAGTCGGTTGTCAAGAAATGCAAAGTCAATTCCTATGTCAAATTGGGTAGAAACCTCCCATTGCAAATTGGGATTTGCCAATCGAGTGAATACAATCCCATATGGGTAACTGTCTAGCGTTGTTCCATCAGTATCTATCGGATAAGTATTTAAACTCCCGGCACCGGTAGCAAGCCTGTCTTCAGAGAAGCTGGCTTTAGTGATTTTAGATGGAATTTCTTGATTACCTGTTTGCCCCCAGCTTGTCCGAATTTTAAGATTATCGAATATAGAATTCGCCATAAAATCTTCCTTCGTTACGTTCCAGCCAAGTGCAAAAGAAGGGAAGTACCCATATTTGTTGTTTTCTCCGAATTTTGAGGATCCATCAGCACGGAATGTGGCCGTAAAAAGATACTTATCTGCATATGTGTAATTCAATCTACCAAAGAAAGATTGGAGTTCATTTCGGGTTGCAGAAGAGTTGATAGTTGTGGGAAACTCACTTGTACTGTTGTGGTCCTGGTATCTTGGATCTATGTTATTAGCTGCAAAGCCTCGAGAGGAAGTTCTTCTGAATTCATCCAGGAAGGTCTGGTAAGAATGTCCCACCAAAACGGTGAAATTGTGCTTATAATTGTTCCAATTATAAGTCAGAGTATTCTCTACTAGGCTGTTGGTATTGGCCGAAATTAACTCATCCAATGTTCCGTCAGATACATTCGACTCGTTGACCACTTCTGTAAATGGCCTATACTGGATGTATCGAGCAGTATTGGAATAGTCTACACCAAGGTTTAGCTTATAAGTCAAGCCATCCAAAATCTCAAACGAAGGAGAGATAGTACCCAAGATTCTATTGTTGGCGGCATCATCGCTGTATAACTCATTTCGCTTAATCGGATTTAGCGCGTTGGTATTGAGCAAAGTAGGTTCTCCATTTGTGAAGGCAGGAATAGTTGGGTTTAAGTACAACATATCACTGGTAATTGATCCGATGGCAGGTCTTAGGTTCTCAGTAAATGAAGCCGTAAGATTATAGTCAACAATTAATCTGCCTTCAAAGGCCTTTTGATTCATATTCAACTTACCAGAATATCGAGTCAATTCACTGTTTTTGAGAATTCCCTCTTGCTTTTGATATCCTAAAGAAGCGAAATAAGAGAATCGTTCTGTGTTTGCACCGCTCATTGAAAGATTGTAATCTTGGGACAATCCTACCTGAGTAAGTTCATCTTGCCAATCTGTATTTCCTACGAAATCTTCCAATGCACCACCTACAGCCTGAACCTGCCGACGAAATTCATCTGCTCCAAATACATCAATTTTTTTGGCCATAGATGACCAGGCTGTGGATGCAGATAGATTTACCTGAGAGGTCCCTGCCTTTCCTTTTTTTGTAGTAATTACAATTACTCCATTTGATGCCCGGGAGCCGTAAAGAGCAGTAGCACTCGCGTCTTTTAGTACATCGATACTTTCAATATCATTGGGATTTAAGAAATTGAGAGGGTTAGATGCAATCCCGGTGTCAGAATTATCTAAAAGAAAGCCGTCTAAAACGTAAAGAGGCTGAGTTCCTGATCTCAAACTTCCTATGCCTCGGATAATTACATTTTGATTCGCACCAGGTTCTCCACTAGTTGAGGTGATATTTACTCCAGCGACTTTTCCCTGTAAGAGGTCTACTGGATTTGTGATTACCCCTCGGTTAAAATCCTCACTTTTTACGGAACTTATAGCCCCTGTTACATCAGATCGCTTTTGAGTACCATATCCTACCACTACAAGTTCTTCCAACTGAGTAGCATCTGGCTTAAGTTGAATTTCAAAAATGCTCTGCCCATTAACTGGTAGTTCCTGAAGCTCATATCCTACATAGGAAATTTGGAGTATGGCACCTTCAGAAACTTCAAGGGTGAAGTTTCCATCCAGATCGGTAACAGTTCCATTTGTAGTTCCTTTTACTAATACTGTCGCCCCAGGGAGCGGCATACCTGTTTCATCCTTTACTGTGCCTGAAATACTTACTTCAAACCAAGACCAATTTGACTCGTTGGGCTTGATTTCAAGATTTAAGGCATTTGCAGGTTGGGTTTCTAGACATAACCCCGACAATAGAGCTAGGTATGCTGATGCATACATAGTTTTGGCGGATTGTAGTTTTACTTTCATAGACTTTTTGGTTGGACAATAGATTTGTTTTTGAGCAAAAAAGATTTCATTTATTTACCACAATTTTGTTTGAGTAAAAGTAAGTGGAGGTAATAAAAATCAGGTTAAGTCTATTTTAGATATATATGAATAAAACAGTGAAATTAAGTTTTTAAAAATAGTGACCCGCTTATCATTTAATTTAATGAATTTTAAAAATATTTATTGTATTAATTGGTGAAGCTTTATCAGTCTATTTTAATGACTTAAGAGGATATTCGAGACTGTTTTTGTGATCTGTGTGAAAAAATAATTGTTGGAAGTGGGTTTAGCTTTCTTTTCGTAAGAAAAATCAAGTTAAAGAATTGATTATCAATTATATATAAAATTATTTTATAATTGAATTTTTTAAAGATTGGAGCTTGTAAAGGTGTTGTTTTAAGTCTTTAATTGCTTTCATTATTTATTTAATATAAAATAATGATTTTATAATATTAATATTGATAATGATTATTTTTTATAACTATTTATAAAAGTAAATTTTATGTTAAAATAATATTGTCAAATAGTGAATATTTATATTTTTTGGAAAGAATATTGAGTAATGTTCTTGTAATTACATAGAATGATATCTATTTATTTAATTTTAATTACTGACCCACTTTGAGACTCCCTGACTATTTGATCGTTTAACACAAATTCATAATCAATACGATAGGAGTAGGTTCCTGGAGGACTATTTTTTCCATCAAGGCTTCCATCCCATGCTGAGATCCCTGAGTAGATCAATTGACCCCATCGATTGAAGATTGAGATACTGTAGTTCAGTTCTCCACAATTTGAAATTGGACCGAAGGCTCCTTGATCAGGATCGAAACCCGTAGGAAGCCGCAGACTAGGAGCTGCCTCTTCCAACCTTATACTTCCGATACCGACGCAGCCGGATGCATCCCTTACTTCCACTTCATAAATTCCCGCTTCAAGATTTTGATTCAATTGACCAGTGCTTCCATCGCTCCATTCGTAAGTATAAGGTGCGGTGCCTCCTATCAACTCAGCGATCAATTCCCCATTGGATTCCTCGGGGCAGGGATTTTTTATCACAGTTAATGCAACTTCTAAAGGGTCTGGTTCGCTTAAAGTCACATTGAGTTCTGTCTCGCAATCATTGGAATCAATAATGAGGAAAGTAAATGTTCCACCTCCCAAATTATCTAACGAGACCTGATTTTGATCGACGGGTATAAGTGGGTCTGAGAGTCGATAGGGTGGGGTGCCTCCCTGTATCTCAAAGGATAAACTTCCGTCTGTATTTCCAAAACAGGAAGGGTTTTCTTGCCTCAAAATAGATGCTTCCAAAGAGGAGGGTTCGCTGATTTCTAGGTTCTCAATAGATATTTCGCAGCCTTGGCTATCTTGAATAATAACCGAATAGCTACCAGGGGCCAAATTCGAAGCTGAAGCAGCGTTTAGGTTTTGATCATGAGACCAAAGGAAGGTATAGGGAGGAATACCACCTTCCACCTCCAGATTGATCGCCCCATCTCCCGATCCAAAGCAGGTCACATCTGATAAACTCAATAGTTTTGCTTCAAAGCCAGTATTCAGTGCAACAGTTAATTCTGGAGATACGCCCTCACAAAACTCATCTAAAGTGCTGGATTCTCTGTAGCTCAAAACTCCTTGACTTTCGTTTTCATCCCATCTGACCAAAACTTCAGGTCCAGTATTGCCACCAACAAAAACACCTCCACTGATCTCCCATTCATAGTTCCGATTGGGAACGGTCTGGGCTACGTTGTAGGTATATTCCAGATCCAAATCACAAATAAAATCCAAGCCAATGGGTGCCTCTGGCTCAAGTTCCTGCTTGATGACCACCGCCAGCTCCACTGTTTCTCCGGGACATCCATTAGTTCCAACCGGAGTGGCTTGCACCAAAGCCTCAGAATTGGCTACTCCCCATCGAATGATTGCCTGCTCATTTGATTGGGAGATAACTTCTCCACCTACCGCATTCCAGAGGACTTCTTCTATTTCACCTTCACCTTCAAAGGAGTAAGTCAATTCTTCCACTTCAGGACAAGAGGTAAGAGGGCCTGTGAGTTCACCACCTAATTCCTGGACTTCTACCTCAAACTCGTGCAATTCAGTTTCTTCGCATCCACTCGCATCTATCGAAGCAAAAACTTTGACCTTGTAAATTCCAGGTTCCAGGTAAGTATGAGTTACTTCCTTGCCTGTTTTGATAGCTGAATCATCTCCAAAGTCCCAAGTGAAAAAAGTATAGGAAGGATCGGAAACATTAACCGACCAGGTTCCTTCCTGATCTATACAGGCTAATCGAGGCGAGCCCGTTGTCAGTTCATCAAAACTTGAAAGGATTTCGTATTGCTCGTTTTCAAAGTCTTTTCCAAAGTCAACTGCATAAGACTTTGAAGGCCCAACAGCATAAAAATATCCGGAAAAGCCTGATGGATTACTTAGCGTATGTAAGCCTGGAGAAAGGATAACTTGGGCATATGAAAAATCAGCATTATTGACAAAGGGTTGAAACTCATCAGCAACGGACTCTCCATCAATTTGCATTTGAGAGACGTTTTCCGTGCGAGTAACTAGCTGGGCATAGTGGAAAAGTGTGGAAAAAACTCGATGGAAATTGACTGTGATCTGTGTTTTGGTGGTTTCAAATGGGGAGTAATTGACCATTTGGGGATTACCATAATTATTCACATTGGCTGGTGAAAGAACCGAATTTTCGTCTAGGATTTCGCAAGAGTATGATTTTCCAAAGCCAAATACGCCGACAGGTTTATTGGAGGTATATTGTAGAGCCAGATTGTTTTGGATATCCAATGTCAGAAACTCACCGGCATCGATGGTCCCCATCAAATTGGCTCCGCTGTAGATTTCTGTGTCGTCAAAAGCCGCAATAAATTTCACCAACTCACCCAATGCCCGATCTTTGAGAGGGATGTGAAAATAATTGGTGCCCCAAGCCGAAACGGGCTCATTTTGATTGAAAATGTGAGATGTGGAAAAAGGACCGCATTCAGGATCTCCTATATCGGCAAATTTGTTTCCGGAAAAAACGGCAATCCGAGCACATTCCGCAGTGGAATTGATCACAGAGATTTCTGTTCCAGTCAGATCTCCCTTTGATTTCATCTGGTAAGTCTCTCCTTGATTGAGTGTGATTGTAAATGGATTAAGAGAGTTTCCTATGGGAGAACTTGGGACAATTCGAATATCAGTATTGTCTTTTGTTCCTACGATGAGAATTTGGCTTTCATTGTTGAATTGCCTTTCAGATAGCCTGATTCCCTTGGTTTGATTTTCAAAATGGGAGGCGGCAAAGTAGGTAGAACCTAATTGATCTAAAGGTAAAACCAAGGTGCCATCAAATGAATCAGGCTTCATATTGATAGCATAAACTGATATTTCTCCTTCAGAATAAATATGAAAGCCCTTATTTTCAACTACTCGATTTGTTTGGACGATCAGACTGGGATTGCTTTCAAATATATATTCTTCACCAAGTGCCAAAGCGAAAGGGACAGCGTTTCCATCATATTCTATCCTTCCCTCGACTTGATCCTCCAGAGCTGTGATGACCAGAGTAGGAACCACCGGAGGGCCTTGCTGGAGATTGTCCATGAAACCTACATAATAATGATTGACTTCCTTGGTGTCAGGCAGGACTTGTGCAATTACACTTGATAATTGAAAAACGGATAGAGTTACCCAGTAGAAAATTAAAATGAAAGCTGATCTGAGCATTTAGGGCTTCTGAATAATCTTGCAATTAAAGGCTTTTGCTTAAAGAAGTTACGAAGACTTAGTAAAATCCGTTACAAGGTCTTAATTGAAGCTTTTTGCAGCTTTCCTATTGATGGGGGTATTAAAGTCAAGAGTAAAAACAAAACATACTACATTTATTAGTTTTCTGAAAAAGTTCGGAAATAAAACAATATTATTAGTTGCTATGTCGGTTAAGAATTTTCATCCTGATGCTCTAAAGCATTCTCGTAGGATTTTTCGTATTGATTATGAATCAATAAAATCAATAAACCAAAGACAGCAGCGGCTAGAATAAGCAGGTTATTCATCAAACCTTCCACCGAAAAAGAAAGCCTGATCAAGATCGTGGAAACGATAAATCCTGAGTTTCGGATCACTTTGTGGAACTGATCTGTATAGTAAAAGGAAGCAAGAAGCAAAATCACATCTACGATGATCAGAATCATGAAAAATTCATCAAAAAAGATGGCATTGATATCTTTGAATGAGGTGCCTGTATTGCTTTCTGGTGAAATGACATAAAAAGCCCAACTCCCTAGCGTGTAAAAAGCTATGCCGATAAGGACAGGTACCAAGATGGTTGCTGTGATTTTTTTGAAGTGAATAAAAGAGGTGAGCTCCTTGGTGAATTTGGCTTTGATGGTTTTTGAAGATTGTTTTTTACTGTTTTTGTAAAAAAAGAGGAGTAAAAGGAATAAAAGCAGGGAAGTAACTAGGTCATAGCTAAACTGTAAATCATCCTTGATCTGAAACCAATCAGAGGAAAGTTCCAAGGTAGCAAGGTCTTTAAAAAGTCTTCGGATGATAATCAATGAAATGATCTCGTACTGCTTGCCAATGTAGGTGGTGAAGGACTTGGGGAGGTAATAGACCAAGAGGTAAACCTCATAAACCAGAATAAAAGAAAAGGGCGTATAAATGGCAGAGATGGGATTTTGGAACAATTCTGATTGTAAATTCAAAATCCCGAAATCTGAAAGAAAGATGAGAATTAAATGAATGATAAAACTTCCAATCGCGATTCCCAAGATCAGACTTTCGCCCTTTTCCTTCGTTTTTTCTGATAAAAAACGATGATACAGATTTTCAAAAAAAGCCGATACTTTCATATGATTATGATTGATTTTTAAAGGCCATCCCGATAATTATCGGGAGGAATCTCGCAGGGCTTATAACCTTTCTTCTGTGTGTCGCTTGCGTCATGCCTGTCTGCTTCAGGCAGGCTCGATTTCATAAGAAGGTTTTCAGAATCAGTCAGTTCGAGCAAGGTGAGAACTCACTATAATTGAAAGACTGATTCTGTTAAATTGTTTAGATACAGGGGGTGAATGACAGGAAATCAGAAGTCTGTATTTAAGGATTTGTCTTAATTCGGCTTGTCCGGTGACCTTTATTCAAAGTGCTAAGAAGCATTTCCTCCTAATTTCTTATAGTTGTATCATGAATCTAAAGTTCTGGTCTAAGCCTCATCCCTTTATTTTTGACTGGAAAAGCGTGCTGATCCCCGGATTGGTGACTTTTCTGATATTGGGGATTTATGCGCCTTTCGGTCTGGGTGAAATGGAAGATAGCTGGCGTTGGGGCTTTGCCGCTTCCATTTCGGCAGTTGCGGCTATCTCTATCTGGGGAATGGTGACGCTCTTGAGGGCAGTGGTCAGTCAGGAATACTTGGATGAAAAATGGACTTTGGGGAATGAAATTCTGCTGATTTTGTCCGTGCTTTTGCTCATTTGCTTATTGGTATTTATTGCATTTGTCAGCCTTGGATTTTCGGATCAGCCGATAGTTGATGTTTTCAAAGATGTAGTCTTGAAAACTCTTTTAGCCAGCTTTTTACCTGTAGTCATTTTAGTACTGACAGAGCAATATCTGGAGCAGCGGAAGCAACTTAAAAACATCAAATCCCTGGCTGCACATTTTCCAAAGGAAAGTAGTGAAGCTAAAAAGGACCCGACCTTTCCTGCGTCAAATCATTTGATCATTTTGGAAAATGAAAATGGAAAACCTTTGGCAAAGCTTCCCGCTGAGGAGATAATTCTCTTTCAGAGTGAAGGCAATTATTTAGAAGTTTTTCATCTTTCAAAGGAGGATGAGCTTCGAAAAACACTTATCCGAAATACCTTAAAGACTTATGTGGAGCGACTTCCTGCAGAAGATTTTTTTCATGCACACAAACGCTTTTTGGTCAATCGCCACCGCATAAAAGAACTACGTGGCAATTCCCGAAACTACGAAATACGCTTGGAGTCCTTTCCGGATTGGGTGCCTGTATCTAGAAGTAAGTCCCAGGACTTATTGGCTTTTTTTAAATCCTAGATTTACTGCTTTCCCTTTCGTCACAAACTCTTCCAATTCATCCCAAATAGCTTCAGTATTGATCGAGGAGCTCTTTTTGTAAGCATCTTTGCCCCTGTTCAATCAAAAATAAAAGGGGATGGACCTTCAAAGCATCGTTCTTGGATTACATATCCTATTTGGGTTTTCTGCCTTGACTTCGGGGCTGCTCGCTATTCTTGCTTCCAAAGGAGGAAAGCTACACCGTGGGTCAGGGAAGATTTATTTTATCGCTATGACAGGTGTATTTATCTCTGGAGTTTGGGTAGCTGTAGAGCGTGATAATCGCTTCCTTTTTTTGATCGCTTTCCTGAGTTACTATTCGGTCTTTGCAGGTGTGAGAGCACTTAAGCTAAAGCAACTTCATCGTGATCAAAAGCCTGAAAAAGTAGACTGGATAGCTGGAGGTATTAATATCTTGGCCAACCTTGTTTTTCTGGGCTTGGGTATTTTCTACGTATTCAAAAACGGCTTCTTCACGGGTGGAGCACTCTTGTCTATTGGTTTTGGGCTTGGAGGCTTGGCTATCAGCTATACAAATTTGTCACCCTTCATTTTCAAACCTCAAAAATCTTGGCATTGGTACTTATCCCATATCGGAAATATGATGGGGGGATATATTGCTACCTTGACCGCCTTCATTTCTACTACGGTGAGTAGATATGGCTATATGGATCCATTTCTTGCCTTTGCACTACCGAGTCTTATTGGTATTCCTCTTCTCATCTATTGGCAGCAAAAAATCAATCATTCTTTCGAGCAAAAAACAGAACAAGTACAATGAAAAATCTAGTGTGGTGCTTTTTAATATTGAGCCTGTGCAGCTGTGATTATCTGACGCAAGTTCGTCTACTCAAAAATGGGGAGGTAGGAGCTAGCAATTACCAGGAGGAAATCCCATTTGAACTGAGAAAAGGACTTATTGTCGTGGAAGCCAAACTCAATGGAAGTGATACCACCCGTGAGTTTATCTTTGATACAGGAGCCTTTGACTGCAAAGTAGAGAAGGGCTTGGCCGAAAGCTTGGGGATGTCAACCTTGGCTACAAGGGATAATTCGACTGCCGCAGGAATTTCACGGGAACTGGAAATCACCCGAGTAGAGGAATGGATGCTAGGTCAGATTCCTTTCAGAAATCTCTCAGCTGGAAAGCTTGACTATGATGAGTCTTCTAGCAGCCCTTGTCTTGCTCCCCATGGCTTGGTCGGGGCAAATTTGATTCGCTTGGCTCATTGGAAGGTGGACTTTCAGAATAAAATGCTTTCCTTTTCTGATTCGGCATTCCAGCCTGACCGAATGGAGGCTCAGTATCGCATTCCCTTTGACCATGAAAAGCTCACTGGAATTCCGGAAGTTAGTATGGTAGTCGGAGAAAGAACTGTTAGCGGTTTGATCTTCGACTTAGGTTACAATGGGGGGATCGTTCTGCCCTCTCCCTAGCCGATCAGATTCCCGGAGAAGTGGAAAAAGTAATTTTGGACCAATCGACCACCGGGATTTTTGGATCGAGCCAAGATTCCATCCTTGTCAAAAAGGTGAAAATCAATTTCGGAGGTTTTGAGCAAAGCATCCCTATAGAGTTTTCGAGTTTGGGTAAGGGTTTGATTGGAACAGACTTTCTGAAGCATTTTGAGATTTTAATGGATTATCATAAGAAGGAAATTGCCCTTTTGCCACGCGAGGAAGTCCAAATACCCGAAGGGTTAGATTTCATACCCGGAATCGATTCGGATGGACTTTGGGTAGTTGACCGAACCACTCCAGAACTGCCTTTGAAGCTTGGGCAAAAAATTAGAAGAATAAATGGGAAGAAAGCACGGGAGGTATTTCCAAGTCATTGTGATTATGTATTGGGGATTCGCGATTTTCTAGCTCAGGGAGTGTTGGAATTGGAACTAGAGAATGGGTCAATTATTCGGATCGAGTCCTGAGAAATATTCAACACTTCCTTGATTTTAGACGCTTTATTCTAGGATTTTATCCCCTTCCTCCCGAAAGAATGCATCCAAGCGATGCACGCCATGGCGGGGAGCCACATTGTCCTGAGCCATCATACTCAGGAAGAACTCAATTGGTCCATAGGTCTTTGAACTTGTAAAGGTCCGCATCATACCAAGTGCTGCTTTTCGGAGAAAATCGGGTAAATGAACGACCTTCCCTTCCTTTCCCATGGCTTTAAGAGCCAATTGGCCTATTTCATTTTGAGTAAAAATGTCCGGACCTCCGGCTTCTACCTCCTCTTGAGGAGAAGTAATGCTATCTATGACCACTCGTGCCAAGTCTAATCCATGGATGGGGTTCAGCTTGTACTCTCCATCTCCAAAAAGGTAAATCCTACCTGACTTGGCCATGGCTAAGAAGTCTTTCATATCAGAGAAGAAGCCATTGGGTCTTATGATACTATACTCCAAGCCAGATTCTTTCAGAGCATCTACAAAGCGCTCCTTGGCGGCGGTAATTTTTAAGTGCCGCATATGCTCTCCGTTTAGGACTGAGACGTAGATAAATTTCCTTGCCCGATGGCGCATGGCAAATTCTAAAAGATTCAAATTGGCGCCATAATCCACATCCATGTAGCTCAAACCGTCCTTTTGGCGAGTAATCCCGACGGTGGAAATTACGGTGTCTATCGGTTCTTCGATTTTTGGAAAGGTAGCCAACTTTGTGACATCGACGACCTGGAATTCATTTTCAGCTAAGCCTAATTTTTTGAGCTTTTCTTCGCTTCTCCCAAAAGCCAAAAAGTCATGGCCTTGGTCTTTGAGCTCTTGGGCAATAAAGCTTCCCAAATAGCCGGTGGCTCCTGCCAGTATTATTTTTCCTTGCATAATAGTGTGGTTTAGATTAGGGTGTTTGAGAATCAGTTTTTGTTTTTTTTAGCTCCATCAATACCTTGATCAAAAACTCCACAGATCCTTTTTGGAATTCAGATTGATTGAAAGTGCCGCTGAGATAGGTGTCAAGTTCTGGGCAATAGTACATGAAGGCTCCAGTGAAGCCATGATGCCCGATAAGGGTCAAATTGGGTAAAAGCGGAAATAACTCTCTGATTCTCCATTGCATTAAGCCGTAGCCGTAATAGGTGCCTTTGCTGGATGGTGTCCAGTTTTGCATGGCTTCCAAACTCTCTGTATCGACCAATTTTCCCTCAAAAAGAGCTTTCATAAAGATGGAAATATCTTTTGTAGTGCTTCGGAGACCCCCGCCTGCCCAATCACTGGAAAGGCTTTTCATCTTCGATACTTCTTCTTTTCCGAAGTAAATCTCCGTCAGCGGAGTTGCAGGCTCTTTCAAAGGATTCGCCCGTAAATGCATGGAAGTGTGTACCATTCCAAGAGGCCCAAAGATGCGTTCTTGGAATATCTCATGAAGAGGCTTTTGCTCCAATTCTTCGATGATCAGTCCGAGTAGTAGATATTCTGTGTCCGTATAGTGGTAATCTGTTCCTGGGGCGAAACGCGCTTGAAACCCCGCTTTGTAGAAGTCCAACATTTCTTGTGGAGTCCAAAACTTATCCGGTTTTATGAAAGCGACTTCTAACATGTTGTTTCCTGTTTTAGGCTGATCTTCGAAGTAATCCGAAAGTCCGGAACGGTGCTGCAAAAGATGCCCGATGGTAATCTCTCGGGTCCGATCTTTTCCTTCCCAGACATGCAAGCCATTAGTGATTGAGTCCGCCAAGAATTGAAACATGGGTAAATCAAAGCCCAGTTTTCCTTCTTCTACCAGCTGGGCAATAATCACTGCTGTAAAGGTCTTACCCAGGCTGGCAGTATGAAAAGGACTGTTGGTTTCTACTTTTTTTCCGTCCTTGAATTGCCCATAAGCCCAGCTTTTTTGAAAATCCAAAGCTTCGGAATCTACTCTGAAGAGTGCATTCTGAATCACCTCTTTTCCAGCTGTTTTTTGGAAAAGGCTATCTAGTTTTTTCTCCGTTTTGAGTATGTCTTGTGCAAAGAGGAATTGGAAGAAGGACATGGCTATAAGGAAGATATAAAGAGTTCGGGTTTTCATGGTGAATAAAGTTGGAGAAACTTAGAAGGGAAAGCAGCTGAATCACACAGCACTTTTCCCTTCTGATTTGGGTGGTTTGGCCTTTAAAATAGCGTGATACCCACTCCAAGGGAGAAATTGGTCGCGTCTAGATTTCCACCCTCACTTCGACTGACACGGCCCATGTAGAGACGGCTTTGGATGTCTAAGGCCCACTTTTTACGCTGCAGAACTTCATAACCTGTGGAGATCAAAACTCCCTTTCCCCACTCACTTTTTTTGGAGTTTGCTTCAGATTCGTAAAGTGCTCGCATATCCAAGGACGCACCGTAGCCACCACTGATCCACCATTTGTCAGTAGCCCAATATTGAATGGATGGGATAATACCTTCAAAGCTCCTGTCGACCCCTTCGGATTCATAGATTTGTCCGACGGTATTGACATAGATGGCTGTTCGGGGAGATACAAACCAACCCATTTTCAAGTTGGGAAGAGAGATGCCGCCTTGGGTTGGATCCTCACTCATGCCTTCGGTGAAATGCAGTACGCTTCCATTTAAAGAGACGCCGGCAGTGAAGCCTTTGCGTAGTGGTTTTTCAGTTTGGGCCTGAATATTCAGAGTTGTAATCAGGATGACGAAGAAGATAAAGATTAGCTTTTTCATTTTTTTGTGTTGTTTAAGTTTTACTTGTGTTTTCTTCAAATTGATAGGACAAATTTGGGCTGTAGGCCAAGGCCAGTCGTCTTGAATTATGATTTGGGACGTTTTGATGAAATCCCGGACTTTTGCCCCTGAGTTATTCTTCTTTTGAGGACTTGAGCATGAAGTTCACCAGACTGATTCCTCCGCCTACAGCCATTCCCGTACTGATCCAGAAGGTGATTTGATTGTCAAAGTCCACTCCCAATAATCCGAGTGCGATGATTCCGATGGCTGTACCGATGGCTACTCCGATTAGTGTCCCGATGGCGACACCAATTCCTGTTCCTAGGGTAATTGCTTTATTTTTCATTGTTGTATGAGTTAGGTTTTTGATAAATGACTGGGACAAAGTTGGGCTGTAGGGCAAGGCCAGTCGTCTTGAATTATGATTCGGGACTTTTTGGTGAAATCCCGGACTTTGGAGTAGCTGGAGGTAAAAAAGTCAGACTTTGGGTGTGCTTTTAAAAAAAGAAATGCCAAAAGGAGGGGTTTCCTTCTGGCATTTGAGTTAATGGGAATAAGGTTAACTCTGGATTAGAGAAGATTTTCTATTTGATCTCCTGTAAGATGTTGCACGTTTTGGGTTATTCGTTCTATGGGCCAATCCCACCATTTCAAGCGTAGAAGCTTCTCGATTTTTTCCTCAGAAAAGCGCTTTTTGATTTCCCGAGCTGGGTTGCCCCCCACGATGGTGTAGGGTTCTACATTTCTTGTGACTACGGCCTTGCTGGCAATTATGGCTCCATCTCCGATTTGAACTCCCGGCATGATGGTCGCTCCATATCCTATCCACACATCATTACCGATGATAGTGTCGCCTTTGTGAGGATAGCTTTTGCCTTCCATGGCTATTTCCCACCCTTTTCCAAAAATAGCAAAGGGGTAGGAGGAAAGGGATTTGGAAAGATGATTGGCGCCGTTCATGATGAAGGTTACATCTGAGGCGATCATACAAAACTTCCCGATGATCAATTGATCTCCGACAAATTCAAAGAGGTACTTCACATTTTTCTCAAAATTGTGAATGTCCTCAAAATCATCGTAGTAGGTGTAATCGCCTACCTGAATTTGAGGGTTTTTGATCACATTCTTGAGAAAACAAAGTCTATCATAACCCGGTAAAGGAAAGGCTTGGGTTTTATCTGGTCCTGTCATAATCTAAGTTTTTTGTTTGAATCAAAGGTGGAGGAAATAGCAAGGTCAATCGTCCGGATATATGATTTCGGACTTTTTGCCATCAAGCTTTACCGATTCAAACTGACTCCAATCTAGAGTCTGCTTTGACCTGTTTATCGACCAAAAAGACCAATCCTGCCGAAAAAATCATCAAAATAGTTATCAGCCATCCGATCTGGGGATAATGAAGCAGGCTTCCATCCGCAGCTTGAAAAATAACCCAGCCTGCAAGGGCTGCAGCAAGGCCTCCTGCTAATTGCTGAACGGAGGAGTCAATTGCCAGAAATGCGCCTCGATCAGACTTTTTCGGGACTGCCGTAGCCAAGGCTGTTGAAGAGACCATTCGGGCGTTTACCCCTAAAAACAGAAATGAATGCACCAAAATAATCCATTCGAAGCTCTGAATTGCTCCCGCCGTGTAAATCAACACCGCTCCTACGGAAAGCAAAGTGCCGAAAGCGAAGATGGACCATTTCCCAAATCGATCGGCTAGTTTTCCAAAAATAGGAGCCGCTAAAAGGCTATTAATTCCAATAGCTCCATACACATAGGGAAGTTGGCTTTCTGCAAGCCCCAGATTATTGGTGAGAAAGGCGGCATTGAAAGTCATAAAGATCACATCTCCACCCACAATCAAAATATTCGCGCTGTACACGCTCCAGTAGGAGGATTTTCTCAAATTGGAAAAAATGTGGCTCCAAGGAGGTGAGAGCTCGGTGGAATTTGACAATGGACGAATGAAAAAAATGATCATCAAAAGCGCTAAAACTCCAAAACAGAAAATCATCGCATAAGCCAGTTGCCAGGAAAAGGAGCTGGCGATAAACAGGGATAAGGGAAGACCTATCACTAGACTTGCGGCAAAGGCCATTTGAATCCAGCCCATGACTCGACCTCTTTGCGACAGCGAAAACAAATCGGCTACCATGGCAAAACAGATTGAAGCCATTACGCCTCCAAAGGCACCGGTGATGATTCGGGCAATTAAAAGTATGAAGAATGAGGGTGATAAGGCACATATCACTATGCCGATCAAAAAGCCGGAATAGAATACCAAAAGAAAGGTTTTGCGCTCAAAACGATCCGCATACCCTGAGGCTAGCAAGGCAGAAATCCCGGCGCTCAAGGCATAAGCTGAGGCAATCAGGCCAAACTCCTCGGTGCTAAGCTGAAGCTCAGCAAGCAAGGTGCCGCTTAAGGCTGGAAGGAGCATGTAATCCAGTACTACGGTGAAAAGTAAGCAGGAGAGACCCAGGATCACTAGCTTTTGATAAGTGCTGAATCTTTCCGGTTTTTCCATAAAAATCAATTTCTGTGAGCTTTTACCCAAGCCTTGGGCGTAAGTCCGGTGGATTTTTTGAAAAAGTCATTGAATACCGATTTGGAAGTAAATCCACTTTCATAGGCCAAGCCTAAAAGCGTGATATGGGCATTCGCCTTATTGGTTACTTTTTGCTTGAAAATCGCAAGGCGATGGGAATTGATGTAGTCATTGAAGTTTTGACCCAATTTCATATTAATCAGCCAGGAAAGTTTGTTGGGGTGCAGCTCAATTTGTTCTGCCAAAGATCTTAAAGTCAGGTTGGTGTCGGTCACCACCTCTTCCAAGGCCATTTTTTCCCGAAGGCTTTGAAGAAAATGCTCACATTCCTCCTCGGACATCTGACTGTTTTGGGCGATGATAAGCTGCTGATTGGAGGGATGCTGACGGTGGGCTTTGTGGTCTTGGAAATTCATCTGATCGTAGATTTCCTGAAAGCGCTCGTCTTCCCGGATATTATCCCAAACCCACCAATATTTCAAGCTGACCATCATGCTTGATTTCTCTTCCAATCCTTTCTTGAGAAAGTGTATTGCCTCATCGGGTCGGTTCATCAGGCTGTACAAAGCCGCAGGGTCACAGGGGTCGATGTAGTGACTGTTTTCGAGTTCCTCAAGGACTCCTTCCGTCTCTCCGCTCAGTACTTTGACAGTCATCAGGTCTAGTTTGACCAAGCCCTCTCCATTTGTCAGGTCAACGGCCTTTTCAAGGGTTTGAAAGGCTTCCTCAAATCTCCCCAAATAGCCTAAAACCAAGCCTTTCCAACGAAGAGCCTCACTGAAGTTTGGGTCAATCCGCAGGCTTTCTTCAAAGGCAGGAAGAGCCTCCTCAAACCTACCAGAGAGGTAGTAGCAAAGTCCCAGCCACCAGTAGCTGATGATGTGGAGGGGATCCCGGGATTGATTTTCCTTGGCAATGGCAATGGCTAAGTCATAGTCCTTTTGGATGAAAATATAGTAGTTAGTGATGAAGTCGATCTCATTATTCAACCCAGCCGCAACTGCCTGATTGTAGGAGTCGATAGCAGCTCCCCAGTCCCAGTCATGAAAAAGATGAACGTAAGCCATAACTTTATGGGCACGCATGTCCTTGGGATTGATAGCAAGGGCTTTTTGGGCATATTCCCTGGATTTTTGAAAGCCCTCCTTGGCTGAAATCAGATTGAATCCTGCATGATGCAAGTAAGTTTCCCCGATGTAGGCAAAGGCTTCATGAAAATCAGGGTCCAATTCGGTCGCCTTGGTAAACAAGACCAAAGCTTCTTTGACATCAGCCAAATCTTTCCGCTTAAAGTGATGACTGCCTTTCAGAAAAAGGTCGTAGGCTTCAGGATTGGTCGTTTTGCTGGACACAAGGCTGTCCTCTATTTCCAAGTGTCCAAAATTCTCCCGAATTCGATCTGCGACCAATAAACTAATTTCATCCTGCAAATCGAAAATATCCTCGAGTGTCCGGTCAAAGGTTTCGGACCAGATATGAAATCCGTTGTCTGTTCGGATGAGTTGCACCGCAATGCGAACTCGACTTCCGGCTTTTCGAATACTTCCCTCGATGACTGATGAAACTCCGAGTTTATTTCCAATGATCCGAACATCGATTTTTTGGCCTTTGAAAGCAAAGGAGGAAGTTCGTGCGATGACTTTTAAGCTTTGGATTTTGCTGAGTGCATTGATGATTTCCTCGGCCATTCCGTCTGAAAAATATTCGTTTTCCGGGTCAGAGCTGAGGTTGTCGAAAGGAAGTACAGCGATGGAGCGTTGATTCATCCAATGAAAAAAAGGCCCAAGAATAGGTCTTGGTAATGGTAACTAGGTTTTGAATAGCACTCAAGATAAAACATCCTGAAGTTTTTTGACGAAATAAAAAAGGTAAAAAGTGGATATAAGGGAATAATTATAAGTTTTTTCTATCAGAAGGTCCTTTCTGCTTGTTGATTATCCTTCGCGCCCCTCTGCTTTTTTAAAAGTCCCGATTCTCACCAAAACGTCCGCAATTACATTTTGGGACGATTGAGCTTACCAGATAGCCCAAATTTGACCTATCAATTTGAAACCAAAACATTACTTATTTAAACACAAGAAAAATGAAAAATCTATTGACGATTATTTTGACCATTGTCACCGTAAGCACTTTCGCCCAAGGCAGCCTAGGCACGGGAAAGGAAAAAAATGTAGATTATAAATACAGAGTTAGTCTACCCGGGATTACAGTTCCTCAGTTTTTTACCAAAGCTTGGGATGACCCTACGAATACCCAGCACATCGAATTGCATGTGAAGCGCAATATTGATGATAAAAACATCATCGGGTTGAAGTTTGCCACTTGGCGTTTATTTCAGCCAATGGGGATTCTTTGGTGGGATGGGCTTTTGGACAAAGTAGAGTCCGAAACAGAATTTTATCCCGGGCACGTTCGAGAAAGCGGTGTGGGAGTGAGCTATCAACGGATGCTTTGGAAAGGTCTTTTTGCCACCGTGGAAGTTCTGCCACAGTTCAAAACCTATTTGGATGAGGAGGGTGAAAAAATCGGGAACGGGTTTAAACTCTATAATTCCTTCCACCTTGGCTATCATTTGGCATTTGGCAAGAAAAAGCGATTCTTCGTGGAGCCTCAGGTTCATTCCCAGTTTTGGGTTTTTGATACAAATACCCCGGATGCATTCAAACAATTGGATGATAAATGGAGGAATTACTTCCTCTTTGAGCCCAATATTTATTTAGGGCTGAAGTTTTGATTGCCTAGAAATTAATGGGGTTTGTAGTAGAATTTCCTGAGTTTGTCTGGAGCTTTTTCCAGGCAGGCTCAGGTTCTTATTTTTTTAAGATTCATTCTTAAAGGAGGGCGGGATTTTTCCATGCAGAGTTTGGGCCAAGCCAAGCCAAGATTTCTGTTAAACTCCGGTTTGCCCTACTCAAGGCAACAAAGATCATTTCTTGGTCAGCCTATTTATCTCTTCTAGAAAGCATTTCCTTCTGAAATGAATGGTAATATTTCAATTTTTAAATAAATATTTTTGTGATTTAATTAATTGATTAGAACCATATTTAAAATTCTTGGTTAATTTTCAAATCATCAAAAACCTCGACCATGAAATATTTTATCTCCTTTGCACTAGTATTATTTCTTTCCACATCTTTTTTGCAAGCCCAAGATTCTGAACCCGCCTATCCCAGCAAGTATTGGAGTTCTGGAGGGGAATGGATTTTTTCTACTGGAAACGTTGAGGGACAAAATAATGTCGTACGGTGGTCTCCCGTGATCAACCTTCAAAATTTTCTCAACTTCGACAGAAGTCAAAACTTTGGGTGGTTTACCGGAGTGAATCTGAGAAATGTGGGTTTTATCTATGACGAGAGCCCTTCCATCCGTAAGAAATTTAGAACCTACAACCTAGGAGTTCCACTAGGTTTGAAATTTGGGAATTTGGATAAAACCTTTTTCTATCTAGGCTATGAATTAGAAATGGCCTTTAACTACAAAGAAAAAACTTTCGTAGACGAGCGAAAGACAGACAAATTCAACGTTTGGTTTAGCGATCGGGTGAATCTTTTCCAAAGCTCAGTTTTTGCTGGTGTAAGTTTGTCCAATGGTACTAGTATCAAGTTTAAATATTATCCAACCGGATTTTTCAATCAGGATTTTACAATTTCTGAAATGGGTCAAACCATGCGGCCTTACGAAAACCTTCAAGCAAATATTTTCTACGTTTCACTGAGCTTCGATATTTTCGATAGAGGAGAATTCTCTTTTGGAGATTGAGTCAAATAGATTGTATTGAAGTAAAACTCCAAAAGCGGATAAGATTTTAAAAACAAAGAGGCTATTTAGATAGCCTCTTTATCATTTTTATATATTTATTTTTATTTCTTACTCACCGAAGCATAGGTCTTAGCAAAATCCTTGGCATATGCTCTGAAAAGATCTCTTGCTGCGTTTTTATATGTTTCCTTATCTATCTCTACGATGAAAGGATCAAAATCTATGGTTGGACCCAAACCGAACATTTCTTCCATAAAGCTTTTTCCTTTTTCTGCATCTTGATAAATTTTACCAGTGTATTCTTTGTCAGAAATATACTCTTCTTTTATCTCGGCGAAAGCACCTGGTCCATTTTTACCTACAAAATTAAAAGTGTTTTTACTGATACTCATTTTTGGAAGCACTTTGGTGCTAGCTGTAGTTACTGCTCTTTTGACCCCTGCATCTAAATCTACATCTAGTTCCACGGTGGAAAAATTAATATCTAGGTTTTGAAGCAGTAGAATTGCGTCTGTTTCTTTTTGAATATTTCGAACCATGCCCACAAAAGAGACTCCTCCTAATGCCATCGATTTTTCATCAAACATAAAAACACCGTTTTCTGGAAACATCCGAATCTTGCTTTTGGTGTCTTCCTCTGTATTTTTCTTACCCTTATTTGCCGTTTTGTCAGAATATTTTTCTTGCATCTTTTGAAAACCCTCTGTTTGTACGAAATCTGTGAGAGGGAGAACTTGAATTCCCGCTTTAGAAATTTCTTCCTCCAAAATCAACTGGAATTCATTTGCAAGTTGCTGAAAATCCGATAGCTGCATATCTGTGGAAAGGATAGTGGTAGTTTCAGCGGAAGATCTGGCACTACCTCCATAGCTTCCTCCTTTACTAGCTGCGGCAAAAGTATTCTGAAGTTTACTTAGCTTTCCCTCCTGCACGACTACTTTGGTCTCTACAAATCTGTCAAAGTTTACACTTAGCTGCGGGATAGTAACTATTTCTTTTTCTTGGGACACTTTATTTAAGTATCCTTTGGAGCCAAAACCATTAAATAAGTCTTGGGCATGTATTCCTGAATAAGTAAAGAATACAAATATTAGAGTGTAAGTAATTTTTTTTCATGGTTTTTGATTTGAATTGGCATTTAGATTTATCAAAACAAAGTTGCCTTCAAATCTATAAGATTGGAATACGGCAAATGACCTAATTTTTCCTTGGATGGCTTTTGAAATAGATTCAATCAAATCTTCTTTTGCCTTTGTTAGAGCGGAAAGTTTAGGGTTAAATCTTTAATCATAGCCTTTTTTATTGTAATCTTGATACTAAGACGATTATTCCTATCCCTCTCCTTGAGGAATCCGTAGTAAAAGATGTAAACAAGAAATATGGAAGACAGAAATTATCAAATCAATATCAATCCGGACTGGATTCGGAAATACCTCAGCAAAATTCTGATTGGGGTTGTTCTATTAATTGGACTATTCTCGAGTATTCGGACCGTAGGTCCTGAAGAAGAAGGGGTGGTCATTCAGCTTGGGGAGTACAATCGTACCGTGCAGCCAGGGCTGAACTTTATGCTGCCCTTCGGAATCGAGCGAATGTATAAAATCCCGGTACAGAGACAGCTCAAGCAGGAGTTTGGTTTTAGAACCACCCGTGCAGGTCGTGAGTCTGAATATACCAAATCTGGCTATGGAGATGAAAGTATGATGCTTACAGGTGACCTTAATTTGACCGATGTAGAGTGGGTGGTGCAGTACCGAATCACTGATTCCTACAAGTTTCTATTCAAAGTAAGGAATGCAGAAAAGACGCTTCGCGATATGTCTGAGTCAGTCATGCGAAAAGTAGTAGGTGACCGGACCGTCAATGAGGTGCTTACCGTCGGACGTCAAGAGGTGGCTTCCAGTGTGGAGGTTCGACTTCAAGAAATGTGCGACGAGTACGAGAATGGTATTCGAATCGATCAGGTTGTTTTGCAAGATGTGAATCCACCGGAGCCAGTCAAGCCTTCCTTTAATGCAGTAAACCAAGCGCAGCAGGAGCGGGAAACACTCATCAATCAGGCCGAGGCTGAGTATAATCGAGTAATCCCAAGAGCTCGGGGTGAAGCGGAAGAGACCATACAATTGGCGGAAGCTTTTGCGCTCAATCGTGTCAACCGTGCCAAGGGAGAAGCGGAGCGATTCAATTCTTTGTATTCAGAATACGTAAAAGCTCCCGAAGTCACCAAGCAGCGAATCTATCTGGAAACGATGGAAAGTATTCTTCCGAAAATCGGTAACAAAATCATCGTGGATGAAAAAGGAAACAATGTGTTGCCGCTCTTGAATATTGACAAAGTAAAAACTCCGCAGCAATGAATCGAAAAAGAATAATAAGCATCGTAACCGTAGCGATTTTCACCATTTTGCTATTCAATAGTTACTTTATTTTGGATGAAACGCAGCAGGCTATCGTGACTCAATTCGGTAAGCCCGTGGGTGAGCCTCGGACCGATCCAGGAGTGAATTTTAAGATTCCTTTCCTTCATAAGGTGCAGTTTTTCGACAAACGATACCTGGAATGGGATGGAGACAAGAATCAGGTGCCTACCAAGGATAAGAAATTCATTTTCATTGATACCTACGCGCGCTGGGAGATTACCAATCCCCTACAGTTTTTCATCCGTCTTCGGGACGAGCGTTCTGCACAGTCTCGATTGGATGACATTCTAGATGGCGAAACTCGAAATGCCATCGCCAGCCATGATCTATTGGATATCGTTCGGTCAACCAACCGTGATCCGGAGATCACAGAGGATTTTATGGAAGAGATCGAAGTTCTTCAGGATATCTCGGTAGGACGAGACGAGATAGAGCGGATTGTGCTTGAAAAAGCCAATGAGCGAACCGCGGATTTGGGTGTTCGTATTCTTGATTTCCGATTTAAGCGAATGAATTATGTGGATGATGTACGGGATCGTGTCTACGATCGTATGATCTCCGAAAGAAATCGAATTGCCGATCAGTTTCGCTCGGAGGGACAAGGTCGCGCCCGGGTGATAGAAGGTAACAAAGAGCGGGATTTGGCACAGATTCAGTCGGAGGCATTCCGAGAAGCTGAGGAAATCAAAGGTCGGGCGGATGCTGAAGCTACGGCTATTTATGCCTCGGCTTACAATAAAAACCGACAATCAATTGAGCTTTATAAGTTTTTGAGAACGATGGAAAGTTTCGAGAAATCAATGGATGAAAGTACGAGTATCGTTTTATCCACCGATTCCGAGTTTTTCAAATACCTCAGAAGATTGAATTAAAGAGTCTGAAAAGGAAATAACTACCAGTTGTCTTTTTAATAAAAAAAGGCTGCCCTTTGTAAATAGGGGCAGCCTTTATTCATTTAAATAAAATCAATTACTCAAAAAGGTCAAATTTCAAACCAAAGTTGAAGCGCGCATTGTAATACTCTGCCTGCATTGTTCTGGCTTGAATACCCTGATAGTAGCGTAGTGGTTGATTAGTCAAGTTGTTTCCTTCGGCAAAGATCCTCCATTTTGGAGTGATTGCATAGGAAGCATTGACATCAAGGAACGTCTGTTCATCGTAGAATCTATCCTCAAATCCTTCTCCACCTAGCTCATCTAGGTAGTCTGAAGCATAGTTCAATGACAGACGAACAACCAATCGCTTATTTTCATAGGAAAGCGAGGCGTTGAACATATGCTCAGAAGTACCTGGGAGCTGAAGATCTTCGTTTTCTCGATCCTCAATTCCTGTAGTCGAGGATTGGGTGAAAGTGTAATTCAGGTATAGTCCGAAATTTTTGAAAAACTGTCGCTGAAATGAAGCCTCTAAACCATACACTGATGCTGTACCTCCATTTTCTGGTCTTGAATATTGGAGATCATCACCAAACTGAGGGTCAGAGAATCCCTGAGTAGTAATTGTATATACGAAATTATCGATATCCTTATAAAAGCCTCCAAAAGAGAGCAAACCTAGATTTTCATAATATTGCTCCGCCATCAAATCAAAATTCATGGCGGTGGCTGCTTTCAAGTTTGGGTTTCCTCTTTCTAATTCCTCATCTTCTATACTGTAAGCAGCGTAAGGAACTAGGTCAAAGTAATTTGGTCTTGCGATGGTATTCGTCCATGCAAAGCGAATCACTGTATTGGAAGTAGGATCGTATTTGAAGTGTAATCCCGGTAGGAAATTTGTGTAGCTCTGATCTCCAGAAACAGGAGCGATAGTCTCATTATCGATATCGAAAATATTTCCAGTGTAATCAATAGCGGTATGCTCTATCCGTAGTCCTGCTATAGCAGAAACCTTACTGCTCAATTGATGATCTGCCATCACGTATGCTCCTGTGATTGTTTCTGTCGCATTGTAATTTCCCGGAGCATACTCTTCCAGTACATCTGTCTCTTCGAATAGCCCACCATTGGTAAGGTCGAGTCCTCCTAGGAATTTCGGGTCCATAAATCTACCAACTGCATACTGTGAACCTGCCAAATAATTAGGATCTGAATAATCAATGTTTGGCACATCTCCCAGGGTAGCCCCAAAGGCATCCTCATCGAGTGGCTCGTATTCAAAGAAGTTATTGTCTCTTTCCTTCTTTTTTCCGCGGTATCTAAGTCCAAATTGTAAAATACCCTTGTCTGAGTAAGGAAGCTTAAAGTCCAATCGACCATTTAGATCTTGATCAAAAGTGTAGCCATATTGTTCAGATAGTCCATTAAAGCCGATTCCCAAATTGTCAGCTGGATTGCGAAGTATCGCCAAAGGAAATCGAGGGTTACTTAGATCTACTCTGACATCCTGTCCCGAGGAGCGATAGGAGGCGTAGCGTTCATTGGGACGCTCTTCAGATGCCTTGGCATAGGTCAGATTCCAATCCATCTGTAATTTGTTGAACAAGTGCTTACCACCACCGGTGATATTGTATACACGCTGATCTTCCAATCTGGCGGCCTTTATCCTTCCATTATCTAAACCACCTTTGGTTTGAAATTCTACCCTTCCGGTTGTTTCATAAACATTTGGGCTAATTTGGGTGAAATCCCCATCGTCAAAAGAATCATCCAATCTGCTTACTCTCATTCTAAATCGATTCTCCCAGTCATCTCGATGATTATACATCCCCGAAAGAAAAACCGTATGATTTGGTGATAATTCATAGTCTAAAGCAAGCGTAGCTGATCTACGAACACGCTGTACCCGGTACTCTCGAATATCAAATTCTTCCAATACAACTCCATTGTCAGAATCATACCACACTGCTTCCACATTGTCTGATCCAAAGTTGTGGTTGTTATATGATCCGGAGAAAATAACACCCAGTTTATCATTCAAGAAGCGGTCTCCTAGAATGACTGCTCCAGTCCAGATCGGCTTATTGGAAAGGAGATTGATTCCACTTGCGGCAGTTCCTGAAACCCTCAAGCTGTTTGGAGCCTGACGGGTGACCAAGTTTACGGAGCCTCCGATTGCATCGGCGTCCATATTTGGAAGAACAGCCTTATTCACTTCGATGGTTTGAATCATATCAGAAGGGATCAAGTCCATCTGAATATTTCTATTGTCACCTTCTGCAGAAGGAATTCTTTCTCCGTTTAGGGTAACAGAATTGAGTTGTGGAGCCATTCCGCGGATAATGATATTTCGGGCTTCACCCTGATCATTCTGCATTGTGATTCCCGGAATCCGCTTGAGAGCATCGCCCACGTTTGCATCAGGAAAGCGTCCTATTTGGTCAGAAGAAACAATATTGGTGATATTTGCATTGTTTTTTTGCTGATTCAAGGCTTTTGCCTGACCTTTTAACCGGTCTCCGAAAACGATGAATTCTGCAGCTTCTAGCTCGGATTCATCCATTTTAAAGTTTACTATGCTGGTTTGTCCATCTAGGATTTCTACATTTTTTGTCAGTTGACCATACCCTAGGTAAGAGACAGTGACCTCATAAGATCCTACAGGAAGATTGGCAAAGTAGAAATCCCCTTTCTGATCGGTGATTGTACCATAATTGGTTCCTGTCAAAAGGACATTAGCACCGGGAAGTGATAGATTTTCAGCATCAATCACTCGACCTTTCAAAACTCCTTGTGCCCACGAATTTCCTATCAAAAGGAAGAAAAGCAGCAAAGAAGATACTACACGTAGCTGTTTGTTCATAATTGATTATTGGTTTTGGTTAATATGTTTTTTGAGTTGTTTCCAGGAGTAGATTTGGAAAGTCTTATCGTCAGACATAGCGACAAATAGTCCTTCGGAGTATTCGCCTCCCAGATTCACAGAGGTGACTTCATTCCCATCGCTCGAAAGTGTACTCAATGGAAGAGTGGTAATCAGGGAGTGCTGGTGTGGGTTGGATTGGCTGCCTTCCCTAGGAAAGACATGGAAAAGGTTTGCCCCTTGATCAGATACAAGTAAATAGCCTTCAGTTTCGGAGGTTTTGTAAATGGAGATTCCCTCATGATCATCGGAAAAACCTTCAGTGGCAAATAGTGCTAGCTCCTCATTTCCCATATCGGGTTCGGCGTAGTACTTTCTTACCCCTGTACCCTCATCTGAATAATAGATATAGCCAAGCTCATTGTCTACCGCTATGGCTTCGATTTCTTTGTTGCCTGAAAAATTCCCGAACTTTCTCACTAATTCCAGAGAGAGGTTTCCGTTTTCGCTTTTCACTTCATATTGCCAGAGATATGTGCCATCTGTAGGTCCATTTTTTCTCCCTGCGATGACGTAGGTTTTTCCTGATTTTGGGCTTTGGTAAATGGCTATTCCCATCAAATCCCGATAATCCTCTCCTGTTTCACCTTGATATACTTCCAGTCCTCCTGGATTTAATTCCTTCATATCAGGAAGGGAGAAAAAGCGGATTTTAGAAGTCAATCTTTCTCCGGTAACCGCAAAGTCGATGGTATCATTTCCATGAATCAATCCATAGCCAATATCTACATTATTGGGTCTCTGAATATCTCTTCGGACGAGACTATCGATGGTGTTGCCTGCCAAGTCAAATACATATAAAGCACCAATAGAATCCTTATCAGTTCCGATGATTAGGCTTTGACTTGGATTGGATTTATTAATCCAAATAGCTGGGTCATCGGTATCATGTAGGACCGAATCACTGATGTGTAGGGGACTGATTAGTTCGACTTTTTCGTCGGGTAAGTCCTCCTTTTGTACAGAGGACTCTTGGCAGGAGGCAAGTCCTGTTAGGGTAAAAATTGAAAGAAAATAATTGAGTTTTTTGTGCATGGTTTATAATTGTTTTGACCATGCAAGATTAGGGGTGAAAACTCCCGGAAAGGGAAATTAAAGGTTAAGAATGCCCCCAAAAGACTTAATAAAAAGCGTTAACAAAACCGAAACAGAAATAAGAAAAATTATTATAAAAAATTGATTTTCAGGTAATTGAAAAGTGTTACGCTAAGATTAACAAATCTTAAATCATAAACAGTGGAGGTAATTGTGTAGCTCTTTGCCTTCTGAAAGCTGTAATCGTTTCCTTAGTCTGTATCGAGAAATTCGTAAGCTTTCCATGGAGATTCCTAAGGTCGCTGCGATTTCCTTGCTGCTCAAATTCATCTTCATAAGGCAGGCTAGTTTAACGTCTCCTGGTGTCAGGTCTGGATTTTCAGTTTTGAGATTTTTTATGAAGTCCTGATGCACATTTTCGAAAGTATGTTTGAACTCTTCCCAGTCTTGATCTTGGCTCAAATTGAAGGCAATTTGTTTTATCAGGTTTCTGAGCCTTTTCTTTTGTTCTTTTAGATCCTTTTGAAGGATATCCTCAAGTTTAGACTGGATCTCTTTGAGCATCTGGTTTTTTTCAATTACGTGTAGCGTTTGAGCGGTTAGGGCCTTTTGTTGTGCTCCAACTTCGGCCGACATTCTTGCTTCCAAGAGGTTGATGTTTTCTTTTTCTGTTTGAATAAGCCTTTCTTTGATTTCTATCAGTTCTTCTTGCTTTTTGAGGGTAGTTTTGGTGGCAGTTATTTTCAATCGTTGCCTAGAAATCAGTACCCAGCCTAGCCCCAGCAGGGTTAAAATCAAACTGACTAAAAGCCATCGTACTCGGGATTCAAAAATATGTATGTTTTCTAATTGGGCTATTTCCAGCTGTTTTTGCTTGATTTCATATTGAAATTCCTGTGATGCCAGCTGCCTTGCAGCCTCCTCGGAAAATATATTTTCACTAAGTTCTCGAGCTTCTGAAAACAACTGATAAGCCTTTTCAAATTCTCCTAGATCCGCATAGGCTTTGCCCAAGTCAACGGTTGCACTCCGCTCCAAATAGGTGTTTCCGATCTCCTGACTGATCTTTAAGGCGCTTTCGTAAAAAGGAATCGATTCTTCGGCTCGATTAGTCTTACGTCTTGTATCCCCCAGATTATTAATGTTTCCAGGCATGTGAAGAATATTCCCAAGTTCAGAATTGAGGGCAAAAGCTAGTTGGAAATAATGCTCGGCGGAATCGTACTCCTCCAAGTCCTCATAGATACTACCCACATTCTCGAAAAGTATACTTAATTCACTTGAGTCATTGATGTCTTGACTCAATCGAATCGCTTCATTCTGAAATGCTAAGGCTTGGGAATAATTCTCCAATTTTTCAAACATAGAACCTATCAAACCTTTTGAGCGGGCAACTCCTTTGATATCGCCCATTTCTTCAAAAAGCTGAAGTGCTTGATTGTGCCGCTCTAGAGCCTCAGTCGTGCTTTTAGTCTTGTAGTAAAGCTTGCCAAGCTGATTGTATAGGTGGGCTAGACAAGTTTTGCAGTTTCTTTTTTTGAAAAGCTCTTCCGCTTGGTAGAGTTTGTGGGTTGCCTCATTATATAAACCAAACTCCATTAGAAGTTGGCCTTCTAAAAAAACTGCTTCGGCTTCCTCGCTTTGACTCAGCTTACTTTCAAACTCCTGAAGTCTTTGGAAGGCCTCCTTGGGATCTTTTTCGGCTAGTGTTTTTATCTCTTCAAGTCCTGACTGGTTCTCTTGGCCAAGTGAATAGGTCGATGGGAGGAGAAAGATCCAGACGAGAAAGTGCTTGATTTTGAATTGCATCAAGCAAGATGGAATTGCTATGTAAATTCTTAATGAAGTGAGTTTTGTCTTTTTGTGAAAGAGAAATTATGTAAAGCCAATTTTTTAATTCGATACTTAAAGATCTGCTTTTGCTTTTATGAAAATTAATAAAGGAAATTCGAAGGGGATACCTCAAAGTCTATCCATTTTATTTCAATAAATCCAACGCTAGAGTTAAATACCGAAATGATTTTTGTTGAGCGAGTTCAATTTACTTTCGATCAATGCCCAAAGAAATAGCCGTATAATTGATAGGCAAACAAGCCGATTCCTGCAAGGATGAGGTAGCTATTGACGGCTTTGTAAAAAGCAGGAAACTGTGGATACTTTTTGGCAAATGAAATAATCAAAACTATGGGGATCAATGCGAGAATCTGTCCAATTTCTACCCCTAAGTTGAAGCAAAGGATCTTTGCCAGCATTTGCCCGTCTCCCATCTCAAAAGACTGCAATCTGGTAGAAAGCCCAAACCCATGAATCAATCCGAAAAGTCCCACCATCAGGAGTAGATTGGGAGATTTGACTTTTAATTTTTCAAAGCCCCCCAAATTTTCAAAGCCCTTATAGAAAACACTTAGAGCAATAACCGCATCGACTAAGTGCTCATTTGCAGTTACACCTGCATAGGTGGCTCCGATCAAGGTAATGCAATGTCCAATCGTGAAGACGGTGATGAACTTGACGATATCACGAAAGCTGTTTAAATAAAAAATAACTCCGGCAAGAAAGAGCAAGTGATCATAGCCGGTGAGCATATGCGTGGCGCCTACTTGTACGTAGGCCCACAAACCTCCATTTCTAAGAAGTTCTTGATCGGCACTCGTGACATCGTGGCCAAAGCCCACTAATGGAATGAAAAATAAGAAAACAAAAAGGCCTTGGGTAAGCTTGATTCGCTTCATCAATCTTTTTTTCTGAAAATCAGATAAAACAAGCCGATTACTATTGCACTGCCTAAAACAAATACCCAAGTAGGAATTCCCTCCTCATGGTCTTGCTCGTCATGGGTATGCGTATCTGCTCCATGCCTGTGAGTGACCTCAAAGGTCAGTGTGGCCCACTTTGATTGATGAGTCAATTCCTCACTTTCAGGGGTAGTGACCATATGAATGGTGCGGATATAGTAGATGCCATCCTCGGGAAGATCTACCGTTACTATTCCCTGATCATTGGTTCTGAGTTTTTGACCGCTTTTATGCGTATGGGTCTCTTCTGAGCCTGATTCATCATCGTGAGTATGCGTGCTTTCACCATGCTCATGACTATGTTCCTGACCTTCGTGGGAATGTGCAGTTTGGATAAAGTCAGCATAAACCAGCTGGTTGGCAAGTGGCTCGCCTTCCAGCAACAACTGAATGGATAGATTCTCCCCACTGTATTTTTCATAGGGATTTTCCTGTGGGACGAATTCGATCGGGTAGCCCAGTACCGTTTTCCAATCTTCTGTTTTGGCATCTCCTACCTGAAAGATGGCTTTCACATGCTTCTGATAGCTTTCGACTGCATCTTGATCTAGCAAGCCGGCTTGGGTACGCTGCTCCAGCATATCCGATACGCCATCGTGCTCAAGGTATTCATTGAATTCATCCGCGGCGAGCTCTATGTTTTTGGCTTGAGTAGAGACGCCAACAAGGTAGGTGCCTTCTCCTTCGGCCTTAAAGGGAAGTTGAGTAATGGTACTGTCCTGATCTTGCCACTGATCTGCTTGGATTGCCCGTCGTTCACCGCCTATGACAATAGAGGCATCAAGCATCCGATCCCGGGTAATAATATTTTCACTCCTCTCAAAAGTCCCGTTATAAAGGCTAATCCTTGCCTCTTGATTGGGCTGTAAAAAATAGGTACCCATCTTGAGATAGAGATCATGGCTGCTGAGTAGCATTACTGCCAGTACTAGCGCAAGTGACTTTAGAATCTGGGATTTCGGAGTTTTGGAGGGAGTGCTCATGCTAAACCTTATAATTTTGATAGGTAAGGGGATGAAAAAGTTTGAATTCTGTATTTCTTTTTCTTTTTGCTTGGGCAAAGAAAAGCCAATTCTAAAAATTCTGCAATCCAAATTGGTCAAATAGAAGGAGAAATGGTTTTGAGGGAAAATCTAAGTGTTACACTTGATGTCTTTTGGCAGAAATTGTGAATCTATTTATTCTCAAAAATAGCAACCGCTCTCACTGGAGAACCTGTTCCTCCGCGGATTTTGAGTGGCAGGCCTACAAAGCGAAATCTTCCTCTCCCAACTAACTGATGCAGATTTACCATGTTTTCATAATGAGTGAAGTTTAGCTCACCACAAATATGGTGTACCTCTCGATTGGACACACCCGATACACCCGGTGACATGGTTTCCACACCAAAGGCTGCTATTTCCTTTTCTCCAAGCCATCTGGCACAGGAAGCTGATACTCCAGGTCCTTTTGCCCAGTTTTCGCTAGCGAAGTGACGCCGATAGTGATCTGTGTAGAGAAGAACTGTATCACCTGCTTTAATCTCTACTTCAGCCTTTTTGCATGCCTCTTCGATTTCAAAAGCTTCGATTAATTCCCTTAATTTTTTATGCGAGAAGTCAAGACAAATTCCCTCTGTATAAAACATGGATAAGGGCATCTTATCAATGGATTTATCTTTGTGCTCAATGGCCATGTGATTGATGGCGTCCACATGAGTGCCTGTATGCTCTCCGAGCTCAAGCTTATGCACTGCGGGGGTACGAGTCTTGGTATTCCTTTCTCCGTTCCATTCTTCGTGGGAGTTGTGTATCCCGATTTTTACCTGAGGAAGATTCTTGAAGACAGGCATTCCTTCATAGATTTCTTGACTGAGGTCAATGATTTCGATCATAGAATACTGCTATTTGGAAGATCATTTTTTCACTAATCCAATATCCATTTTATGAATAATGGCACTTCTCAACTGATATTTTAAAATCCTGCAATTCGCTCAATCAACCAAAAAGCTGCAATTGACCCTAAAGCGTAAGGGACAAGTTTGGTAGACCAGCGGAACTTCAGAATAAAGTGCTGGATGGGTTTTGAAATGGCCAGCACAACTATGACAAACAAGATCTGACCGATTTCCACTCCAATATTGAAAGTGGCCAAAGCCAAAGGAATTTCGTTTTGAGGCAGGCCGATTTCTTGTAGTGCTCCCGCAAAACCAAATCCATGCAATAAACCAAAACTGAAAGCAACCAGCCAAGGTTTTTTACTGGTTAAAGTGGGTTGCCCTTCCTGGATTTTCATTACCTCTAAAGCCAAAAACACAATACTCAAGGCAATGACCGCTTCTACCGGAGGCCCAGGCAAACTGGCGATTCCCAAAGCCGAAAAACAAAGCGTAATGCTATGAGCCAAGGTAAATGCTGTGATGGTTTTAAGAAGTTTATTGAAGCCTTTGGTGATCATAATCAAGGCCAACACAAATAGCAAATGATCAAAACCAAAAAGGATATGCTCTACCCCCAAAATGGTGTAAGTCTTCGCCACAGTCCATTTACTAGGAGTTTCTGGAATTCTGGCTGAATCTTCTGTTGGTTGCAGCAAAAAGCTGTGACTTTCTCCATTCAGCAAACGAATATTTACCAAAACATCAGTTCCCGTTGTGTTGAGCTGATCGATTCTTAATTCTGTATTTGCCAAGCTTTTTTCACCGGTCAGTTGAAAAGTATAGAGTACAAATGCTTCCAAAATTCGTGGCGAGACTGTTTCAGTCAAGGTAAAGCTCTCTTCAAATTGAGGCTGAATATTCAAGACCTTATCCACTGTTCGAGGCACCTTCCATAATACAGAATAAAGGTTGGGTGATTGCTCTTGAATCTGGAGATAAGCAGGACGAACTTCATGTGCCCATACGGAGGCCACATTAAAAAGAAGTAAGGCAAGGGTTATTTTGACGATGTTTTTCATCAAGGGGTATAGCTCTTTTTAATGGCTTCGGGAATTTGGGATGAAGTTATTTTCACCTGATATTTCTCCAAAAGGTCGCGATAGACTTGCTCTTGCATTTCAAGCTCTGTCAGGTACTCGTACTCTTTTTCTACATAGGATTTGACCAAGTCAAAATCTGCAAGCTGACTTTCATTTTTCTCTGAAATAAACACCAAATGCTGACCAAATCCAGATGAAATAGGTCCTACCCACTGATTCAATGGTAGGCTATCCAATGTAAAGGCGAAATCTCCTCCAAAAGCCTTGTTGATCTCATTGAGAGGACTGTTTTTCCATTCATTTGAAATGGACAATTTCAAAGATCGAGCTTTTGGAATATCCTGGCCACTTTGCAAAGCCACTTGCATGGAAGTCAATTCTTGCTGCCAATTGGATTCCTGATTGGTAAATAATACCTGCCGAAATGAATAGGTTGGGGGTAAAAGGAAAAGACTATCGTTAGATTCATAAAATTCCCTTAAATCAGCATCTGTCGGGGGGTTGAGCATGGCATTCAAATCATTAGATACTGCCTCCATTTTTTGAGCTAAACGACGCTTGACTATGATGTCATTATGATCCAAACCCAAGGCGAGAGCTTCTTTGTAAAACACTTCTTGCCGCAAATATTGGTCTATGAAAGCTTTGATATCCTGCTCATTAGGTTCTCGCTTCCACTGGTTCTTCCATAAAGAAAGCAAGTATTCATATTCGACATCATCTATGACGATGGTATTTTCTGATTCACTTTCGCTATTGAACAGGTAGAAATAGCCAAAAATCAATCCCCCAAGGAACAGAAAATGCACCAAGGGTTCTTTTAAAATCTTACTCATAAAATGCAGTTAATTCTTTGGTTCGATCCAAATAGGAGAAGCCCACGCACGCTCTTGAATTACTCGTTTGGTATCTTCTGGATATTTCACATCAGGATTTCTGATTTCATCCCATAAACTATAGCGGGCTGTAGGCAACTGGATTACCCGCACATAGTAGTAGGCATTTTGGCTTGGGTCAAAATCCGGATCTTTCCAAACTACCGTAAATTCAGGAGCACCTTTTTCCTTATTGAATTCTCCCGTTTCCATATTTACTGGAGCATCAATAGGCTCGACAGTTCCATCGGAACGCATACGGTTGTCTGAGGCAGCAATATCATAAATGGTATCGTGCATTTCTCCATTCGCATCTACCCAGCCTTTGATGATTTGAACTCGGTCTAAGTTAGGGGCAATGGGATCTTTAAGAGCCCAAACCAAAAACTCAGGAGCTTCTGTCCCTTCATAATTTTGACCCATGGGTACTCCTTTGCTGTATCCGTCTTGAACCATTTCTTCATAAGATTCATAGGACTCCTTAAAATCCTTTCCTGCAAAAAATCGAACTTTTATTCTTGGACCTGACGTAGCAAACGTCTCACGACTATGCATCCCGTCCCAAATGGCTTCTCTCGTATTGGACGTTGCCCAGACACCGGTCAGCCCGCCGGGATTCATGTCTCTGTTATACATTTCACCATCCATTTCGTTTCTGGACCGACCTAATGCGGTCTCATCAACCATCCCGTGATGGCCGACGTAGTTGAATTCCTCTACATTAGACATCACTGCATTATGGCTATCTGTGCCACCTACAAATCCATATTTAAAAGGGTTTACACCCAATTCCGCTTGATATTTTACCCCTCGGGTCAATCCATACCGAATGAAATTATGCTTTTCAAAAACCCTCCCATTGTATTCCTGCAATGATCTGGCATTTTCAAAATCAGCAAACTCATCATTTGGCCAAAAGTCAGGTACAACTTCTGAATTTCCTTTGGTTTGCATCATTTCCACATTTCGCTCGAAATGTTGTCTGGTGGTAGCATAGGTTTCATCAATAGGTTTATCGTTCATCGCTACTTCAGGGAAAAGCATTCCTTTGCTTTCATTCGGATTATGTGGATTACAAAATACCCTTACACCATTTGCTTCCTGCGTGATCATCCAGTCCCACAATTCCTGAGGAGAAGCACCTTCATTGGCAGAAAAGGGCATATCAGGAAGGTTGGTATCTCTGAAAAATACGTTTCTATGAAGATTTGCAGTATTGGGAGCTGAACTCCACTCATAGGCATGAATGGTTGTGAACTTACCCGGTTTGTAATTTTTCTCGGTCGCTTCAATATTTACTTTCCACTGGGATTTGACCGATTCATAGCCTTGCCAAAAATCGGGATGAGCATTTCCTCCAGCCAAAGCATCGAGCACGTATTTTTTATACACAGCCAAAGCAGATTGTAAGTCAGGTGCTTCTCTCATGGACTTCGCAGCTTCGCTGTCGTAACCCGGAGTACCTGGATTCATCAGGGTGTAAGCTTCTCCTAAAAATTCAGCATGGTCAGTTACAGCAGCCCAGTCAAGTGGTCTGTTGATGGTATGAGGACGGCCGTTAACCATCACTTCTTCCCCCTGTGCAAACCTATAGGCATCGTCCGGTGTCAGACGGGTACCTGCAATAAAAGCATCCATGGAGGCAGCTGTATGCAAATGTTGCTCACCAAAATAGGCTTCTTTCAGAGGATTTTCTTCGATGGGATAGGATTGACCATTGTGCTCATAGGTAGTGCCGAGTTTAGTAGTGGAGTCTTGGTCTTGACTTTCCTGATGACAGGAGGAAAGCATACCGATAAAAAGTGTGGAGGCAAGAATGATCTGCTTTTTCATAGTAATGAGATTATTACTACTAATTTATTGATTCTAGATGAGGGATACAAGGGAGGTGAATTTCGTATGGCCTCTAGCTTTTCTAAATCTAAAGTAAGGGACTAAATAGTCTCGTATCATATATTTTTTCTTTTTCAATTAAGGACCATGTTCTGAGTGGCCAAAAAGATCCGCCTGATCACCAAAAAAGACCAACGAATAACCTAAAAGAAACAACTGAGGAGCAAAAAGGTGAAATGACTGAGCACAATGGCTCAATGATCTGCCAAAAAGGTCGAAAGGACCATTAAAAAGATCTGACAGTTTACCAAAAAGGTGGACTCAAGTAGCAAAAAGATTCAAACGAAGATTTCAAAGGTCCAAAAGAGGAGCAAAAAGATTCGACCGTTCACCAAAAAGGTGAAATTGAGGGCCTTCGAGGTGCATAGGGGGACTTCTGAAGTACCCCTATCCACTTGGAAGTTACCCTCATCTTCTTAGCTGAGCCATTTTATTCCAGGGGATTCTCGGATTTCTTCATGGATTTATACTTGTCATTCATGCCTATTCCTGACAAGATCATAGGCTTACACTTTTCTATCCTGCCTGTTCTCGTCTTGGATTGCTTGGGCTGGGAAAAATAAAGGATATACCCTCGCTGCCTTCCCGGTGTCAATGCTTCAAAAGCAGTTTTCAAAACTGGGTCTCGTTCCAACTCTGCTTCAAATTCCTCGGGAATTGGCTCAGGGTTCTTTTGGAAATGGATTTTCTGCCCAGTTTTTTCCAGTTCAATAGATTCATGGATATAAGCTTTCACTTCATTTTCAATATCCAGAATTTCTCGAAGCGTTTTAAACTTAAAAAGCCTTGTTGCTTGAGAATTAGGCCCAGGTTTTACCAATAGCTTTTTATCGTCCTTTAGCAGCGATCCTTTGAAAAAACTGAGGGAACAGTAGTCCTTAAATGCACTGAGGATTAGAATATTATTGTCTTGATAAGTGTAGCAGGGAACGCCCCATTTGGATTCTTCTTTCAAGCCACAGCTGAGGACTGTTTTTCGCAGGAGTGCCAATTCTGAAGTCCAAGAATGAACCTTACAGTCAGGACTGCCGCCCAAAGGACATCTTCCGCAGCCTTCGATAAAATAGTTGTCAACTGATTTGTTCATTTGGTATTGGACATTCAGCTATGAACAGGTTCTGATTTAAAGCTTTTAATTTTAAATATGAAGATACTTAATCAAACATAAGATTTGATTAGAATCCAACTCAATATTGATTTTATGTTCATCCACATTCTTACCAGTACCGAATTTGTGCGGATAAAATTCTGCGAAAATGATCGATTTATGCAGCTTCCGTCATCGGACACTTGTCCACGGTGGCGGATCGGACATCCGGCTAGATTAGCAAAGAAATTAGGTTTCTGATATCATTGCGGATAATCATAATTGATTTTATACCCAGTTATATTTATGCTTTTCTTTCAGCTTTTCCTGAGGTTTTTAAAAAGCCTATAAAAAATGTAGATATGGCTAAGGAATGTCGCTAAACCATAAGTCACAAACATCAGCCAAATGAAGCCAAGGTTTTGATTATAAAGTTCCAGTCCAAAGAATTGCGGGAACGCGGTAATCAAATCTCCAAATCCTACAATATTGAATACCCATACTAATGGAATGGCAAAACTCCATTTGTTTTTTAAGGCAATGGCTGCAATGATGGCTAAAATTGCAGTGGTAAGGTCAAGCAGACCAACTGTGGTTAAAAATTCAGTCGGAAAACCGTCATAAAATTGCTCCTTTGCCATAAATGTTAAACCGAGGTATCGGAATGTATTGAGAAAAACGAATGGAAGAAGTGCCTCATGGATGGGCAGCTTCGAGATTCGCGGTTGTATCCAATATTTAAAACCTAAAATTATTGCGACTGTGCCTGTTAAGGCCTGTAAGTTGATAATTGTAAAATTGTCCATCATTTTAAATTGTGTTTGGAATAGCTTGTTTATTGAGTTGTTTGAATATGAATTTTGGTGCGAGGCGGCTCATGAATTTCAGTTGCTTAGAAATTCCTGGCGTGATTTCTTCTTTGCCACTAATGAAATCCTTCCAAAAAATCGCTGCTAATTTCTCGGGGGGCATTGGTTTTAAATTATCGTCTGCGGCAATGTCTGCTCCGTGTGCTAAGGGGGTGTCTACGACTGGTGGTAAAAGTTCAATAACTTTAATACCGTGAGGTTTCAGTTGTGGGCGAATACCTAATGTCCAAAAATGCAAGGCTGATTTTGTGCCCGAATAAACCGGTGCTTGAGCAAAGGGCACATAGGCCAATCCTGAAGAGACATTGACCAACACTGCGTTCTTACTCTTTTTGAGCAGAGGAAGGAAATAATGCAATATTCTAATGGGCGAATTGTAGTTGATTTCAATTTCCTGCATTTGTTTTTGCAGGTCATTCCTTTCGTTTCCGGCATCGACTAAGTTCATGATGCCGGCATTATTGACTAGGATGTCAATGGCGCCAAACATTTGTCGAACATCATCTGCTAGCGTTTTCACTGCTGCCTCATCTGTTACATCACTTTGGTAGATATGGATTTCAGGATTTTCCTGTTTTACTTTTTCAAGTTTATCGAGATTTCGGCCTGTTATGATCACGGTATGCTCATTCTCCAGGAACTTCCTGGCTAAGGCAAGCCCAATGCCTGATCCTCCACCTGTTATGAGTACAGTTTGTTTTGATGATTTCATATAATAATGCTATTTTTACTATTATTTCAGTAGCAATAGTAAGTAAAAATTATTTATTACTATCAAAATGATAGCAAAAAAATGAAAAGTAATTTTAGATCGGGCTGTCCCGTAGCTTCCACTTTAGATATCATAGGAGACAAATGGTCATTACTCCTGGTAAGAGATATGCTGGTACAAGGGAAAAAGACATTTAAGGACTTTTCGATATCTCCTGAAAAAATAGCCCCCGGAATTTTGTCAGCAAGATTGAAGTGGTTGGAAGAGAATGGGCTAATTACCAAACAGAAATTGCCTGATAATCAAAAAGAAAACATCTATTTATTAACAGAAAAAGGGATAGAGTTAGCTCCTATTATTACAGAAATTATTTTGTGGAGCGATAAAAATTTAAGGGAACAAAATTCGGAAATGTTCTCGATAGCTGAGGCAGGATTCCACCAAGACAAATCAAAAGTCACGAAAGTAATCCAAAACAATTATCGTAAAATCGTCCGAAAGACTTTAGGTTGAGTTTGTTTTTTCAAATTACAGCCAACGGTTAGTATATGAAAAGTAGGCGATTTCGAAGTACAAAACTTTCGGATAAGCACCAACTTTGATAAGAGCCAAAAGTCTTGATTTCAATGCTATTTCGACTATTTTTTGTATACATTGTTAGCTGTTCGGGTTTGTTATTAATTTCTTTTAAATCTAAAATCACATTTTTTTGCTCCGTTCGCAATTGTCCCTGTCCGAATAAGCTGCAGTCCTGCCAAACCCGAAGTTATTTCATCTACTTCACAAAGTATAGAAGCATACTTTGAATAGTTGTGTTTCTGAAACAGTTTACAAATGCCACATTCAATGATGTCTATTCCGTAGCCAAGTCCATAAGTTTCTTGTTTGTTTGTAATAATGTTTGCAATAAAGCCGTCAGCATTTGAGTTTACCTTTACTCTGTTGTGAAATGCTTTAATGAGTCCTTGTCCAACCCAAGTGTTTGTCAATTTGGGTAAAAGCAGTTTGAAATACTCTTGAATTTTACTTTTGGGCTGAACATACTCTGTCGTTATTTGCAAACAAATTTTCCTAATGTCGTCAAAAGTTTCTCCGTTGCTATCAAGTGTTTTTATAAGAGCTAAAAAGTAACTACTAAAATCAAGTCGCTTGTCAATCGGGTTTCTTGAAGTTTTTGCAAAAGATGTGTCAGTCGAAATAATTTTATAGTTACTGTCGGTATCAGCAATAATTCTGTCAAACTCGCTACGATAGTTTGTCTTAATATACTTTTTGAAATATTTTTTGTAATCGCCCATTCTTTTATTACGGTCTCTTTTGCCTGACAGCTAGCGGTTTGGCTATGCGCAGTGCGGGATTGAAAAGCTGAAACTTTCAATCTGGCAAAAACGGTAGCCAAAGCTGCGTTTTGTGTTTTTAAATTTATTCAACAAAAACTTCAAAGCGGAGCTTTGGCGGAATAGAAGCACTAAAATTTCGGCTATTCCTTCAGCCCGCATTGCGTATAGGTTTTGTTGGCAACAGTTATTTTTCATTTAATTCCCTTTCATATTTTCTTGTCAGCCAAATTCTCAATAGTATGAATACAACTCCTACCACTAAAGACACGATTCCAATAATTCTTCGCGGAGATTGGTTTCTTACAAGCAATGTTTCGCCTTGATATTCAATTCTGTAGATAAATCGAGTTATTCCTTCTGCTTCGGTCAGCAGGTTACTGTCATAATAAACAGTGATAGGTTGTCCAATTTGAAACAAAGAATAATACTTATTTCCTTTTTCAATTGCTTTCTCACCTGAGCCAAGAAAAATTCCCAAACTCTGTTCAGTTTGGTCGATTTTGAAAGCGAATGTGTATCTATAATTATTCCCTTTATAACGTTCTTTTATAACATTCTTGTCAGTTACTATTCCTGTCAATTTATCAACTGATTCAATAGTTTTAGAACTGTCATAAATTAACCAAACTCCAAGAAGCAAAAAGAAAATCGTAGGAATTAAAGTGTACGATTTTCGGTATTTATAATCTTCTTCTGTCATTTGGTCGTTTCGTTGTTTTTAATTGTTGCCAACTTCTTTTAGACGCCATAAAAACTCCTTTATCCACCCAAATCCGGGGGATAGGCGCCATAAAAGTTCCGTTTATCCTAATCTTAATTACCAGCGATAGCCTCCTCCATACATCCCCACATTGACTGAAGGGGTGACACGCATGCCATAGGGGCCGCCACTGAAGTTGAGTCCTACGCCGCCCGTCATATGCATATTGGAGCAAGCAGGTAAGAAGAGAGAGAGACCAAGAATTATAAGTAGACTGAATATTCGCTTTTTCATTTTTTCAATTTTTAAGGATTATACACTTGAAGGGCTAGAGGAGCTCCCGTAGGATCAAGAATAATGGCTACCGAACCGTTACGGACATCTGCACGGGGTTCTAGCAATACGGTCGCTCCATTCTCTTTGGCCTTGGCCAAGGCAGCATTTACATCTGCTACCCGGATATAAGGAAGCCAGTGACTTCGCACATTTTCCACGGGATTTTCCAGCATCCCCAGGCAGTTGAGGGTGTTCTTCTTGAAAACCGTATAATCTACATTTCCCTCCTTGCGCATTTCAATTTCATAGTCTAGGATATCGGTGTAGAATTTTTGGGATTCTTCCGTATTGTTGGACCAGAGTTCCATACCAAGGAAGGTGTCTACGGAAGCAAGATTAGGTTCGGGGTCTCCTCCTGCCATTCGAATCAGGGAGAAATGCGCCCCTTGAGGATCTTGTACATAGGAAATCATCCCTTGATTGGCTACAGCTACGGGTTTGGCTAGAATGGTAGCGCCGAGGGATTTGGCTTCGGAACTTGCCAGCTCCACATCTTCTGCTGAGATACTTCCTATCCATTCTCCGGAGTTGTTGTCACTTTTGTAGCGGGCCATTAGTGCAACCGGCTTTTGATCTTTTTGAAAAACCCAGAGTTCCCGATTATTGTCCCCATAGGGAGTCGTGGTCCAGCCGAAAACCGATTCATAGAAGTTTTTGGCTACTTCCGGATTGGGTGAAGCCAAGGTGTACCAAACTACTCGTCCCGGATGATAGCCGGGTGTGGAGACTTCAGTGAGAACAGGTGGGGCAGCACTCGGGCTGCAAGAGGCGAGAAAGGCTGAAAAAATCACAGCCCAAAGAATCTTTTGCATACTTTAAATAGTTTTTAATGATAAAATTTAGCGAAGGGGGGCATTAAAACCAATCGAAAACCGAAATATTAGTCTGTGTTTTTTGAAATTTTTTAGTCTTTAATTCATCGTCTTTCCCTATTTTCCCGACATGACATTTCAAGATCAGCCGCTTTTTATTGCTTCTACGCTTTGTGTAGCGGTATTTTTTGGAATTTGGTTGACACGTTTTCCTTGGGGAAGGACGGTTGGCACACCCATTTGGGTGATTTTGATTTGTGCCTTTTTCGCTAATGTGGGACTTATCCCTTCGGCTATGGAAGGACATCCAATCTACAATGGGGTTTTTGTGTACCTAGCACCCTTGGGCATTTTCATAGCTTTGCTCGAGGTCGACTTGCGTAGTCTCAAAGATGCCGGGATTCCCATCCTCCTGATGTTTGGAATAGGTACGGTAGGGACGGTGGTAGGTGTGGCCGTATCCTGGTTTCTGGTTCGGCCGGAAGCTGCCATCGGAGAGCTGGCTGGTGCAGTGGCTGGTATGTACACCGGGACCTATATCGGGGGGAGCATCAATTTCAATGCAGTGGCCCTGAGCTATGCCGTCAATGAAAATGGGCCACTCTTCGCTGCGACTACCGTGGTGGATAATCTGATCGGAACGCCTTGGATCATAGCCACCTTGATTTTACCTCGCTACCTCCAAAAGCTTTTTCCTCGAAAAAAACTTCAATCCGCCCAAAGCACCCCAAAGAGTGCTGGAGTTGAGGTGATTTCTATGTCTTCTTTGGCCTCAATGTTGGCTTTGGGCTTTTTGGCCATGGTTATTAGCGGAATAGTGGCGGAGTATTTTCCTCAAGTCCCTGAGATCATCACCTTGACGACTATTGCCTTGATTCTAGCACAATTCCCCGCCGTCAAGCAATTGCATGGAAAACAAACCTTGGGCTTTTTTATGATTATTATCTTCCTAGGCGTAATCGGAACCCTCTGTGACATCTCTGCGCTGTCCGGGGTGGGTGAATTAGCTGGTACCCTGATTCTTTTTGTGGGTTTGCTGGTTTTGATTCATGGACTTTTTGTTTTTGGAATCGGTGCACTTTTGAAAATGGATTGGGATGTGATTGCGGTTGCTTCCCAAGCAAATGTGGGAGGGAATACGACCGCTATTGCAGCTGCAGAGAGCTTAAATCGTCCTGATTTATTGATTCCCGGAGTTCTGGTAGGAAGCTTGGGAAATGCCTTGGGGACCTATATTGGGTTCTTGGTGGCGGGGGCTTTTTAGAATTGGAAAGTTGAAAGGTGGCAAGGGTGCAAGGTGGCCGTCATAGCGCATGTCCGCCGTGGCGGGAGGAGCTGGAACGAAAAACATTAGATTCTCGGGCAATTCTTGAAGCGACGTGGCTATCTCATTAGTAAATAGTGAGTGGTAAATAGTGAGTGGTAAATAGTGAGTGGTAAATAGTGAATTGTAAGGGGAAAAGTGGAAAAGATGAAAGGTGGTAAGGTTGGAAAATTTCAGCCATAGGGCTTGTCCGGGTCAGAAGGAGGGAGAGTATAATGACCTATTATCAAGCTCAATTTTTCAATTGCTGGAAACGCCCAACCTTGAACGCCGAACGTCGAACCCAAAACATCTCTTTTATTGATGATTCTGACCTTTCTCAGCTTTTGCAATTCTTGAAAAAGAAAAATCCCCTTGTCAGCTGATCTTTATCAGGTATTTTTAAATTTATCAAAGGCAATTTTGCTCCGCGTACCTTAAGTTTTTAGAATTCTATGACCAAAGCGATCTACCTCACTACAACCGAACCCTTTTCCGGAAAATCCATTTTTGCCTTGGGCTTGATGAATATGCTGGCTGCCAAAACTGATAGATTGGCCTATTTCAAACCCATAATTACCGGAAATAAGCGAGATAAAGACCGGAGGCTGGAATTGCTTGGAAAGCATTTCAACCTGCATCAAAGCTACGAGGAGATGTATGCCTTCACTCGTAAAAATGCATTTAAAGAGATCAATAAACGGAATGACGCATTTCTCATCGATACCATTATCGAGAAGTTCAACTCGCTGAAAGAATCCGCAGACTTTATTGTCGTGGAGGGGACTGATTTTTCGGATGTCAGCACCAATGTGGAGTTTGACGGAAATATCAGTATTGCCAAAAATCTAGGGATTCCGGCGGCAATTATTCTCAATTGTGCGTATCGGACCACTTCAGAAATCATCGATTTGGCCATGGCAAGCGTCAATAGCTATCTGAGTCAGGAAGTTCAGGTACTGACACTTATCGCCAATAAAGTCAAGCCATCCAAGCGGGAAGAGATCCTTCGCCGACTCAAGCATATCCTCCCCAAAAGCATCCTCATTAGCGCTATTCCAAGCCATGAACAGCTTAGCAATCCCACCATGGGCGAAATCATGGATTCCTTGGGTGCAAAGTTGTTGTTCGGAGAGCAGTACCTGACTAATCGGGTGGATCAATCGGTCGTGGGAGCCATGCAACTTCACAATTTTCTCGACCGAATAAACAATAATACACTGGTGGTGACTCCTGGAGATCGAGGAGATATTCTGATCGGGTCCCTTCAGGCAAATATTTCCAGGAATTTTGGGAAGATAGCCGGAGTCATCGTCTCGGGTGGAATGCACCCTGAGCCTTCTATCGTCAAGCTTTTGGAAGGTTTGGAGACGATTGTTCCTGTATTGCAGGTAGAGGATGGAACTTTCATGGTCGTGACCAAGGTCAATGAAATCAGGGCTCGTATCGCCCCGGAGGATAAGGATAAGATCGCTTTGGCCATACGGCTTTTTGAAGAATATGTGGACGAAAAGGCCCTGGATGATCGAATGGGTTCTTTCAGTTCGGAGATTCTGACTCCTCGGATGTTTCAGTATCAGATTGTCAAGCGGGCCAAAAGCCATAAAAAGCACATCGTCCTTCCGGAGGGGACAGATGAGCGGATTTTGCAAGCAGCTGATATGCTTTTGAGGCAGGAAGTGGTCGAACTCACCCTCCTAGGAAATCGAGAGGAGATCGAATCCATGATGGCTCGTCTGAATATTTCCACTGACTTTGATCGAATCAAAATTGTAGAACCGGCAACTTCGGAGCGATTTGAGGAGTATGCGCAGGAATTGTATGAGCTTCGCAAAGCAAAGGGAATTTCCCTCACGACAGCAAGAGATCTTATGCATGATGTATCTTATTTCGGAACCATGATGGTGTATAAGGGGCATGCTGATGGCATGGTTTCCGGAGCAGTGCATACTACCCAACATACGATTCGACCTGCATTGCAGTTTGTCAAAACCAAACCCGGTGTCAATACGGTTTCCTCAGTCTTTTTTATGTGTCTCCCTAATCGCGTGTCGGTTTTTGGGGACTGTGCAGTCGTGCCAAATCCCACTTCTGAGCAATTGGCAGATATCGCCATCTCTTCAGCTGAATCCGCTTTGATGTTTGGGATAGAACCGAAGGTAGCGATGCTTTCCTATTCCTCGGGAACATCCGGAGCCGGGGAGGAGGTGGAAAAAGTACGTAAGGCCACCGAAATCGTCAAGTCTAGACGTCCAGAAATCAAAATTGAGGGACCTATTCAATACGATGCAGCAGTAGACCCGATTGTTGGTAGGCAGAAACTTCCCAATTCCGAGGTAGCGGGTCAGGCAAGTGTCTTGATTTTCCCAGATCTCAACACAGGAAATAACACCTACAAAGCCGTACAGCGGGAAACTGGGGCTATTGCCATAGGTCCTATGCTCCAAGGTCTCAACAAACCCGTCAATGACCTAAGTCGAGGATGTACGGTCATTGATATCTTTAATACGGTTGTAATTACAGCTATTCAAGCACAAGAAGCAGAACAATGAAATGCCTATGAGAATGGCTTCTCAGACAGGAAAATGCCCCAATTTATCAGGGTAGGGCATTCCATGTGGCCTTTCAAAATCAAAAAATAAACAGATGAAAATTTTTGTCATTAATTCAGGAAGTAGTTCCATCAAGTATCAGTTGATCCAAATGCCCGAGGAGCAGGTTATTTGCTCAGGAATGGTGGATCGAATTGGCTTGGATGAGTCCCGAATTGACTATAAGGCTTTTTTGCCAAAGGGTAATATAGCGCGAAGTGAAACCAAAGCAATTAATTCTCATTCTGAGGGTTTGAGATTGGTAGCTGAATTTTTGACAGATCCTGAGATAGGCGTCATTTCTGACCCAAGGCAGGTAGAAGCGGTTGGACACCGGGTAGTACACGGAGGTGAGAAATTCGCCAGCACCCAGCTTATCAGTTCGGCGGTCAAGGCAAAAATCAAGGAGCTTTTTCCACTTGCCCCCTTACACAATCCTGCGAATTTTCTGGGTATTGAAGTGGCGGAGGAGATTTTTTCTGAGGCAAAGCAAATCGCTGTTTTTGACACTGCTTTTCATCAGACACAGCCTCCTGTTGCTTTTCGGATGGCCATTCCCAATGAGTTTTATGAGAAACATGGTATTCGGGCCTATGGATTTCATGGTACCAGCCATAAATATGTTTCCGAGTGCGCGATGGATCATTTAGGGAGCAGGAGCCTTAAACTTATCAGCATTCACTTGGGTAATGGCTGCAGTATGGCAGCTATTCAAAATGGGAAATCGATTGATACCAGCATGGGTATGGGGCCTATGAATGGCTTGATTATGGGAACCCGGGCAGGGGACATCGATCAGGCGGTCATTTTTTATTTGGTCAATCAACTGGGCTATAGCCTCGATGAGGTCAATAATCTGTTGAATAAAAAGAGCGGGATGCTTGGCCTGACAGGTTTTAGCGATATGCGGGATATTCAAAAGCACCTGCAGGAAGGAGATTCTAAAGCTCAACTTGCCTATGACTTGTACGCTTACCGCATCAAAAAATATATAGGTGCGTTTACGGCTTGTATGAATGGGTTGGACGGAGTGATTTTTACAGGAGGAGTGGGTGAAAATGATCGCTTGACTCGAAAATTGGTTTGTGAAAATATGGACTACCTCGGAATCCAGATGGATTTGGCGAAAAATGAGAATCTGGATAAAGGAATTCAGGAGATTCAAACCTCTGATTCCAAGGTCAAATTATTGGTCATCCCTACCAACGAGGAATTGGAAATTGCGAAGCAGTGTTTTGGATTACTTAAGATTGATTTGTAACAGGGTTTAACCATTTCTAGCGTTCAATTTGTATTTTTATAAAAACGAAACAAAATGGATATGCTTTGTTCTTTGTGACTTTTGAGAGGGCAAAAGTCACCAAAACCCTTGTCACAGCAAAGCTTCCACCCACAGGGCTCACGCCGGCCTGCTCCTGCCTGCCGGCAAAGGCAGGGCTGTGACGGCCCACCCCCAGCATTAACAAGTAGCTAACATAAAACTGAAAGTATTTCTATTTAGGAGGGTGCTGAATGGCCTTGAGATTTGTGGTTTTTGGAGTGAATGGAGACCGTTAAAAAAATGGGCTAGCTCCGAACTTGTTTCGGAGATCCGCCTATTTTAGGTCGGAATGATCGACAAAAAATCTTTCCTCAGAAAGATAACAAAGCTCACAGCCTTGGGTTTTTCGTTCTTTTGGGCTAAGCCAAAAGGACAAGAAATTGATACGATTAAAATTATCCTTAAGTAAAAAGCTCTGTTTGGGCTCTATTCCTATTATTTTTAGCTCCCTCAAGTCTCAACAATCGCTTTTTTGCATCCAAGCCTCCGGCATAGCCAACCAGGCTTCCATCCGAACCAATAATCCGATGACAGGGAATAATGATGGAAATTGCATTTGCGCCATTAGCGGATGCGACAGCTCGGATAGCATCCGGATTTCCCATTTGTTGGGAAAGCTCCAAGTAGCTTCTCGTTTCACCAAAAGGGATTTCCATCAATTCCTTCCAAACGCTTTGCTGGAAATCTGTTCCAACCATGCTTATCGGTACCTCAAAGGTCTTTCGATTTCCTGAAAAATAGTCCTCTAACTGTTCGATAGCCTTTTGGATGACTTCGATATTTTCAGGTCTAATATCCTTATTTGTAGCTGAAGTGGGGTTTTTCTTCTCCGAATCAAGATCAAAGTTCAAAAAATCAGCATTTAATCCTTTTTGGATTCGTTCGTCCACTGCTTTTCTCATCCTTCGATAGTACCAGTCACAGAGGCAAAGTCGACCTTGAAAAGCTCCAAGGATCAATTCACCGACGGGACTTTTGTAAATTGTGGTTAGGATTTTTTCCATGGTCTCAAAATAGCTTAAAAAACTCAGAAGAGGATTTATAAAGACATCAAATGTCAGCCTCTAATCGAACGGCTCGATATGTATCAGGATATGCCCCAATTCGGGGATTTCTTTCTTCAAAGTATCCTTGAGATCATGGGCGATGTCATGTCCTTCTCTCACAGTCAAGTCCCCGTTCACATTAGCATGTAAATCAACGTGGAATTTCATGCCCGCTTTTCGAATAAAGCATTTTTCTGTGCCGGTGATTCCTTCTACCGTCAGTGCTACTTTTCGGATTTCGGCAGTCAAGTCATCATGAGTGTCTTCATCCATGACTTCCCCAAGTGCCGGACGAAAAATAAGGTAGCAATTGTAGAGAATGAAGCCTGCGGCAAAAATGGCTGCATAGTCATCAGCCTTTTCATAGCCCTCACCACCCCAAATCGCGATCAAAATCCCAATAAATGCCGCGACTGAAGTAATAGCATCACTGCGATGATGCCAAGCTTCAGCTCGGAGGGAGCTAGATTGAAGCTTTTTGCTGCGATTAAGTACAAATCGGTAGGATATTTCTTTCCACAAAATAATCGCTGCCAAAACCGCCAAGGTCCAAGATGCCGGTCCTTCATGAGGTGTGCGGATATTTTGGATGGCCTGATAGGCAATTGTCACGGCAGAGACGATTAGAAAACCCACCACCAAAAAGGTAATCAGGGCTTCAGCTTTTCCGTGTCCATAGGGGTGATTTTCGTCTGCCGGTCGCTGTGCATATTTCAAGCCGATCAAAACCAAAATACTTGAAAAAACATCCACCAAAGACTCAATAGCATCGGCGATCAGCGCAAAGGAATTTCCGAAAATACCTGCCAGAAATTTGATTCCTGAGAGCAGCGCATTTCCCAGCATGCTGAAAATTACGGTACGGATGGCAAGTTTCTCCTGGGACATGGACGAAATTACTATTTATCGGAAAAGCTAAGCGTTTATTCTGTGGAATTATCTGCTTGTCGCTTTCCAATCCAATACAAACCTGTTCCAATGAATACAAAAATTCCTGTCATCCAAACTGATTCCCAGCTTACCTGCATCATCAGCCACAGGCAGGACAAAATTCCCAAAATTGGAATTAGATAGCCGCCTTTTAGAATAAACCTTCCTTGTCCACGGAACTTTGGTCGAAGTGCAGGTACGGCTGCACAAGTCATGATAAATAGGAAAAGCCGAGATAAGACTGTCATGGCCGCCAAGAACCGGAAAGAACCCATAGCCGCCAGGATAAATGCTGCGATTCCGAAAAAGAGAACTGAATTGGCGGGTGTAAGAAAGCGATTGTGGACCTTTCCAAACCAAGCTGGGAGGGAATTTTCCAGTGAAAGTGCATAGGTGACACGCGTAGCGGAAAACATGGAGCTAATCAGATTGGCGATTACGGAGGTGGCCACGCCAACCATCAGAAAGTAGGCTCCAAATTCTCCAAAGAGGTTGGATGCTGTGTCTAGTAGTGGAGTGGTAGATTCTGCCAAATTTGGGACTGCTGCCATGGCAACCAATTGGATCAGCATGTATAAAATCACCACTACGACAAGTCCGAGAATTAGCCCCATGGGCATGTCTCGCTCGGGTTTTTTAGCTTCTCCTGCAGGGACAATCGCCCCCTCAAAGCCTACAAAAGCATAAATCAAAAGCAAGGCTGCTGCTCCTAAATTCCCCGCCTCAGGAAGCGCTGAATCAAATGTTGGGACCATGGTGTCTCCCAAAAGAACAAAACCTCCAAAAACCAAGCTTATCAAAACTCCAAATTTGATAATGGTGAAAAAGGTCATGGATCGGATGGACTCACTCGAACCTAGGATATTCACCGAACTAAGCCCCAGAATGGTGAGCAAAATGGTGAAAAGACGACCGGTGCCTTCTCCTGCAAGAGGAAAAAAGTAAGCAATGCTATCTGATAGAAGCACCGTATTGGCGGCGAAGGAAATCAACCGGGCGAGGTAATACAACCAGCCTCCTTGAAAACCTACAAATCCTCCAAAAGCCTGCGTTCCGTATTTGATCGGGCCGCCTGTTCCTCTAAAGTAACTCCCAACTTCGGCAAAACTCAAAATCACCGGAAGCATGAGCAGTGCACAAAATGCATAAATCCAAACGCTGTATTCTCCTGCCAAATCTGCTGCGCCGGAAGGCAATCCAAAGATTCCTGCTCCAATAAATCCGTTGACCACAAGCATCCAAATGCCCCAAAGTCCAAGGTTTCTTGGCAGTTTTTCCTGTTTTTCTAATGACACCGATTTTTATTTTTTGCAAAAACGAATTTGGAAGATAATCAGATTGGGGAAAGAATTAAACCCGAAATATGCATTAGATTTCCTATTACGAGCTCAAGCCGCTTCAAAATCAATCGCTTTGCTGCATTTAGCTCAATCACCGTAGCGGTGCTATGCCTCAATCACTAAATGCTTGATTTTATTGCGGTTTGATCTCTCACTACAGACTCTAATGCATAATCCGGGTTAAATGGAAGATTGGACTTATGCTTGGGTAAGGGTGAAAACGGTGATTTCAGGTCGGACATTGAGGCGGATGGGGAAGTAATTTCCTAGAGCCCGATTGATGTAAAGAGTGCGTCCATCTTCTAGGTCAATTTTTCCCTGGTCGTAACGTCTATTTTGGACGGGCAGAATAGGAGCTGGAAGGAAAGGTGGCCTGACTTGACCTCCGTGAGTATGGCCAGCCAAAACCCACCCATCGTAACCGTTCCAAACCGGTAGATCACAGGCATCTGGATTGTGACACATGACAATGGCAGCCTCTTTTGCATCCCAAGTTTTCATCACTTTTTCGGGATTAAAATTAGTGCCCCAAAGATCCTCTATTCCATAGATCGTCAGCCCCTCCGAGTTGTATTTTTCATCCCTAAGGGTCTTGATACCAGATTTTTCTAAAATAGAAGTCGTTTCATCAGCTACCTCAGGCATAGACCATCCGTGTCCATAATCATGATTCCCTAGGGAAGCGAAAGTGCCAACTTTTCCTTTGGTAGCTGACTTGAGTACAGCGCTGAGTTGGCTGTACTGTTCGGAGTTTTTGAAATGCGTGAAGTCACCTGTGTATACCACCCAATCCGGATCGAACTCCTGCGCTTTTTTCATCGAATCGATGAGGTAACTGTGAGGAAAGCGGTCGCCTACATGAATGTCAGATAATTGAATCAGGATCTTTCCTTCGTGCTCTTTGGGTAAATTTTTGACAGGCATAGGGAGATGAACAAATTCCAACCAATAAGGCTCGATTTGCCAAGCATAAACTCCACCAGCTGCCAGGGCTGTTCCTAATGCTATTCCGGATTTTAAAAACTTTCTTCTATTCATGAGTTTTCGTTTCTCTTGTACAGGCTTTTTTTTTCAAAATGCTTAGCTATGCAAGCATATTCAGCTCTTCCTTCGCCATTTTTTCACCAATTTCTCCATTTCCACTGCATGAAAAACAACCAAACCCATCCCTCCGCAAATCAGTAGCTCGGGTAGATTCAACGCCTCTGTATGAAAAAGTTTATTGAAAACGGGCACATAAATGACCAATATCTGTAAAGCTATCATTCCCAGAACGGCAAGAATGAGAGGTAGATTGCTAAAGAGTCCTTGTTTAAATAAAAAATCCCGGTCGCTTCTCACGGCCATCACATGTCCCAATTGGGAAAAGGCCAAGACAGAAAAAACCATGGTTTGCCAATGCCAGTCATTTCGGATCGCCCAATATTGGGTAAAAAGTGTCACTGCAGCCATCAAGGTACCCACCCAAAGGATGTGAATCCCTACACCATCAGAAAATAGGCTTTGCTTTGGTGGTCGTGGAGGCCGTTTCATGATATTGCTTTCGGCTTTTTCCTTCGCCAATGCCAATGCAGGGATTCCATCAGTAACCAAATTGATCCACAGGATGTGAATGGGAAGAAGGGGCATAGGCATACCCAAAAATGGAGCAAGCGTAATCGTCAAAATCTCTGCCCCATTGCAGGTCATGATGTATTTGATAAACTTCCGGATGTTGTCAAAAATCCTTCTGCCTTCCCGGATTGCTCGCACGATGGTAGCAAAGTTATCATCCAATAGAATCATGTGAGCGGCTTCTTTACTCACATCTGTACCGGTGATTCCCATGGCCACGCCGATGGTACTTGCCCGAAGGGAGGGGGCATCATTGACCCCATCTCCTGTCATGGCTACAAATTGTCCTTTGCTTTGAAGGGTTTTGACGATTCGCAATTTCTGATCGGGAGAAACTCTAGCATAAACGCTGATTTTTTCGATTTGCTTTTCAAAATCTTCATCTGCAAGCTCACGCAATTCGGAGCCGCTGATGGATAGTCTGCCTTCCTCCAAAATACCAACTTGCTCAGCAATGGTTTTGGCAGTTTCCGGATGATCTCCCGTGATCATGACAGGTTGAATACCCGCTGTTTTACATTCTTGAATCGCAATTTTGGCCTCCTCGCGTGGAGGGTCTATCATGCCCGCCAAACCCCAAAAAGACAGGTCTTTTTCCAAATTCTCCCATTCTTTTTCTGCCGGAAGGGAGGGGATGAGTTTTCCTGCAAAAGCCAAGACCCGCTCTCCCTCAGAAGCCCATTGGTCGGACATTTTTATAATTTCTTCTGAAGAAATATCCTTTTCTAGTACGTCCAGGATAGTCTCAGTAGCCCCTTTGCAAATGACTAAAACCTGATCCCCAAATTGATGGAAAGTACTCATCCGCTTTCGCTCGGAGTCAAAAGGCAACTCTCCGACTCGGGGATATTTTTCTTGAATTTGCTCGTATTCCTTTTGCCCCAAATCTTCCACGATATGCTCAACCAATGCCAACTCAGTCGCTTCGCCCATGAAATTCCCTTCCTCGTTGGACTGAATGTCATGATTGAGCGCCATGGCCAATTGAAGAGGTACATTTCCTTCCGGTAAGGAGTCTTGGGAGGCCTCTTTCCGGACTACCTTCATCTGGTTTTTGGTCAGGGTGCCGGTTTTATCTGTGCAAATGAAGGTGATGGACCCCAAGCTTTCCACGGCAGGTAGTTTGCGGATCAAAGTCTCCTTTTTTGCAAGTCGGGCTGCACCCAAAGACAGGGCAATGGTGATCAAAGCGGGTAATGCTTCTGGAATGGCTGCCACAGCGAGACTCACGCTGACCAGCATCAGAGGGATAGGATCTTCTCCTCTCAGAATTCCCATTCCAAAAATCACCAGACAAATCAGAAGGATAAAAAGTGAGATGGTTTTTCCAAACTTCTCCATTCGGATTTGAAGGGGTGTATTTGGCCTTTTTTCCTGAAGTAAATCGGCAATTTTCCCCAGTTGGGTATTCATTCCTGTTGCCAAAATGACTCCCATTCCGCGCCCATTGGTTTGAAGAGTGCCTTTGAACAGGTGCACATTCGAGTCGATCGCTTCCGGATTTTTTATATCCTTACTAGCCTCCTTTTCTACAGGGACAGATTCTCCAGTCAAGGATGATTCATCGACTTTGATGGCATTCTCTTCCAATAATTGAATATCTGCGGGGATCATATTTCCCGCCTCACAGAGTACTAAATCACCCGGTACCAAATCCCGGGAGGGTAAGACTTGGTTTTTTCCTCCCCGAATGACTTGCGACTGAACCTCACTCATTTTTTTGAGAGATTCCATGGCTTTTTCGGCACGATACTCTTGCACAAAACCCATAATGGCATTCAACACAACTATGACCAAAATGATGATGGTGTCTGACCACTCTCCTGCAATACCTGAGAATACCGCAGCGATGACCAAAATAGTGATCATAAAGTCCTTGAATTGGTCTAGAAAAAGTTGGAAGGTGGATTTCTTCTTCTTTTCTTTCAGTTGGTTGGGGCCAAATTGCTCCAGCCGTTTAGCCGCTTCTTTCTGGCTAAGGCCATTTTTCAGGTATTCTTGTAATTCTTCTGGGGACTTGGGATAGTCGATCATAAAAGTCTGGGCGTTCGCCATTTAACCCGGATTATGCATTAGAATCTGTAGTGAGAGTTAAAACCGCAATAAAATTAAGCATTTAGCGAATGAGGCATAGCACCGCTACGGTGATTGAGCTAAATGCAGCAACGCGATTGATTTTGCAGCGGTTTGGACTCGTAATAAGAAGTCTAATGCATATTTCGGGTTTAAATTAAAAAAAGTCTGAGGAAAACCCCAGACTTTAATCAATACTTAGAAATTACCCCTCAGCGAGAAAACCCAATTTCTCCCAGGTCCGGAGATTCCGGAGCTGTAGGGTCGATAGCGTTGATCGGTGATATTTTCCAATCCCATATTCAGAAATAGAAAATCGGTCAAAGGATAGGAGAGCTTGAGGTTAAGTGTGTACCAAGCTGGAGCGTAGTTGTTTCCATTTTCGTCCTTGGCATAGATCTCATCCTTGCGTTGCTCTTCGAAAGCCAGATTCCCAAAGCTACGCTCGCCCTGATAGTCTACATAGAGTTGAGCGCGAAGCTTCTTCGCCTGATAGTCGATTCGGCTCACTCCAAAGAAAGGTGCCGCATGTCTAGAGGCACTGATACTTCCATCATCCAGCTCTTCTTCCCCTTCTTGGAAGTTCATGTCTGTGAGGAAAGTAAAACGGCTACTCAATTTGATCTGCATACCCAACTGTAAACCATAAACTCGAGCTTGGGCTGCATTTTGGATAGCTTGTACCTGGCTCAGTTCTCCCGAATAGAAAATACTGTCCTGACCATTCAATTGGAAGTTTCTACGCACCAAAGCATTATCGAGCAGCGTGTAGAAGCCAGTCAGGTCAATCTTCAAAGTCTCATTGATCACCTTGGCAATGGAAATATCCCAGTTGTAGGCGTACTCCGGATTTAAATTTGGGTTGGGGACGGTGACAGCCCCGGGTTCGGAATCAAATACCTTCCCGATGTCATCCACATTTGGAGATCGGAATGCGGTTCCTAAATTGGTGCTGAGGATCCAGGATTCAGCCGGATTCCAAATGATTCCCACACTTCCCGTCAGGTTTCCATTTTGTAGACTTGCCTCCTCGAAGGGAAAAGGGAAAAAGCGGGTATCAAATTGACTCTCGATTCCAAAATGACTGTATCGAAGGCCTGTTTGTAGAGTTGCTTTTTCATGAATTTTTGACTCCCAATTGAGATAGGCTCCAAAAGATGTCCAGGTAGAATTGGGATAGCGAGCGGCTCCCTCTTCCTGGAATCCCGAGTTGATATCTGTAATAAAACCCGAAGAGTTTACATCATTTAAAACCCACTCCAATCCATAGAATAGGTAATTCTTGGGGTTTAAGTTTTTGGTAAAATCTAAATTGACCGAGTAGGCATTGACCTCTTCGATTTGTGTGTTTCGAATCGGGTTGTTCAAGTCCCGGTCGATTCGGCTTTCTTCAAAATTTTGAAGGGCGAAACTCAGGTTTACGCGATCATAGAAGCTGTTGGACTGAAAATTGGAAACTTTCAGGTGATTCATCATCCATTTCTGCGGACCATAATTCCATTCAGCGTAGCGGGGAAGCCCATTTCGAACACGATTATGCCGATCATAGCGTCCATAGGAGGAGGTGGCAGAATAATGAAAGCCATATTGAAACTCCCAATCATCATTAGGACGAAAACGTACTTTTTGCATCAGGTTTCGCTGATTATAACCTGAAGGAATCTGCACCAAAGCAGGGTCTTCGATTGGGATTACCACATCTTCTCCGTCTATTCGCTCGACATAGTTGCGTTTCAGGTAATCGTCAGGACCATTCCTTCCCTGTCTCAAATCATCAAAGTCCCAGGATGTAAAACTGGTAGCAATGGCCCATTTTTTCCAGCCGATTTGCACCGATGCATGTCCGGTATTTTCTTGATTAGCCGACGAATATCGGCCAAACAAGGTGCCAGATACCACAGGGTTTTCGTTGACAGAAAATGACGGATTCAATGTTTGGAAACTCATCACTCCTCCGATAGCATCACTCCCATAGATGACAGAAGCAGGGCCGAATAGCACCTCAGTACTGCTAATGGCAAAAGGGTCAAGGTTGATGACGTTTTGGATATTTCCGCCCCGGAAAATAGCCGTATTCATCCGCACGCCGTCCACCGAGTAGAGAAGCCGATTGGTCGCAAATCCCCGAATCATGGGGCTACCTCCCCCTTGTTGACTCTTTTGAACATATACTTTGCCCGAAATGCCCAGCAAGTCAGCTGCTGTTTGAGGGTTTTGAAACTCCACTTCAGCTTTTGGGATGGGGGTGATTTTTTGGGGGATATTCCGACTGTCCTGGGTCCATTTATTAGCCGAGATGATTACCTCTCCCAAATTCAGGTTGTTTTTCTCCAAGTAGAAAACCATCTCATCGCTCGAAGCCAAATCTGACTTTCGGATCATCAGGGTATTATACCCAAAACTGCTTATTTGTAAGGTAGTAGATGCCGTAAAAGAACTCAGGTCTGCCTGTCCTTTTTTATTGGCAAAAATCACTCTACCCGTGGCAGGATCACTGACTGCCGCAGTAGTTACAGGTTCTTCATTGGCCTTGTCCAAAATAATGATCGTTTGACTTCTCATTTCAAAAATCAAGGCACAACAAATCACCCAGGTCATAAAATATTTCATTTCTATTCTGGATTAATTGATACAAATGCTGTCGATACACAGCAGTGCTAGATCATCGGAATAGAATAGGAGGAGGGGTGATTGGAAGGGTGTTAAGATTTTTCCAGAATGTTTCGATTTGGACAGATTCCAGGCGCTCTAGAGATAGTTTCAAAAAGCTCGTTAGCGGGATTTCCTGAAAGAAAAAAGTGAGGTGAAAAGAACTTTTTGATTGAGCTCTTTCCTGATCTTTAGGGTCAAAATCCTCGTATTCGCGCTCTTTTTCTTTCAATTCGCTTTCTTCCTCATCATGCCAAACCAGGTATTCCACTTGTTCGCCTTTGTCGTGAATTTCCAGCACGTCATACATTTGACCTTGGTACTCAAATTCCCGATCATGCTCCCATTTCAAAACTTGAGAGATTTCGCTTTTTGAAAAAATCAGTGTCTGAATGCGTTCTTTATTTTCGCTTTGGGTATATCGCTCCGAGAAATTTTCCCTCAACTCCCAAAAGCGCAATTCGAATGCAGCCATTCCTAGACTCATCGGCCCGGCAATGCTCACACAAAGAAATATGGCGATCAGAAGTTGTTTCATGGGTTTGTGAATGGAATTTACGTCCAATTTTCAGGATTTCTGAATCTCTTTTGAAAATAGGATGCTTCCTTTGATTGGAGGTTTATTTAGGATTTGAAAATTGGAAGTACTTTTCCGCCTTAGTTGATTGATGTCATAGCGTCGGTTCACTAAGCGGTGCAAGCAAACCTTTTTCACTTTTCGGAGCAAATTCGTTTTCATCATGCTTCGCGGCTCTTAGTGGTGCAAGTCTCCAGACTTGTACCCAAAATAATGCAGTCTCCAGACTGCTCTATTAAATTCATCTCCATAATTTGTCTTTGGCGTCTTTTTAAATAGTCACTTAAACCTTTGCTAATTCGCTTTTTTTGCTGGGATAAATTCGTTTCCGTCTTGCTGGCAAAATATTTCTACTTCCAATTTGAGATCAAGGGCCAGCGCAGGGGAATGGTGTTGTTCTTTTACCTGGGGTTTGCACCCCAGGCTAATATATTTCGTGCCTTCAGCACTCTTTTCCTTCACTGCTTTGCGGGGTAAATTTGTTTTCATCATGCTTCGCGGCTCTTAGTGGTGCAAGTCTCCAGACTTGTACCCAAAATAATGCAGTCTCCAGACTGCTCTATTAAATTCATCCCCAAAATTTGTCTTCAGCATCTTTTTAATTCTTCCTTCAATCCTTTGCCGCTTCGCTGCTTTGCGGGAGTGAATTCTCCTTTGCTTTATTTGAGCCCTTTCTTTTTCTAAAGCTCATAATCAAACCGCTCACCAAATACTCGTTTGGTAATCAGGGAAATATATTTCATTTTAGAAAGGAGGTTTATTGACCTTATCGCCCAAAAACATCTACATACCATGAATAGGCTCTCTTGGAAAGTCTTTTTTTGCTCCATTTCAATTCTTGTTGCCTGCAAGGAGCCGAAGCCAATGCCTGAAACTCCGGATAGCCCTGCACGAGCTGCTGAGGAAGAAATTCTCACTTTTCAGATTGATCCTGGACTGGAAGTTCAATTGGTGGCTTCCGAACCCCTGGTAGAAAGTCCCGTGATCATCCAATTTGATGAAAGGGGGAGGCTTTGGGTCGTGGAGATGCGCGGATACATGAATGATATCGATGGCTCTGAAGAGGATCAACCCGTCGGTTCTGTGGCTATTTTAGAAGATACAGACGGTGATGGCAAAATGGATCATCGAATTGTTTATTTGGACAGCTTGATCATGCCCCGGGCTTTGGGGCTTTTTGAAAATGGAGCTTTGGTCGCTGAAAATAACGCGCTTTGGGTTACCGAAGACTTGGACGGAGATTGGATAGCTGACAGGAAGACTTTATTGGATTCCACCTATGCTGCTAATGGAATTCCCGAGCATTCCGATAATGGTTTTGTCAGAAATCTAGACAACTGGTACTACAGCGCCAAATCCAGACTTCGATATCGACTACAAAAAGGAGAGTGGATTCGTGATAATACCGAGTTTAGGGGGCAATGGGGAATCACCCAAGACGATCAGGGGCGATTGATCTATAATTACAACTGGTCGCAGCTCCATGGGGATCTGGTTCCGCCAAATACCTTCAACAGAAACAAGAATCATCAAACGAATACAGGAATCGATCATGGCCTGACGATTGATCGCCGTGTCTATCCCATCCGAAGTAATTTGGCTGTAAATCGGGGCTATATACCCGGCACTTTGGACTCTACCGGCCGTTTACTTGAATTTACTTCAGCAAGTGCACCGACCGTTTACCGAGCTAGCCTTTTGCCCCAAGAGTATCATGGTAATATGTTTGTGATGGAGAATGCCGGGAATCTCGTAAAGCGGAATGTCATTCGAGAAGAGGGCGTTACACTAATCGCTGAGGATCCTAATCCCGGAAGGGAATTTATGACCTCAACGGATGAACGCTTTCGGCCTGTTTATGGGACTTTAGGTCCTGACGGGGGATTGTATATCGCCGATATGTATCAGGGAATCGTGCAGCATGGGTCTTACATGACAGACTATCTTCGAGAGCAGACTCTGCTTCGTAATCTTGATCAGCCGGGCCATATGGGAAGGATTTGGCGAATAGTTCCGAAAGGTCATTCTCAGTATCAAAAAATCAATTTACCGGATCTTTCCGATCAGGATTTGATTTCCACCTTGGATCACAGTGATGGCTGGTTTCGAGATATGGCTCAACGCCTTTTGGTAGAAAGAGGGGAGTTGAGTTTAGTGACCTTGATTGAAGAGTTTATCGACGAAAAGTCAAAAACTGATCTGGGAAGAATTCATGCCTTGTGGACCTTGGAAGGATTGGGTGCAGTAGATCCTGATTTCCTACTTCAATCCTTCGGCAACTCGAGTGATGAAGTGCAAAGGCATATTTTGAGAATTTTAGAAAAAGCTGCTGAAAAAGATGAAATAGTCGCAAGGGAACTTGGAAAGAGTCTGATTGCGATTTCACCAGTTCAAGATGAAGGTCTTGCATTGCAGGCCGCCCTAACTGCTTCCGTGCTACAAAATCCGGTGAAGTTTGATTTACTAAAGTCGATCTTGGAGGATTTTGGTTCTGAGGCACTTTTTCGGGATGCAGTGATGAGCAGCTTAGAAGGGGATGAGTTTGAGTTTTTGTCATTTCTGGATAAAGAGAATTTTCTTGAAGCCCAAACGGAAGCGAAAGCCATATTTTTAGAGATGCTCGCTTTGGCTGTGGTACAAGGTTCAGACCCGGATGAGACTTCCTCGCTTTTGAATTTTATTGCTTCCAAATCAACTCACTGGTCTTCTGAGGCAGTATTGTCAGCCCTAGCCATCCAAGGTTCAAAGGCAGAAAATCAAGGTAAATTTTGGCTAGATCAGGAGCCGGAATTATTTCAATTGACGGAACAAAATCAGCAGCTAAGTCGGGCAAAGAATCTTTTTCGTTGGGAGGGGTTTTCGCCTGACATGGAGTCTAATGATGTTTTGACATTGGATGCGCAATCTCAAGCGCTTTTTGCTGATGGTAGGCAAAAGTACCTGACTTCTTGCGCTGGGTGCCATGCGAGTAATGGTGGAGGTGTCAATCGAATGGGGCCGCCTTTGGTAGGCTCTGAATGGGTGACTGGAGATGAGCGAAGGCTTGCTTTGATTTTATTGCACGGAATAGAAGGCCCGATATCCGTCAATGGGAAAGAATATGATGCACCGGAAATTCTCCCTGTCATGCCTTCCCATTCCACGATGGATGATGGAAGTATTGCGGCTATTTTGACCTATATCCGAAATGAATGGGGAAATCAAGCCGGACCTATCAGTCCAAGACTCGTGGGAGGTACGCGCCATACATCGCAAGGGAGAGTTTACCCCTGGTCAGCTGACGAACTGAACGCTCATATCGCCAAACTCAATCAAGAAGAGACAAAACCCAATCCCAAGCCATGATGAAAAGACGCCAATTCCTTCAAGCCAGCAGTTTGGCAGCACTTTCCTTTTCTATGCCTTTTCCCAGAATTCCTGATTTTTTGAAAGAGTATTCGATGGGAATAGTCATCCATTCGTATGGGATGCGCTATGGAGGTAGGGTGAAAAGCGAGGATTTTCCTCCTTTTGAAAATACTTTGGATTTGATGCGGCACTGTCATCAAATCGGTGCCGGGGGAGTTCAGACTACCGTGGGGGCTTGGGGACTTGACTTTAGTAATAAGGTAAGAGAAGAGCGGGAGATGTTGGACTTGTACTTGGAAGGAAGTATCAGTTTACCAAAAAATGAGACGGATCTAGATCGATTTGAACAGGAAGTCAAGGATGCTCGAGAGGCGGGAGCCACAGTGCTTAGAACAGTTTGTCTAAATGGTCGTCGCTATGAGAACTTTGAATCCAGTGATCAATTTAGGGACTTTAAGAAAAAGGCATTGATTTCTTTGCAGCTGGCCGAAGCAATTGTCAAAAAGCATCAGGTGAAATTGGCAGTGGAAAACCATAAGGACTGGACTTCTGAGGAACTTGTCGAAATTTTAAAAAACTTAAGTTCTGAATGGGTCGGTGCTACGGTTGACTTTGGGAATAATGTTTCCCTTTTGGAAAACCCGAACAAAGTGATCGAGAATTTGGCTCCTTTTGCTTTTTCTACTCATGTGAAAGACATGGGAGTTCAGGAATACGAGGATGGTTTTTTACTCTCCGAGGTGCCTTTAGGAGAAGGGATTGTGGATTTGAAAAAAGGTATGGATCTCTGCAGGAAATACAATCCAGCTATCCAATTTTCTCTGGAAATGATCACCCGTGATCCCTTAAAGATTCCTTGCCTTACGGAAAAGTATTGGGGGACCTTTGAGAATACCCCCGCCACTGATCTAGCGAAGCATTTATCTTTCATCCGAAAAGAGAAATATCCAGGCTCTTTGCCTCAGATTTCTGGCTTAACCGACCAACAAAAATTACAAGTGGAGGAAGAAAACGTCAAAAAATGCTTAAACTTCTCCAAATCAAACCTTTTAACCTAAATCCAATCAAATGACAGATTTCACCAAACTTCCGGGAATAGAACTTTTCACTCAAAAAGGCAAGGCCGCCATCATCACAGGTGGTTCCAAAGGATTGGGTTTTGCCATGGCAGCGGGCTTGGCTTCAGCGGGATCAGATGTGATGCTTGTCAGCCGTAATCAAGCCGAATGCGATGAAGCAGCTTTGGAACTTTCCAATCAATATGGGGTCAAAGCCATTGGTTTTGCTGCGGATGTCACCAAGGCAAAAGCGATGGAATCTATGGCCCAAAAAGCTTTGGATACTTTTGGCCGGATTGATACGCTCATCAATTCAGCTGGGATAAATATTCGGGGAGGGATTGATGAGCTTTCGGAGGAGGATTTTAAGAAAGTCATGGATATCAATGTGAATGGGACTTGGCTGGCCTCCAAAGCTGTGATTCCAGCCATGAAGGAAAAGAAAAAAGGTTCTATCATCAATTTGGCAAGTACACTTGGAGTTGTCGGGTTGGCTAATCGTACGCCTTATACAGCAAGTAAGGGAGCGGTTGTTAATATGACTCGGGCTCTAGCCTTGGAACTTGCGCCTTGGAATATCACCGTTAATGCCATTTGCCCAGGGCCTTTTTTGACGGAGATGAATGAACCGATTGCTAATACCGAGGAGGGCAAAAAATTCATAGTAGGTGCCACTGCTCTGGCAAGATGGGGTGAGTTGAAGGAGATTCAGGGAGCGGCACTCTTTCTAGCTTCTGATGCAGCTACTTACATGGTTGGCTCGCTGATTACCGTAGATGGGGGCTGGACGGCCCGATAATCGCATTTTTTATCAATAGCGTCCTAAATAAAAAATGAGAGGCTCTACTTTTTGCCGAAAATTTTGTTTTCGCTTTCTCCCGAAGTCATAAGACATCCTATGATTGGTAATACCCTGTTTTCTCTGATTGATAGAAAGACAAAAGCTCGATTTTCAAGAAGCTGGAAAGCAAGGAAAATCTCGGAGCAACCACCTAATAATAGACTGGAAACGAGTGCGGTGGGTTGACGCAGCAGCGGGGGGCGCGTTGGCAATGCGGGTGGAAGCTTTGCTGCGTCTTGACCTTTTGGTTCTTTTGGGTCAAGCCAAAAGAACAATAAAAAACATCAAGATGGTGAAAGGAGGGGGGAGTAGAGCCAGAAAAGGTTAAAGAATGAAAAGCGATAAAAACCAATTTCGAAATAAGAACCGAAAATTAAATTCGACCTGCCTAAAGACAAGAGGTAGGATTTCCTCCCGATATCGGGATAGCCTTTGACAGACAAATTGTAAAGACATCAAAGGCTTTCCTTCCGGAAAAGTAGCGCAGCAGAAAAGTCAAAAGGGGTTCTGTTTCCAGTTTACTTGTAAAATCTTTATTACTAAGTGCCAAATGGATAAATTGACCCACACAAAAAATTATTTAGGACAGCATTAATTTTTTATATGTATATCCGCTATTTCACCAGTAGCGGAATTAAACGGTAAAAATTCTGCATAAATGATCGATTTATGCAGGCTTCCGTCATCGGACATCCGACTTGATAAGTAAAGAAAACTAGCCTTCTGGCATCATTGAGGATAATCATATGTTTTAAATAGAACCCTCTATCAGACAAAAAGACTTATCACATAAATGATGAGGATAGCCGATATCCCCATGATGAGCGTTCCCAAACTATGAGATTGATTTCCCTGCTTCACGGTCATGCCTGAAAGCTGGGTAACTACCCAAAACCCGCTGTCATTGGCATGGGAAATTGCAATGGCTCCTGCACCGACAGATAAAGCAGTCAGCACTTTCATCGTCTCCGAATCCAATCCAAGAGGACCCATCAGAGGAGCAATGATGGAAGCTGTCGTAATCATCGCGACTGTAGTAGAGCCTTGAGCTGTCTTAAGCGCAAAAGCGATCAGAAATGGCAGGAAAATCCCCCAATTGGCATCTTTCATACCTTCGCTTACCAAGGTACCAATGCCCGAATTTTGAAGCATTTTCCCAAATACACCTCCGGCACCTGTGATGAAAATGACCGGGGCAGCGATCAAGAGTGCCTTTCCAACCCAACCACTTGCCGACAGCATTTTTTTATCGAGTTTTTTGGGTAGGGTAAAGGAAAGCAGCGCACCGATCAGCAATGCTATGACCGGTGAGCCGATAAATTTGATCACTCCTAATAATTGTCCCTCTCCAAAAGGCTTGGTGGGATAATTGGCTATGGAAGCCATAATGATCAACAACAGGGGAATGATGATTGGGAGAAATGACTTGATTGCTGAAGGATAATCACTTCGAGAGACAGCTTCCTGATCTGTCTCGATAGTGGCTTCAAGTGGAATTCGCGAAACGAATTTGTTGACAAAAATATAGCCTGGAATGAGAGTCAATAGCGATACGATTACACCCCAAAAAATCATCTGTCCCAAGTCCGCATTAAGTATCCCGGCGGTGGCTATAGGGCCAGGAGTAGGAGGGACGAGCGAATGACTACACATGGCACCGAGCGAAAGCGCAATCATGGTTCCTGCGTAAGAACGGTTACTTTTTACTGCCAAGGATTTGGCAATGGGGTTCATCATGATAATGGTAGAGTCCCCAAAAACTGGAATAGAAAGAACATATCCTCCCAGCATCATGGTGAGGTTCACTGACTTTTTACCGATCCAGCTCAGGATTTTTTCTGCAATGACTAAGGCTCCTCCAGTTTTTTCTAAAAAAGTACCCAAGATCACTCCTAAAAGAATCAACAAACCAACTGAGCCCAAAACCCCTCCAAAGCCTTCAGAAATGGATTGAATAATCAATTCAAATGACATTCCAGACAGCAAGCCGTAGAGTAATGCAGCGGCAAAAAGCACTAGGAAGGGGTGAATGTCATATTTGACGATGGCTATTAAAATGAAAGCAAGAACAAAAAGAACAGATAGGATTAATACCATGTGAGGTTTGTTTTGGGCTGATGAATACTAAAAAAGCCTAAAAAACCGAAAAATAAAAGGTAAATGATTTGAACATCCTAATATAATTTTGACTGTAGGCTTTGTCCAATTCACATTTTTTAAAAGAAATCCCGGATACTCCCACAGGTCAGTTGACGGGTCTGAGGTTCGAACTTTACTTGTCCGGTCTTTTTCAGTAGTAAATTATTTTGAAACACTTTTTTTGTAACTATCAGACTCAAAAAACAGGTTTTATTCCCAATAATATCAACTTTTTTATCGTCTTATATTCCCTATTTTCGTAATTATTTATTATTTGAAGATGCAAAACAGTCTGATTATGGACAAAATAGCTGTCATTATAGCTAATTTGAGAAACAAAAAAGGCTGGTCTCAATCTGATTTGGCTAGTGAAAGTGGAGTATCCAGGGAGATGATCAGCAAATATGTAAGGGGGCTTGCCATCCCTTCTGTTGATGCTGCCAAAAAGATAGCAGATGCTTTTAGCGTTTCTCTGGGCTACTTGGTGGGTGAAGGGATTGATGCTTCTTTCGATAAAATGACTTTAAGCCGATTTCAGGAGATCCAAAATATGAAGCTTGACTTTAGGGTACACTTATTGTCGTTAATTGATTCGGTAAATCGGGTTTACAAAATACAACAAACGTATTCACAATAAAAATTTGATCATGAAGGTACTATTGGATATAAAAGACAGCAAAGCCTTGCATTTGCTGGAAGTGCTCAAAAGTCTGCCATACGTTAAAACCAAACAGCTTACCGATGCCAAAGCTCAACTCATGAGCGAGATCAGGGAAGCCGTGGAAGAGATGAAGCAAATCCGGGCGGGTAAAAAACAGGCCCGTGACGCAGAAGATTTTCTCAATGAGCTATAGTGTAAAGTCTATTGAGGTTTTTGAGCGACAAGCCAAAAAGCTCACCAAAAAATATCCGTCCCTAAAATCAGAACTTCTTGCATTGGTAAAGGAGTTGAAGGAGAACCCTGATCGGGGCACGGCCATTGGTAAAAGTTGCTTTAAAATACGTCTGGCCATCAAGTCCAAAGGCAAGGGAAAATCTGGCGGGGCCAGGCTAATTACGAACTTTGTGGTGGCTAATGGTGTCGTTTACCTCCTATCCATTTACGACAAGTCCGACAAGGAAAATATTACCGATAAAGAACTTTACGAACTCCTGCAGTTTGTCCCCGAATGATAAAGCCCTCTCCCCTTTTTTTGGTGTAGGATCTTCTCAGTAGCTCTGAAGTTCAATTAGGCGCTGGATGATCCTGTACAGCTGTTGGGAGTAACTTCACCCTAGTATTCTTACCAAATGGCTTAGATACTTTTATCACCAATAATCCACTTCAATCAATCCCCACTGGAGCCTACCATCTAACTGTTTAATGATGGCTGGATTCTGGGATTACAAATCCCTAAAGAAATTGGAGTCGATTTGCAAATTCCCAGGGGGTGGGCTTTTAATGAGCTAAAATCATTTTAATTCAAAAATCCCATATCGAGTGAAATCCTCTTCTTCATCGGGGTTCAGTAATTTGATTAAAAGTGTGTCATCAGGTAAAAGCATAGCTATCGCCCCATAAGGCAATTGGATATCTTCTCCAACTTGTTTGCCGTTTCTGATCAAAATCAACCGACGGTAAGATGGATCGCCAAAGTGATGATAGTTTCGGTTTTCTGCTATTTTCTGTTCATAAACTCCTGGTGAAATAGCTTTGATGTATTCCAACAGAACAGTTCCATCTGACAAAACGTAAATATTATCATTTTTAGCTCCAAGATTAATTGGGCCTTTAGAAGCTATATTATTCAAAGAAATGCTGGAAGATTTCAGTACGGGGAAGTTTTCGTGGCGGATTTTAAGAGCTTCGGTTTTCTTTTTAGATTTCAGGTCTATAATTGAAATTTCATCGTCTAAAGTAGTGGTCAGATATAATTTTCCACGGCTTTTGTCTAGCGAATAAACAGGAGCATAAATTGACTCAATAGAAGGATCCAGTTTAGAAAAATTTGACCGACCTGAAACTGGCGCTAAGTTGTAAGTCTTTTCGTTTTTTGGATTGAAAACCTCTATCAGGTTTTCTTTTAAAAAATCTGTGAATCCAAAAAAAGTGGAATATCCGGAAGGTTGACTGACAAAGGAGTTATCTCCCTTCACCCCATTTTCATAGAAATAAGTCAGTTTTTTAGGGCTGTAAAGGGTGACATTATACTTAGATCGAAAAGCAATCTTGTTGACTTTTTTCAGATTTTGATCATATTGATAAAGGTTTTGGCTGGAATGAATCCATATAGTTCCGTCTTCTGCAAGGGCAATTTGATTGATAGATTCTACTATCTGATTAGGTCCTTCTCCTTGCAATTTTTCCGAGACTAAGACTTTACCATTTTCTGAAAACAAGGCAATTTTGTTTCCTTTACTCCCTTGATTGATATATCCCAAATATTGTTTTTTAGCAGGATGGTAATCTATAATCTCTACCGGGTATAAAAGATCAATTTTGAATTCAGCTATTTTGGAAAAGGTGGTTTGGCCGAAAGACGACGAAAAGCATAAGAATAAAGCGAGTGCTGTAGGAATAAAATTTTTCATTTTCTTAGACTAACTTCTTTCACGAACTTGAAGATAGCTAAATAATCTAAAAGTTTAGCCAGACGATTACCGGACAAGCTGCCTCCTTTTTCTAAAAATATTATCATTGTATTCACCATTAAGCACCCTTTTCAGTGAATTCATTCACCAAAAAGTATTGCTTTTGGTGAATGAATGAAGCTAAGATTCCGAGAATACTCGAAAACAAGATTTCTGCAAAGCTATTTCAAGGGAAAACTATTGTTCTGATCGGGGCAAGGCAGGCCGGGAAAACAACTTTGATTCGCGAGATACTAACTAAAAGATCGGAAGTTTTTGTTTCTAGATGGAGATGACCCTTTGGTTAGACAGCAATTGACCAATTCTTATTTTAATTCCTTCGTTTACTTCAATTCAAAAATCCCAAACCTTATATAGTCTTCTTCTTCATCCGGATTGATCAGTCGGATAAGTAGACGGTTGCCCGGAAGAGCCATTTGAACCTCACCATAGGGAATCCGAATATCACCTGAAACCTGTTTCCCATCTTTGAATAAAATCAATCGGTGATAATCAGGGTCCATAGAAGTATCATAGGATTTAAGCTCGGCCAACTTCTTTTCGAATATACCCAATGAGATATCCCTAAGATATTCCAGTGCTAAGTAACCATTGTCCCAAGCATGGAGAGCGAAGTTTCTGGCTGATAAAATTCTACCTTTAAACTGAGGTAAATTGGGTAAGGACAACTTGGAGCTTTTCAATGCGTCAAATGATTCATGATCAATCTCGATTTGATTCTTCTTTTCCAAAGACCGGGAATCAAAAATGGTAATTTGATCATCAAAACTTGTAGTCACAAATAATTGCTTTCCATCCGGACTTCGGGTATAGATGGCAGAAAGCATATTTTTCATACTAATATCCATTTTGGAAAAAATTGAAACATTCCGAGCCGGAATAAGCACAGTTGATTTCCCTGATTTTAAATTGACTCCTTCAATTAAATTGAGGCTCTCAAAATTTCTTGCAAAAGAAAAAGAAAAAGTATTAGGAATAGTCGTGATCACTACATTCTCCCCTACAGGATTTTTTAGTGTAGCCAGTTTTTTTGGATAATAAATTGTAGATGTATTGAGTGGACTAAACCTTGTCTTCTTGATCAAATTCAATTTGCGATCATAAAGCAAAATTTCGATGGGAGTTTTTCCCCAGATATTCCCATCTTCAGTAAAAGCAAGACCACTCAAAGGAGAAACATGCTCATTTGGACCTTCTCCATAAAGATTTCGAGAGATGATTTTATTCCCTTTGGCATCAAAAAGGCTGATTTCAACACCATCATCCTTACTTTTTGTATAACCCAAATAGATTTGATCCTTTTCGTAATAATCAAGAATACCAACCTCATAGAAGCTGTCAATTTTAAATTCAGAAACTTTTCTAAGGCTTACTTGGGCGAAGGTAGAGGAAACCCATAAAAGCATAAAAAAGGATGTATAAATAGATTTACTCATATCTCATTAGGTTTAGGATCAAGATGAAATAGTTCACCTTGATCCGTGATTTTTATTATAAATTATATATTAACCTTATCCCACACCTCCAGATGAACAAGTGCAGGACGCATTTGGGTATTCATCTTGAGGGCAGTAAAAATTCATAGTGTTAAATGAGCAGTCATTGACACTTGTTCCTCTTGGAAGACCTGGAGTACAACGGATTTCACAATTTGAACAGGACCCAATTCCCCCAGTAATCTTCTTCATCTGACTTCTTTCCAAGACTTCGTTGGTGTTGAGTCTAAGCATTTCTAGGCTTAACTTTTTCATATAATAACTTTTTAAATATTGAAAAACGAGATCTGTACCTCAGATCCTTTCAAAGTAAAAATATTTGCCTTGCAACTAAATACCTATACCAATTTTACTAAATTCTAGTAAATATTTACTGAAGAGTATTTGGTATGAATTGTCTTAAACTCCATCCCCTTAGCCGCATTACTAAGTTTTAATAAGCTGCTCCCTTCCCGTGCCGTCTTCGATATTCCCCGGGTTTACTTTTCAAAGGTTAGCTTGCCACACTGTTTGCAGATAACTTGGAGACAATGAAGTCAAGCGTCCCAATTTCATATAGAATGATCTCTCCGATAATAACCACAAATCCTCTTGGAATACACCAGCAGGTTATTTTCCAAAAGGGTTCCTCTCTATAAAATCCAGGGAAATTGAAAATTCTATGATTTACCCTGGTAATATTTTGTCAAGAAAAACCCGAACTTCTTCCGAATTGGCTCTAGGAGCATAGGGATGGATCAGTTTTCCTTCTTGATCAAAAAGAAGATAGCGAGGAATTACATCTACTTTTAGCTTTTCAAGAAACCCCGATTCCTCTAAATTCTTGACAAAAAAGGAACGATTTGGAATAGCGATATGATATTTTTCAACCACATCTTCCCAGTATTTGTGGTTCCTGTCAATGGATAAGTAAATTACTTCAAACTCCCTATTCTTATACTCATCTTGCAAAGCGATAGAAGATGGAAATGATTGGATACAAGGGATGCACCATGCCGCCCAAAAATCAATGTACAGGAATTTTCCTTTTTTTTGGACTAAGAGCTCTTCAAGCGTAGTTGTGGATTTACTTAGCCCTATGAGATCTAGATCCGGCCGCTGATTTCTCAAAGCCTCAAAAGATGTCCAGAGAAATTCAGCTTGTGCCTGATTAGCTAGACGATCTTCATAGCTTGTCAACCAATCCGCTGCTTCTTCAAAAGGAAGATAGGGAAGTGTCTGGTTTAAATAGCTGAATAACATTAGTTTGCCGAAAGGGGAAGAGGAATTGGTAACATAGGGAGAAGTTGTTGAGGGAATGGGATGGTGTAGCATCTCATAGCTTAGAAGGAAATCAGCAAAGTCATGCAGGTAAATAGTTTGAGCGCCATCCTGGGTATCCCATTCCGATCCAAGAAATGATCGAAAAGCTCCCCTTGCATCAAATGCCCCATCTTCCTCCCCAAAATAGTTCAATTTCTTCAGTTCAAAACGGGCTTTTGAAGTGTAAAACTTAGCCGAAATTGCTGAAATGGATTTTTCGGCCCTCAAGGAATCGATCCAAGACAGCTCCAAAGTTAGGCTTTCTACCGCCTCTTTGCGGTATTGCTTGAGCTCCTCCCTTAGCCCCCCTGGAGTAACCGAGGCATAATTCGATTTCCATAATAAGTGAAAGTCCTGAAGTTTTGAGTAGGCAGATTGATAAAGATCTCGATTCCTAAGGAGTTCCAAATTGGTTTCATAAGGGGAGGCCTTTCTATTGACCGTTTCCATCCAAATGTTTTGTTCATTTAGTTTTACTAGTACCGTATCTCCTTTTTGGAATAGGTAACTGTACTGAGTCTGACTATGGTCTCGGTATGCCAGCTCTAAAAAGTCCCTTTTTGTTTTGATTATCCCATAGTGACTAAGGGATTTTCCTGAAAATTCTATTTTCGCAGAAAATAGCTCATCATCAATGTACATAAAAGAGCCTTTACGCTTGGCCAAAAAATCACCTACCATGCTATCTTCAAGCATCAGAACGATTTGATCCTTTTGATCGTCTTGATCATTATCCTGAAGTGTCGAATTACAAGAAAATAGGAATAGTACGCCAAGAACTGTAAAGATCAGTCGGTTAAATTTTGCTGGGTAATTTGTATCAGTCCTTTCCATTTTCCTTAAACTGATCTTCTAGTTTTTTATGTCTTTCTAGACTTTTGAGGATGGCAGAATCTAAAGGAAAAGCTTTAGACAACTTATTGATTTTCCAGAACTCTTGCTCATAGGGAAAGGAGTTTGATGGCAATATTTCATCCCTTTCTATAATTTCACGACTTTTGAGCTTTTTGAAATTTTCGGTTTTTATTTCATCAAACCACAAGGTAGATATATCCATTTGGTGACTGCCCACATTCCGATTGATAAAGCGAAGTACTTTATGGAGCAATTTTTCAGGGTAGTATTTATCCTGAATTTTTCGATATTTCATCAGAAATTGCTCATATAATTCCCTTTCAGGATCCATGTACCTAGTCACTTGAAACTCTACCACTGCATAGTCACTGCTATTGACTTTTATATAAGAAGTCCCTAAAGGAGGATCAGTAGTCCCGTAGGCAATGGTGTAAATGGTATCATTATCCACTAGCTCGTACCCAAGGAATTCTTGGTAAATGGGTAATTCTGCAATGCCAAAAAACTCATTCAAATACCCATTACTATTAAATGGGCTTTCTTCCAAATAACTTTTCCTAATAAAGTTGTCTTCGTATAATCGAATGATTGGGTTTCTTGGCATTTTATTTTTTTCTTCAAAAGCGTAGGAATCCTCCTGTGCTTTCAATAGTAAGAGAAAAGTAGAGTCTATTTCCGAAAAATCGTCGCTCTCTCTGTAATGCTCAATTTTAATTTTGGCTCCTTTTACCTCTTTTGAATATCCAACATCCTCCACTATTACCTGAGCTTCTGCCAGATGGGTAAACTCCTCGTAGTTTGTGGATAACTTTCTAAATAAGCCTCTCATTTGATGCCTTTTCTCAGGATAATTCTTTGGGATATTTTGTGCTATTTTTTGAAAGAAGTCTTTGAGGTAATCCTCTTCTGGCTTTACAGTAATTTCATCCAATACGATGGTTTTACTTTGCAATGTGATATTCGTCGGATTATTTTTGAGGCTCTTTATTGCGATTTGCGCTTTGGTATAGCCGATGTGAGATACTACTAGCGTATCATTTTTTAAGCTCTCAGGAAAACGTAGGTTAAAGAATCCTTCGGAATCAGATAGACAGTTGAAATCCGGATAGTTTTTTAGAAAAAGATAGGCATTGGCAACAGGAGAATTTCCATCTCGGATGGTTCCAGAAATATGATTTTGCCCTGCGTTATTCTGAGAAAAGAGTAAAGTGGAAGAAAAAAATGAAATAATAAAAGCAAATACATATTTCATGTCTTATTGCAGAATTTTGTGGTTAAATTGATTCCATGATTACCTCTAGCAAGCGGGCCTTCGGTAGGAGGATAGTAAAGGCTCTTCTTATATATTTAAGATATTTCTTTGGAAGATGCCTGTATAATATTGGATTTCTAAGGACTACTTTCTTGGTGAACTAGGAGCAAGGCCCCTAGTTCAAAATTCTCCCAATTAATAACTATACCAACCTGTGTTGCATCCTTGCATGCTATACCCCGCTGAGGTCACTGCATTCCAATAATTTGCGCCTCCCGAATTATTACATCCGCCGCTTGTCCAGCCATAAGCCCAGCCCGAATAAGCACCTCCAGAAAGTTGATTACAGGATCTAATCATATACATGGTAGCGCAATAGCTCATTCCATACCCCCCAGTAATCTTCTTCATCTGACTTCTTTCCAAGACTTCGTCGGTGCTGAGTCGTAGCATTTCTAAACTTAACTTTTTCATTTGTTTGTTAGTTTTGTTTAAGATTTCCGATTGGTACCTCCGATCGATACCTTACCAAAATAATTGGTTATCAATATAATACCTAGTAAGATATTTCTAATTTTTAGTAAATTTTTACTGAAAAAAATCTGCCCCAATAGTTTTAAACCCCATTGCCTCCGCCGCATCACTGAGCTTCAATAAGCTACTTCCTTCCCGTGTCGTCTCCGATATTTCCCGGATTTCCTTCAGGGAGATCAGCTTGCCATAGTGCTTCGCTATGATTCGTAAGCAAGTGGGCCCACAGTCTTTGGAGTCGGGTTGCTTGTAATGGGGGAAATTAGTTTTCAAATCAATCGTAAGTATATTTTAATCGGATGATTTGACCAGTTCATAAATGCCAAAGCGAATAAAATCCTCTTCAATATCAGGGTCAATCAACTGAAATAGAAGTCTATTGTCTGGCAAGGCAGTCATTAATTTACCATTGACCGGAAGTTTGATGTCACCTGATACTTGGGTATTCCCTTCAAATAATATCAACCTGTGATAGTTTGGATCTTGAAAATGATGGTAGGTAGGATCCTCGGCGATCTTCTGTTCATAAGTGCCGTAGGGGATTTCCTGAATATACTCTAGAATTATCAGTTCATTGCCCAACTTAAATATATTATGGTTTTTTGCGCCAAGTGTAATATTTTCTCTTGAAGGAAGATTGCTTATGTCTAAGTTGGTTCCTTTTAAAAAATCAAAGGCTCCATGCTTAATTTTAATGTTTTTTATTTCTGTACCATTATTTAAATCAAAAACAGTTATTTCGCTATCGAATGAAGAAGTCAAATAAAGTTGCGGCGATTCATTTTTATCAACTGTATAAATTGGAAAATAAACGTCAGACATGTTTTCGTTAAGCTTTTGACCGATTTCTCTTTTGATAATCGGTGCTAAAGAATAATTTGATTTAGAGTGACTATCATATAGGTTTACTAAATATTTATTTTTGAATTGCCTGAAGCCGAGAAAATTATGAACCCCTGAGGGATTTAAAAAGAAATGGAAATTAGATGGGTTGTTGTTTTTATAAAAATATTGAAAGGGATATGTTCGATTTGCTATATAAACTTGAGTATTGGGTTCAAATTTTATTCTTTCCTTCAATTTTAAATTTTGATCATATAGTAGAAGTTCAAAAGTGGTAAGAACCCAAATATCTCCACCCCTTGAAAACCCTAAACTATTCATTGATGTGGTAAACTTTTCAGGGCCATCGCCTTGAAGATTTTTACTTAATATTATCTCTCCCTTTCCATTAATAAGGGCAATCTCGGTTCCTTTTGACAATTTGTTAATATATGCCAGATAAAGATTTTTTGAATCGAAATAATCAACTATACCGACTTTGTATAAAGAATTAATTTGAAACTCTTTTATCTTATTGAATTGGAACTGAGAATAACCGAAGATTGGAATTATAATTGTAATTATAAGAAAGTAAAGGGATTTTATCATCTTTTTGGAATTGGTAAGTTTTGAACATTTTGGAATATAGAACGTTTGTTCGTTTTAGTTTACACTGATTTTTAACGATATGTAAATTATATAAGTAGGATTATTGGTTTATCTAAAATTCTATAGAAAGAATATTTAAAGCCGAATGACAGCCTCAAGCTACCATTCGGCTATATTTTAAATCAATTGCAATTACATGTGGCTTCAGATCCTTCTAAACAATAAAATGAAACTGTTGAAGAACCACAAAATGGCACTTGCATGGATCTCTGCCAGTCGTTACTACAACGCAACCAACATGTCCCAGATCCCCCATACCCCCCAGTAATCTTCTTCATCTGACTTCTTTCCAAGACATCCTCGGTGCTGAGTCTGAGCATTTCTAAACTTAACTTCTTCATGATTTTACAATTTAAATGGTTATTGAATAATTTTGACTAAATGAGCTAATCCTCCAGCTATTTGAGTCACCGGAGACTGTGACTATTCATCGCGATTGAATATTTTTACTGCTTTTGCAGCCTTTTTTAGTTTAAGACATATTTTAAATCTTCCACCGCATAGGTGGATGGCAATTCATAGCCATTGATGAAAATCGTGGGCGTATGGCTAATCTTTTCCATTTCAGACCAGTCCAGCATGGCTTGGATGTTGGATTCTTGTTTTTCCAGTTCTCCATTGAGTGGATACTTTGCCGCAAAGGCTTCATAATCTTTATTTTCCTGACTATACCAGTCATCCAAGGCTTGGCGGGTCTGCTCCAAATTACCATTTGAAGCAATCCCCAAAAGGTGTCGGATGGTCTTAAGTCTGACCTTATCTCCTCCTCCTGGGACAAATACGATCTGCAAATCAATATTCCCTGCTTCATAGAGCTGCTCCAGGAGTGGATGCGTACGGGCACAGGGACCACAGTAAAGGTTGCAGACTTTTAAGACATGATGTTTTGAGTTTGTACCTTTCAAGAATATCCCCATTCCTTCGGGATTGGAAGTGATCTGTTTGGAGCTGCTTAGGAAATAGTCGAATAACTCCTTGTTGGACAGAACCTTGGCCAATTTGCTTTTGGTCGTGTATAGCTCCTTTTGAGCGATCAAGTAAGGCTTTAGGCTGATCCAAGCAAGGACAGAAGCCAAGAAAATGAATGAAAATATGGGCAGTTCCCCTAATTTTGGCCACGCCAAGTCAGGTAAAAGAAAATGACTTACGGCTAATTCCACTACTAAAATCCCGGAAATCCAAAGACAGAGACGGCACCATTTTTTTAGTTTGACTCCCTGATAATACAGCGAAAAAGGGATAATCGCCAAACTGAAATAGCTGAGCAAAGCCAATAACCCAAGTGCGGAGGAAGAAAATGAACTAACTAGGAGTAGGGTAGTACTTGCAGCAAAATAGGAAAAGGCCACATTCCCCAAACTGATCAATCCGCCTATAGAAAAGGAATCAATCACGGAATTACAATCCACACTTTCACCTCCTCTGCAAAATTGAGTAATTGCAACGTTATTTTTATCCACTTCTGACCACAGTAAAATTGCCGATATACCCAAGCCAGCAAGCTTTAAAATAAATAGAGAAATCGCTCCAAAAGAAAAAGAAGTGTTATAGTCCAACCCTATCAAATCTCCAATGATCCAAGCCAAACCAACTGCACCAGTAAGAATTAGTAAAGACTGATAGATCAATTGCTCCTTTCGTCGCTTGGTATATCCAGGTTCTCCCGAGTGTTCCCCTTTTTCCACCACTAAGGTTGCTCCAGTCCATTGGGTCACAAACTCTTTTCTGCTTACCTTGATCAGCTTTCCTTTTTCGTCCAAGTATTCCACCCAATCCTCAGTGACCTGCGACAGGCAAGTGAAATAAGGATAAGGATTTTGGCTAATCTGAACCACACAAGGCAATGGCAGTTGATCCAATTTATCTTCCCCAAGTTGAAGCGCAAGGCTTTCCACTTTATACTCAGCCAAGGTATCCGAGATAGCCAACAGAGAATCCGGCTCTGGATGGGTAAGCAACTTTTCTTTCAAAAATGGCTCGGAATAAGGGAGTTTGATCCAGTCAAACAATCGCTTCGTACAAATCAGACTATTTTCCATAAGCAAAACCTAAAAAATCTTAATTTTTCTTTTACTTTATATTCTTAGTGCTAATTTGGAGTGTCTTTAGGTCAATACCTAGTAAGATATTTCTAATTTTTAGTAAATTTTTACTTGTTTTTAGTATGAAATTAGGATCTCGACTAAAAAAAAATCCGGGAAGAAAAAAAGCTTTCCCAGCATGAAGTTGCTCATCTTTTGGAAGTGTCTCAAAAAACCCTTTCCAATATCGAAACTGGAAAAACAGTCCCCAATATTCTTCAGATCGCCAAACTTGGGGCGATTTATGAATTGGACATGATTGAGTTTTTGGAAAAATCAGGCATTTTTTTTGCCCCCCCCCCCCCCCCCCCCCTTCTCCCAAACTATTGGGAGACTCAAAGGAATCGAAAAACCAAAATCCTGAATTAGATCTAGAAAAAGTTAAAGACTTATTAATTGAGTTTTTTGGAAAAAAAGGGAAGTAAAGCTATTTCAGTTACGTTGATTTATCGTAAGAAAAATCTCTCCTGCTAGCATTACCCCAATATCTTACTACCAATAATGGTTGGATTCCGGGTTTTCAAATTTCTATAGATTGTAGGGTCGAATTGTAAATTAGATCCAAAGAGGGTCGTTTTTAATTTTCAAATCGCTTCTCCGAAGCTCGATTACCCAAAGCGGCTAAATTCCTTCAGTCAAAACGCCTCTCTGAGGCTAAAACCCTGGTGGTTTTGTTAGGGAAAGAGCACCATCGGTGCATTTTGGATGTAGAACGGAAGGTTTCGAAGATCAATATGAGCCCCAGCGGGGCGATTTGATTTTAACTAATTTGGAGACATTTAATTCGATCGTCCAAATTTCATATAGATTGATCTCTTCGATAATAAACATAAATCCTATTGGAATACACCAGCAGGTTATTTTCCAAAAGGATTCCTGAAAATCAAAAAACCGGGTTCGTCGTCAAAGGAAACAGCTAGGTAAAATGTAGAGTCCCTAAGGAACATTTTCTTAGGTTTGATTTTGACTCCTTCCAATTGGGTCTCCTGCGTTAAGGTTAAATTCAGATCATATTCAAATAAGTAGTTGTCATAAGAATTACCATCTGACGCCAATCGATAGCCGAATCGATAGAGCATTTGTTTCTGTTCATCCACTACCGGTCGGAGGAAGTTCATTTGTTTTTCTAGCTCTTTCTTAAATTCCTTTTCCGCTGTTTCATTTTGGGCTCTGAATATTTCCTCTACTGGAACCAAGTCATCAAAAAACTTTGAGCTATTAGGCTTGGTGTTTACAATATCTCCATTATTCAGGTATGCAGTCATATCGGGCAAGCCTCTGTTTACTACAATGAATCCATTGGGATAATCATTGATAACAAAGGCAGGAGTTGAATAAAAGGTAAAGGATTTGACGGTGGATATCATAGACCAATTTTTAATCAAATCGATAGAAGGAATCTCTCTCAAAACGAGGGAGTCGTTCTTTGGATTATAGCTAATAATCTCCGATTCTATGGTGCCGACTTCTCCTGTCGTGAAGTGGAATTGTTCATCTTTGTATAGAAATCCAATATTTGAGAATTTCCTAGTCAATTCAGGATAGAAATAAAAGAGGTGATCGACTCTGGTTTTATCCATTCTTTTCCCGGTCTTATCAAAAAGATAAAAAACGTTATCGCCTTGGACGATAAAACTACTATCATTCATCATTTGAAAATCGATCAGCCAGTCTCCAATACCATTGGGTCCCTCGGAAGGCATTTCCAATTTTGATAGAAGTTTCTTTGTTTTTAAATCAAGCATGTATAATAATCTCTTCTCAAGATTAAAAATATAATAGGTAGAAGCATCTTCAGACATGTCCGATGAAACCAAGAATTCTCCTTCTTCTCCGAGGTCGATTACTTCACCTTTGGATTCAAAAATAACTGTATCAATTTTAACTGAATCTTTTGATGATATATTTGTAGAACTCTTATTACAAGAGAAAAACAAGCTAATACAAAGCAGCTTAATAACTAAGTATATTTTCCAATATACAGGAAAAAAAGACCCTATGGTAAATTGAAAATTACTAAAGGATCTTTTAAAGCAAGTTATTGATTGATTTCTGTACATTGAGCTATACCTGATCCACAATGTCCCCCTCCAGCCGCTTCTGCTGTGGCTTGATCGGAATAAGTTCCTGTCCAGCTTCCTTTACTTTGATAGCAGACACATCGAAAACGTCCACCTCCTACTATTGATTTCATCTGACTTCTACCCAAAATTTCCTCGGTGCTGAGTCTGAGCATTTCTAGACTTAACTTTCTCATAAAATATAGTAATTATGGTTAAAAGACTCGATCGGTACCTCCAATCGATTAGTTCCCAAATTATTTACTTATTTAGCTAATGGCTAGTAAGATATTTCTAATTTTTAGTAAGTTTTTACTGAAATAGATATTCTTGATTTCCCTTATATTAATTACTCTTCTACTCTTAGGATCTTCTCAGCAGCTCTGATCCAATGATGGCTGGATTCTGGGGTTACAAATCCCTAAAGATAGTAGGGTCGAATAGCAAATTCGACCCGGAGGGGGATCGTTTTTAATTACCAAATCGCTTCTCCGAAGCTCAGTTTATAGAAATGAGCCTTACCTCTTCAATCAAAATGCCTCTCTGAGGCTAACACCCTGATGTGATTTTGTTCGGGAAAAAGCACCAGTGGTGCGTTTTGGATGTAGAAAAGAGGATCAATGGAGTTAATCAGAGCCCCAGCGGGGCGATTTGATTAAAATTTAAAGAAATCCAATATACATCATAAGCCCTTTGAACTAAAAATTTACCGTTAGCTTGCTGAACAGTTTGATGCTGAGCTGCTATGGAGAAAACTAGAATTAGGAATGAATGTTCCTCTTACATTTCGGAGTATTCTAAGTTCTCCTACATCCGATCAAATATGTTCTTGTCACTCACAGCACACCAAGTTTTTCTTAAGTTCCACTATGCCAATTATAGGGTTTTTCTCCTCTGTTTTGGCATCCTGAAATTCTGATTCCTCGATATAGTAATAAGTATCTTTTGATGGGTCCAGAGGCCGTAAGGTTACTTTTTTGCCACTTTCTAGTGTAAAACCTTCTTTCACTGTAAATCCCTTTTTAGTATTGAGGTTATAAAGGAAGATATGACGTTGAAAATCTACGTCAAACTCGGCAAAAATATAGGACTTGGACTTAAAAATATTAAGAAGCAAGACAGATTGAAATCCCCGCTCATCTATAGAAACGGGGACATCAAAGGCTAACTTGGCAAAAGGAAGAAACTTTTCTTCATTCATTTGGTACAAGGTATCACGTAGAAAACCTTCTGAAGTCAATTCCGGTTGGTAAAAGTATTGTCCATCTAAATCGTCAGAGTAAAAATGCTTAAATGCATATCCTGCGATTGTTCCTTTCTTGGAAATCTTTTTCCTAAACACAACACTATCCATAATCTCCAAATTTGGATCTAGTTTGAAGATCTGTGTTGTCGAAATAATACCGTCTTCGTGCGGTTTACCAAGGTCCTTAGATAAGGCGTGGAGATTACCTTGATTTACAAATAAATACTGAATTAGAAAGGGAAATTTTTTTTCTTTCAGAAAAGAAAAAGTATCGGAGAAAACCAAAAGTTTATTGCCTGAAGCGAGGTAAATCAAACCCTTTTCTTTATCGATCGCTGCATGATAAATAACAGATGCATACTGCCCTGGGCCATCCCCTTTACTTCCTACAATTTGTAAAAATCTTCCTGTCTTATCAAAAACTAAGACACCTGCCACTTTATCGATCGTGAGTATATAATCACGAAACGTCAAAATATCAGAGACATTTCCAATAAAAGACTCTTTTCTGGTCTCCAATTGAACCTTTTCAATGGTGTTTGCTATCTGGTTCAAAGTCATCTCAGTTGGATCAGTACCTGAAACCTGGATAACCTGAAACTCTTTGTTTGAAGCTCGGCAAGCCACAATACAACAAATGCTTAATAATATAGAAAAATTTCGCATCATGATACCATAGTTATATATCTAATCAAATATTAAAAGAAGGAAATCAAGGCTGACTATTTTGAGCCTTGATTTCTACTTTTACCCGATAGTTGGTGCTGGTGTACAGACAGCTACTGCAGGCTGACATAGGGTCAATTCTGTCGGATCATCCGAATCTGTAAAGACTGTGAACTGTGGGCCTCCACCACATGAGCAATGCCAGTAAGCCCAATTTCCACCCGTTACTCTCGCCATCTGACTTCTTTCCAAGACTTCCTCGGTGCTGAGTCGGAGCATTTCTAGACTTAACTTTTTCATAAAATATAGTAATTATGGTTAAAAGATTCGATCGGTACCTCCAATCGATTAGTTCCCAAATTATTTACTTATTTAGCTAATGGCTAGTAAGATATTTCTAATTTTCAGTAAGTTTTTACTGAAATAGATATTCCTTTCCCCTTAGGTGGATCACTCCTCTACTCTAGATTCTTCTCAGGAGCTCTGAAGTTTAATTAGGGGCTGGCTGATCCCGTACAGCTTTCAAGACTAAACCTAGTCCTAAGAAGCATTCAACAAATCTAATTGGGGGAGAACAAGCTAGATAAACTACGCTCTTTCCTAATCATTTTTGTCTACACCTAGCAGGGGTAGGTGTCCGAATATACATTTGATTGAAGTCTTTATCCTATTCAAACTTCAAAAAAAACACCCTCCCAAATACTCCCGGGAGGGTGGGGTGACACAGCTTCTGCTCAGTTGTGTGCCTTTGTTATTGAATAATGCGGGTTACTCCTAGACCAATCGCCCAAGAGTTGTAGGCGTTCCATTTAAAGTCATTAGTTAAATTGGTAATGAGCTCCCAATTTTCGTTAAAATGATATCTATATTCTACTCCTCCCCGGAATAGTAGAAAACTTTGACTTTCGGCGAATTCTCCTCCCAGGCCCAGCAAAAGCTGAAAGTGTCTTCCTAGCTTTCTGGAAAACACTAATGCGGAAGCGATAGGGTACCTACGGTCTAAAACCTTAGATTCGTTTCTGCCGATTGAAGCTACCTGAAAATCTTCGACAATAATGTCATTGTGAAAGCCTATTTTCCATTTGTTAGAAAGTTGAAAGTTGTAATTCAGACCCCAAGAAGGAAGAGATTGCCACTTTCGATCTCCACTCGCATCCAATCTGCTGTGAATCTGAGTATGACTCACTATCAGTTGAAGCTGATGCTTCGAATGAGAAGGGTAAATTTCTTGGCCGTAAGCCTGAGCCATAAAGCCATAAATCAATTTCAATATCATTATCCACCTTCCCATTCTTTATTTAGGGAAAAGGAGCACAAAGACTGCACGAACGCCCCAACTTGCTGGATTGCCGTCTCCATAATGAATTCGCGGGCCTATAGCAATCTGAGAGGCCTGCTTGCCCAGCATGAGTACTTTGGATCCAACAAGATTTATAGTACCAGAGGTTGTTTTGGCGGTCCAGTTTTGAGATAGCTCAGTATTTAGCGTTATCGCCTTGCCTCCTGCAAAGTTTTGAGCTACAAAGGGTTGAAAGAAGGTTGCATTTACATCCGCTCGATCTGCATTGCCTGCCACCGACCAAATGTGATTGATCAAGGCTCCAAAGCTTGTCATCCCTGATTGTTTCAAAGCAACTGCCGTAGGGCCCAATCCGAATTTTTCGGTTCCTAGGAGGTTATTGGTGGCAGTCGGCACCAAAATAGCAGGGCCAACTCCCCAAATCAAACCTCCACTTGTGGGTTCTTTGGGGGAAAAGAAGCCGCTGATCAACACATCACTGAGTCCAGTTTGGCTCCCACTTTCCCCAAAGACATCTTTTTGTGAAACCACAGGGACGATCACCCGAGAAATAAGATTCCAATTCTCACTGATACTGATTGGAATGACAGGCTGGAAATTTAGCGTATAGCGAAAGCCATCACTCGGACCGACTCCAAAGTCAAAGTTGTTTTGAAAGGGCACGCTGATGAGACTGGCTACCGGGTTTTGGAGTTGCTTTGCCAAATCATCAGCTGAAGCTCCGTTTTGCTCTTGCGCATAACCTTTGTTCGAAGCCATAAGGATACATAAAAGAAGAGCTGAAATCTTTAAAAGGTCTTTTCTTAACATCGATTTATAAAATTTAGCGAGTAGTTGATGAGAATTAATTGATAATTGTAGTCAAATCTCCTACACTGGATGAAAGGCCTAGCTTTCATGTTAGAAACTTCTCTAAAGTTTTGAAATAGTTGGTTATCGGATTAAAATTTGGATCTTAGAAAATTCAAAATGACTTCTGTGGTTTCTTCCGCATGATTGATCACCATCAGGTGCCCTCCGCCTTCTATGGAAACGATATCAGCCAGATCACCTAGTTCCTTTTTCAGTAATTCACCGTTTTCTGAGGGGGCAATCTGGTCATTTGTTCCCTGTATGATGAGGAACGGATTTTTTCCGGATGGCCTGGACCAGCTGTCCTGTGGCGTCTGCGAGGCAGCTCCCACCACCGCGGCGGCCGCTGGATACCGAGAGGCTTTAACATAAGCCCAACTCGCTTTGGCATTGGCCGTGTCCCCCACCATGTATTTCATACTTTTCAGGATATCATCCTCGGTAGCTCCGGGATCGAAAACCAGTTTGAGCGCTCCAGCAGCTTCAGGCTGGGGCTGTACTACTCCGCCTGCAGCTAGGCAAATGACGCTGCGCACATACTCGGGAGCATCGTGTTCCACCGTCCGCGCCACCCGGTTGCCGAAAGCGTGTCCGGCAAGGTCTACCTTTTCCAAACCAAGGGCTTTCAGAACGCCGATGACATCTCCCGCCATAGTATGCATGGTGGCCCCTTCAGCAGATCCCCGGCTTTGTCCTGCGCCCCGGGGGTTAATCCGGATGGTCTGATATCCTGCCCTAGACAGTTCTCCAGCTAAAAGTTTTAAGTACTTCGTACTCAGTCCGCCTCCTGGCAATAGTACAATGGGACTTCCTTCTCCCTGGATGATATATTCAATCTGGGCATCTTGAAGTTGTGCAATCCCCGATCTCTCAGGTTCCGAGCCCCTCACTTCCCCCGTCTCCGCAGGTGCTTTTTGAGCATTTGGTTCCTGCCTCTGATTAGACTCTTTACAACCGACTATTTGAAGTAGGAGGACGAGGAAAAAAATACTTCCAGAAGCTTTTGAAGTTAACATAGATAATTAGTTATTACTTCCTGATCTTAGTCTTTTTTATAAACAGTTTCCCCTTCCTTGATCGTCTCCAGTACTTGAATATCCTTGATTTCACCAGGGGCAACTTTTAGCGGATTCTTATCCAAAATGACCAAATCTGCCAATTTGCCTTGGGTCAGGCTGCCTTTTTCATCTTCTTCAAAATGCTGATAGGCAGACCAAATCGTAATGGCCTGAAGCGCTTCATAAGGAGTCAGTCTTTCATTCGCTCCAATGATGGCCCCTGATCGAGAGGTTCTGTTGACAGCTGTCCACAAGACACGCATTAAGTTGGGAAGTGCTACCGGAGCATCGGTATGAATGGTGACTTTTACGCCTTTATTTAAGGCCGTACGGACGGGACTGATTTTATTTCCAAGTTCATCTCCGATAATTTGCTTATGCCAGTCCCCCCAATAGAAAGTGTGCAAGGGGAAAAGTGAAGCGACTACATCCAAAGCCTTTAAAGAGTCCAACTGATCCTCGCGGATATATTGGCCGTGAATCAGCGTGTTTCTTCTATCGCCAATTCCATATTTATCTACATTTGGGCGAAGTGTACGGATCAATTGATCAATAGCGGCATCTCCATTTGCATGTACTAAGATTTGCCAGTTGTTTTGGAAGCCTTTTTCCATGATAGCCTGTACTGTTGCGTCATCGGGGATTGCTGGATAGCCAGCGTAATCAGCTCCCATTCCATCAGGAGGAAGTAGGTAGGGTTGTGTACGCCAGGCAGTTCGGCCCTGTGGAGACCCATCCAGCGTGATTTTCATTCCACCAATTCTGTAATGATTCGTGTAATTTTTGCTATTCCAGGTTGAGCCCATGTATTGATCTGCAAAGGCATAATCAATGTAGCTGACTACATCTATTTTCAACTCTCCTTTTTCGGCATTTGCAGCCAATAGCTCGTGATTTTGCATGGCTCTGCCTTCTTGTGCAGTGGTATATCCGAATGAAAGAGCCATGTCCTGACCTGCCTGAAAAAACCGGTCCGCCCCTGCTTGATCTTTGGGCATGAGTGCTTTTAACATGTATGGGATTGCAGCGAGTTCTTCAAGTACACCGTTCGGAGTCTTTCCGTCTGCTTCTCTTCGGATAATTCCACCTTCTGGATCAGGCGTATTCTCATCAAAGCCCAAGACTTCGAGTCCTTTAGAATTGACTACAGCAAAATGCCCCGAGATATGTGTGATCATAATTGGGACTTCTGTACTGACTTGGTCTAGGTCATGTCTGGTCGGGAAACGCTTCTCTTCCAAAACGGAATCGTCAAAGCCTGTTCCAAAGATCCATCCTGTCAGAGCCAGGTTTTCTGGGGTATTCCATTCCTTCAGCAATTGGATCAGCGTAGGGATATCCTTACACGTAGCGTCTGGCGGGGCTAGCAACTGCGCTCCGACTGCCTGCAATCCAAAATTTCCAAAATGAGCATGCCCATCGATTAAACCCGGAAGCAGCGTTTTCCCTTCCAGATTGACCATTTTATGATTGGGACCCGCTACTTGCATTGCTTCGTCCGAGCTCCCTACAAAATCAATTTTATCACCTTTGATGACCAAGGCTTCTACATATTGAGGCTGGTCGCCTTCCATGGTCAGGATATCTCCACCATAATACACTACAGGTGCTGATCCAGAATCCTCCTTCGTTTGACAGGACCAAAGAAAGAGTAGCATTAAACTTATTAAAAGGTTGAGCTTCTTCATATTACAGGCTTTGGGATTAATTAAAAACTGTTTCAATGATAAGCTAAAAAAAGGCTTTAGGTATCTCGCCGGCCTGTTTTCTTGTCCAAAAATGAAAAATTGATCAAAAAACAGATTGAAGATCAGGCTTTTGCCATTTGCTTTCGGAATTGAGAAGGAGTGAGTCCGGTTTTTTCTTGGAATGCCTTATTAAAAGTAGTTCTTGACTTAAAGCCTACCATTTGCGCAACCCCTTCGATAGTCAAATTCCTCCAAGCTTTCGATTCAAGTCTCTCGATCGCAACCTCAATTCGCTTTTCATTGATCAATTGGTTGAAATTTTTGTCAAAGACTTGATTGATTATTTGAGAAAGCCGGTTTTTCGGGATGTTCAAATGTTCTGCAAGATGCTGCTGTCGAAACTCAGTATTCAGGAAATCATCATTGATTTTGAAATATTCTTCGATAGCTAGTCGGTACTGGTTGACTTCATTTTCTTCCAAGGAAATGATTGGAGTCATGCTGATTTTCTCTTTTTCAGACTCTTTGATGTCATAAAGTACTTCCGGCCTGAAAAACAGAAAAAACAATTGAACCACAAGCATAATTCCAAATAGCCAAGAAGCCATTTGATGGATTTGAAGAGTCTGAGAGTCAAAAATCAAGAGACTAATTCCGATAATATAAAATGCCAAAAAAACATAAGCTAAAGCCTTCAACCACGAGATTTCTGCGTTAGATGAATCTTTTTTGGTCTTTTCCTGATGAGTGCAATAGATTAGATATGCGGATACAATCAGTCCAAAACTGAGTTGGATGACAAAATGTATAGAGGTAGGTAGCAAACCTTCATTGGCGTAGATGATTTGATCCCTGTCTACAATAAGACTTTCTAAGTAGCTAATCTTCTGTGCAGTACCCTGAAGGTAAAAAGGAATATTTTCTAGAATATGAATGAAAGGGATGAGAAGTAAAAAGAAGTCGGTTCTTTTTAGCTTTTTTTTGTCAAAAAGGTATGCCTGGCCTACCCATAAGATAGCGATGGGTAGAAGGTAAAAAAAAGGACTACCTGTCCTAAATAAATGCGGGAATTGGAGAGCTTTTCCACTGTCAATAATAAAAACAATAAAGCAGTAGTAGGTCAAACAGATGAGCATGACCAAAAAGGATGTTTTTTTGAAAAAATCTCCTCGCTTTTTGAGAATAGCAATAAGAATAGCTAATAATCCAAATGAAGTGCCGACCAAACTTACCACAGACGACAAATCCATATCAAAAGAATTTTAATTAAACAAAACCTAAAAATAAATCAAATTTATTTTTAGTTGTGTGTTAAAATTAAAAGAATAAAATAAAAAACTCCTTTTATCAGTAGAAAAAAGGAGTTTGAATTGCTTATTTGTTTTCACACCATTCGCGGGCTGCTACAAAGGCATCCAGCCAAGGAGTGAAGTCATCATGACGTTGCTCAGGATAATAGGGCCAGTTCCATGGCTTCAAACTACGCTCAATGTGTGGCATAATGGCCAAGTGACGGCCATCCTTGGAGGCGATTCCGGCCACATGATAGTCTGAGCCATTGGGATTTCCAGGGTAGGCTTCATGACTGTACTTCATGCCGATATGGTATTCATTTTCTGGTTCTGGTAGGGAAAATTTACCTTCACCATGCGCTACCCATACTCCTAAACGCTGTCCACTCAAGCCTTGAAGCATGACAGTGTTATTTTCAGGAATCGTAACATTCACAAAAGCCGATTCGAATTTATGGCTTTCATTATGTAACATTTTTGCCTTGGAGCTGTCGGTTTTTCCTACCAAACCAAGCTCGACCATCAGCTGACAGCCATTACATACTCCGAGGGAAAGGGTATCCGGTCTTGCGTAGAAATTATCCAAAGCCAATTTGGCCTTTTCATTATAAAGGAAAGCACCTGCCCAACCCTTTGCGGAGCCTAAAACATCGGAATTGGAGAAACCACCGACGAAGACAATCATCTGTACATCGCTGAGGTCTTCGCGACCGGTAATCAAGTCGGTCATGTGAATGTCTTTCACTTCAAAGCCTGCCAACCACAGCGAATAGGCCATTTCCCGGTCTCCATTGACTCCTTTTTCCCGGATGATTGCAGCTTTTGATGAACCCTTTTCTTTTCTGAAAGGATCAATTCCCGACTTTTTAAAGTTTCCAGTCCAATCTTTTCCAAATTGATAGCTGAGCTTTTGATTTTTGTAATTGTCGAAGCGGTCTTTTGCAAGCTTCTCTCCACTTTGCTTGCGATCCAGAAGGTAAGAAGAGCGGAACCATACATCCCGTAGTTCGGCTACATCTAGGTTCAAGCCGATTTCCGGTAGGGAAACGGCCGAATCCAATGTCACATCTGCAATAGAAATGTAATCGATGTCATAATTATCTAAGATGGCTCTTACTTTCTCTACCTGCTCAATTTGAATCAAAACACCAGCATTCTCAGAGAAAAGAGCCTTGATAAGATCCTTTTCTTTCAATCTGTCCGTTTTGACTTTAAGTCCGACCGAAGCACTAGGGAAGCACATTTCCAGAAGCGCTGTGATCAAACCTCCGGAAGAGATATCATGTCCTGCCAATACAAGCCCCTGCTCAATAAGCTTTTGAATAGCCATAAAAGCATGGCTGAAATAGTAACTGTCCTTGATATCAGGACACTCAGTTCCCACTTTGTTCAATGTCTGATAGAAGCTAGATCCTCCCAGCTTCGCATGATCTTTTGAAAAATCAATGTAATAGACCTTCGAGCCTTGGTGTGGCTTTAGTGCAGCATGGATGGTTTTCTTGATGTCAGAGCATTCGCCGACAGTAGAAATAATCACTGTCCCCGGAGCGTAAACTACTTTTCCGTCAGGATATTTCTGTGTCATGGAAAGCGAGTCCTTACCAGTTGGGATATTAATTCCCAGGTCGATTGCAAACTTAGAACAAGCCTCAACAGCTCGGTAAAGGCGATCATTTTCTCCGGCATTCTTGGCTGGCCACATCCAGTTGGCGCTAAGTGAAACTCCCTGAAGTCCTCCTTCAATCGGTGCAAAAACCAAATTGGTCAAAGCTTCAGCGATAGCCAATCTACTGCCTGCTTCCGCATCAGCCAATGCTGCCACCGGTGCATGTCCGATGGAAGTTGCGATTCCTTTGGTGCCATTAAAATCCAAAGCCATCACCGCCACATCGTTGAGGGGAAGTTGGATTTCCCCAACAGTCTGTTGTGTGGCTACTCGGCCAGTTACAGAACGGTCGACTTTATTGGTAAGCCAGTCTTTGCAAGCCACTGCTTCCAGTTGTAGCACTTCTCTGATATAACCAAGAATAAGTTCTGCATTGTATTCTCCTTCCTGAAGATTTGGCATTTGATGCTGATCTTCCAAAATAGTTTTTGGAGAAGATCCAAACATGTAAGCCAAGTTCCAGTCTACCGGTTTTTCACCGGTTTTTTGATTTTCAAATTTAAAATGCATGTCGCCAGTCGTCTCTCCCACTACATAGAAAGGGGCACGTTCTCTGGCCGCAAGTTGAGATAGCGTAGGAATGTCTTTTTTAGAAACCACCAAGCCCATTCGTTCTTGGGACTCATTTCCGATGATTTCCTTGGAAGATAGGGTAGGGTCACCTACTGGAAGTTGATCTATATGGATCGTTCCTCCGGTGGATTCGACTAGTTCTGATAGGCAGTTTAAGTGTCCTCCTGCTCCATGATCGTGGATGGAAATGATTGGGTTTTCTGCACTTTCCGCCATTGCGCGAATGACATTTGCCACGCGCTTTTGCATCTCAGGATTCGATCGCTGTACTGCATTGAGCTCCAAAGAGCTGGAAACTTCACCCGTATTGAGGGAGGAAACTGCTGAACCACCCATTCCGATCCGGTAGTTGTCACCACCCATGACCACGATTTGATCCCCTGCTTTTGGCTCGTCTTTTTTGGCATAGTTGGCATTGGTGAAACCAATACCGCCAGCTAGCATAATCACCTTGTCAAAACCAAAATGCTTATCGCCTTCCTCATGTTCAAAAGTCAAAAGTGAACCAGAGATCAGAGGCTGACCAAACTTATTTCCAAAGTCAGAAGCGCCATTGGAAGCTTTGATCAAAATATCCATTGGAATCTGATAGAGCCAAGGTCTTTCAGGGAGATTTGTTTCCCAAGTTCTACCTTTTTCTGATCGAGGGTATGAAGTCATATAAACCGCCGTCCCTGCAAGTGGGATCGATGCAGTACCACCGGCAAGTCTATCCCGGATTTCCCCTCCCGAACCTGTAGCAGCTCCGTTGAAAGGTTCTACAGTCGTGGGGAAGTTATGTGTTTCAGCTTTTAGCGAAATGACCGTGTCGATTTCTCTTGCCTCAAAAAAGTCTGCTTGATGTTGAGTTTTTGGAGCGAATTGATGCGCTTTGGGTCCTTGGATAAAAGCGACATTGTCCTTGTAAGCTGAGACGATACGATTTGGATGCTGTTTGGAGGTTTCCTTGATCAATTGGAAAAGTGTCTTTGGCTTTTCTTCTCCGTCGATGATAAAAGTACCATTGAAGATCTTATGTCGACAGTGCTCAGAGTTCACTTGAGAAAATCCGAAAACCTCGGAGTCAGTCAGTGGTCTATCCAATTGTTTGGAAACATTTTCCAGGTACGCCACCTCTTCATCGCTCAGCGCCAATCCCTCTTTTTTATTGTATGCAGCGATATCGGTGATTGCCTGAATAGGTGCTGGCTCCAAATCAATTTCGAAAATATCCTGTGTCAGCCCATCATATGCCTTTTGAAGCATTGGGTCGATTTCTTCCCCTTCTTTCAAAGGGAAAAATTCTTCGATTCGTTGGATGCCCAAAATACCCATATTCACCGTGATCTCCACAGCATTAGTAGACCAAGGGGTGATCATTTCTTTTCTAGGACCGGCAAATTTTCCGGAAAGAGATGCTTGATTGATTTGGGTCGCTTCGCCGAAAAGCCATTTCAGTTTTTGGATGTCTTCCTGGGCGAAAGGTTGGGGAGTCTGTACTGCGTAGACTACTTTTTGGGGTGATTCGAAGAAGAAAATCATGTCCATTAGCTGGTAAGCTGCAAATGTAAGGAATTGAGAGAAGCTTTGGAAAATTCCCTTTTTAATCTTAGTGTAGAAATAAGAAGAAATACATCTCCGTGGTAGATGATTTTTGTATTTTGAATAAAAAAATAGAATGAAAAAAGTAACTGGAATAGGAGGTGTTTTCTTCAAGGTAAAAGATCCTGATGCTACAAAGGCTTGGTATGCGAAGAATCTCGGGCTGCAGACGGATCGATATGGAACCGCTTTTGAATGGAGAAGCAGTGAAAATCCTGCACAAAAAGGATTTACACAATGGTCGCCCATGAATGAGGATACCCAATATTTTGAACCTTCTACAAAGGAATTCATGATAAATTACCGAGTTGAAAATCTCGAGGAACTTGTCAAAGCGTTGCGAGCTGAAGGGGTAAAAATTCTCGACGAAATCGAATCCTTTGAATACGGGAAGTTTGTCCATATTTTGGACCCTGATGGTCATGCTATTGAGCTTTGGGAGCCGAATGATGGTGTTTACGATAGTTTAGTGGAGGGTAGAACTAAAAGTTAAAATAGATGGATATACAACATCAGTCCGACGGACGAAGAGGAAGCTTTTTTGTAGGTGAGGGTGCTCAGCATCTTGCTGAAATGGTCTATGTCATGGCAGGCCCCAAAAAAATGATCATAGAGCACACAGAAGTAGATGATCGCTTTCGTGGTCAGGGAGTAGGAGAGAAGCTATTGGAAAAGCTTGTCGAATTTGTTCGCAAAGAGCAAATTAAAGTGATCCCGCTCTGTCCTTTTGCGAAGGCGACTTTCAAGAAAAGGGAAGATTTAAGAGACGTGTTGAACTAGCCTAAAACGAATAGGTAGCCCAAGAATAGAATGGCTGCAATTATAAAGGAGATCAATACGATTTTTCGAGTCCTTAGGTACCAATCCCTTCTACGATAGCGATGCGCAATCAAGTCATCTAGATCTTTTGGAACAGCATTTCCTCTTTTTGCAGATGAATAGGCATTTTGCTTATCGCGAAATTTCCCAAGCTTCTGATTTTCATCAAAAGACTGTTTTGCTGATCGACTAAAACCTGCCCCTCCTGTCATGGATATTTAAATTTTTTGAAATTCTAGAAAATGATGACGTCACTCTATCAACTAGGATTTAATTTACAGCAAATTATTGTTTTTTACTCCTAATCCATCCTGACAGATTGATTTTATATATCTTAAGGGTTTGATGATCAACTAATATTAAAATGAAGAAGATATACAGCCTTTGTTTCGTTCTTTTATTTCTCTCGCTTACCCTTTCGGCACAGGAGACAAACTCTAACGCTGAAAAAAAGCAAGACCCTAAAGCAGAAGTTTTTGAATCCGATATTTCAGTCAACATTGACGGTAAGTCCATCGATCTCCGAGCTCATGCCGGTACGATGGAGCTCAAAGATGAAAACAACAAACCCATCGCTCTTTTTGGATTTACGGCTTATTTCAAGAAAAATCCTGAGAAAAATAGACCTATTGTCTTTGCCTACAATGGAGGCCCGGGCTCTTCTTCCTATTGGCTTCACTTGGGAATCATGGGCCCCCGAAGAGTAGTGGTAGATGATCCTAATTACAATCCTGCAGCTCCTTATGAATTGGTAAACAATGAGTTTTCGATTTTGGATGTGGCTGATGTAGTAATGATGGACCCTGTGGGGACGGGCTTATCGGTTCCGATAGGAGAGGCTACTGGAAAGGACTTTTGGGGAGTAGATCAGGATATTCGAAGCGTCAGTCTATTTATCATGCAGTTTCTGAAAGAGCATGACCGACTCAATTCACCTAAATATATTTTGGGAGAAAGCTACGGTACTTTCCGAAACGCAGGAGTAATGAATTACCTATTGGGAAAAGGATACGCGCTCAATGGCGTGATTATGGTTTCGGCTGTTTTTGATTTGCGAACGCTCTTTTTCGCCCCCAATGAAGATATCTCCTACATTGTCTATCTACCAACAATGGCAGCGACATCCTGGTATCACAATCGGGTAGCTGATAAGGGTGAAAGTCTACCTGAATTTGTGCAAGAAGTACGGGAATTCACCGAGAATGAATATGCCCCGGCGCTTTTCAAAGGAAATAGAATTTCAGCCTCAGAAAAATCTCAAATTGCTCAAAAACTTCAAGACATCACTGGGATAGCAGCCGGTACTTGGGAGCGAGCTGATTTGAAAATCACTGCTTCAGAGTATTTCCAAGAGCTACTTCGCGACGAGGAAAACACCGTAGGTAGACTAGACTCCCGATACAAGGGAATCAATATCGATCCGATGTCCATGGATTCCTTCACAGATCCACAAAGTGACGCAATTTCCCCAGCCTACACCATGGCGTTTTTGGATTATTTCCATGGTCAGTTGGGCGTGAGTAAAGACTGGCTTTATGCAACTTCGGCTTATTCTAAGCCAGGGTTTAATTGGGATTGGAAGCATCAGGGAAATAACTTCTGGGGTGCAGATGCCGCTGTCACCACACTTCCCGATATGGCGGAGGCACTTAGCAAGGATCCCAATGTGAAGGTTTTGATCATGAACGGCTACTATGATTTGGCTACTGTTTTCTATGGAGTAGAACACTCCATTTCTCATCTAGACCTGCCTCAGCAGGCGATAGACCGCATTATTATGACTTACTATGAAGCAGGTCATATGATGTACACGCATCTTCCTTCCGCTCAGGAGTTTAGAGATGATCTTAAGAGTTTTATTGAGGATACTCAGAGAAAATAATCCAGCTTAGATTCAAATGACCAAAAGTCTCACACTTTTAGCTACGATTTTTCTTAGCTTTTCATCCTCTGCTTTGCTTAGAGCCCAAGCTCTTTCTGAGGCTCAGCTTTATTTTCCCCCAAAGGTTGGTCTGACTTGGGAGCGGATGTCTCTCCCTAAAACTGGCTGGGATCAAGCTGGGATGGGAGAGTTTCTATCTTGGCTGGAAAGCACCAATACAAGAGCTTTTCTCATCTTGAAAGATGGGAAACTTGTTGTCGAAGAATACCGTGGAAATCGCCTTACCGGGATGGGGCCTATGGATGAGAGTTCCCTTTGGTATTGGGCCTCTGCCGGCAAAACCCTTACTGCAGCACTTCTTGGAATTGCCAAAGAGGAAGGGCTTCTAAAGCTGAAAGACCGCAGCCAAAAATACCTCGGGAAAGGATGGACTTCTTTGGAAAATAAGCAGGAGAAAAGAATCAGGATTGTTCATCAGCTTAGCATGACCACAGGGCTTGATGATACAGGTGATTTGAATAGTGTGGTTCCTTCAGATCTTCGCTTTAGGGCAAAAGCCGGAACCCGATGGAGCTATCACAATGCTCCATATACTGTTCTTAAACAAGTGGTACAAAATGCAAGCGACAGGTCCTTCCAAGATTATTTTCAAGAAAAAATAAGAGACCGGATCGGGATGAATGGCCTATGGCAAAATACAGGAGGAAATAATGTGTACTACTCAAGTCCTCGATCTATGGCACGCTTTGGACTTTTGCTTCTAGCCAAAGGAAAATGGGAAGACGAACAAGTGCTAAATTCCGAATTCGTAGAGCAAATGATTAGTCCATCGCAAGACTTTAATCCAAGTTATGGACTTTTGACCTGGCTGAATGGGCAAAGCTCTTACAGATTACCGGGCATGGAAAGAAATTTACCAGGTTCATTGGTGCCGGATGCACCCGAGGACATGTTTATGGCTTTGGGTAAAAATGGGCAATTTTTGATGGTGATTCCTTCTCAAAATGTGATCATCGTCCGAATGGGTGCAAGTTCGGATACTTCTCAAATACCTTTTTTATTGATGAATCAGATTTGGGAAAGACTCGGTCCAGTGATCAGTGGCAATTAAGCTAGTCTCCAGGTAAGTTTAAATATACTTGCTGAGCTGGTAATTGATTTTATCCAGAGACAAAGGTTTCTCAAGAAATCCCGACACAATATTGAAACTTAGTGCTTTCTGCCTGTCTTGGAAGTCGATAGAACTTGATAGAATTACGATTTCATCTTTTCTTTCAGGAAATTTCTCCTGATAGGTATTCAAAAACTCCCAACCATTCATGACCGGCATGTTGATGTCAAGAAAAATCAAAAGTTGTTGGTTTTGCGGAAACTCCTCAATCTTTTTTAATGCTAAATCTGCTTCTAAAAATTCAAGAATGCTCTCGCTCACTTCTGTCTTTCCAAGCAGTCGTTTATTGATCAGGTTATTAATCGGATCATCATCCACTAGAAAAATGGCATCAAATTGAATCATGCAGTGTCATTGGATCAGGCATTGGCAAAATACGATTATTCCAATAGCAAGAAAAAGGTTTTGGTAGATTTTTAATGAAGTTATTTCGATTCACAAAGGTGAACAAAAAAAGGGAAACCGAAGCTTCCCTTTTTTAAATAATTTGGACTGAGCGAATTACATCATGCCGCCCATTCCTCCTCCGCCACCCATTGGAGGCATAGCAGGAGCATCTTCTTTCACGTCTGCTACCACACACTCAGTGGTCAATAGCAAGCCAGCGATAGAAGCTGCATTTTCAAGAGCTAGTCGAGTTACCTTAGTAGGATCGATTACACCAGCTTTGAAAAGGTCTTCGTACTGATCGGTACGGGCATTGTAACCGTAGTTCCCTTTATTTTCTCTGATTTTATTGATGATCACAGAAGGCTCACCACCAGCATTTAGCACGATAGTTCTCAAAGGAGACTCAATCGCCATACGCACGATGTTGATACCGGTATCCTGATCTTCATTGATGCCTGTTAGGTTTTCAAGTGCTTCTGCTGCTCTGATAAGCGCAACACCACCACCTACAACAACACCTTCTTGAACAGCCGCTCTAGTAGCGTGCAATGCATCGTCTACACGGTCTTTCTTCTCCTTCATTTCAACCTCAGTAGCAGCACCGATATATAGGATAGCTACACCACCGGAAAGCTTAGCAAGTCTTTCCTGAAGTTTCTCACGGTCGTAATCGGAAGTTGTCTTGTCGATCTGTGCTTTGATCTCGGAGATACGAGCTTGGATCAAATCACTTTGTCCGGCACCGTTCACTACTGTAGTGTTGTCTTTGTCGATATTTACTTTTTCAGCTCGACCAAGCATATCTACTGTAGCATTCTCAAGCTTGAATCCACGCTCTTCGGAGATTACAGTACCACCAGTTAGGATGGCGATATCCTCAAGCATAGCTTTTCTTCTGTCTCCAAATCCTGGAGCTTTTACAGCAGCGACTTTCAGTGCGCCACGGATTTTGTTTACTACCAAAGTAGCCAAAGCTTCACCATCTACATCTTCAGCGATGATAACCAATGGCTTGCCAGACTGTGCTACTGGCTCCAATACAGGAAGCAATTCCTTCATGGAAGAAATCTTCTTGTCATAGATCAAGATGTATGGAGACTCAAGCTCAGCTTCCATTTTCTCTGTGTTGGTCACAAAGTATGGAGAAAGGTATCCTCGGTCAAACTGCATTCCTTCTACAGTCTTCACCTCAGTCTCGGTACCTTTTGCTTCTTCTACTGTGATGACACCATCTTTTCCGACTTTCTCCATAGCGTTGGAGATCATCGTTCCAATTTCATCGTCATTGTTAGCAGATACAGTAGCTACCTGAGCGATTTCTTTGCTTGTAGAGATTTCTTTTGAGTTTTCTCTCAATTTTGCAACCACTGCAGCAACCGCTTTGTCTACACCTCTTTTAAGGTCCATTGGGTTTGCACCAGCAGCTACGTTTTTAATACCTGCGTTGAAGATAGCCTGAGCCAAAACAGTTGCGGTAGTAGTACCGTCACCTGCATTATCTGCAGTTTTAGAAGCTACTTCTTTCAAAAGTTGAGCACCCATGTTTTCGATTGGCTCTTCCAATTCGATCTCTTTTGCCACGGATACACCATCCTTAGTGATGGTAGGGGCTCCAAATTTTTTGTCAAGGATGACGTTTCGGCCTTTTGGTCCGAGTGTCACTTTTACTGCATCAGCAAGCGCATCTACACCTTTTTTCAGGCGGTCTCTTGCATTGGTATCAAAGAATAATTCTTTAGCCATTTTTCTGTTTGATTTTTAGTTTCTACAAATAATTAAAGGATTGCGAAAATGTCGGACTCACGCATAATCAAGTAGTCAGCGCCGTCGACGTTGAGCTCAGTACCGGAGTATTTTCCGTACAAAACAGTGTCGCCCACTTTCACAGTCAATGGTTCATCTTTCTTACCAGTTCCGATGGCCACTACCGTACCTTTCTGAGGCTTTTCTTTGGCTGTATCCGGAATGTATAGTCCGGAAGCGGTTTTTTCTTCGGCTGCAGCAGGCTGTACCAACACCCTGTCCGCAAGTGGTTTGATGTTCACGTTTGACATTTTTATGAAATTTTTAAAGGTTAGATTAAAATTCTGAAGCCACTAGAGCGATTCCTGTGCCAATGAGTTTTTAAAGAAAAACACTGACAAATCGGCCACACTTTGTCAGTTTCTGACCGCTGTTATGAAATTTTCATTCTAAAAAACTGTCAAAATTTCCAAAGGCTCTGGACAAAAATGTCATAATTCATTACTTTTTGTAAAAGCTTCTAGAATATGAGTAAACTGTCGAAAAATTGGATCACCGAAGGCCTAATTGATTTTGAATACAAAAAGTACCAACTCTTGGCCTATTTGCAGGAAACTGACAAATCCTTTAAGGCAATCAAGCTTTACCCACCACTTGGTGAGCTGATTGAGCATCACCGAAATCTCAATGCTTTCAAGTCAGGCAAAAGACAACTTTCAGATATGTTTCCAAAAGCTTTGGAAAGTGTGGACTTCAAAAAGAAGAAGTTGAATTATCAATCTCAATCAGATGATTCCGAGATGATGAAAGAGATTCACCTGATTACTGATTTTGCAATTGAAAAGATCCAAGATCAGATCTATGAAGGAAGAGCGATCTATGATTTTGTGGAGGATCATATTGCCTTCGAGCCGGTTGGCATATTACCGATCTACACCAAAGAGGGATTTGTATTTTTAACTCGGGAAAGGCGATCTGACATCCATGCATTTCGCTATCAGTCGAGTTTGCTACAAATAGCAGGGGAGCGTTTCCGAAGTATATCTTTGTGGCTGGTGGGTATTTTTCAACGGACTTTAGTCCGAACCCTAGAGGCTTTGAAGCTGGAATTAATCCGTGAAATCAAGGAATTGCCCAATCCCGCCGCTTGGCGAATGCATAGCAAGCAGGACTTTCCCATCGAAGAGACTTTGCTGCCGATCAGCAAGAGATTGCTATTGCAGCATGTCAGCAAATGAAAGGTAAGGCTTAGCTGGCTTCTACTAATTCCTTTTCGGTATTAGCGATCCTCTGATTTGCTGTTTTTTCAGCCTTTTTACGTTTTTGGATCACATCGGCACCTGGCTTGTCAAATAGAATCAACCAAGCTTCTTTCAGGTTTTTTGCCTTTCGAAGGTCAACAAAAATGTCTCTCCATTCATGAAAAACAAGATAGATGGGATTGTAGGAAGTCACCGGCTTGGTGATACCATAAGTTGGTCGCTCCTGCTCCTCCATAAATGTTCCAAACATTCGGTCCCAGATGATAAAAGTTGATCCGTAGTTTTTGTCTAGGTAATGCTCATCACTCGCATGATGTACGCGGTGGTGAGAAGGTGTCGTAAAAAAGAACTCGATTGCTGGATGTAATTTTTTGATGTATTCGGTATGAATCCAGAATTGATAAAGGACTGCTATCTGATGACAAATGAAAAACACAAATGGATCAAAGCCCATCAACATGACAGGGATGAAGAAGACGATCTTGATGTGTTGTGTCCAGCCTAATCGGAAAGAAACCGAGAAGTTGTACTTGGAACTGTTGTGGTGCGTGATATGAGTTGCCCACCAAAAACGTTGTTCGTGAGCGACTCTATGTGCCCAATACCTAGCAAAATCAATTGCAACAAAGCAGACAATGAATGACCACCAAGTTGCAGGAATTTTGAAAGGGGCCAAATTATAGAAAAACAGTGCTACACCGAATGTGGCCAGTTTGATCATTGCGCTAATCCCAACATTGACCAAGCCAATGGTAGAGGCTGCCAGGAAGTCTTTGGTATCATACGCATCACGTTTTTGATACCAGCTAATTCCCCATTCGATAAATACCAAAAGAAACATGATTGGAGCTGCCCAAAGAATAAGATTGGGCCAGCTTTCAAGTTGAAGGTCCTCCAGACGGAGAGGTTGATTTTGCATAAAACTATTTTGGATTGTGGAGCAGATTTCGAAAGATGGTGGTGATAAACATCAAACCTGCTCTAAAAAGCAACTCGATTACAAGGTACAAAAAAAATGTCCGCCTTGAAAAGACGGACATCATTAATTATTTCTATCGGTGATTAATTGCCTGCGCTATCAGGCTCAGTTGTGGATTCCTCAGTTGGTAAGATGCTTTCAGTTTCCTGTTCTCCGAATGCAGGAGCTACTACTTGTTGCTTCGCATTTTCAATGTTTGGAGATGAGAATTGATTCGACTGCGGGTTGGTGTAGAAAGCAGAAGAAACCAAGGATAAAACCAAAATGGATACAGCTAAAACCCAAGTTGCTTTTTCCAAAACATTTCCTGTACGAGTCACTCCCATAATCTGGGAAGCACTACCTCCGAAAGCTGCCCCAACGCCTCCTTTAGAATTTTGGCCTAGGATGACAAGTATTAATAATACTGCCAAAATCAGGATAACGGTAATCAAGAACGTAAACATATTATGAGTCGGTATTAGTCAGATTTTGAATTAAGTTCGCAAAGTAAGCTGATTTCTCTGGAAACTTCAAACTCAGCTTCTCATAAATTTCTACTGCTTTCTGATTTTTCCCTTGCTTGACCAAAAGCTTGGCAAAAGATTCGGTGATCAGCTCTTCTTTGATTTGGGTACTGCTTTCAGCGAGATTTTCTTTGTTTTGATTGGCTTCGATCTCTTTGATCGTGGCCATCTTGATATCCTTTTTACTGAAAGCCTTAATCAGATCGATCTGTTCCTTCTTTTTGGCATCGACAATCTGCTTTTTTTCTTTCTTTTTAATAGACTCAATCAGGTCGTCTCCGGAAGCCTTTCTTCGCTTGGGTTTGGGCTTCTCCTCAAGTGTAGGTCCGTTCGATTTCAGCCCTTTTTCCAGTTGAACAAGCTTAGCGGTTTGATTGGCGCTTTCGGCTGGTTTAGTGAGGTTTTCTGGCAGAAGATCCTCGTCTTTGGATTCCGATTGGACGGTAGGCTTTTGATGAATCAATTGACGAAGCCAAATTCTGTCAGGGCTGGTAATAGCCGCCCAACCTAGCGTATTTTCAGAGTTTTGGGACTCCTTTTGGAATTCATAACGTGCGATCAAAGCATGAGGTAGCTGGAAAAAAGGGAAGTTTTCCTGCATTTTTTTCAGCAGAAGGACATCAGACTTTTCCAGATTACTTGCCCGGCTTAATATTTCCTTGAGTTGATTGGCGTTCACGATTACTTTTTTTCCAATATAGACATTTTACCAATTTGCCACCGTGGCAGTAAAAATGTCTTGAATGATGTTTCTGAAAATTTCCTCTACCAATTGACTTTCTACATCCAGCAAAGTAGTCGTTCGGGGATCATAATCCTGGAAGAAAGAGAAATTTTGCTTTAGGTTTTCTTCCTCATTGCTGAGGTTGATGTACTCCACTTCTACAGATATCGTCAATCGCATCTGTCCAGCTCGATCTGGAAGGTTTGGATTCCCGCTGGAAACTACCGCTTGTGGAGTCAGGGCATAACGTTTGATCGCTCCTGAAAACTGAAGATCCCCATTGGATCTGACGAGCTCAAGTTGGGTATTTCGTTGATAATAATCCTTCAAGGATTCTGTAAAAAGCTGCTCCATGTTGGCAGGTCCACCACCAGAATCATTGAAGAAATTGTCCACCGAGAAGGATTGAACTAACTCATAGTTGATATTGGTCCCTGTGAAGCTGTAATTCACGGAGCAACCGCCCAAAAGTAGAATTACTGCAAAAAAAGCAGATCGCAATGTCCTATTGATCAATTTCATATTGCTTGATTTTGCGGTAAAGTGTGCGTTCAGAGATTCCCAAATCGGAAGCGGCGTACTTCCGCTTGTTGTTATGCTTTCGCAAAGCTTTTAGGATCATTTCCTTCTCCTTTTTTTCTAGCGAAAGCGAATTGTCATCTTCCTCGTGAATGATGTCTTCTATGGCCTCATCCTCATAGTCGTCTGAACTGCTGTTTTTCTGTGCTTCCAATACCAAAGGCAAAGAGTAACCTGAGCCACCTTCGGGCTTCTCTTTTTGGGAGGGACCATTATCCAGATCATCGAAAAGGTCACTGTGCTTTTGAAGCACACTGCTACTCACACCTCCATTTTGGTAAGTTTCGAGGACAAATTTTTTCAGATCATTCATGTCCTTTTTCATATCAAAAAGGACCTTGTACAATAAATCCCGCTCCGAAAAATCCATAGATTCTCCTGAGGAGCCGCCTGATGGAAGTGGCATAGGAAGTCGGGAGTTGTCAGTAGGAAGGTATTTGCTCAGCGTCTTCGCATCTACCTCTCGCTCTTCTTCCAGGAGGGATATTTGCTCGGCGATGTTTTTTAGCTGTCGGATATTCCCTGGAAAAGGATAGCGCATTAGTAATCCTTGTGCATCAGCATCCAAAGAGATTGGCCGAACTCGGTATTTTTCAGAAAAATCAGAAGTGAACTTTCGGAAGAGCAAGACTACATCTTCACCCCGCTCTCGAAGGGGCGGAACGAAAATCGGCACCGTGTTGAGTCGGTAATACAGGTCCTCTCGAAACTTCCCTTTTTCTACCGCTCTCAACAACTTCACGTTAGTGGCTGTGATGACGCGGACATTGGTTTTTTGAACCTTTGAAGAGCCGACGCGGATAAATTCCCCATTTTCCAAAACCCGAAGAAGTCTGGCTTGGGTACCAAGAGGCATTTCTCCGATTTCATCCAAAAAGATTGTGCCGCCATCAGTCACTTCGAAGTAGCCCTTTCTGGCCTCGTGAGCTCCTGTAAAGGATCCTTTTTCATGGCCAAAAAGCTCAGAGTCTATCGTGCCCTCCGGGATGGCTCCACAGTTGATGGCGATAAACTTCCCATGCTTTCGAGTAGATAGGGAGTGGATTATTTTCGAAAAGCTTTCCTTACCACTACCGCTTTCTCCGGTGATCAGGACCGTCATATCAGTCGGAGCAGCCTGCATCGCTACCTGAATGGCATGATTGAGCAAGGGACTGTTTCCGATGATTCCGAATCGCTGCTTGACACTTTGTATTTCGTGGGGAGTGATCATGCTTAAAGGGGATTTACTTCCAAGACGTCTCCAAACAAAGTTGCTGTGGTACAATCGGTGATTTTTACTTTTACGTAATCGCCCAGTTTCAGGCCTGCAGATGGTACAATCACCACCTTATTGGCTGAGTTTCTTCCTTTGAGTTCTTCAGAAGATTTTTTGGAGGTTCCTTCGATGAGAATCCATTGCTCTTTTCCGATATCCAATTTGTTTCGCTCCAGTGAAAGCTCGTTTTGCTTAGCGATAATTTCACTGAGCCTCCTCTTTTTGATATCGAGCGGGATATCATCCTCATATTTTTTAGCCGCCAAAGTGCCTGGACGCTCCGAATAGAAAAACATGTAAGAGAAATCATACTTCACCAAGTCCATCAAGGTCAGGGTGTCCTGGTGTTCGGCTTCTGTTTCGGTGCAGAATCCTGCAATCATGTCGGAGGAAATGCCGCACTCTTCGCCGAGGATTTCCCGGATGGCACGAACCCGATCCAAATACCACTCTCGGGTGTAGGTTCGGTTCATCATTTCCAAAACGCGGCTGTTTCCAGATTGAACCGGAAGGTGAATATATTTACAGATGTTGTCGTACTTTTTCATGGTGTAGAGCACCTCATCTGTAATGTCTTTTGGATGGGAAGTGGAAAAACGAACCCGAAGCAGGGGATCGATTTGAGCCACCATTTCCAACAGGTTGGCAAAATTGATAACCTGCGTCACTTCCCCTTCTTTTTTATTGAGTCTAGCCTTATTGTTTTCCTCAGGAGACCACTTGTAAGAATCCACGTTTTGACCCAATAGCGTCACTTCACGATACCCTCTTTCAAACAAATCTCGCGCTTCTGCTACTATGGAATGCGGGTCTCTACTTCGCTCTCTTCCCCGGGTGAATGGTACTACACAGAAAGAACACATATTATCACAGCCTCGCATGATGGAGATGAAGGCGGTGATTCCGTTTGAGTTTAGTCTGACAGGAGCGATATCGGCGTAGGTTTCTTCTCTGGAAAGGAAGGTATTGACTCCTTTTCTCCCGTCTTCTGCAGCATTTACCAGGTTTGGTAGGTCTCGATAGGCATCAGGGCCAACGACTACGTCGACGATTTTTTCTTCTTCGAGAAGTTTATCCTTAAGTCGCTCAGCCATGCAGCCCAACACACCGATGGTCATTTCGGGCTTGGATTTTTTTACTGCATTGAAGTGATTGAGTCGGTTTCTGACGGTTTGCTCTGCCTTTTCTCGGATAGAGCAGGTATTCAAAAAAACCACATCTGCCTGCTCAAAGTCAGAAGTGGTGTCATAGCCATTCTCCTTCATGATGGAGGCGACGATTTCAGAATCTGAAAAATTCATCTGACAACCGTAGCTTTCAATGTAGATTTTCTTGCTTTTGCCGGTGTTTTCCTCCTGCGTAGTCTTGTAATCTACCGCTTGAGCTTCTTCTCCGGTGATGATGTCAATATCTTTAATCAACTGATCCATTCAATTCTCATTTTTCGAACTGCGAAATTACGAATAATCGGACAAAATGGCAGTGTTCTCGAAACTATTATAAGAAATATTCACAGTTGGAGATCAATTGTGTTCTCGGACTTTGAGTTTAGGGTCCGGGTTGAGGACTTCTTCTTCCTCGGTCAGCGTAAAATCATCGGTATTCAAGTCAGGCTGTCCCGCATTAATCCAGGCGGTGTACCAAAAATCAGCTATCATTTTGATTGAATTCCTCATTTGTCGTCCGACCATCCCATTCAAAGCAAAGTTGTAGGCTTCGGTGAATTCACGGGAATAGACCCGGACAGTCAAGCCATTTCGCTCCTCAAAGCTGTATTTCAAATCTTCGGAAAAGCTTTTACTTAATTCACGTTCGAATTGCAATACACTATCGACTTGGCTATGGGCAGTCGCTACAGCTTCCCAGATGGCTTGCTGAGGTTTATCCACGTATTCGGCTTTCCCGATCCAAAGACTGAAGTTTTCCGAAAGTAATTCCGGGACTCTGCTTTCCCAGAAACCATGGATCCCTTCTTGGCCGGTCAGTTGCCCATTGTAGTTTTTGGTGGTGTGGAGTGGGACGTTCAAATCTCCTAGGTAATGACCCAAATCTGCGGAAAGTCGAAGGATGGCGTCTTTATTTTTCTTTTCGAATGCCTTGGTCAGGTTGGTAAAGGTAAGATAGGCAGCCCAAGGACCGATGCCGTGTGCTCTCAAGCTATCTTCACCGAATTTTTCTACCGCGTCAAACCAAAAAACAGGGAGAACATGTAATGCAGAATCACCATAAACGTCCAAGTCGATGTAGTGCTTTTCTGCTTCGCCGGCTACGGCATAGCGGCGACGATCGGGATTGACTGCCTTTTCTGTAATAAATTGAATATGAGGCTTGTAAAAAGTAATGAGTTCAGGAGGAAGTGAGAAAACCGCAACACGATTAATGAGCTGATGTGCAAAAAATCCCCAGAAATGCAGGCTCAGAATTAGGCTGATAAATGAAATATGTGGATTGAGTAAAAAAATCATTCAATGAAAATACAACGAATAATTTGCTAATAAAATAGCTTAATGCCTTATATTCGCAGCGTTAAATTCAATTATTCCAAATAATCGATCATCCGAAAGGACAGAGAATGGTACTAATTATTAATTTCCTTTGGTGGAATTAATTATTTGATCTAAATTTGCACTCCAATTCGGTTAGGGGATCGTTTAAGAAATTTATTTAATTCAAGATATGGCAAATCACAAATCAGCTCTAAAGAGAATTCGTGCCAACGAAGCGAAGCGTTTGAGAAACAGATATCAGTCAAAGACTACTCGTACGTTTATCAAGCGTTTGAAAGCGGCTACGGAAAAATCAGAAGCGCAAGAGCTATTCCAAAAAGTATCTTCAATGCTTGACAAACTAGCCAAGAAGAACATCATTCACAGGAATAACGCGAGCAACAAAAAATCTAAGCTGGCAAAATTTGTCAATGCTTTAGGTTAATTAATAGCTTAAAAAATTATTTAAAACCCTGCTTGTCAGGGTTTTTTTTATGTCTAAAAATCAATAGATTTAGTTTCACTTTTTTTGATTTAGGCATGGAGAACTTTACTTCAATCAAAATCGCACAGCTAGCCGAAGAAGATCGGCCCCGGGAAAAATTATTGTTGAAAGGCAAATCTGCACTGACAGACGCTGAATTGATTGCCATTCTGATCGGTTCAGGCACCCCAAGCATCAGCGCGGTCGATCTGTCCAAGCATATCCTGTCTTCTGTGAATCATGATCTTTCTGCCTTGGCAAGGCTGACGATTCAGGATCTCAAGAAATTCAAGGGAATAGGAGAAGCCAAGGCTATCAGCATCGTCAGCGCCATGGAGCTTGGAAGAAGGCGAAAGGACATCGAGCCGAGAAAAAAGTTCAAGATCACCAGCTCCAGAGATGTGTATGACCTGATGAAGCCCGAATTGTATGACGAGATTGTCGAGCATTTTTACTTGGTCCTCTTAACTCGGTCCAATCAAGTCATCAAAAAAGAACGGATTTCCCAAGGGGGAACTTCCGGTACGGTCGTCGATGCCAAGTTGGTTTTCAAAGCAGCTTTGGATCATCAGGCTCAGTCTGTCATCCTCGTGCACAATCATCCGAGTGGAAGCCTGAGCCCTTCTGAGCAAGACCGAAGACTGACCAAGCGATTGACGGAAATTGGTCGGGCGATGGATCTGCCGGTCTTAGATCATGTGATTTTTACTGACTCGGGCTACTTTAGCTTTGCTGATGAAGGAATTTTATAGAGTCAAGAGATTAGATTCTAGAGAAAAGACGCGAGAGAAAAGAGCGTTGGTGCTGTGAGGGAAAGGAGATAGATTGTAATTTTGGCAACCTTTGAATTCCGCTCTTGTTGTTTGAAACAGGAAAAGGATAGTCCCTATCGATTTATGAAAACCAATCATATTATTTTAATTTTTGTGTCGGTCGTGGTTTTGGCAGCAATAGCTTATACGCTTACCAGTGCTGAGGACCCGGAGACCTATATTGAGAATATCGAAGCCGAACGCGAACGTCAGTTTAAATTTATCCGATACAATATCGAGTCGCCTTTGACGGAGGAGCAAAAGCGGAATTTTAAGGAATTGACTTTTTATCCCATTGACCCTGCGTATAAAGTGAAGGCCCGAATCATCCCAAAAGAAGATAAAAAGGTACGGGAAGTGCCACTTACAGACGGGAGTAAGGAGCGATACATCGAACATGCATACGCTGAGTTTGAGCTGGGAGGGAAGACCAATCGACTCCTCTTGCTTCAGGCGATGGATGAGGTGGATAAGCGGAATTTCTTTTTGGCTTTCGCAGATGAAACGAGCAGTCGCGAGACTTATGGCGGAGGACGCTATATTAATGCCAGACAGGACGGAAAAAACAGCATTACGATCGATTTTAACTTGGCTTATAATCCCTATTGCGCCTATAATCCCGACTATGCCTGTCCGATCCCACCAAGAGAAAATATTTTGGATATCGCTATTGAGGCTGGAGAGAAAAATTACAAGGAATAGCTTCGGCCTTCCTGAAAAGCTTTAAATTTGTCTGTGTTAATTGAGAAAGAGGGTTTTCGAACCCTTTTTCTGTATTTGAAAGCCTACGGAAGGCAATAAAAGAACCGAGTTTTATGAAAATCTCAATCAACCGATTAAAAAAATACATTGCTTTAACTGAATCCCCCGATGAAATCGCCGACTTGCTTACCCAATCCGGCTTGGAGGTGGAGGGAATCGAAGAGTTTATTTCCATCCCCGGAGGACTGGAAGGGATTGTGATCGGGGAAGTATTGACTTGCGAGAAGCATCCCGATGCCGATAAACTCAGCCTGACTACCGTGGATATCGGAGCAGGCGAGCCCTCTCAAATTGTTTGCGGAGCACCCAATGTAGCAGCTGGACAAAAGGTATTGGTAGCCACCGTTGGAGCCACACTCTACCCTACAGGAGGAGATTCCTTTACTATCAAAAAGGCCAAAATCCGAGGACAGGTTTCCGAAGGGATGATTTGTGCTGAGGATGAATTGGGGATTGGTACCAGTCACGACGGTATCATGGTTTTGGACACAGACCTACCCACCGGGACTCCCGCTTCTGAATTGATTCCTGTGACTCACGATCATGTCTTGGAGATTGGATTGACGCCAAACCGGGCAGATGCAGCCTCTCATTTGGGAGTAGCAAGGGATTTGAAAGCACTTTTAGGCCGACCGCTTTGTATCGATCAAGTCTCTGATTTGACGCTGGAAGGTGATCGGAAAGAGTTGGAAATATCTGTGGCTGATGCAGCTGATTGCCCAAGATATGCAGGTGTGGTTGTTTCTGATTTGAAGGTAGCTCCTTCTCCACAGTGGCTTCAGGATTTTCTTCGGGCGCTGGATCTGGAGCCGATCAATAATGTGGTCGATATCACTAATTTTATTTTGCATGACTTGGGACAACCCTTGCATGCATTTGACTTTGAGAAAATTTCCGGAGGCAAAATCAGCGTCCAAAAACTTCCTAAGGACAGCAAATTCATCACCTTGGATGAGAAAGAGCGAAAACTTTCCGGTGAGGAATTGATGATTTGTGATGCCGAAGGAGGGATGTGTATTGGCGGGATTTTCGGAGGAAAAGGATCTGGAGTTTCTGATCAGACTACCTCTATTTTCCTGGAATCGGCCTACTTTTCTCCGGATGTGATCCGAAAAGGAGCTCAATACCACGGCTTGAAGACAGATGCTTCTTTCCGTTTTGAGCGGGGGACAGATCCGAATATGCCGGTCTATGCCTTGAAAAAGGCAGTCGAATTATTGCAGGAGATTGCCGGAGGCAAGGTGAGCTCCGAAATGGTAGACCTCTATCCAAACCCGATCGCTGACTTTGAAATCGACGTCGAATACGGCCATATCAACCGACTGATCGGGAAGAAAATCGAGCCGAATCAAGTGAAGTCCATTCTGGAAGGATTGGACATTCGCGTGGAAAATGAGACAGAACAAGGCTTCAAAGCGATCGTCAAGCCCTACCGGGTGGATGTCATCCGTGAAGCAGATATTATTGAAGAAATTCTGAGAATCTATGGTTTTCAGCAGGTTGAGCTTTCCGAAAATCTCAAAACTGATTATCTGGCTGAGCATCCGGTCAAAGATCTCAATAAGCTCCAATACCGACTTTCGGAGATTTTGGGAGCGAAAGGGTATCAGGAGATGATTACCAACAGCTTGACCAAACCAGTTTATGCTGAAAAATCAGGCTTTCTGGACTCCAATTTGAATGTGGAGATTTACAATAAACTCAGTGAGGACTTGGGCGTGATGCGTCAATCACTCCTTTTCACAGGATTGGAAGTTTTAGCCCATAACATCAATCGACGTCAAAGCGATTTGAAATTCTTTGAATTTGGCACAGTCTACCAAAAAACCGATGCCGGGTACCAAGAAGGCCGTCGATTGGCAATCTTTCACTCAGGTAATCGTTCTTCTGAGAGTTGGTTGGAGCCTGCGAGACCTTTCGGCTTTGCTGACCTGTATGCGACTATCGAACGGCTGTTAGATAAGCTCAACCTGCAAATCTCCAATTCAGAAATGCTTGAATCAGCTCCATTCGAATATGGCCTTCGTCTCATGCTGGGCCAAAAGGAACTGGGAACCTTGGGCTTGGTGAAGGATTCACTTCTGAAAATGACTGAAGTAAGGCAGGAAGTATGGTATGCGGATTTGGATTGGGACTTGCTTTGCAAAAAAGCCAGCGGGCTGAAGCAATATGCGGAGATTTCCAAATTCCCTGAAGTACGTAGGGATCTTTCTTTGGTGATTGACAAAGCGGTGAGCTACGCAAAAGTGAAAGAGGTAGCGGAGAAAGCAGGCGGAAAGCTACTACGACGTATCGGAGTTTTTGATGTCTACCAAGGGGATAAAATTGATGCAGGCAAAAAAGCCTATGCTTTGAGTTTTCATCTTCAGGATCAGGAAAAAACACTGACAGATAAGGTAATTGACAAAACAATGCATAAATTAATGGAGGCCTTTCAAAATGAAGTCGGGGCCGTCATTCGAAGCTAAAAGATGATTCAAGAAGAACTGCAAAAACTGGAGAAACTAGCCCGGCAAGCTAGTCTGAGGATCAGTGAGTTGTCTGCTGAAAACCAAATGTTAAAGGAGAAATTGGGTCAGGCGGAGAGTCAATTGAGTCAGCGTGAGCAGGAAATCGAGAATTTTAAAAATAAGATTAAAATTACTAACATTGTGGATAACCGAACGGTGAATCCGGAGGATTCGGCCGAAATGAGTGAATTAATCAATAATTATATAAAAGAGATCGATCATCTGATCGATTATTTGTCAGAATAAATGGAGACACTTGCCATACGCTTAAAAATCGGAGACCGAGAATATCCCATGCGGGTGACTCAGGAGGATGAAGCCAAAATCAGGCATGCCGGTAAGTTGATAAATGAAAAACTGAGGAAGTATAAATCGGAGTTTGGACTAGATGACAATCAGGATTTGCTTGCCATGGTCGCTTTTGACTGCATGGTAGAATCACTGGAGACCAATGCGGTCAATCAAGAAGACAGTGAGCACATTCGTGCCAGTATTGCCCATATTAACTCCCTGCTATCCAAAGCCATATAATTCTTTGATTCCCACTGATTTTTCCGAGTTTGAGGATTCCCAAAAGGTCTAATAAATACCAAAATACCTATGGGAGAAGTGTTATATATTATCCTGGCCGGCCTGGTGGGTCTGGGTGCAGGAGCTGCGCTTGCAAGCGTTTTTATTAAAAATAAGCATCAGAAACTAGAAGAGGAGACCAAAGAAAAGGTCAAATCCATGCTAAGAGAGGCGGAGATTTCTGCCGAATCACTCAAGAAAGACAAGATTCTAGAAGCCAAGGAAAAGTATCTCAAGCTCAAATCTGAGTTTGATGAGGAGGTTTCGCATAAGAAAAATATTCTCAGCACCAATGAGAATAAACTCAAGCAAAGAGAGCAGCATTTATCCAAAGAACTGGAACAAGTCAAGCGAAAAGAAGCGGAGCTCGACAGTAAAAAGGAAAACCTCGACGCGCAGTTAAATGCTGTTCGGGTGAAAAAAGAAGAACTTGATCGAGTAACGAATCAACGAATCGCTGATTTGGAAAAAATCGCCGGACTTACCCGTGAGGAAGCTCGTGATCAACTGGTACAAATGCTGACTGATGAAGCTCAAAGTAAGGCTTCATCCAAAATCAAAGACATTCTTGATGAGGCAAAACTATCTGCCACCAAGCAAGCCAAAAAGATCGTTTTGGATACCATTCAGCGCACGGCTACTGAGCATGCAATTGAAAACTGTGTTTCTGTTTTCAACATTGAAAGTGATGATATCAAAGGAAAAATCATCGGACGTGAAGGTAGAAATATCCGAGCGCTAGAGTCCGCGACAGGTGTAGAAATCATCGTGGATGATACTCCGGAAGCGATCATTATCTCTGGATTTGATCCTGTCAGAAGAGAGATTGCAAGACTCTCCCTTCACCGATTGGTGCAAGATGGACGAATTCACCCTGCACGTATCGAGGAAGTGGTCGCCAAAACAGAGAAAAATATCGAAGAAGAAATCGTGGAAATCGGTGAGCGTACCTGTATTGATTTGGGAGTGCATGGATTGCACCCTGAGCTGATCCGAATGGTCGGTAGAATGCGATTCCGTTCATCCTATGGTCAGAACTTATTGCAACACTCACGCGAAACTGCCAAGCTTGCTGCTATCATGGCTTCTGAGATGGGATTGAATGCAAAACTTGCCAAGCGAGCAGGCCTTCTGCATGATATCGGAAAAGTATGGCATGAAGAGCAAGAGCTTCCACATGCTATCCTGGGAATGGAGCTTGCGAAGCGATACAAGGAACATCCTGAGGTTTGCAATGCGATCGGTGCCCACCACGATGAGATCGAGATGACTTCTATGATTTCGCCAATCGTACAGGCTTCTGATGCCATATCAGGTTCTAGACCTGGAGCTCGTCGGGAGATCATGGATAGCTATATCAAGCGTCTGAAAGAGTTGGAAGAAATGGCCCTAGGATTCGATGGAGTCAATAAATGCTTTGCAATGCAGGCCGGACGTGAGCTCCGCGTATTGGTAGACGCAGACCATGTAGACGATCAGACCGCGGGTAAGCTTTCATTCGATATTTCTCAAAAAATCGAGAAAGAGATGCAGTACCCTGGACAGATCAAGATCACGGTCATTCGAGAAATGCGTGCAGTTAATTATGCCCGTTAATCAATAATCTATGGTGGCTGGTAATCAGCCACCTTTTTTTATATGTGGTTAACTATTCAGCTGGTCTCAGATATTTTTGAAGGGCTTGATAGAGCTCGGAAGCAGGTTTTTCGAAAAAGGCTGGAGGAGCAAGATTTAGAAACTCTGCGAAAATTTTTTCCCTACTTCAAGTCACTTCGTCCCCAGCATCAAAAGGAATTTAAGCATCGTTTGGAGCTAGTTCTTACGGAGAAACGCTTCTATGCTCGCGGGGGGTTGAAAGAAGTCACCAAGGAAATGAAGCTGTTGATCGGAGCTACGATCGTGCAGGTAGTTTTTGGGTTCAAAGAACTTCGCCTGCGCCATTTTAAAAATATTTTGATCTATCCGGATACTTATTTGTCCACCATTTCCAATCAGCAGCATGCTGGAGAAGTTAATCCGAAGCATGGAGCCATCGTCCTTTCTTGGAAAAGCTTTGCCAAAGGCTTAGCTGATGAAAAGGATGGGATTAATTTGGGAATCCATGAAGTAGCCCATGCTCTTAAATTGGAAAATTGGATCAGGTTCAATGATGAAATTAATTTTCTACATCCCAAATTATGGTCAGAGTATTTGGAGCTATCGGAATTGGAAATGGAGCAAATTCAAGAAGGAAAAGATGACTTTTTTCGAAAAAGGGGAGGAGATGATGCCCATGAATTTTTCGCGGTAGCTTTGGAGAATTTCTTCGAAAGACCGGAGGAATTCCAAAACAGAAAGCCTCTGCTTTTCACAGTTTTGGTGAAGTTGCTGCGGCAAAACCCCATCGTTTTAAAGCAATCCTAAATCTGCTTGTAGGTTTCCAAGTACATTTTCCAAACTTTCAGACAAGCCTGAACGAAGAGCTAGGTTTTCTCCCCAAAGCTTTTCTTCTGAAAGTACTTTCTGGACAAGCTCTTTCTCAGAATTGCTTTTCCAAAACTCTTCAAAAAGGATCAAAATTTCGGGATCATCATTCAGCGGAATTTTCTGATCACCTACCTGCCCTTTGTAAAATAATAGCGTTGCGGCAAATGACTCCATAAGTCTTTGGGGCCAATGTCCCTTTTCTTCAAAATAGTCCATGAGGGAAGGAAGAACACGAAACTTGAATTTTGAAATTTGGTTGAGAGCAATGCTTCGAAGTTGATGTCGGATAAATGGATTTGCGAAGCGCTCCATCACATCTTCTGCGAAACGGAAAGTCTCTTCTCGGTCTAGCGAAACATGCGGGACGATCTCCTCAAAAACTAACCCACGCAGCCACTTTCCAATCTCATGGTGTTCGATCGATTCCCGAACTGTACGAAGGCCCTGCAAATAAGCATAGGGGACTAAGGCAGTATGAGCGCCATTCAATATTCTGACCTTTCGTTCTCGATATGGTTTGATATCTGTCACAAATTGAACATTTAATCCTGCGCGATGAAGTGGGAGAGACTTTTCGACTTCCTTATCTCCCTCGATGGCCCAAAAATGGTAGGGTTCCGCCATGACAAGCAACTCATCCTTGGTAGTAAGCCTATCGCTGAGCTCATTGATTTTTTCCTTTGGAAATCCCGGCACGATTCGGTCCACCAGGGTATTGCAAAACTTACAGCTCTTTTTAATCCAATCGATAAAAGCCTCCTCCAATGACCAATCGCGGGCATACTGGAGCATGATTTCTTGGAGTTGATCACCATTATTTGCTATCAACTCACAGGGTAAAAATGTTAAACCCATTTCGGAAGCTCCTCCAAAAAACTGAAAGCGCTCCCAAAGCAAAGCCGTCATTTTAGCCGGAAAGGTTTTGGGGATGGTTCCAGGTTGAAATGCCTCTTTCTCATAGTTGATCCCGGCCTCCGTGGTATTGGAAACAACCCATTCAAGGGTGGGGTTTTGGCTTAGTTGCTTTAATTCTGAGAAATCGGTCAGACAGGTATAGCCTTTTACGCAGTCAATTTCATCTAGGAGGTCGATTTTTTCTCCCTTTTCAATTCCGGCAGTCCAAACATGGAATTTGTTTGCTTGCCGGATCATTCGCTGGTCAGTTTCTGTGGAATGAATCTGAATGCTATGAATTCCACCTTCCCAGACTCCTTTTTCATTGGTTTTTTGAATCATCCAATCTAGGAAGCCCCGAAGAAAGTTTCCATTGCCGATCTGTAAGATTCTGATTGGAGGCTCTTGTTTTGACATAGATTTAAAGGGAAACTCCTCTTTTCCAAGGGATAAAATCGTCTTGATTTAGCATCATGGCTTTGGTGAGTTTTTTGCCACTTGCGATAGCGATGATCTCTTCTAAAAGTTCTTCACCAAGTTGCTCTATGCTCTTTTCTCCGGTGATTACTCCTCCGGTATTAAAATCGATGATGTCAGGCATTCGCTGCGCCAAGTGGTGATTGCTCGATACTTTGAGGACAGGACAGATGGGATTTCCGGTGGGAGTACCCAAACCAGTTGTAAATAAAATCAAATTGGCACCTGCCCCGGCAAGGGCAGTCGTGCTTTCTACATCATTTCCCGGTGTGCAGAGTAGATTTAATCCGGGTTTCTGGACATATTCCCCATAGTCCAAAACATCCGTGACGGGAGAGCTACCTCCTTTTTTGGCAGCCCCACAAGATTTGATAGCGTCGGTGATTAAGCCGTCTCGAATATTTCCAGGAGAGGGATTCATGTCAAATCCAGACCCTACTTTTTCGGCGGCCTGAGAATAAGCTTTCATCAAGCTGGAAAAGCGCTCGGCCGTCTGATCACTGACACATCGGTCAATGAGGTTTTGTTCTACTCCACAAAGCTCAGGAAACTCAGAAAGGATTGCCTTTCCGCCCAAAGCCACGATCAAATCAGAAACTCTCCCTGAAACAGGATTTGCGGAGATACCGGAAAAGCCGTCCGAGCCTCCGCATTCTAAACCGATACTCAGTTTGGATAGCGAGGCTGGTTTTCGAGAAAGCTTATTTGCCTCCGCCATTCCCCAGAAAGTAGCCTCGATGGCTTTGGATAGAAGGGCAGGCTCTGTTCCTTCCTGCTGCTGTTCAAAAACAAGCAATGGCTTATCAAAGGACGGATTGAATTCGTAAAGCTTTCTTTTGAGAATAGCTGCTTGTGCGTGCTGACATCCCAGACTTAGAACTGTTGCGCCTGCCACATTTGGATGGTGAATATAGCCTGCCAGCAAGGCACAAAGAGCCTCCGCATCCTGACGGGTTCCTCCGCAACCTCCTTGGTGGGTGAGGAATTTGATTCCATCTACCCGAGGAAATGTCCTACTCGAGGACGTTTGAGTATTTGATTCAGAAGCTGTCGGTTTTTTGGATTCATATTGGCTGATCAGGTTTTTCACCAGGCCTTTATAGGGGTTCGGTTTGGCATAGCCCAACTCCTCCAAAAAGGCATCTTTGATCACTTCTACATTTCGATTTTCACAGAAAACTAAGGGGATGACTAGCCAAAAATTAGCGGTTCCCACCTGACCGTCTGCCCGGTGAAATCCCTCAAAAGTCCTTTCAGCGAATTTGGATACATCCGGAGCATTCCACTGATAATGAGCGCTTCGATGAGTGAATGAGGACGCTTCATGCTTGATGTTTTCTGTAGTCAAAAGTCCTCCTTTTGGAATACTCTTAACAGCCTTGCCCACTAAGACTCCATACATTTTGACTTCATCACCGGGCTCAAAAGGGTGAATCGCGAATTTATGTTTGGCTGGAATTTCTTCCTCAAGATGGATGATATTTCCTTCATGGAGGATTTCTGCTCCTTTTTCCAAATTCTGCAGAGCCACTAACACATTATCGGCGGGATCTATTTGTAAGTATTGCTTTTCCATAGTAAGAATGAGAAGCAAGATAAATTTCTTTTCGGGAAAATTCAGGTCAGATTCAGTCGATAGGCTGTTTTGCATTTGGCGATTCGGTGGTAAAATGGCTTGGGCTTTTGAAATAGTCAGAAAATCGTTTCCGTAATTCCTTTATCAATAGTCTGTCAAAAAGTGTATTATTGTTGAGAACCCAAAATGACTCATGCAGTACAAAAAAATAATTGCTTTATTCCTTTTTATCTGCTCATTGACGCTTTCTTGCTCAGGACCTTCCAATGTCCGGGTGATCAAGATGGGACATGCTTTGGTGACTTCCCATCCTGTACACGAGGCGATGCTTTTTTTGTCCAAAAGAGTAGAAGAGAAATCAAATGGCAGGCTTAAAATCAAAGTTTATCCCAATCAGCAGCTTGGCACAGAACGGGAGCTGGTAGAACTTTTGCAAATAGGTAGTTTAGGTATGACCAAGGTTTCATCGGCAGCTTTGGAGGGCTTTGCACCCATGATGCAGGTATTGGGAGTGCCTTTTCTTTTCAGAGATGATGAGCACTTGACCAAGGTATTGCGAGGTGATATCGGTAAAAGCCTCCTTTTGGGAGCTGAAAAATATTGGTTGAGAGGGCTTTGCTTTTACGATGCGGGCAAGCGGAGTTTTTATTCCAAAGATAAGCCCATTGAAAAGCCTGAAGATCTGAAAGGTCTGAAAGTAAGAGTGATGGAGTCCAATATGGCCACCAACATGGTCAGAGCTATGGGAGGGTCACCAACTCCCGTTGCCTATGGAGAACTCTACACCGCTCTTCAGCAGGGGATAGTGGATGGTGCCGAAAATAATCCGCCCAGTCTCTATACATCAAAGCACTATGAAGTTTGTGGGTACTACAGCATGAATGAACACACCGCTTTGCCTGATGTAGTCATTGTCAGCACGAAGGTTTGGAATAGTCTCAATCAGGAAGAACAGCAATGGCTTCAAGAGGCAGCGGATGAATCTGCCCTTTACCAATATGAGCTTTGGGAAGCCTCTACTCAAAAATCTCTCGACGAACTCAAGAAAGCAGGAGTAGTCATCACCTATCCAGATAAAGAGCCTTTCCGAAAGGCGGTACAACCTATGTATGAGGCTTTGAAAACGGATGAGCCTGAAATCTATCAAATCATTCAAGAGATCCAAAAAATCCAATAACATGCAGGGATCCCGACTGAAAAACCGAATCGATACCATGATTGCACATGCCTTGGTCTTGCTGATGGCTTTGATGGTAATCAATGTAAGCTGGCAGGTAGCGTCTCGTTATGTTTTCCAAAATCCCAGTTCCTTCACGGATGAACTAGCCCGGTATATGCTCATTTGGGTCGGAATGCTTGGGGCTGCTTATGTGGCGGGTAAGGATGAGCATTTGGCTATTGATATTTTGATGAATAAGATGAATGAGGAGAATCGAAGAAAGACTAAGGTTTTAATTCATTTTCTGGTCTTGATTTTTGCCTTGGCGGCCATGGTGATCGGAGGGATCAATTTGGTCTACATCACCTTCACCTTGGGTCAAACATCTGCAGCCTTGAAGATTTCCTTAGCCTATGTCTATATGATCATTCCTTTCAGCGGGCTTTTGGTAATGTACTATCAGGCTTTGGCCATTCAATATTTATTATCTAACCCCAAAGTAGACTGATATGGAGACTTTGAGTATTTTGGTTTTAGTCTTTTCCTTTTTGTTCTTTCTGGGTATCGGTGTTCCCGTAGCCTGGAGTTTGGGGCTTTCAAGTCTGCTGACGCTTTTGGTAACTGTCTCAGCAATGCCTGCAGCTACGACCATAGCACAGCGAATGGGGACAGGGTTGGATAGCTTTTCCCTGCTCGCTATTCCCTTTTTTATATTGGCTGGAGAACTGATGAATCGTGGAGGCATTGCCAATCGATTGATTGAATTTGCCAAAGCAATGACTGGGAAATTACCCGGTGGTCTGCTTCATGTGAATGTAATTGCGGCCATGCTCATGGGGGCAATCGCAGGTTCAGCTGTGGCGGCAGCTTCCTCGATGGGAGGAATCTTGGGAAAGCGAATGGAAAAAGAAGGTTATCCAAAGGAGTTAGGAGCAGCTGTAAATATCACTAGTTCTACCACAGGGTTGATTATTCCTCCTTCCAATGTTTTGATCGTCTATTCGTTAGCGTCAGGAGGAGTGTCGGTAGCAGCGCTATTTGTGGCGGGTTATTTACCCGGCTTATTGGTAGGCTTGATGCTGATGATTACCGGGGCTGTCATGGTCAAAATCAAAAAGCTTCCAGCCGGAGAGTCTTCAAGTTTTAAGCATTTACTTTTCACTTTTTGGAAAGCTATTCCGAGTTTGTTGCTCTTGGTGGTGGTTATTGGTGGGATAGTAGCCGGTGTATTCACTGCTACAGAAGCTTCAGCCATTGCAGTGCTGTATGCTTTGGGTTTGTCGATGATTTACAGAGAATTGAAGGTTTCTGACCTGCCTAGTGTTTTGCTCAAATCAGCAGAGACAACAGCCGTGGTCATGCTCCTGATAGCCACTTCTATGGCTATGTCTTGGGTCATGTCAGCAGAGGAAATCCCACAGCAAATTGCTAACTCCCTACTTTCACTGAGTGATAATATTATTGTGATTTTGATCCTGATTAACCTGATTTTACTCTTTGTCGGGATATTTATGGATATGACTCCGGCGGTATTGATTTTTACCCCCATATTCCTTCCGGTGGTGACGGAGTTGGGAGTAGATCCAGTTCATTTTGGGATCATGATGGTGCTCAACCTTTGCATTGGATTATGTACACCTCCTGTGGGTTCTATTCTCTTTATCGGTGTAGGGATCGCTCAGACGAGTATCGAAAAAGTGATCAAGCCCCTTCTACCTTTCTTTCTGGCGATGGTGTTGGCCTTGATTTTAATTATGCTGTTTCCACAAATTAGTCTTTGGTTGCCTTCACTTTTTGGTTTATAAAGAAAGGAGGTCACTTTTCTTGTTTAGCTTATTTTCTTTGAGTTATTGCAAGGGATATTAGAAGTGGTTTTTATTTAATCAGGTATCAAGTTTTTCGGTTCATCGGTCATCTGACATCGGACATCCAGCCGGTATAGCAAAGAGGTTTAGGTTGTTGATATCATTGCAAGATTCCATTTAATCTACTTTAAGATACTTCGAATAAAAGCAACTGATTGTGGGATCTGCTCCACGGAGCGGCTGCTTTCATCTTCTATGACCAAGTATTCGGTTCCTTGCTTTTGAGCTTCTTTGATGATTTTTGCAAGACCTACATCGCCGGTACCTAGGACAACATTTGTCTCAACATCCGCGCGGCCATCCATGCTATTGGGAGTTCCAATTTGTCGGTCTTTCATATGTAAGATGGGGAATTTTCCTTTATGTTTTTTCATGATTTTCAAAGGGTCACCACCTCCCATTTTTACCCAGAAAATATCCATGTTGAATGCAAAATTCTCTGCATTATCCAGCATCCAGTCTAATACTACACCTTTGCCGGCAGGCGAGAATTCATAGCCATGAGGATGGTAAAGTAGGGTGATCCCTTCTTCTTTGAAAGCTTTACCCACCTCATTGAAAAGCGCTGTTGCAACTTTTATTTCATCCAGAGAAATAGGTCCCTCTTGATGAGGAATCCAATAGCAGGTAGCGTATTTCGCACCGTGTTTTTTGGCTTCAGCAATGATTGGTGCGGGATCTCGAAGCAATTGATTGTAATCTGCGCCGACTCCAATTATTCGGAGATTATTTTCTTGGAAAACCTGATCATATTTCTCTTGAGACATCCCATACATTCCTCCTCCTTCAATTGCACGTATGCCCCAGTCGGCAATCATTTTATAGTATTTCTCAGGATCATCGGGTAATTGATTGCGGAGAGAGTAAGTCTGAATACCGATTTCCTGAGCAAATGACAAGGCCGGAACTGCAAGAAGGAGTGAGAGAAATAGGCTTTTGAGTTTCATGTTTTGGGTTTTGATTTTGAGTAATAGTAAATTTTAGAAAAAATAATTTGATAATCCTTAAAATGCTGAATTTTCATTAATTAGCTATAAATTGTTGGGTAAAATTATGATATCCAGAAGAAAATTTATTCAAAACTCCTCGCTCTTAGGCTTGTCTATGACCTTTCAACCCGATCTTTCATTATTTCAATCAAAAGATAAAATTCTTGGACATGGCGATTTTCGCTACAAGATTGACCCCAAATGGGGAAATCTTGATCCGGATAAGTTTCCGGTGGTCAATTGTCATGAGATGGTGATGGATCGAAAGGGGCGAATGATTCTTTTAACAGACGAGCCCAAGAATAATGTCATTATTTATGATCAATCCGGTAAGCTTTTGGAAACTTGGACTCTAGGTCTTCAGGCTGCCCATGGCTTGACACTTGTCGATGAAGGAGATGCTGAATATCTGTGGATTTCTGATAATGGAGGAAGGGTGATTAAGACTACGCTGAATGGAACGGTAGTTTCGGAACTGGTCGACCCAAGAAAGGAAGGGATTTATGAAAGTGAAATGCGCTGGACTCCAACTGAAACGGCCGTAGCGCCCAACGGGCATTTGTATGTAGCTGATGGATATGGATCGCAGTACTTTCTTCATTATGATTCGGATGGAAATTTTATCAGAAAGTTTGGAGGTCCTGGATCCGAAGACCATCAATTCAGTACTGCTCATGGAATTGCTGTAGACCAGCGAAAAGGTAAAAGCCCGACTTTGATCTGTACTTCTAGAGGTCATAATTCATTTAAGCGGTTCAGCCTTAATGGAGAATATATGGAGACCATATTTTTACCGGGTGCTTTTGTCTGTAGACCGGTAATTCATGGCGAAAATTTATATGCTGGAGTTTGTTGGTCTAGGCTCAGATACTTGGAGCAAACGCCTGACTCTGGCTTTGTAACTATTTTGAATAAGGATAATAAGGTGATTTCGAATCCAGGAGGATCAGAGCCTGAATATCGGGACGGTGAACTTCAATTAATGAAGCAAGCGGAGCCTGTATTTAAGCATTGCCACGATGTATGTATTGATCAGGATGAAAATATATACGTATGCCAATGGAATGCAGGAAAAACCTATCCAATAAAATTGACTAGGGTGTAGGTAGTATCTATTTAAGCTTTGTTAACCTGATTGGTTAGCTCATTTCAAAAATTAAATCTTTCAATTATGAAATCGGTCAGCGTTCAGTGGTTTGAAATACCCGTTCAGGATATGGATAGGGCGATTAATTTTTATCAGAAGGTTTTTGAGTGTGAATTATCCAAGCAGGTGCTTGATGATTTTCAAATGGCTTGGTTTCCATTCGATCCTGAACAGGGTGGAGCATCAGGAAGTCTAGTTTATCACCAGGAGTTTTATGAAATAAGTCCAAAAGCTGGAGTTTTGGTTTATTTTGGTGTGGATGATTGTGCGGTGGAACTTTCCAGAGTGGAAGCTGCTGGAGGAAAGGTGGAGATCCCAAAAAGGATGATTGCTCCTGATATTGGCTATATGGGAGTAATCATTGATTCCGAAGGAAACCGGGTTGCATTTCATTCCAATCGATAAAATAATAAAACAATAACTATGAATAATATTTCAATAGTTTGAAAATCTATTTTTCTTGTTAGTTTTATTTTCTGAAAAAAAATAAGTAGGTGCGATTTGGTTTTTTCGATTCGGAGGGGTTACAAGGCGATTTAGTTAAGCTTCAGGATAAATCTGCAGAAATATTTGCCTTGTTGGCAGGTGTTTTAATGATTGTTTTAGGTTTCAGTGATTTTTTTGTTGGCCTTTCAAGTTTCATTGTCATTGTTAAGCTCTCGTTTGCCATTCCTTTTTTGACAGGATATTGGGCTATGCGAAGATGGGGTTGGCATCAGCAGATTATTCAGGTGATGCTTTTCTTAGGGCTGCTAATTGCCGCCATAAACTACCCAAATAATGAAGGATTTCGTGGGCCTACTTTATACACCATTTTTATTTTTTCTGCCGTCACAGCAATTTTGATCCGAGGTTGGCAGCGGTTTTTTTGGCTGGGATTCACCTTTCTTTTATACAGTCTACTTTTTTATGGAGAGGTAAGTGGATGGTATGTGGTTGATTCTCAATATTCAAGCCTTGAAAATTTATTTTGGGACCATTGGATCACTATTCTTTGGTGTGGATTATTTGTTTTTCTCGGTATCTACGTGCTATTAAAAAATTACAGCATTCAAAATGCGGCTCTTTTGAAGGTTCAGAAGGAAAAAGATGAAGCTCTTAAGAAACTCGAGGACTTGAATCTTAAGAAAAATCAACTATTGGCTTTGCTTTCCCACGACCTGAAAAGCCCTGTTGCAGTATTGCAGTCTACACTAGAAATGGTGGATCAAGGACTTTTTGATCAGGACGAAGTCAATTTGATTTTGGGAGACTTGAAAAACCAATCGGTGCATCTCAATCGAATTTTGAATAACACGCTGGGCTGGGTAATGGCTGAAATGGATGGTACAAAGGCTCAGAAAAGTCCCATAAATGTCCATGAACTCACAGAAGAGATCGTCGATGCAATGAGAGTGCCCGCTCATCGAAAGGGGCAGCAGATAGTACTTCAAAAACTAGGAGAGGATATGGTCTGTGATTTAGAGGTGAATGAAGTCAAGATTATTTTGAAAAACCTGTTGGATAATGCAGTCAAATTTACTCCGACCGGTGAAAATATTGAGGTCAAAGCCCAAGTAAGCAAGGAGAAGATTGAATGGAGAATTTTTAATCCTGGGCATCCTATTCCCGAAAATCTTCATGGTGATATTTTTGAATTTAAGGTAAAAAGTTCTCTTGGTACGCGCTCAGAAAAAGGTACTGGTCTTGGTTTGCCTTTATGTAAGAAAATAGCCGATCAACTTGAGCTGAGCCTGGGTTTTGAAGTGGATAGTGATGCTGGAAATATATTTTTTCTGGAGAAGGACTTGTCTTCATAAATCATCAATCATTACTTGTAATTTTTGAAAGCTGAATACTGTGGAAAACAGCTGAAATTTTGTGTGTAAGTTGTTTATAATTCATGTCTTTTTGGGGGATAAATTGTTAAGAAATATTATTCTGATTATTTGTCATTTGCTAAAATAATAACCAACTTTAATTCATCAAGAAAGTAAAATATTAGGATTAAGTCCTAAATATCAGTTTGAAATTTGGATCTTGTTAGGGTGCTTCCTTGGAAGTAAACTTGCAAGTTCGCGGTAGTGATCAAAGACCACAGCCCAGTGCCTGGCACAGAGGCTTGACTCCATTCACCTATTGGCCCTCAGGGGTCACAATGAAGAGCAATCTAAAGTTGTTTAGGGGAGTCTAGGTTAGTTGGATTAGTCTGACTTTAATGATTCACAAAGCTTCGCGAAAGTGAGGCGATCCGCGAGGTTGACAGCAATGTCAATTTGCTGCATCAAGGACTGACAGAGCCCATAGGTTTTTTTCGGAAAATCGAAATGGCTAGGTTAAAAGACCGCAAGGTTTGTCTGAAGAAGTAGCTGTCCATTGGATGACTGAGATAGAAGCTCTAAGCAATTAGACTTTGTATAATACTTATCTTGACGCAGTCAAGTACTACGGTAATTGGCTGTGAAGCGGAGAGTGACTTCAAAGGTTGCTTTCCGCTTTTTTTTATTCTTTCTGTCTAAACCCGTTTGTCAGGATTTTTTTACCTTTTGCGGTTTATTGATAGTATAATGTTTTGATTTTTGGTTAATTATCCATCCTTATCAATCCGCTGAAAATGGCAAATCTGAATACAAAAGCAAAGTCCGAAACAACCTATGATGCAATCGTAATTGGCTCTGGTGCCAGCGGTGGCTGGGCAGCGAAGGAACTTTGCGAAAATGGATTAAAGACCTTAGTTCTAGAAAGAGGACGGATGGTCCGGCATATTGAAGATTACCCTACAGCATCAAAGGCACCATGGGAATTTGAATTTAGAGGTACAGTGCCCATAGAAAAAAGATCCGGGATAGGTGCAGCACGTTGGGGAAGAGAGGAGACGATGCATTGGGCTCTGGCGGAAGATGAACAACCAATCATTGAAGAGAAGCCTTTTCGTTGGTTTAGGGGATATCATGTAGGCGGGAAATCCTTGCTTTGGGCTAGAGGGACTCAGCGCTGGTCTGACTATGATCTAGAAGGTCCTGCGAGGGATGGCTATGCGGTTGATTGGCCGATTCGATACAAAGATCTGGAGCCTTGGTACAATCATGTGGAGCGTTTCGTAGGTTTTTGTGGTTCGAAGGATGGTCTGCCGGAGCTTCCTGATCAGATTGTTCAGCCAGGTTTTGAATTAAGTTGTATCGAAAAATATTACAGCGAGCAGTTGAAAAGCATTTATGGGGATCGGCATTTGATCCAAGGAAGATGTGCACACCTGACCGACCCACAGGAAATACACAAGCAGCAAGGGAGAAACAGGTGCCAGCATCAGAATATGTGTAATCGAGGCTGTATTTATGGGGGCTATTTTTCAGCAAATGCATCCACTTTGCCTTGGGCAGAAAAGACTGGAAATTTGACTATTCGTCCAGACTCAGTCGTCGAATCCATTATTTATGATGAAGAAAAAGGTCGGGCTACTGGAGTGCGGATTGTAGATCGCCACACCAAAGAGGCCACGGAGTTTTATGCCAAAATTATTTTTGTCAATGCCTCTACTATAAATTCCAATGCCATTCTGCTAAACTCCAAGTCTAGCCGTTTCCCGAATGGATTAGGGAATGATAATGGATTGATGGGCAAGTTTATGGCTTGTCATAATTATAGGGGTAAAGGAAATGCCTCTTTCGAAGGATTTTTTGATCAGGCTACTGAGGGAAGACATCCAGGGCATGCCTATGTACCTAGGTTTCGCAATGTCTTCAGGCAAGACACTGATTTCCTCCGTGGCTATGCAATAGGAATGGCAGGTGGAAGAAGGGTAGATGCCGATACTTCAGGCATAGGTCATCAGTTGAGAGATAATCTTCTCAACAGGCAATATGGTGTTTGGACTATGGCTGCCTGGATGCAGGGAGAAGTCATTCCGATTGAGTCTAATCATATGAGACTGAGCGAAGCTGAATCCGATAAGTATGGAATTCCAAAAATCATAATGTCAGTCGAGTGGACCGAAAATGATGATAAAATGACGCAGGATTTTCTTGAGCAACAATCCGAGATGTACGAGCGTATGGGGTTCAAAAATATCAATGTGACCGATACCAAAGCTCCTCCTGGATCTGATATTCACGAAATGGGTGGAGTAAGAATGGGGAGGGATCCCAAAACTTCCCTTCTAAATGAATTCAATCAGCTTCATGCCTGTCCCAATGTATTTGTGACAGATGGGGCTTGTATGACTAGTACCGGTACACAAAACCCTACGCTCATGTTCATGACCCTGACGGCGAGAGCAGCGAATTACGCCGTGGAGGAGCTCAAAAAGCAAAATTTGTAAGTTGATGACTTCTCAATAATCCTTAATCCCTATACAAATGAAGAATCTTATTTTAGCCTTTTTTCTCTTTTTTGGAAGTTTGACTCTTCCAAAAGAATCCCTTGCTCAGAAAAAAGGAGACCCTATGTTTCAGGTACCTCTAGGGATAGCGGCCTATACTTTTCGTAACCAATGGGAAAATGGGGTTTCGGAGACATTGGATATTATTCAGGAGATGGGTTTCAAAGAATATGAGGGAGGTGTTCCCAATGGAGTTAGCCCCGATGAATTTAAGGTAATGTTGAACTCACGAGGGATTTCCATGCCCTCTACAGGCACTGGTTTTGAGCAGTTGGAGTCGGACCCTCAGGCAGTAGCTGACCGAGCCAAAGCCTTAGGTGTGAAATATGTAATGTGCGCTTGGATTCCTCATCAGCGAGGACAATTTTCCCAAGAGGATGCAGATCGGGCTATTGAAGCTTTCAATAAGGGAGGGAAGGTATTGAAGGAAAATGGATTGATCTTCAAATATCATGTCCATGGCTATGAATTTCAGCCCTTTGAAGGTGAAACGCTCTTCGACTATCTGGTGAAAAATACAAATCCTGAATACGTAGCGCTTCAAATGGATGTGATGTGGACGCATTTTGGTGGGGCGGACCCAGCTTCCTTGTTAGAAAAATATGGTAATCGTTGGGTGTCCTTACACTTGAAAGACTTCCGAAAGGGTGCTCCCAAAGATATGACTGGTTTGACCGGTCCTGAAAATGATGTTCCTTTGGGCGAGGGAGAGTTAGATTTTCCAAGCATTCTTCGGGAGGCAAACAAAATCGGAATCAAGCACATGTTTATCGAGGATGAAAGCGATCAGGAACTTGAAGCACTACCGAAAAGCATTGCTTATCTCAAAAGCTTGAGGTATTAGAATCCAAAAACAACTTGTTCAAAAGCCACTTTCTAGGAAGTGGCTTTTTTATTGGATTCAAAAAAATTATGATTGTCAAAAACTTTTTCAATGCATAAAGGTTCTTTATTACTCGAATAAAAATTATGCGTTTAGCTCTTTTCTTTTCTTTTCTGATTTTGATTCCCGTTTTGACGAGTTCCATTAGTGTTTCAGATGCTGAAAACAGCATTTTTTCTATTCAACTAGTGGAAAGCTTAGATGGTGAAGAGGAAAAAAAAGACACCAAAGAGAAATCAAATTTTTACTCTGATTTCTCTAGTAACGAGCTTTTTAGAGCCTTTTGTGTTGAGCTATCAACTACCACAAATGTGATTTTTTCAATTCCTGATGGAGCAAGAATATCCATAGATTTCCCTCCTGAATTAGTTTGATTTTATCTCTTTCTTGAAACGTACCAATACCTGATCTGAGGCATTGGGAAGTTTTACATTTTCCTAAATCAACTAATTATTATTTTCAAAATGAAAAATCTATTTAAAAGTTTATTTCTAATTATAATATTCTATTCGATAATCATTCCCTTTGTAAATGGACAAGAACTGTCTTCCGCAGTCCAAAAAGAATTGGGAGTTGAAGAAGGTCAATATTTCGCAGATCGCGATAGTGCATACCTAGATCCCTATTATGGATTAAAGAAATTGATCTATGGGAACAGGCGTTTTGCTGAGGATAAAAGTATCAGGCCAAGGCAGACAGATGCTGATTTGAAGAGCAATGAAGCAGGACAGTCGCCTTTTGCTGTCATCATTGGATGCGCGGATAGTAGAGTGCCAAACGAGATTATCTTTGACCAAGGAGTTGGAGATTTGTTTATCACCCGAACTGCTGGACAGGTTATGGCTGAGGCTTCCTATGGTACAATTGAATATGCGGTTGAGGTCTTGAAAACCAAGCTGATTGTAGTATTGGGTCATGAGTCATGCGGTGCAGTGGATGCTGCCATGAAATTGCCAGCCAATCCTCCGGGACATGTTGTAACCCTAATCAATGCGATAAAACCAGCATCGCTTCGTGCCAAAGCAGAAAACTTGCCTGCAAAGGAGGCCCTTAATTATGCCGTCAAAGAAAATGTGATCGAGCAGGTCAACTTACTACGGAGTTTAGAGCCAGTTCTGAGTAGAAAGTCCGATGGGGGCGAAGTCCTGATTGTAGGAGCAGTTTACAATTTGCAGTCTGGCTATGTGCATTTCATCGAAGAGACGATCACCTCACTTCCAAAATTTAACTAATTCAATCAATTCAGCCGGTCATTTGGCCGGCTGTCTATCAAGTCTTGTATGAAAAAGTTATTGATGATTTGTGTAGTGATGAGCTTGGCTATTTCTGGTAGAGCTCAGACTGAGGTGGATGATAGTCAATTGGGGGCTTGGTACATGTATTTCTTCAATAAGAAATTTGGTGATAGTCAATTTGGAATCCAAGGAGACTATCAGTTTCGATATTGGAATATGGGTTCAGACTTGGAGCAAATATTACTTCGGACTGGATTCACTTATACACCCAAGAATACGAATGTGATGTTTACGCTAGGTTATGCCTTTATATCCTCCGGCGAATTTGGGGAAGGTGATGCTACTACTCCTGAAAACCGAATTTATCAAGAGGCTCTCCTGCCCCAAAAGCTAGGTAATCGGGTGTATTTGACACACCGGTTTCGGTATGAACAGCGGTGGGTTCAAAACCAAGACTTCAGGACTCGGTATCGGTACAATTTATTTATCAATGTTCCCATCAACGGAACGGAGTTGAAGAAGAATGTACTCTATGCAGCGCTTTACAATGAAATATTCATTAATGGACAGACTGATATCGGAGATGGGCGCATGGTGGAGCGATTCGATCGAAACCGTACCTATTTAGGGCTGGGGTTTGGCCTTCGGGACAATCTTCGCCTTCAGGCAGGTTGGATGAATCAAACTACCTCACAGTGGAGTAAAGGACAGACTCAACTGAGTCTCCATCATAGTTTTTAAACCTGTTTTGACTGATTTCTGAAGCATAAGCCCCCAAAAATGATTTTATTTTTGGGGGCTTTTATGGATTGAAATCATTTGTAAACGCTCATTTTGCTGCCCTTTTTGGGAGCGTGTCGGGTTCTTCTGACCATTTGACTTTGTATAGCTGATAAGGTGAATAAGACCTCTTTTTTTTATGGATTGAATCCCCTACTTTGATTTGTCAAACCAACCCCATTTAAAAGATGAAACTCAAGCTTCTCACCCTTTGCCTCTTCATATTTTCCTTTGCTGCCTTTGCACAGGAATCACCACTAGAAAATGCCTCCTATTTCGAGCTAAGAATTTATACCGCACATGAGGGGAAATTGCCAGACCTGATCAACCGGTTTAAAAATCATACCATGGCCCTTTTTGAAAAGGCCGGAATGACAAATGTAGCCTATTTTGAGCCTTTGGATAAAGAAGAGAATAAGCTTTACTATATCTTGGGCTATCCGGATAAGGCTTCCCGTGATAGTATGTGGCAGAGCTTTTTGAATGATCCTGACTGGAAAGCTGCTTACGAAAAGTCAAGAGAAAATGGTCCTTTGGTAGCCAAAATTGATGAACAATTTATGACGCTGGCTCCTGGACTTAATGAGGGGGATTTTACCGGAGAATCCGGTGTTTTTCAATTGCGAACTTATTACTGCTACGATGGAAAGATTGATGATATTCAAAAGCGTTTTAAAAATCATACCCAAGCTTTATTCGAGAAGCAGGGCTTAATCAACTATCCCTATTTTTTGACGGAGGAAAATGATGGATCTCAACCCAAATTGGTCTATTTGCTAGGACACCGTGACCAGGGACAGTTTGACCAAGCATTTGATAATTTCAGAAATGACCCCGATTGGATTAAAGCAAGGGATGCTTCTGAGAAAAATGGAAAAATCGTTGAGCGAGTGGATGCTGTTTATTTAAAAGCACTTCCTTTTTCTCCAATGAAATGATTTTTGGTGGATGGTAAGTAGTAATTGACTTCAAAAAGTCCATTTACTACTTACCCTTTACTGCTTACAAACTGACTATGCCTGAAAATGGTTGTCACCATTCTGTCAATCATCAAGTTAAAATATCTGTTTTGAATATATTCTTTTTCTTTGGTTGCTCTGGCATTCTAGGTTTCAATTTCAATGTATAACCGGTTAAGTTCTTTTCTTTTTGCAGCATTATTCTGAACTGTACAGGTGAGATTTTCCC